>Ga0105106_10004479_pt1 | contig 9990 bp, 9 predicted proteins | sample PPLLaktember2015_5_FD_79109 | JGI IMG/M metagenome (GOLD analysis project Ga0105106, IMG submission 79109) | Freshwater sediment microbial communities from Prairie Pothole Lake near Jamestown, North Dakota, USA - PPLs Lake P8 Core (1) Depth... | ecosystem: Environmental > Aquatic > Freshwater >... | reverse complement strand
GGGGAGATTCTGGTCAACGAACATATGGAAACCACTGTGCCGAGGATTTATGCAATCGGCGATGTCGTCGGCAAGGCCATGTTGGCGCACGTGGCTTCAGCGCAGGGAAAAGTCGCGGTCGAGAATATCATGGGGCATCAGGCGGCGGTCCGGTACGATGTGATCCCAGCCGGAATTTTCACCCTGCCGGAGATCGGTCGTGTGGGCGTCACAGAACAGCAAGCCCGCGAACGACTCCAGGCTGCCGGGCAGAACCCAGATCAGGCACTTAAGGTGGGTCGTTTTCGATATGCTGGGTTGGGGAAGGCGCAAGCGACAGGGGATACGACGGGGCTGTTCAAGGTCATTGCCGAGTCACCGAGCGGAAAAATTTTTGGTGTGCATATCGTCGGATCTCACGCAGCCGATCTGGTGCATGAAGCGGCCATGGCAATGCAAGTCGGTGCGACGGTCTCGCAAATGGCGGAGATGATCCATGCGCACCCGACGCTGACCGAAGGCCTGATGGAGGCAGCTGAAGATATCGAAGGGAAGGCGATTCACCAGGCGCGAAAGCGGATGCAATAATGTGGCAATCGCTCCTCATGAAGCTTGGGATGTTCGCGGCGACCATGGGAGTCGTGTTCTGTGTTGGATGGACCCTGCCGACCTCATTCGACCGTAAGCACGACCTTGTCGTTGAATCGCTTGAGGGCTCGAAGGCTGAAATTCCTTCCGACAGTGGGCGCATAGCCACGGTGAGCCCGTCTCCTGTCGCTTCGTTAGCGGACCAGTCCTCAACTGTTCCAGCTCCCAAACGGTCGCACCGAGGTCTTCTCGATCTCAATAGAGCGACGGGTCAGGATTTTGATGCTTTGCCGGGAGTCGGTCCTAAGTTAGCCGAGCGGATTATGGAGTATCGTCAGTCGGTGGGAGTTTTTCGCTCTCTTGATGAATTGCGAGCGGTCAAAGGGATTGGAAAGAAGACGTTTGAGCGGATACGCCCATTGGTGACGGTCACGTCGGATGCCGGATTTTCCGATAGACGGAAGAAGGCCACATGAACGAACTTTCCCGTCAACTCGACTTGATCCTCCGTGGCGTTGTCGAGGTGATTCAACGAGCCGAACTTGAATCGAAGCTGACACGTTCATTGAAAGAACACCGGCCGCTGCGTGTGAAAGCCGGCTTCGATCCGACCGCACCGGATCTGCATCTGGGCCATACGGTCTTGATCCATAAGCTGAAGCACTTTCAGGAACTCGGGCATCAAGTCATTTTTTTGATCGGTGATTTCACCGGGATGATCGGAGATCCGACCGGCCAATCAGAAACACGCGTTGCACTCTCGAAAGAGAAAGTGCTGGAGAATGCCAAAACCTATGAACGGCAGATCTTTAAAATCCTCGATCCCGCGAAGACTACGGTGGAGTTCAACAGCCGGTGGATGAGTCCCATGACGGCGGAAACGTTGATCCACCTCAGTGCGCAGTACAGTGTCGCCCGCATGCTGGAGCGAGACGATTTTCGGAAACGGTATGCCGAGCAGAAACCGATCAGTATCCATGAATTCATGTATCCACTTGTGCAAGGCTATGATTCTGTCGCACTCAAGTCCGACGTGGAATTAGGCGGCACCGATCAGAAATTCAACCTTCTAGTTGGGCGTGACCTCCAGCGAAGCTATGGCCAAGAACCGCAGGTCGTCATCACGATGCCGCTACTGGAAGGGACAGATGGTGTACGCAAGATGAGCAAGAGCCTCGGCAACTACATTGCGCTAGAAGATACACCGAACGACATGTTCGGCAAGCTGATGTCGATTAGCGACCAGCTCATGCTGCGGTATTACGAACTTCTGACCACCGAAGATCTGGCCAACGTGAGGACGTCCCATCCGATGGAAGCCAAGCAGTCCCTCGCGCAACTCATAGTGGCTCGTTACCATGGTGACGAAGCGGCCAAACAAGCCCGCGCAGGTTTTCAGCAGAAATTTTCAGAAAGAGATTTTCCCACAGAACCTGACGTGCGGCTTTCCTTGACCAAGGCCGACCTGAAAGATGGTCACACGATCAGTCTCGTCGATCTGGTAGCGAAGACGGGGCTTGTGCCGAGCAAGAGCGAGGCCCGGCGGCTGATCATTCAGGGAGGGCTAGAGGTCGACGAGCAGAAGCAGAGCGACGCGAAGGCGATGGTATTGATTGAGTCCGGACGAGTCTATCGTCTGAAGGTCGGCCGCAGAAAGTTTGCGGTGGTGGAACTGAAGTGGTAGAGAGGTGAGTGGTCGGCAGCCTACGGTGAAGTGCGATGAGTAAGAGCTGCGACTGGTTCTTCTGTCCGATTGACTTGGCTCCTGAGCCAGCGTAGGATCCGACTCAGCGAGCGGGCGTAGCTCAGTGGTAGAGTCCTAGCTTCCCAAGCTAGTTGTCGTGGGTTCAAATCCCATCGCCCGCTCCATAAACTCGTAAAACGTGAGGCGTGAAACGTCACACGTAAGAGACGAAGGCTTGAGAGGCATGCGCTTCCAAGTCTTTTTTTATTCTCCTTCACCGAATACCCCTTAGTTTCCAGCCTTCGTAGTTGAAGTGACGACTTCGGGGAGTAGGCTGCTACGGAGATGAGGGCGAGGAGAACCCGCCATAGCCTTGGCGAAGGCTCGCCGACGGGTCGGAGAATTTCACAAGATATCCCGCAGCAAGCTGCGGGGAGCTTCATTTCATGGACGAGCCTCACAAGTCCAAGGAACCTACGGACTCGATATGCAATCTCTGCAAAAGAGCGAAGTGCTGTAACAGTACGGACGGCACGTTTTCGTGTGTGATAGGAAGGAGCGGTGGCGAACTTTTCTGGAGCCAGCTATACGGCTTTTTGGACTTTGCCGCTACGCAAGCAGCGTGTGCAGACTCGAATGCGTTTGGGCTGGCCGTCAATCAGTGCCCGTACCGGCTGGAGGTTGGGTTTAAAGATCCGCTTCGTCTTGTTATTGGCATGACTGACGTTATGGCCGGATTGGCGGCGTTTGCTGCAAAGATCACATGTAAATGCCACAGGGATACTCCTTCATCTAATCGTATGGATACGACGCTCAAGGGACTTGGAATGTATCACAGGGTGATTCGTCATGACAAGCAAGTTTGAAGGGATTACTCGACGTAGTATGGAAGTATCAAGCCTGCGAAAGGATGACTGACCATGACGGGAATCGACCTGCTGGGGTTTGCGGCTGGGACATTGACGACTTGTGCCTTCTGGCCTCAACTGCAGAAGACGTGGACCTCGAAGTCTGCGGGGGATGTGTCTCTGGGCATGTTGGCCATCTTCTCAACCGGCGTCTGTCTCTGGTTTCTGTATGGACTGGTTCTGCATTCCTGGCCGATCATTCTGACCAATTTCATTACGTTGCTTCTGACGGGGGCGATTCTCGTGCTCAAATTACGTTATCGAGTTAGCGGCGATTAGTTCGGCGGGATGGCGCACCTGCGTGCGAATCTTTAGGTATGGGCGCGAGGGAGGCAACAGCGGGCACGCTGATATCGAAACTCGCGTCGCCTCCATCGTCGTATCGGTCCTTCCCCACACTATAGATCTTCTGTTGCGTCGGGCTCCACAACATCGGTAATCCACTAAATGGGTCATAATAGGACGAGCCGACTTGAGCGAGTCGATTCGGCACGGTGGTCTGAGCACTCGGGCGACGCAAGACGATCTGTAGTGAGGCGAGTCGCAACCTGGCATCCGTTTCCCTCAGTTGATTATGAAAAGGACCCCAGTCAGGCTCGAAGGGGTTGGGGTTAACAAGGCTCTCCACAATGCCTTGGCGCGCAGTCCCTGCAAGTTGGTGCAATGTTGGCAGGGTGCTCTGTCCAGATTCTGTCGCATGGATCATCGCGTCGTAGTACAGGGCATACATTTCCCAGGTCTCTCGCGTCTGGAGCGTGATTCCAAGGAATGAGTGCCCGTGCGAATGTGCGATCTGTCGAAAGGCTTGTTTGGGAAGATGGGCCGTACTCGTTAACCAGTGTGTGTATGTATCGAGGGATTCAGTCTGTCCCTCTGTCGTGCGGTCACCTGTATGCGTGCCATGGACGCCGAGTATGAATTGATGCTGAAGCGGCCAGCGGAGCGATGATTCTGCTGCAGTGAGTGGAGAGGCAATGTCGGAAAGCATCGCCGACAGGGTCATGTCGAGGGTGGGTTGGGATAACAAAGCTGAGAGCAGGCGGAGATCGTCGGTGATGACGATTTGTGCCATCACTTTAGTGGTGATGGTCGTCGCATCTCGAAGCACGTTTCGCCACGTGTGCAGGTCATTCTTCAGTCGCTGCAGGCCCAAGGCCGTCTGGCGAGAAAATCCGTCAGCGACATAAAGTCGGTGGGCCACAAAGATTTCAACAAAGCGGGGCGTGCCTTGGTATCCGAATCCCATATCCTCGAACGGCATTGCGAGCCAGCGTTCGTACCGCGTCAACAAGGTGCGATCGCGACCGGTCACAGTCTGAAGCCGAGTGTGCATGTTCCGGAATTCCTTTGCTGGATTCTTAGAGTTCCAGGAAGGAAAGATCTGTTCCATCGGGAGTTGAATCTGGAGGTCCAAACGCCCCGGCTTGTCATAGTTGAAATTGTTGGTGCCCGGAGCAGTTGTGGTTTCCAGCCACATCTCATGCCCCACCTTAGCCGGATCGAGGGTAGCGGCTGCAGCAAAGCCGAGGAGATAGTAGTAGCCATTTTCATAAGGATTGCTGAGAGAGTGCACTGGTGGCTCCAGGAGACGGGTGAAGGTGGCGCTGGGAGGTTGCTCCTGAGAAGTCCAGATGAGACTCGATAGCTCGAAAAGGACGAAAAGGATGAAGATACCCATGATCAGGTGCTTCATAGATATGTGCGGGGATGTTGTACGGTAGGAACCTGTCCGACATTGACCGTTCTATTGCGGTGAACGGCAATATCGGACAGGCTCCTGGACCGGCCATTCATGTGGGTATGTATTCTATCCACGCAAGCCATCTACCTATAAAGGTGAGCAAAGCTTATGCCGGGAGACGATCTGAAAAGCCTCGTTCTTTCGCTCTGTTTGCCGACAGGTATGTAGGCATTCCTGTCAAATCATGAGCGGGGAAGGGACAGACGGACATTAATGAACTTGACAACCTTCTTGCCGGTCTCCTAGAGTGCCCTCCACATTGTGACTCCTAGGTAAGGGAAGAGGGTGTAAATCCCTCGCGGTCCCGCCGCTGTAAATGGGGACGAAACCCGTAGAAGCCACTGTCTAGTGGCGTGGGGTGTGAAGCGTATTTCGTGAAACGCACGGATTCCGTTCGCAGGCGTTTCACCTTGTACAGTTCACGTTTCACGCAAGAGATGGGAAGGCGCGGGGAGTAGGGTGAACCATGAGCCAGAAGACCTGCCGGGAAGGGGAGCCTGCCAGAGGATCCCTTCGTCGTGAGGCGAAGGAGATTGGATCAGATGCAAGGCCGCAGGCGTGACAACGACCGGAAGCGTATTCATTGTAATACGTTGAGGATCGTTTCACGCCGAGAACGCGGCAGATGGTTCGAGATCGTTCGCCGCAATAGAATGGCGATCCTCTGGTAGGTTCCCAAGACCGACGTTCCCTCGTGGGCTGGGGAATTGGCGAGGATGAGTGGCGGGTGCAATCCTCAGGGTCTGTCCAGGCCTTGGGGATTTTTTCTATGCGCGTCTCTCCACGGAGTCGTCGATGGTGGGCGGGGCTGCTGATCGCAGCAGGTATGCTCATCGTTGCCATGTCAGCGTTTGCGAATACAGAAGATGAGAAACCGGATATGACACGTCGGCAACAAGGGATTCTCACCGGTATGCCATTCATGGCGCATGTCTCGGCGCGTGCCTATGTCGATGACGTGGGCCGACGCATATATTTTGCCAAGCCTCCATCGAGGATCGTCTCATTGGCACCCAGCATTACTGAAATCCTCTTTGCGATGGAGGCGGGAGAGCAGCTTGTCGGCGTGACGGACTTTTGCGACTATCCGCCTGAGGTGCTTCAGAAGCCGAAAGTAGGCTACTCGAATCCGAACTTGGAAACGCTGGTGGCCCTCCAGCCTGATTTGGTGGTGGCGCCCAATGATTTTCTCAAGCCCGATACCATCGTCAAGCTCGAGCAGCTGAAGATTCCCGTGTTTATCTTGGCTGATAAGAATGTCGAGGGAATCTTCGCGCACATCCAAACGCTCGGACGCATCGTGGGACGATCACCGAAAGCCGATGCAGTCACGATGCAGCTTCGACAGCAGGTGGCTGCGATCCAACAGCGTGTCCAGGGAGTTACTCCGGTGCGCATGCTCTATGTGTTGAACAGTCAGCCGTTGATCACCGTCGGTCCTGGAAGCTTCATCGACCAATTGATTGCCATGGCTGGAGGGGTCAATGTGGCTGCGAAGAGCGCCACTCCCTATCCTCGGCTCAGCATGGAATCTGTGCTCGAGGAGGATCCGGAAGTATTGGTATTCCCTGTCGGCAAGGCAGAGGGCATCTCCGAGAACGAACAGCAGGCTTGGCTCCAGTGGTCGGCAATGACGGCGGTCAAGCGAGGTCGGTTGCACCAGATCTCCGCCGATTGGCTCAACCGGCCTGGTCCTAGAATCGCTAAGGGGCTTGAATCGCTTGCGGAAATTTTGCACCCGGATAGTGTGTCCGGTAACCGAGCTGAACGGCAACCTGAATAGTGTATGGCGGATCTTGCCTCATCATGGGCCCAGACCGGCGCAGTGTTGACTATTCATCGATGGGCGGCGGTGATTGGTGGGCTGTTACTGGCATGCGTAGCTGTGCTGGTGCTTTGCCTGCAATTCGGCGCCACATCGGTCGGCATGGGAACAGTTGCGACGGCGATTGCACATCTGTTGCGAGGGCAAGAGGCAGGTTCTCCAAGCCTGGGAACATCGGAGATCATCATGGTTCAGATTCGTTTCCCGCGAGTGCTCATGGGTTTTTTCGTGGGAGCCAGTCTGGCGGCGGTGGGAGTGACGCTTCAAGCCCTGCTGAGAAATCCCTTAGCCGATCCCTATGTGTTGGGCGTATCGAGCGGATCTGCCTTGGGCGTGTCGTTGGCCATGCTGTTGGGAATCGGCACCACCTTCATGCTGTTGCCTGTGCTGCCGCTCTTTGGATTTGCCGGAGGGCTGTTGGCACTCCTGGTGATCTATCGATTGGCGCAGTCCAAAGGCCGACTGCCGGTTCATAGCTTGCTACTGGCTGGCGTCATTCTGAATGCCATTTTGACGGCCTTCATCATGTTCATCACCTCGATCATGGAGCCGAATCGCTCGGCGGGGCTGATGGCGTGGTTGATGGGGTCGCTCACTGCACCGGGCTATCCGGCACTGGGTATATTTTTGATGTACGTCGTGTGTGTCCTTGCGGTCCTCATGCACAAGGCTCGGTCGCTCAATGTGCTCACATTGGGGGAGGAAACGGCTCGTTCACTGGGCGTGAATACCGAGGGAACGAAAAAACAGCTATTTGCTCTCACGGCACTGCTGACCGGTGCCATTGTATCGGTGAGCGGCATGATCGGATTCGTCGGGATGGTCGTACCGCATGCCGTGCGGCTGCTCATCGGATCAGATCATCGACTGTTGATTCCCGCGTCGGCGTTAGTTGGGGGCATGTTTCTCGCTGTGGCTGATGCGATAGCCAGGACAATTATGGCCCCTGCAGAAATTCCGGTCGGCATTGTGACGGCGCTTGCCGGTGGCCCATTCTTTCTCTACCTTCTCCTGTGGCGAAAAGATCGGATGCTGTGAGATGACTCTCGGCCTTACAGAGACAACAAGGTCATGGTTGCCTGTGGAGGGGCCTGCCATCGAGGTCGTGGGACTGTCGTTCCGATACCATACGACGGAAGAGCGAGGGAGAGTGTGGACTCTCGACCATCTCTCTTTCCATGTCGACGCCGGCGAAATTTTGGGCATTGTGGGGCCGAACGGATCCGGGAAGTCGTCGCTGTTGAAAGTGCTGTCCGGCCTCTTGCCTGCAGGCGAAGGCGAGGTTCGACTGGGCGGCCTCTCGATCGGGAAACGGAGTCAGACTGATGTCGCGCGGTTGGTCGCAGTCGTGCCTCAGGAATACACACAGGTGTTTCCATTTACCGTGGCCGAGACCGTGCTGATGGGACGCTTCCCCCACCGAACGGTGCGCTGGTGGAGCATGGGAATCGGAGATGAGACCGCGAACGATCTCGCCTATGCGCACCAATCTATGGTCGACACCGATGTGCTGTCACTCGCCGATCGACTGGTGTCCGACTTATCCGGAGGAGAACGGCAACGTGTCATGATCGCGAGAGCATTGGCTCAGGAGCCGAAGATTCTTCTCCTTGACGAACCGACGGCGTTTCTCGACATCAATCACCAGATTGACATTTGTTCGCTCATTGCCCGGCTCAGGACGGAACGACGATTGACGGTCGTTTTGGTGTCGCACGACCTGAATGTCGCAAGTCAATATTGCGATCGGGTGTTGATGCTCAAAGAGGGCGGACTGTGCCGCATCGGCTCGCCGGAGGAGATTATTCGTCCCGATGTCCTTCGAATGCTCTATGGATGTGACGTCGTCGTCGATGCTCATCCCCAGACGGGCAGGCCGCGTGTAACGATGCCGATGGGCACGGTTTGAATGTAGAAGATAGCCAGGGTCCTGTCCCGGCCCGGCTGTGATGACCAAAGGGGACGGTAATATTTTCAAGAAAGGGCGTTTTGTAGAAGCGACGCGGGTGACGGGGAAGATGGTGCAAGTCCATCACGGTGCCGCCACTGTAAGCGGGGAGTAATTCTGCATCATGCCACTGTGTGCTGGGCACACGGGAAGGCGCAGAAACACGACGATCCGCAAGCCAGGAGACCCATCCCGTAGTTGATTCGACTCAACCCTTCGAGCACAAGGGAGATTCGTCATGCCGCGGTTTCTTCGTTCTTGTCGTGCCTGGTGGTGTTTCCTTCCTCTGTTTGCGCTGAGCTACCCTGTCCATGCCGCACCAGATATCGAAGTGGCGTCCGCTGATCAAACGGACAGCATTGAGACACGTGAAGTCGTTGTCTCAAGTACGCGCTTGCCCGATGCGCCCGTCGACGCCAGAACGCTTCCAGCAAAAGTGACCGTCATTACAGCTGACGACATCAGAAAGGCCGGAGCGAAAACGATCCAGGAAGCCTTGCAGTGGTCGACTGGTATCGTGATGTATGACGGTGTCGGCAATGCGTTTCAGCAAACGATCGATCTACGTGGGTTTAACGGCCAGCCTGTATCGGGTATTGCCGTCTTCGTGGACGGTGCCCGCGCCAACGAGCCGGACTTTAATACCATCAATTTTGATCTCATTCCGATTGAGTCCGTCGAGCGGATCGAGATCCTTCCGGGTGCGTCGGCTATCTATGGAAAAAACGCGCTGGGAGGGGTCATCAATATCATCACGAAGCGGGGTGGCGATCGGCAACGTGTGACAGGGGAGACGGTATTCGGGAGTTTTCACCGCGAGCGCTACACGATTAATGCGAGCGGTCCGATAGGAAAGTTCGACTATTTTGCTAACTTCAGTCGCGAGATCGAAGATGGATTTCGTAACGAGTCGGATGCGCGGATTTCCAGATTGACTGGGCGGGTTGGCTATCGCCCAACAGACTCGACGGACCTCTCCATTTCTTATAATTACGTGCAGGATAAGCTGCTGCAGGCCGGGGCGTTGCCGTTGAGCGTAGCGGCCTTCGATCGGAAGGCCAATTTTACTCCCGGAGACTTTGCGAAAAATGAGAACAACTTTATCCGATTCAATGGGCGGCAGACCTTGCCGTTTGGATTCTCCCTCAATCTCAATGCGTACTACCGTCGGCTGAATCAAGAATTGTTCGGCGTGGGCCAACCAGCGTTTCTCGGCTCACAGTTGTCGACGGCGAGCACGAGGGGTGAAACGGAATCGAAAGGTGGAACATTTCAGGTCGGGCACGATGCGTCTTGGGGTGTTCAGAAGAACAGTCT
>Ga0105106_10004478_pt1 | contig 9991 bp, 8 predicted proteins | sample PPLLaktember2015_5_FD_79109 | JGI IMG/M metagenome (GOLD analysis project Ga0105106, IMG submission 79109) | Freshwater sediment microbial communities from Prairie Pothole Lake near Jamestown, North Dakota, USA - PPLs Lake P8 Core (1) Depth... | ecosystem: Environmental > Aquatic > Freshwater >... | reverse complement strand
CTATTCAAGACCTTGAAGGCGAAATGAAAAGGGCGGTCAAAGAACTGGCCTTTGAAAGGGCGGCCGAACTGCGGGACCAGATCAAGGAACTGCGGGCGTTGGATTTGAATTTGAGATAGACAAAGACGATCCGGAACAGAAGTTCCGATCAGGGCAGCGTTCCAAGCCAAACCGATCCGTCATGGATGCCCCGATGTAACAGTCGGCCATGTCAGGATTTCCAACGACGCGGGCTGGGCAAAGACAGGTAGAACAGTCGTTTCATCTCGTGGCGGCCCCGGGTCACCGTTTCCAGGATGATCCCGGAGGTGAAACTCAGGCTTGCCAGGATCATCAACCCTGTAGAAAGGATTGCCGTGGGAAATCTTGGCACGAGGCCCGTTTCCAGGTAGGTGACGAAGACGGGATAGGCCAGAACAAGGGAAACAATTGCCAGAAAAACGCTGATGATCGAGAAGAAGGCGAAAGGCCGTTCCTCTTTGAAGAGGATGAGAATCATCATCAATATCCTCAGGCCGTCCCGGTAGGTGCGTAACTTGCTCGACGAGCCCGCGGGCCTGACCTTGTAAGGCGTCGACACCTCGGCGACGGGCATGCGCAGTTCCAGTGCATGGACCGACAGCTCGGTTTCCGTTTCAAACCCCGATGCCAGGGCCGGAAACGATTTCACATAACGCCTCGAGAAGACCCGGTAGCCGGAGAGAATATCGGTGAAGGTCCGGCCGAAAAAAAGACCGAGGCAGCCGGTCAGAAGGTCGTTTCCCACGCGGTGGCCTCGGCGGAAGGCCTCTCCCTCGGAGCGGGTGAGCCGGGAGCCGACCACCATGTCCAGGCCGTCGGCGACGAGTCTTTCGATCATTTCGGGGGCGCTGGCCGCATCATAGGTGCCGTCGCCGTCCGCAAGGACGTAGATGTCCGCTTCCACTTCCGAAAACATCCGTCGCACCACATGCCCCTTGCCCTGGCGGGTTTCTCTTCCCACGATGGCCCCTGCCTTGGTCGCGATCTCCACCGTCCGGTCCGTGGAGTTGTTGTCATAGACATAGATCCTCGCCCCAGGCAGCGCCGCGCGGAAAGCGCGGATCACATCCCCGATGGTCGTTTCTTCGTTGTAACAGGGGAGGATGACGGCTACGCGATCGTACGAGATATCGGATTCCATATTATATCCTTTCCCCTGATTCACCGGCAAGGCATCATCTGCGGTGTTGCCTTCGTTCGCTTCTCCTTGCGGCGTATTAGTCATACGCCTCACTCGTCGCTCCTCGGCGCCTTGCATCTGATACCATGACGGTGATCAGGAATATCCCCAAACCGCCTGCTTCAAGGGATATGTCCAAACTAAGTGGTCGATTTGGGTTTTCATTGGGTCGTTGTCTTCCTTACCGGGCAGAAATAGAAAGGCTCGTCTTGCAGGGGTTCCACGTGGGAAAAGAGTTTGCGGCAGCCGGCCGTCTCAAATTCGAGCCCCAGGGCCTTCAGCGTTTCAATCGCAATTCCTTCTTCATAAGACCTATAGATCAAAAAAACGGGTCCTCCATGGTGGTCAATGATGTCCCACATCAACCGGTCGGTCGCGTTAGGGTTCGACGATGGGATCGTCAAGTAACTGTGGATGCGCAGAAAGCGCACCTCGGGGGGAAAAAAGGGAATCATGTAGGCCATCGGTTCATAACCCGCCACCAGGACCAGGGTGTCGGCAGGCTCTGCAATCGGCGGGGCCTGGAAGCCGAAGTAATCCGCTGCCCAGGGCCGCCTGCCCCACTCCCCGGGATGAAGGGTGACAAGAATCAGGACAAAACAACTCAGGGCAATGCGCACTCTGCGATGCAGGTCCCGCACGAGATACCCCAGCACCACAAAAATTGCAAGCGGTGCCAGAAGCTCACACACGAGCAGATACCGATACACGGAAAAAAGCTTCATCCACACAACGAAGGAAACAAACAAAAAAATAACGATAAAACGCCCCGAAGTCAAAGGGTCCGATCCTGCCCGCCCCGCACCGTTTACAGGAGCGGGGTTGCAGCAGCGGCCCATGATCGCCTTGACGAGGCAGCCGATCAGCAACAGGTAGAGCACCGGAAGACGTAGATCCCGAAAGGGGATTTCACCCACCTGCAGCGGATTCAGAGTGAAGCAGATGGGGAATGTGAGTCCCATGAGAAGGCCTTTTGGAATGAAACGGGCGTCTCGGTACGATATGGGCGCCCCCCAGGGGGATTGGAAGAACTGGTTGAAATAGGGAAAGAGGGGGTTTTGAAAACGTTTCCACATCTCGATCATCCAGAAGCCGCCGGTCATTGTCGTCCCGGCGAGCACTCCCAGGCCGAAGACAAACGCAAGGGAAAACCGCCGCCGAAAGGGGAGTGGCAGACCGAAGAATGCGGCGCACAGCCCCACGGCGTAAATCCCGAAGGGTTGCTTGAGCCCAAAGGCGGCCCCGGCCAAAAGGCCCGCTGTCATGGCGACGGCAAAGCCGCAAAAGCCCGGCCCAATGAACCGCTCGCGGTGCCGTATGATCAGCCAGAGGGCGCCGAGCACCAACAGGCTGAGCGCATTGTCTCCAAAGCTCGTTCCGAGTTCGGATATCCCGGCCGCGCCCAGAAGGCCGAGAATCGCCGTGGCCAGGCAGAACCAACCGGTCTTGACGGGGTTTTTCAGATCGATCAGCCGACCGGCGATCGCGTAGAGCAAAAAAACGTTGAAGCCTGGAATCAGGCCAAGGACAAATCCCACAGCCTTGGGTGGCAGGTTTGTGACGGCGTAGTAGAAGGGCAAATGCATCAACGGGTTGTAATAGGTGGCCACCTGCGCTGCTGCGACGTCATGGCCCATGCGGTCGGTCAGATAGGCAAAGGCATTATAGAAATGGTAGTTGCGCAGATCCCAGGAGGCATCTTGGCCGAGCCATAGTGCCCAAAATCCCATGGCCGGGGGGATGGCCCACAAAATCATGTGAATGGCGATATTCGATCGTTTGGTGATCGTCAAGTCGGTCGGTTCCCCTGCAAAAGGACGTCATTTTGTGGTCCCTGCCGATACGCAAGGCCCAAACCGGGCGGCGAAAATCTTGCGACTTTAGTACTCCTCCAAGAAATAAGCCATCTTCAAATGAAGGTCCGGGGCATTCATCGGCAACCCGATGTTGGTTTTACCCCTGTCCTGCCCCTTTTTTGCGCGCAAATGTTGATAATGCATTTCTTTATTCATACGCATATTTTAGAGTTTTTGCACTTGTAAGTTACTGAATAACTAACTGAAATTGCAGACCTTGCAGAATGGCGCGGCTGTTGCTTTTTGCAGGGGTGCCTGCTATAAACCGACACCGATAAAGGACTATGCTCTGTGACATTGAAAAAGAAAATTCTGGTCGGATACGGTGTTGCCTTTGCCCTCATGGGCCTGGTGGTGGCATGGGCCGTTACGAACCTCGTATCTCTGGGCAAGGCAACCGACGCGATCTTGCGCGAAAATTACCGGAGCATCCTTGCAGCGGAAAACATGGTGGACGCCATTGAGCGGCAAGACAGCGGCATCCTGCTCATGTTTCTGGGCGATACCGAAAAGGGAATCCCCCAATTCCGGGAAAGCGAGACGGTGTTCCTTGAGTGGTTGGCCCGTGCCAAGGACAACATCACGATAGCCGGCGAGGCGGAGCTTGTCCAATCCATCGAGGCTGACTACGCGAAATACCTGCAGCAGTTTTCAGAGCTAACTGATCTGCCCGGCACGAAGAAGACTTCTCCTGAAGCCCCTTTGAAAGCATACCAGGAGTCCGTTTATCCCATTTTTGCCGATGTCCGCAAGGCATGTGTTCAATTGCGCTGCCTCAATGAGGAGACCATGTACGCGGCCAGTGTGAGGGCAGGCGAGGTCGCCAAGCGCGCAATCTGGTCGACGGTGTTCGTGGCGGCGTCGGCATCGATTGTCGCGCTGATCCTGAGCCTGCTTCTCGCGGAAAGAATCGTTGGGCCGCTCCGGCGCTTCATGGAGGCGTCCAGGAAGATCTCCTCGGGCGACTACTCCGTTCAGGTGCGGGTCGAGACAGGGGATGAGCTGGGTCGCCTGGCCGGTGAGTTCAATCAGATGGCCGCTCGGCTCGGTCGCTACCATGAGATGAATATCGAGCAGATCATCTCCGAGAAAAACAAGAGTGACGCTATCCTCTCGAGTATCGAAGACGGTCTGGTGGTTTTTGACACCAGCCTCAAGGTGACGGGCATCAACCCGGCCGCGCGCCGGATGTTGGATTTGGAATTCGCCGAATCCAAAACACTGCGGTGCGGAGACATTCTGCCCGCCCCCCATGTATGCGACATGATCCGTAAAACCGTCGAAACCGGCCTGCAACCAAATGTTCCTGATGAACAGCGGGTCGTTACCCTGCGGGAGGGAAAACATGCGCGGCACTATCTCTTTTCCGTCACCGCAATTCGGGGAAAGGATCGGAATTTGTCCGGGATCGTGCTCTCGCTCAGGGACGTCACCCGCTTGAAGGAAGTTGAACGGCTGAAGAGTGAATTCGTCACGGCGGCCTCCCACGAGCTGCGCACGCCGCTCACCAGCCTGAGTATGAGCATTGACTTGCTTCGGGAACACCTCACCGAAGGGCTTGCCGAAAAAGATCGGGAGCTCCTTGAGGTCGCCCATGAGGACGTCCATCGGATGAAGGCTTTGGTCAGCGATCTACTCGACTTGTCTAGGATCGAGGCCGGCAGAATACTACTGGAGTTCGAAGACGTGCAGGTTTCGACTCTTTTCGAACATGTCTGGGCCGTTTTCAAGAGTCAGGTGGAAAGGAGAGATGTCAAGCTCACTTGGGAGATGACCCAAGACCTTCCCAGCATTCGCGCCGACGCCAACAAGATCACCTGGGTGCTGACCAACCTGATTTCAAACGCCTTGCGGTATGTCAGCGACGGCGGGCATATCCAACTCATGGCAAACAGGACCGGGGCGCACGTACACCTGTCCGTGCGTGATGACGGCCCGGGGATTCCCCCGGAATACCGATCAAGGATCTTTCAGAAATTCGTCCAGGTGAAGGGACACGAGGCCGGGGGCACGGGTTTGGGGCTAGCCATCTGCAAGGAGATCGTTCGCGCCCACGGAGGCACGATCTGGGTGGAGTCATCTCCGGGCCATGGGAGCACCTTCACTTTCACCCTGCCGGTCGCCCAATAGGAGGAGCCTATGGAAAAGAAAGCCATTCTGGTTGTTGATGATGAAAAGAACATTCGTCTGACGATGTCCCAGTCTTTGGAGCCGCTGGAGATACCGGTCCAGACAGCGGTTAACGGCGAAGATGCGCTGCAAAAGCTTCGCGAGCATCCGTTCGGGCTGGTGTTCCTGGACCTGAAGATGCCGGGGATGGACGGGATGGACGTACTCCGCCGCATTAGAGATGACTGGCCCAAAATCCGGGTGATCATCATCACGGCGCACGGAACCGTCGAGTCTGCCGTGGAGGCAATGAAGCTCGGCGCGGCGGACTTCATTCAGAAGCCGTTCAGTCCGGCCGAGATTCGAGAATTGGCGACCCTGGTCCTGGAACGCGAAGCGCTCGATGAAGAGAGTGCGGTTGACTGCCGGGCGTTGATCGAACTGGCCAAACGTCACATCACGGACAGGAACTTCGCCACCGCGCGTGAGACGGCTCGCAGGGCCATTGCCGCCGACCCGGGCCACCCCGAGGGATACAACCTGCTCGGGGCGCTGCTTGAAATCAAGGGCGATTGGCTGGAGGCACAGAAGTTCTATCGTGCGGCTCTGGACATCGATCCAACGTTCAAACCGGCCTGGGCAAACCTGGACCGGACCACGTCCTGGAACAAGTTGGGCACGATCGATCTGGGACCGGACAAGGAGAAAACCGGGACCGGGGACCAGGGCGGCAAAGAGGACAAGAATGAACAATAACCGTTACATCGTGATCGTCGGGTGCGGACGGCTGGGGTCACATCTGGCCAACCAGTTAAGCCGCGAGGGCCATTCGGTCGTCGTGATCGACACGGACGAGGCCACTTTCAACGACCTGTCTCCCGATTTCAGCGGCTTTCGCGTGGAAGGTGACGCCGTGCACATGGCGGTGCTGAAAGAGGCCAAGTTGAAGAAGGCCGACGTCCTTATCGCCACGACGCACGAGGACAACGTCAACTTGATGGTGGCCCAGGTGGCGCGAAAGGTCTTCGGTGTTCCCAATGTGCTGGCCAGGGTCTTCGATCCCAAAAGGGAGGAAGTCTATGCCCGGTTGGGGATTGAGACCATTTGCCCGACATCGGTGGCCGCGGAGATGTTCCTCCGGGCCGTTACCAATGGTACGGCCCAACAGGGAGGAACACGACTATGAAGGTGCTCATCGTCGGCGGCGGCAGGAAGCTCTATTTCCTCTGTCGGAATTTCGCCGGCAAGGGATATGAGGTCGTCATCATCAACCGGAACCGGGAAGAGTGCGTCCAATTGGCCCGGCAGCTTTCCGCCATGGTGGTTTGCGGTGACGGGAGCGACGCGAAGATTCTCAAGGAGGCCGGCGCGATGGGGGCGGATGCGGTGCTCGCCATCACGCCTAATGACCAGGACAATCTGGTCATCTGTCAGTTGGCCTCCCTCCAATTCGGTGTGCCAAGGGCCGTGGCCCTGGCCAATGATCCCGATAATGCCGAGGTTTTCGAAAAACTGGGCGTGTCCGCTTTCTCGACAACGCACATTGTCGGGAGCCTGATCGAACAACGGACGTCCCTGGAACAGGTCACGAATCTGCTGCCGGTCGGCGAAGGCCGGGTGAACGTCACGGAAATCATCCTCGACGCCGATTCCCCTGTCGCGGGGAAGCTTCTCAAGGATATTGACCTCCCCGAGAACGCCCTGGTCGCCGTCATGATTCGAGACAATCACCCGATCGTTCCTCGCGGCGCCAGCCAACTCAAACCCGGAGACCGGGTGGTGCTGATCACCCTTCCGGAGAACCATGGTCCCGTGCTGAGGGCGTTCACGGGTGAGCAGAAATAGGAGCCGGACCTTGCGGGAAAAAGAGTATCTCAAACAACGCTATGCCGCGATCCTGTCATCCGTCGGCGTGATCTTGTTTCTTTCCGGCGTGGTCATGCTCGTACCGCTTCTGGTCCTCTTCGCTTACCCCGAGGAAGCGGGAAATGCCTGGGCGTTTGGAGTCCCTGCGGGTTGCTCCGGCCTTGCAGGACTTGTGCTGTGGCGGCTTTTCCGTCCTGCGTCCAACGTTACCCTTTCAATCCAAGAGGGCGGCGTGATTGTCCTTATCAGTTGGGTCGTGGTCATTGTGTTTTCGGCATGGCCTTTTATGTCGGTCTCCCGCCTGGAGTTCTCCAGGGCTGTTTTTGAGTCGGTGAGCGGATGGACTACCACCGGTCTGTCCGTTGTGGATGTGACGGGCGTCGGGCCAATGATTCTCCTTTGGCGCAGCGTTATCCAACTAGCTGGGGGAGCGGGTTTGGCGATCATCATGATGTCGGCCATCGCGGGACCCACGGGAGTGGGCATCTCAAGCGCGGAAGGTCGGAGTGATCAACTCGTCCCGCACGTGCGTCAGTCGGCCCGATTGGTGCTGATTATCTACGTCTGCTACGCTGCCGTTGGGACCCTGGCATACTGGATGGCAGGCATGTCACCATTCGACGCTGTGAACCATTCCTTCGCTGCCGTTTCCACAGGCGGGTTTTCAACGCGCGTGGAGAGCATTGGATATTGGGATTCCGCGGTCGTCGAGGCGGTGACGCTGCCTCTCATGCTGCTTGGTAACCTGAGCTTCGTGACCGCCTGGTTTCTGTGGCGTGGGAAGCTCCGTCTCGTTGCCCGCAACGGCGAGGTCCGCCTTTTGGCCGTGTTGATCCCCGTGTCCTCGGCGGCCCTGTTTCTTTTCACCAGTGAAGCACTCTATCCTCAACTCGGAAAATCGATCCGTATCGCAGTCTTCGAAACAGTAACGGCCATCACGACCACGGGTTTCTCAACCGTCGGTTATGGGAACTGGAACGGTTTTGGGGTGCTCGTGTTGATCGTGTTGATGCTGATCGGCGGTGGAACGTGCTCGACAGCCGGCGGCATCAAGCAGTTTCGCATCTATCTTCTGTGGAAGTTGCTGGTCTGGGAGATCAGGCGCTCCCTCATGCCCCGGACCGCAGTGATGGAACGTCCTGTCTGGGAGGGCAATCGCCGCGTCTTTGTGGACGACGCCATGGTGCGCCGGGTGGCGGTTTTTGTCTTTTTGTACATGACGACCTATGTGTTTGGTGCTATGGTCCTTTGCGCTTGCGGTTACAGCTTTCGGGACTCTCTTTTCGAGTTTGCCTCCGCCATCGGGACGGTGGGGCTTTCAATAGGAGTCACGTCCACCCACATGGCCGATGTGGCATTGTGGGCAGAGACGCTCGCCATGTTCCTGGGGAGACTGGAATTTATCGTGGTGTTCGTCAGCCTCCTTAAGATTGGGAGAGATGGCCGCAAGGCCGTCGCGCGAAGAACAGACGGGAATTAGAGGGAGATGACCGTGTTGACGCGGTTTCACCGCGAATACTGTCTGAATCCAAGGTTCGAATCATGACGGTTGGCAGCCGACTCCTCAAAGCGCATCCCGCGATCCTCGTCTTGGCGAGCTTCCTCCTGGCCATAGCCGTGGGGACGCTCATGCTGAAACTCCCGATATCCACGAAGGCCGATTCTATCGCTTGGGTGGACGCACTGTTTACGGTAACGTCCGCGGTGTGCGTCACGGGTCTTGCGGTTGTGGATACTGGGAGTCGTTTCACCACGTTTGGCCAGTGCGTGATCCTGTTGCTTATCCAGGTCGGCGGTCTGGGTGTCATGACAATATCTGTAGGACTGTTCCGATGGATCGGCAAGAGCATTTCCTTCCGTCAGCGGATGGTCATGCAGGACCTGTTCGCCCATACCCCGCGCGAGGATATCTTGGGTCTTGTCAAAAGCATCGCCCTGTTCACGTTCGGGGCGGAAATCATTGGAACCGTTCTTTTGACTATTCATTGGAGCACCGAGCTGCCCCTGCACCAAGCCGTTTACATGGGGATCTTTCATTCTATCGCGGCGTTCTGCAATGCCGGTTTTTCCCTGTTCTCCGACAATCTGATGCGTTACAGCGGCGACCTCCTGCTCAATATGACGGTGTGCTCTTTGATTGTCGTCGGCGGCATCGGGTTTCCGGTGCTCTACGACCTTCAAGGCTGGTTTGCCAAGCGCGGGGAGAAAAGGGTGCGCCTTTCGATGCAAACCAAAACGGTGCTGTGGACAACTCTCGTTTTGATTGTTTCCGGAGCCTTGATATTCGCGTTTCTGGAACGGCAATCTCTCCCGACCTCGCTGCCGTTGTCTCACCGCATCCTGGTCCCGTTATTTCAGTCGATCACCTGTCGTACCGCCGGTTTCAACACGGTGGACATCGGCTCCTTGAGGGAGGCCACGCTTGCCATGATGATCTTCCTCATGTTTGTCGGAGCCTCTCCGGGCTCCTGTGGCGGTGGGGTCAAGACCTCGACGCTGGCCCTGTTGACGGCATTTACCGTGAGCCGGGTGCGGAGGAGGCGACGCGTCAACATGTTCAGAAAGAGCGTACCCACAGAGACCGTGACCCGGAGCGTCTCGTTGATTGTCATTTCCATCACGATCATCGGCGTGGTATTATTCCTGCTCCTCGTGGGTGAGTCGGCATCCGGGCGGGAGCTGACCCGCCCTCGCGGCTTTTTTCTTGAGTATCTGTTTGAAACGGTGTCGGCGTTCGGGACGGTGGGTTTATCTATGGGGATAACTCCGGAGCTGAGCACATGGTGCAAGTCATTGATAACTTTGATGATGATCATCGGGCGGGTCGGCGTGCTCACATTCTCTTACATTATTGTTGGAACAGGAACCACCGGTGGGGTTGAGTACTCCGAAGAGAACCTGATGATAGGATAGGGGGACAACCCATGAAAAGGTTTGCCGTAATAGGATTGGGGAATTT
>Ga0105106_10004477_pt1 | contig 9991 bp, 9 predicted proteins | sample PPLLaktember2015_5_FD_79109 | JGI IMG/M metagenome (GOLD analysis project Ga0105106, IMG submission 79109) | Freshwater sediment microbial communities from Prairie Pothole Lake near Jamestown, North Dakota, USA - PPLs Lake P8 Core (1) Depth... | ecosystem: Environmental > Aquatic > Freshwater >... | reverse complement strand
TGATCTACTGCCCGGTGGCGCCGTTGATGCACGATGGCGCAATGCTGGATGCCTATCTGGAGTTGGGCGATTGGAATCTGCCCGTGATGGTGATGCCCATGCCGGTTAACGGGACCACTGGGCCCGCCAGCCTGCTCTCCAACCTGTGCCTGGCTAACGCAGAGGAGCTATCTTCCATCGTTATTTTCCAGTTGGCGCACCCCGGACGCCAGGTGATCTACAGCAGCGCCACGGGCTCGGTCGATTTCCGCAGCGGCGCCTACCTGGCTGGAACCCCAGAAATGGGTTTACAATCGGCGGCGTTGGTGGTCATGGGGCGATATTACAACCTGCCCAGCACCTCAGCAGGCTGTTCCTCGGATGCCAAGGAACCTGGCCCAGAGGCTATCCTGGACAAATTGATCACCACGATTCCGCCCCTGATAGCAGGGTCGGATATGATCGTGGGCACGGGTGAGATCGAAGGCGACCAGTTGCTCATCCTCGAGCAACTGGTCGTGGATAATGAGCTGGCGCATATTTGCGAGCGATTGGTTGCCGGCGTGGATAGCAGCCCATCAAAAGACCTTTACGATGATATCGCCAAAATTGGGCCGGGAGGCCACTTTTTAGGCGCTAAATCCACCCGCCAGGCTGCTCGCAGCGATGAGTTTTTTATATCCAAACTGATGGACCGCCATCCTTACGAGGCCTGGCTGGAATTGGGCAAGCCCAATATGTACCACAATGCGCGCCAGAAGGTCAACGAGATCCTGGCTGGTCCGACCATTGACCCGTTGCCGGAAAAGGTGGTAAGCGAACTCGACCGGATTTTACAAGCCGCCGACCGAGAGCTCGCTGATGAAGACTAGAACTCATCTCAAAAATGGTAATTTGGGGTGTGTGCGGCGGCTTTGCCGCCGCACACACCCCATCCCCTCCTATTTATGAGATAGATTCTAGAACTCACCTCAAACTATCCAGCCTATGGCCGAGAAGCTCCAAACAGGGGATAATTTTTAGGATTTTAGCCGTTGGCACGTTTTTTCCCGTGAACGGTGAAACAATGAATTTTACAAGTTTGGCAACAGATAGTCGTAGGCGCTTAAGGCTGCCTTGGCTCCTTCACCCACTGCGATCAGTACCTGTTCGGCGAAGATAGTGGTGACATCACCGGCTGCAAAAATGCCCGGGACAGAAGTACGCGCGCTGCAGTCTACGCGGATGCGGCCTTGCTCATCCAGCTCAACGAGCTCGGCTACCATTTTGGAATTGGGTGTTAAGCCCATTTCGATGAATAAGCCATCTACTATGATTTCCGTAGTTTCATCCTGGGCAGTTTTCAGGATAACGGACCGGGCATGGGAATTGCCCTGGATTTCGACCACCTGATAGTTTTCCAGAATCGAGACATTCTGGGTGTGGAGCAGCTTTTGGCCGAGCGGTAATTCGAGGGCGCTGCCTTCACCAATGGTCAAGTAGACGTGTGCCGCCACGGTTGCCAGCTCAGCGGCTGAACGCAGCGCCAATTCGCCTTCTCCCACCACCATCGTCTCCCGGTCGATGAAAAGCGGGGCGTAACTCAAGGCAGAATAACATAAGCCACGCATGGTGAATTCTTTCTCGCCGGGCACCTTCAAGCGCTTCTGCCGGGTGCCAGTCGCGATAATTGCCGCCCGCGCCTGGATTTCTTGGCCTTTTGCGGTGCGCACCAGGAAGCCTTCAGGCTCGCGGGTGATGTACTCCACCTTATCGATTTGGTGGGCAAATTTAAGGTATTCCAGCTCACTTCTAAACTTGTTGACCACCTCCAATCCCCGGATCACCTGGTAGTCTTCTATCCAGGGCAGGGAGAGGTGATAATTGGTTTTCCCGCCAAGGTCGGCGGAAATCAGCAATGCATTGATGCGCTTGCGCAGGGCATAGATGGCAGCCGTTAATCCTGCCGGGCCGCCTCCAACAATGATGAGATCGTACATGGGTCACCTCGTCTGACTTGAGAAGCAAATTGAACCAAGTGCATGTCCGCGATTATGTGCCTTCCGGGGCTTGGGCGATGAAGCCGGTCTCCATCATCATGTGGGTCAGCTTTCGGGAGCGCCCGATGATGTCCGTGGCATGCTGGAGCAGCTCGTCATAGCTCAGTTTGAGACGGGCAATGCCTTGTTCCTGGGCTTTCATGCCGACCGCGGCGGCTTCGCGTGGGAAGACTTCCCAATCATCCATATTGGGCAGAATGTGGTCCTCGTCCAGACGGTCTCCGATCTGGTTTGCTAATGCCTCCGCAGCGGCATAGCACATCTCATCTGTAATCGTCCTGGCGCGCACGTCCAGCGTGCCCCGGAAGATGCCGGGGAACCCCAGTGAGTTGTTGACCTGGTTGGGGAAGTCCGAACGACCGGTTGCCACGATCACCGCACCGGCCTCTTTGGCCTCCCAGGGCCAGATTTCTGGCACCGGGTTGGCGCAGGCAAAGACGATCGCATTCGACGCCATGCTGGAAACCCATTCCGGCGGGATCACACCCGGACCCGAACGCGATAAGGCAATGACTACATCCGCGCCACGCATTGCGTCCGGGATATCACCCATTCGGCCTTCGGCATTGGTGATCTGGCACAGCCGCCATTTATCCACAAATTCGGCTTTGCGCATTTCCAGGTCTTTACGGTGCTTGCCGAGGATGCCTTTGGAATCGACCATAAAACAATTAGCGGGATCGACGCCCCAACCGAAGATTAAGCGTGAACAGGCAACATTGGCTGCGCCGCTGCCCACAAAGGCAATGCTCACCTCTTCCCGCTTCTTGCCCACCAACTTCAGGGCGTTCACCAGGCCCGCCAGTGTGACCGTTGCGGTGCCCTGCTGGTCGTCATGCCATATCGGAATATCGGCTTTCTCTCGCAGTGTGTCCAGGATGCGAAAACACTTAGGTTGGGAAATATCCTCCAGGTTGACCCCACCGACGCCGGGTTGCAGCATCAATACAGCCTGGATAATCGCATCCGGATCTTTGGTGCCTAACATGATCGGAAAGCTGTCGATGCCTCCCAGGTATTTATAGAGCAGGGCCTTGCCTTCCATGACGGGCAGTCCAGCTTTCGGGCCGATATCTCCCAGACCCAGGACGCGCGTGCCGTCGCTGACCACGATGACCGTGTTCCATTTATTGGTATAGTCGTACACTTTCTCGGGATCTTCGGCTATTGCCCGGCAAGGGGCGGCTACACCCGGTGTGTACCAGATGGCAAAATCATTGAAATCCCGGATGGCGCATTTTGGAATGATCTCGATCTTGCCGCGATAGAATGGATGCAGACTCATCGCGTCTGCGGAGGGTTTTTTCGCTCTCGTGAGGAGCTCATCAATATTGATGCTTGGCTTCTCCTTTAACATGTGCTTTTCTCCTTCAACGGTCATCACCTAGTACGTCAACACTCGATTGTTTTGTCCGCTGGGGCTGTTTGCTCCGCGCGGTTCGCCGTGAAATATCCTCACCCCGGTTGCAAGCACAGGGTTTTCCTGAATAGCTTGATCGAAACCGTCCGCGGCAATCTTAAATATATGATCGAAGGCCGCGTTCAGGAAAGCGCAAGTCGCTGAACGGGCGACCAGGCTGGGGATATTCGGTACACAATAATGGATCACATTTTCTTCGACAAATGTCGAGTTTTCATGCGTGGTGGGGCGGGACGTCTCGATGCAGCCTCCTTCGTCGATGCTGATATCCATGATCACCGAGCGAGAACGCATGCTCCTGACCATTTCACGGGTCACGACCACCGGAGGCCGGTCTCCGCTCACATAAACCGCTCCAATCATCAGGTCGGCGTGTTTACAGGCGTAAGCGATATTCACTGGATTCGAAAGCAGGGTAGAGATGCCAGGGCTGTATTGCTGGATGTGCTCGAGGGCGTTTAAGTCCGTATCCAGAACGATGACATGCGCGCCCATGTCCACAAAACCGCGCGTGGCAAAATTGCCCACGATCCCGGCGCCGATCACCACTACCTTTGCCTGGGGGATGCCGGGTATGCCGCCCAGGATGATGCCCTTACCCCCAGAGTTATTCTGCAGCAGACGCGCTCCGATCTGGGCAGAAAGCCGCCCGCCGATCTGGCTCAACGGTTTACGTACCGGGTAGGTTCCGTCTGGCAATAGAATCTGCTCATAAGCCAGCGTACTGGCTTCTTTCTCATGTAAGCCTCGGATTTCATCATTCTTTGCTGAAGAAAGATGAAGCAGCCCGGCAATCACCGCGCCTGGGTTGAGCCATTCAATCTCCTCGAGGGTGGGGCGGGCGATCTTCAGGAGCAGATCGGCGCGGCCAAACACTTCCTGGGCCGTATAAACGATCTTTCCTCCGATCTTCAGGTAGTCCTGGTCGCTGAAGCCGGCTTCCAGGCCGGCGTCATGCTCGATATAGCATACATGTCCCTGGCGTGTGAGCAACTGAACCCCACCAGGCGTCAGGCCCACGCGAAACTCAAAAGACCGCCGTTCCTTTGGGATACATATATTCATAGCTCTCACCTGTAGCGGATTTCCTCACGGAATCCGACTTTAGCCTGCATTTCGGCGAGCTTGGTGGAGGCATACATGCAGGCCTCGGTCATGAGTCTCTTGACCTCTTTTGCTGGAAGCTTGGCAAGATCACACCAATGATGGCCCTGCTCAGCCAGGTACTGTTCGATGTACATCTTCTCGAGCCCAGCCATAGGGTCTTCCAACAAAGACTGTTGGTCGGTTTTAGGTTTCTTTGGGGTATCCATTTGAACCTCCATGGACAGCTTATTCCTGATTAGCGTTATGGTTATTCGTAAATTTGCACAGCTCCTTGAATCACGATGTTTTGACTGTGTAATCTGGAAGGATTACTGGGGTGGGATTGCTTTCTGGCAGGCCAGCCTCCTGGCGTAGGACTTCCCAGGCAATCAGGTGTTGCAGCGTGGGTTTCCCAAGGGTGACCTGTTGTGACCAGGCGGCAGCCGCCTTACCGGCGCGCCGCCCAAATACGCATACATCCAGCAAGCTATTACCCATCAACCGGTTTCGACCGTGGATGCCTCCGGCGCATTCGCCTGCCACGAATAATCCGGGGACTTCTTGGGTGCTTCCGTCGGGTTGGATGGCGATGCCGCCGTTTTGATAGTGCAAGGTGGGATAAACCAGGATCGGCTCCTGCGTAATATCGATCCCAAAGCGTTTATACTGCCGGACCATGGCGGGAATTTCCCGGTTGATGGTTTCAGGTCCTTTGAGCAGGTCGATCATGGGGGTATCCAGCCAGACTCCGTAATGCCCGGTGGTGGTGGGTACGCCCAGGTCACGGTCCATACATTCACGGATGATAGCGGCCGACTCGACATCCCGAGTCTCCAGCGGATAAACAAACTGGTCTCCATTCACATTGCACACTTGTGCGCCCAAACCGCGCACTTTTTCTGTTACCAGTTGTCCCAAAATTTGTTCCGGGAAGATCGCGCCGGTGGGGTGGTATTGCATCGTATCGATGAACGCCAGCCGGCAGCCAGCCCGGTAGGCGATCACCAGGCCATCCCCGGTGGCGCCGTAGTGATTGGTGGTGGGAAAGCCTTGATAATGCAGACGCCCACTTCCTCCGGTGGCAATAATCGTGGCCCTGGCGCGCACGACCATCAAGCGCCCGGTATCCAGATCTTTCAACACCGCACCCGCAGCCTGGCCCTTCTCATCCAGCAAAATATCAATCGCGGGTCGAAATTCCCAAATATGGATGGCCGGACGGTCACTCGCTCGTGAGCGAACTTCATCGCGCAGGGTGCGCATGATCTCAGCGCCGGTGTAATCACGAGCGGCGTGCATCCGCTTGCGGCTGGTTCCGCCGCCGTGCATGGTGCGCATGGTGCCATCGGGCTCCTTATCAAACATGGCGCCTAACGACTCCAACCAGGCAATCACCGCGGGGGCATCGGTCACCAAGGCTTCAACCAGGTTGGGATCGCTGGTGAAACCTCCGCCGCCCATCACATCCAGGTAGTGGGTGGCGGGTGAGTCATTGGCTTTGTCTGCGGCTTGAATTCCACCCTGGGCCATCATGGTGTTGGCATCGCCAAAGCGAAGTTTGGTGACCAGCAAGACTCCGGCGCCAGCCTCGTGAGCCAATAGCGCCGCGCTGGCGCCACTGCCCCCTGCACCGATGATTAAGACATCCGTTTCAATATCTGGCGAGTCCAGGTTGACCGCACGCGGATCGATAAGAGAGGGGGCTTCTAAGACATCCACAAGCTCCTGCGGGGCGCGGTCGCCTCTATTGGCACCCAGGCTCAAAGGGCGAAAGGCGGTCTGCAAATAATCTGGGTGGAATGTGTGCAATATAGCAATTCTTTCTTCGGCACTGAGACGTGGAAAAGTCTCTCCCATGCGGCGAGGGCGCGTTTCTTCCACTTTGAGTAGCGATTCGCGAATATCAGCAGGGTAAGGCATTCATTTCCTCCTCTTGACTGCGTTGCGTGTTCGAACGATTACCAATCCGCCATGGAAGAGATTGGGCTGGCTCGCCAGATGAATAGTGCAGCTCCCTTCGTATCCGGTGACTCAACGCTGAAACCAGAAGCGTGAGAGGAACGCCGATTTCGCAGGCGTCCTGGCACATGCCACAACCCGAACAGGATGCCAGCCAGCGCCCCACGGCTACCAGCTCTGGTAGAAGCGGGCGTCCATGTCGCTGTCCGCGCGGCACTCCTAACATCCCAGTTAGTTCACCCTCGTAGAGCGGGCAGGCGTCCAGGCAATCTGCACACATCGTGCAGGGGGTGAAGCATGCCAGTAAAGTGCACAAGTCTCCGTAACGGCTCGTCTCCGCTGTGCATAAGCCGTCACGATACATCATGCGCTCATTGGTGGTTTTCCCAACAGCGACTTCGCGCAGTACGACTTCTTCCTCAGTGGCGATTCGCTGAGTGACTGTTTCCAAATGGTAGGCTTCATCGATAAATTCATCCCGAGCAATCACCATGATGTGCTGCCGCGGTTCGAGTCCGATCGTACCAATCGTGATATCCGCGCCATGTGGATTGGGAGATTCACAGATCTGGCAGGCTGTGCGCATTTGTTCCAGCTTCAATCCACCTTCGAAACCGAATGATAGCGCTTCATGCGTCAGCGCATGGGGGCCATGAGTCGCTGCACGCCGGGTGTATTCTTGCACTGGCAGTGTTCCGGGACAATCAACCCCAATAATTACAACCGACGCCTCCGAATTTTCTAGTTTCGGTGATTCCCAGGCGATGCGCCGGCGCTTTTGCAGCTCGACCAGGGCGCGCAGCTCGCAAGGCCGCAGCATGATCGCCAGGCGACCTTGTGGTTGCTGCTGGAGGAAATCACCGACGACAGCGGCGGCATTACTGAGCATGATGGGCGCAAATGGATTGACTCCAGCCAGCTCATCGACGTCCGTAATGACCTGCGAGATGACACCTGCGCCATCGGGCGATTCGACCGGTAGTAGCATGGCGTGGATGCCTGCATCTTTCCACAATTTGGTGAGGAAAGTATGTAAAGCACCGACCTCATCCCCACCTTTGATTTGGAGGATCCTGTTTACATTCATACATCAGCTCCTCTGGCTCGAAGCCAGCACATGACTGGCGACGATTGCACGCGCGGAGGCCAGGATCATCTCGATGATCGTATCTGGCAGCGCGCTCATCAGGAGTTGCCGCACATCGGTCTGGGATACCGGACCAGGTCCGCCGAAAATCATGGTGCCATATTCGGCTGCTTTTTGCAGCATCTCACCGCACGCCAGGCGCACCTTTGCCGATGGGATGCGCAAGGATTCTTGCTGGTCACCTAACCAGGCCGCATGGTATACGAGCCAACGGCAGCTCTCCATTTGCACCTGCATCTCAGCCAGCATTCGTTGGATGGCAGGCCGGTCTTTCAGAGGGCTTCCCAGTGCGACCCAATCGCGGGCATAGGCAGCGCTCATTTCGATCAACCGGTCAACAAAACCCACATAACGGGCGCCGATGCGAATCCAGCCGCGCGGCGCCTCTTCTGCTCCGAGGGTGAGAGCTTTACCGCATTCACCCAGGATCGCTTCACTACCAACTGAACACTCATTCAGTTCCAGGACAGCGGGTCCCCCGTTGGCTTTGATCTCCAATCCGGTCCGATCGGCATCCAGCAGAAAGGCGGTGTAACCGGAGGGGGCTTTGGCAAAGACTACTAAGAAATCTTGGGGCTGGGGAATGGCTCCCAGTTGTTTGGCGCCGTTCAGGATAAATCGATCATCCATCTGGGCGGCGCAGGTCAGCCAATCTTCAGGGCGAATCGCCCCCGGCTCACGGGCTGCCAGGAAAACGCGCCGGCTGCCGGATAGGACTGGCTTCAGGAAGCGCTTAATCTGTTCTCCCTGGCATGCATACAGCATGGGCGGGATATCCCCGATCTCCAGGGGGATGAACGTCTTCCCCAATTCTTCCTCGAGCACGCAGGAAGTCACCAGGTCCAGTTCGCCTCCGTCAAACCCGGCAGGCACAGTGGCCCCCCACAAGCCCATTTGTTCGATGACCGACCGCAGACGGGCGCGCTCCTCGGGCTTTAGGGTTCCCGTCGAGAAGTATTTGCTCTCCAGAGGCCGGACTTCTTTCTCGATGAAGCGGCGCAGCATGTCTCGGAGCATCAAAGCATCTGGGGATAAAGTGAAATCCATAAATGCTCCTAAGTCTCGATCTGTCTGGCTTCGTACCGTCTTTTCAGCTCAGCCAGCGGCAAGGATTTCAATTCGGAGACCTGCTCGCCGAAAGCGCCAGCCTCAATCTCCGCTACCCGCTGGCGTAGATGCAATGCAGGCGGGGCAATGTATTTGCCATACAAACGCCGGGCGAGTAAGGCCACATTGGGAGGAACGGTCTCAGCCGGGCAACGCGCCACGCAAAGCCCACACATGATGCAGTCGAAAGAAATATCTGCTACGCTGGCAAGATCACCCCGCAAAGCGGCTGCCATATAACTGAGCACATCGATTTCCTGCGGACAGGCTTTGGTGCAGGTATTGCAGCCATAACAGCGCATGATCTCCGGAAAATATTGGAGCAGGGTATCGCTCTCTACATGGATTTGATCCAGATGGTAGGCAGGGCGCTGAGCGGGGAAGAAAGGCACCTGGCTCAATATCATGCCGGGCTTTACCACGGTCTGGCAGGCTAAGGCATAGTACAGGTGATAATCGTTTGGCAGGCGATATACGGTTCCGCAGGCTCCGCAAAACCCACCCCTGCAGCCCACGCCGCGCACCATGTGGAAGCCAGCCCATTCAAATGCACGCAGAATGGTCAGCTCATCCGGTATCCGATAATGTTGTCCTAGAATGGAAATCTCGATCATGAGTAACCTCGAAGGTTGGCTGGATCAGAAAGGCGTGATTTCGGCTTTCTGGCCTGGAGAAGGCTACGTGCGGTCGTTCTCATTTGCCAGAACCAAGTTGAGCAGGAAGGTCTCCTCGGATATCGCATTCGATAATAACTCTGCCATGCCCTCGGCCAGATGGGTCTGTACGAGATATTGCTTAATGGAGGGATCCACCTGCGGGCAAGCCAGCGCACAGTTGCCGCAGCGATCACAATCTTCCCCAACCAGCGTCTCGAGGGCCATCGAGGAACGCGCCTCGCAGCGCTGCCTGCGTTTTGCATCGCGGGCGAGCACCGGGCAGGCATCCATGCAGCAACCACAACCCAGGCAAGCCTTCGAGCCAGTCAGGTCTTCAGACGAAATCAGCATGTAACTGGGCCCCAGGCCTGAGCTAAGCAGGCGGCAGCGGGCTACCGGTGGGCGCGGTTGGGAGAAGATAATCTTCAAGACCGGCTGGATGGATTTCGGATCGGTTTGTATGCGGAGCGGCATAACACTATCCTTGATAATGCCCAAACCTCAAGCGAGAGTGGGAGAGAGGAGGAGGTCCTGGTGGATGCGGTCGAGGATGGCGGTGAGAGGCAGGCCCTTGGGGCAGGCTTCTTCGCACATACCG
>Ga0105106_10004475_pt1 | contig 9993 bp, 8 predicted proteins | sample PPLLaktember2015_5_FD_79109 | JGI IMG/M metagenome (GOLD analysis project Ga0105106, IMG submission 79109) | Freshwater sediment microbial communities from Prairie Pothole Lake near Jamestown, North Dakota, USA - PPLs Lake P8 Core (1) Depth... | ecosystem: Environmental > Aquatic > Freshwater >... | reverse complement strand
CGGATGCCCGACTCTGTCGCTTCGGCCATGATATCCTGGCCGGGATCCATGCTGTCCAGCCGGGTCTTGAGCTCCAACCGCTCTTCCGGAAATCCGACTTCCAGCAACCGCCTGCTGGACTCCTGCAACACCGCGTGCCCCACCTTCTCCTGCTGATCGTAGGGAAGGCGACACGTCTCCTCCACTTCCCCGCACAGCTCCCCGGGGAGCAGGCTTGCCATCTGTTGAACGCAATGCAGGAGCTTAAGTTGCAGATCTTTGTCATTTTTGAGGATCTTTCCGAGAACCGAAACCGCTTGCAAACCGCGCTCCGAACCGTCCACCGCCAACAGCAACTTCTTTTCCATGGCGTTCCTCCTTCGAAATCAGGTTTCATCGCCTCCTTGACTTCGCCCCGTAAACGCTTCCAAGCCATTCACGCTCAACCTGAGCCTCGTCCTCTCGTTCCCCGAATGCCCGTCATTGGGCGGCTGGTCAATGTGCACACTCGATACTTTTATAATCACTCGGGCGGCTTTTAGAAAATTGAATTCGCTTGGTATGACGGGTTTCTTCGAGCTCAGGAGGAGGGTCCGACGGATTGCGAGTCCAGGAAGTCCTCCATTGCCGCGGGTGAGTCAACAGTGCGGAAATTGGGGAGGCTCTGCAGGAAGAGCTTCCCGTAGCTCTTCGTTCGCAGCCGCATATCAAAAATGGCCACGATGCCCCGGTCCCGGGACGAGCGGATCAACCGCCCGACCCCCTGCTTGAGCTGAATGACCGCTCGGGGAACCTGGTACTGGTAGAAGGCGTTCCTGCCATCGGACGCAAAGGATTCCATGCGGGCGGCGGTCACCGGATCATCCGGAACCTCGAAGGGCAGTTTGTCGATCAAAAGACACGAGAGGGCTTCACCGGGGACGTCGATGCCTTGCCAGAATGAGCTGGTTGCGAAGAGCACGGAATCGACCTTCTCCTTGAACTCGGCCAGAAGTGCCCGTTTGGCCTGCTGCCCCTGGACCAGGAGCGGGTAGGGGAGGCGGTCTTTCAGCTGCCGGTGACATTCATGGAGATTCCTGTAACTGGTGAACAGAAAAAGTGCTCGCCCTCGTGTTTTTTCCAGAATCTTCAGGGACTCCTCCACCAGGGATGAGCAGAAGGAAGGCTCGTGGGGCAGGGGAAACCTGCCTGGAATGTACAGGAGGGCCTGGTCCGCATAACTGAAGGGGGATCGCAGGAGCACCTCCCGTCGGCTGGCAGGGATTCCCAAGGCGGAGCGGCAATACTCGAAGGAATCCCCGACGCTGAGTGTCGCCGACGTCATCACCACGGCTGAAACCTTGGAAAACAACTGCTGCTCAACGATCTTCGAAACCTCGATGGGGGTGCCGTAGAGCGCCACGCTCTGTGGGGTCAGCTCAAACCAGTAGACCAGGGAGGGATCGTTCTGGTCGAGGAAGGACTGCAGGCATGTGGCCAGCTCGAGGCTCCACTGATGACAGCTCTCCAGGGGCGGCCTCTCATCCCGGTATCGTGAAAGGATCCCGGCGATGTGCTTGAGGGCTTCGATGGCCCTTCGGCAGGTGTCCACGAAAGCTGAGCCTGCCCTTTCCAGGTCCAGTCGGAACCGGCCCTGCTGCCCCGCGGACTTCTTCAGCTGAGCAGGAAGCAGCCGTTCCAGGATCTCCAATTGCTGAACGGTGGCCTGGATCGATTGAAGATCCTTGGTTTTGCCCGCGTCCCGCTTCAGCTCGCGGAGCAGATCACGTCTGAGATCGCCCAGCATGTAGAGGTTGAACTGAAGCCCGAAATACTGCCCGATCACGTCCTCCAGCTGGTGGGCCTCGTCGAAGATGACCGCCTGGTATTCGGGAATCACTTCCCCTCCCGACTGGCGAACGGCCAGGTCGGCGACGAAGAGGTGGTGGTTGACGATCACTAGGTGCGCATGCGCGGCTTCGGCTCGCGCTCTCGTGAGGAAGCACTGGGCCAGATCCTCGCACTCCTGCCCCAGGCACTGCTCACGGTTCGAGCTCACCTCGTCCCAAGTGTGGAAGCGATCGGGCAGCCAGCCGATCTCCGAGCGATCGCCCGTGCGCGTTCGGGTGGCCCACGCCTGGAACTTCCTGAACAGCTTCGCCTCGTCACGATTCCAGAACGTGGGCTGGAAGGCGAATTCCTTGAATCGGCGCCGGCACAGGTAGTTCTTTCTGCCTTTCAGACAGACGACCTTGAGCTTCGGAAACAGGTGCTCCTTCAGGAGGGGGACATCGTGGTCGAGTATCTGGTCCTGAAGGGTCTTGGTTCCCGTGGAGACAACGATCTTCCTGCCGCTCGTGATGGCCGCGATGAGATAGGCCCAGGTCTTGCCGGTTCCCGTGCCGGCCTCCACGAGCAGGGGTCTCTCCTCTCCCAGGCAGTCGCTCACGGCCTGGGCCATTTCGAGCTGTGCCGAACGAAACTCGAAACGGGGAAGCTTCTGTGCCAGCAACCCCTCCGGTCCAAAATACTGCAGCATGTCCTGCGGCGGCTTCAAAACAGATCCGACTTGAAGAAAGACTCTGAAGGGGGGGCTTGTCGGGAGCCGGAGGATGCACGGGGAGAGAAGTCCTCCTTCGTCTCCTCCCCATCATCCGAAGTCTCGAATTCGTCTTCGTCCTGAGCTTCTTCGTCGTACGACCGCTTGTTGACCGGGGGCTCGCCATCGAACGCCGCATAGACCCCAACGCCATCATGCGACCGGTAGATGTAGCCCGAGCTCGGGTCCATTTTGGCCAGCACCACTCCGGAAGGGATCTTGAAAGCCTGGATCGGCTGGTCCTTGAGGACCTCCTGCATGAAATAGAGCCAGATGGGGCAGGCTGCGCGCCCCCCCGTTTCCCCCTTCCCGAGGGAGAGGTTGTGGTCGTCGTACCCGATCCATACGCCCGCGATCAGGTCCGGCGTGTAACCCACAAACCAGGCGTCCTTCAGCTCATTGGTGGTGCCCGTTTTGCCCGCGGCCGGTCGCCCCAGTTCCTTGGCTTTCTTGCCCGTTCCCTCCTCCACGACGCCCTGCAGGATGTGGGTCATGATGTAAGCCGTCTGAGGTGAGATGACCTTCTCGCGTCTGGGCTGGTGCTCCTCCATCAAATTGCCTTTGCGGTCGTAAACCTTTTCGATCAGATACGGATCGGCACGCTCGCCCAGGTTGGCAAAGGGTGTGTAAGCCGTGAGGAGCTCCGAGAGCGTCACACCGGAGGCCCCCAGGGCCAGAGACAGGGTCGGGGTCAGCTGTGAACTGATCCCCAGGCGCCGGGCAAAGCTGATGACGTAACTGGTTCCGATTTCGTCCAGGAGCTTGACCGTCACCACGTTGCGCGAGTTGACCAGCGCCTTTCGCAGGGTGATGGGCCCCCAGAACTGATGGTCATAATTGGAGGGCTTCCACGGACCGCGCAGACTGTGATCGTCCCGAACAAACGGGGAGTCGACCAGTATGGAGGCTTCCGTGTAGCCCCGATCAAGGGCCGCCGCATAGATGATCGGCTTGAACGAAGATCCCGGCTGGCGAATGGCCTGAGTGCAGCGGTTGAACTGGCTCTTTTCGAAGTCTCTTCCTCCCACCATGCACAGGACCTGTCCCGTATCCGGAACCATCGCCATCAGGGCTCCCTCCATACCGGGGTCCTGCTCGAGAACCGCAGACCAGGAGCTCTCCTCTTCCTTCCTATCCAAACGGACCCTGATGATGTCCCCCACCCGGAACATCTTTCCGGCACGGCTCGATGAGAACTTGGTCCATTCCCATCCCGACGGAGGCAGTTTCCCATAGGCCGAGCCCAAATGCAGCAGGCAGGTCTTGGTCTTGGCATCGTAGTGCATCACCAGCGCCCCGGCTATCTTGTCCGGCGCCAGGCTCCCGTTGCGCTCGGACAGCACTTTGACCGTCCGGTCCCACTCCTCTTTGGGGACGTTGGCATGAAGACCTCGGTATCGCCGATGGCGCTTGTCGAGCTCTCGAAGTCCCTGGTCCAGCACCTTCTCCCCGATGCTCTGAGCCTTGGGATCGAGCGTCGTGTAGACGGTCATGCCTTCCTTGTACAGGCCGTCTTTTCCGTAGCGGCTCTCCAGCTGGCGGCGCACCTCTTCCGTGAAATAGTCCATATCCTTCAGCGTCCAATGCCTGGGACTCGCCAGCTTGAGGGGGTCCGCCTGCGCCTTCTGCACATCCCCTGACGTGGCCAGGCCGGACTCGAGCATCCGCTGCAGAACGTAGCGCTGCCGCTCTCGAGCCGCCGGCAGGTTGTGGGTCGGTGAGTATCGGCTCGGGGCCTTGGGCAGTCCGGCCAGAAGCGCGGCTTCCGCCAGGTTGAGATCATGGGCGCTCTTGTCGAAATAGGTTCGAGCGGCCGCCTCCACTCCGTACGCGCCGGACCCGAAATAGATCTGGTTCAGATACAGGAACAGGATCTCGTCCTTGCTGAGGGTCTGGTCGATCCGGTAGGCCAGAATGGCCTCTTTCATCTTTCGAATCCAGGTTCGTTCCGGCGTCAGGAGGAGGGATTTGACCACCTGCTGAGTGATGGTGCTCCCCCCCTGCACGATCTCTCCCGCCTGGATGTTCTTGAGGAGAGCCCGAATGACTCCCGGGAAGTCAACTCCTCCGTGCTCATAGAACCGAACGTCCTCTGAGGCGAGAAAAGCATTGATCAGATGCGGGGGCATATCGGACAAGGGAACGACATAACGACGCTCGGTGTAGAACTCACCCTGCAGGGAGCCGTCGGATGCATAAACCCTGGTCACCAGTGGGGGATGATAGTTCTTGAGTGACTGCGTGCTGGGAAGTGAGCGGTCGAGCTGAATGAAGAAGGCCAGCAGCGACAATCCAGCCACCAGGACGATGCTCGCCACCGAGGCGAGCAGAACCAGGGTCACCCAGCGGGCCCCGGACGTTTTCTGAGTGCTTCTTCGATTCGCTTTTCTTTTCATGGGCCGTATCCTCAGCTGTGCAGCGCGTGCGACAGAATCATTTTCAATCATTCCCTGAAATGAATGAACAAAAATTATAAACCAAATGAAGCATTTGAGTATAGAATTCTTGTTCGGATTCAGTTCAGTGCACTCGCAGACCCGGGAGGACTCCCATGATCGATCGCGTGGTTTACCGCCCCATCGGAGTGATTCACTCACCCTTCAAGAATCTCGAGGACATGCCCATTCAACCCGCTGGGGCCCGGGGAGCTCAAGGGACCGTAGTCGTCCATCCGGAGCTCTCCATCGGATTGAGGGACATCGAAGGGTTTTCCCACCTTTATCTCCTCTACCACTTCCACCGGGTGAAGGAGACACGTCTGGAAGTGACCCCGTTCCTGGACACTCAATCCCACGGTGTCTTTGCGACTCGCGCTCCCGTGAGGCCCAATCCCATGGGTATTTCCGTCGTCCGGCTGGTGGGCCGCGAGGATAACGTGCTGCACATTCTGAACGTGGATGTCCTGGACGGCACGCCGCTCCTGGACATCAAACCGTATGTCCCTGATTTTGACGTCTTTGATGTGGATAGGATTGGATGGCTGGAACAGTCGGGCAAGGCAGTGGTTCAGCACCGGTCGGACGACCGGTTCAGCAGAAGCTGATGCCTGTGGATCATCCGCCTCCCACCGGAGGGAACAGGGCGACGCGCTCATCCCCCTTGAGGGGGGTATCCAGTTTGGCGCCCACGCCGTTCACCATCACGATCTTGATCTCTTCCTCCGGAATGGCGAGCCGCCGCGCTACATCCCGGACGGCAGCCCCTTCCGGGACTTCCATAGGATGCCCGGTGCCCGCATCGTAGCCGGGCAGGTATTTTCGCAGCGTGGCGGCCAGGAAAACTTGCAGCGGCATGAGCTGTCCGTCCTTGGCATGTGCCTCAGCAGAAACGAATCGCAGAAGGCCTAGATGCTCTGCGTCAACGGCTTGCGGTAGAGCCGCTTGACCTGAACATTGGAGACCAGGGCCATGAAGTCCTTGCCCTGCTCCATCTCGACCCGGATGCTCTGGTCGTCGATCTCCATGTAGCGGGCCAGCACGGCGAGGATGTCGTTCTTCAGAGCCTCCATGACGTCGGGGGTCAGGTCCAAGCGATCGTGCATGAGCACGACCTGCATCCGCTGACGGGCCAACTTTCCACTCGGTTTTTCACCAAAGAAACGACGGATCGCCTTCAGCATGAGTAACCTCCTGTTCAGCTCTTGAAAAACCGCTTCATCCGGCCCAACAAACCATCTCCCCGATCATCGTCCAAAGGTACGCTTTCTCCGTTCAGACGAGCGGCGATCTTCCGGAAGGCTTGTCCGGCACGACTTCCCCGATCATGAACCAGAGGCGTTCCGCGGTTCGTCGAGATGACCACTTCATCGCTCTCGGGGATCACCCCCAGGAGCGGGACGGAAAGCAGGGAGACAATGTCCGCCGTAGACATCATATCTCCTTTCTTCACCATCTTGAAGTTCATGCGGTTGATGATCAAATGGATGTCTTTCAGCATGTTGGCTTCCAGAAGCCCGATCACCCGGTCGGCATCGCGGATGGCGGACACCTCGGGAGTGGTCACCACGATGGCGATCTCAGCCCCGGCGATGGCATTCTTGAATCCCCGCTCGATTCCGGCCGGGCAGTCGATGATGACATAGTCGAATTCCTCGGCCAGCTCGCTGCAAAGCGCCTTCATCTGTTCGGGCTGAACGGCATCCTTTTCCCGGGTTTGGGCCGCCGGGATGATGCACAGGTTGTTAATTTTTCGATCACGAATCATGGCCTGCTGGATCCGGCACTTCTCCTCGATGATGTCCACCAGGTTGTAGACGATCCGGTTCTCCAGCCCCATCACCACATCAAGATTGCGCAGCCCTATGTCTCCGTCAATCATGACCACACTGTACTTCTTCGTGGCCAGTACCGTTCCCAGGTTGGCCACGGTGGTCGTTTTGCCGACCCCGCCCTTGCCCGATGTTACGACCATTGTTTTCCCGGCCATGGCTGCTCCACCCCGCTACCTGGATTGATTTTCAATGGATTCCAAAGACTCAACCGCGCTCTTTCCTCACACGGTGATGAGCTCGATCAAGTCGCCTTGAATCTCAGCAATTTCATACCGTTTGGAGGTTGATTTGTCTCCTTTCGGGGGAATGGCCACCAGATCGGCGATGCGGATCTGACTGGGCTCGATGCTGAACGCCCAAATCCTGGCCGATCGATCCCCCAATGCCCCGGCATGAGCTATGCCTCGAAGGTTGCCGAATACGATGATGTCCCCGACCGCCACAACCTCGGCTCCAGGGTTCACGTCACCCAGGATCACGCAATCGCTGGGAGACTCGATGCGAATGCCTGAACGGCAGGTGCTTCGAATGATCACCGGCACGCCCTCGCGATCCTCCCGATCCCCATGGCTCGCTCTCCTCGGAGGGGGCGGAGCCGGCGGTTGAGCAGGAGCACTCGGCTGGTCCAGGGCCATTTTCAGGTCATCCGACAGCTGCACCTCCACCACCTTGACCTGGCCCTTTTCCTTCAACAGCTTGTGGAGCGCGGCAATCTGGCTCGTCTTCAGCGAGCGTCGCCGCAGATCCAGAACCATCTCGGAGCGTGCAAAGAAGTCCCGGGTCTTTGCCAGCCGGTCCTGCAGCTCGCGCAGGATGGAATCGAAGGGAGCGGCAGGATGCGGCACCAGGACGAAACCGTCCTTGTTGGCCTTGATTCGAATCAGTGTCTCGTCGGACGATCCCATAGGGCCCCTTCACTCACCTCCGTTCCCTGAGAAAACCCACTCACCGAACTGATCCCAGCTCACGATCCTGGGGAACTCCTCCCCCTGCGGAAGGCGGTTCCAAGGCTGATCATAAAGGAGCGGCTGGATGCCGTTCCGCGCCAGATGACGGCAGGTCTCCAGCCGGTCTTCCAGGAAGAACCGAATGCCGAGATCGTGGAGCACCTGTCGCTTGGCCTCGGGTGCTCCCGTGGCAATGACCTGGATCCCCTCGCCGGGCACATCATGGAGCGTCCGGTGCAGCCACTCGGTGATGGACTCGGGCCAGATCCGTGCCGTCACGAACCGCAGCGGCCCGTGCTCTGCCAGCTTCGTCAGGACTTCGGGGGCACCCTCCATAGCAGGCACCTGCAAGGTGTGCTCATCGTCCAGGGTGAGGCAGATCAGGTCGTTGAGCACCTCGCGGTCCACGTCCAGGCACTCGTGCAGATCGTAGCACCGAAGATGGTCCTTGGTGAGCTCGGTCAGACCATAACGCTCGCGTGCCAGCCTCACGAACACGGCCATGGTATCGGCCACCACGCCGTCGATGTCGAAGGCCAGATGCGCCGGGTCAATGGGATCGGGAGGTTTGTTCCACATTCGAGTCATGAGCAATCCGTCAGGCACGCCTGTGCCGGCTCGTCAAAACGGAATGAAATCTCGTACACGCCCTCTTCCAGATGGCTGTGGATGACATAGCCCACCCGGTGAAACACTGCCAGCATGCCCCGGTTGGCAGCGAGCACGTAAGCGTCGAAGCCGCTGATGCCCTTGCTCCTGGCAATCTGACAGAGATAGTGCAGCAGAAACGAGGCAATGCCCCGCCGCTGGTAGCTTTCACGAACGGCAAAATCAACCTCGGCCATGTTGGTCTTCTGATCCAGGATGTACCGGCCCAGAGCCACAACGGTTTCGCTGCCCGCCTCTCCCGTTACCCCCACAATGGCCATTTCGTGCTCGTAATCGATGTTGCACATGGCCTGAATGTTCCTGTGCGGGAAGGCCCGCATGGCGGAGAGGAACCGGTAATAGACATCCTGGTCCGGCATCGCGTAGAAAAACTCCTGCACCGCGCGCTCGTCCGTGGGCTTGATGGGGCGAAAGAAGACTTTCTGCTCCCCGGGAAACAGCTGGTAGGCCTCCCACTGCCCCGGATACAGCGGTTCGAAAACAGGGGGCAGGATCTGATCCTGGTAGACGTAGCGCAGCGTTTTGGCCTCGGAGAGCAATCGCTCCCGGAACTTGGGATGGGCGATGTTGATGAGCGCCTGCGCACGCTCGCGGATGGTCTTCCCGTGCAGATGGGCGATGCCGAATTCGGTCACCACGTACCGAACGGTGCTGCGCGAGCTCACCACGCCCGCCCCGTGGGCCAGGTGGGAGACGATGCGAGACCTTCGCCCATCCGAGCTGGTGGACGGCATCACGATGATGGTCTTGCCTCCACGAGCCCGCGATGCTCCATGCGTGAAATCCACGTATCCGCCGATCCCGCTGAGCACCCTGTGGCCCAGCGAGTCGGCACAGACCTGGCCGGTCAAGTCGATTTCGAGGGCCGAGTTGATGGCCACCATCCCATCGTGCCGGCTGATGAGCCGCCGGTCGTTGACGTATTCGGTGGGGTAGAATTCCACCTCGGGATTGTTGTGGACGAAATCGTAAAGCTCCTGACTTCCCATGGCCGAACTGGCGATGATCTTGCCAGTGTGCGCGCTTTTGCGGCGTCCGGTGATGGCCCCTTTCTTGACCAGGTAGAGATGGGCGTCGGTGATCGTTCCGGTGTGGATACCCAGATCATCCCTCAGATCCAGATACCTGAGGACGGAATTGGCGATGCGCCCCATGCCCACCTCAAGAGTGGAGCCGTCTTCAACGAGGGATGAAACATACCGGGCGATGCGCTCGGCGACCGCGCTGGGCTCCCTCCAGACCACCTCGATGAGCGGCTCTTCATGTTCCACGAAATGATCGATGTCCGTCACGTGGAGGAAGCTGTCGCCGAGGGTCCGCGGCATGCGCGGGTTGACCTGAGCCACCACAATGTGTGAGGCGTCGGCTGCGGCCTTGTTGATGTCCACCCCGATGCCCAGCGAGCAAAACCCATGCTCGTCTGGCGGCGAGACCTGGATCAGACAGACGTCCAGCGCACAGGACGCTTCCTCCCGAAAAAGCTTTGGAATGGACGAGTAGTAGGCGGGAATGTAATCGGCAAGCCCCTTGTTGACCGCTTCCCGGGTTCG
>Ga0105106_10004474_pt1 | contig 9993 bp, 11 predicted proteins | sample PPLLaktember2015_5_FD_79109 | JGI IMG/M metagenome (GOLD analysis project Ga0105106, IMG submission 79109) | Freshwater sediment microbial communities from Prairie Pothole Lake near Jamestown, North Dakota, USA - PPLs Lake P8 Core (1) Depth... | ecosystem: Environmental > Aquatic > Freshwater >... | reverse complement strand
CCGCGCCGTGGTCGAGGCCGCGGGCTAGCCGCGCCGCGGACACGCGGTTCAGAGCGCACTCTACTCCGGCGAGAATTCCACGTTCTCCATCGCGGCCGGCGGCAGCGCCCACATCGAGCCGAGGATTTCGGCATCGCGCTCCACGATGTGCGGAAACATCACGCCGCGCAGCAACTGCACCGCGAAGATCTCCTCGATTGCCGCCGAGAACCGCAGGAACGCCACCGTCTTACCCGACTCGATGTTGACGACCCAGATGCCGCTCGCGCGGTCCGGGTTCTGGTCGGTGAGCGGAATGTCGGTGAATGGGTTGGACGCACGCAGCTGCGAGAGCCCGACGAAGGCCAGCGGGCCGCAGAAGTCGAGGCCGCGGGTAAATCCCGGAAGCTGGATGATCGTTTCGACCTTGCCGGTCGCGAGGTCCACCGTGGCGAGGCTGCCGCGCCCGGATTCGAGCAGCCACAGCCGGCCGCGGTACCAGCGGGGCGAATGGGGCATGGACAACCCGCGCACGATCACCTGCCCGCTGTCGACGTCGACCAGGATGCCGCCGGCGCGCTTGTTGTCGCGCCAGCCCTGCGGCGCGTTGCTCGCGCCGAGCGCGGTGACGTATCGTGGACGGCCCTCCACGATGGCCATGCCGTTCAGATGGCAGCGGTCCTCGGGCGCGTAGCCGGTGACGAACGGCGGCCGCCAGCGCGGCACGAAGCTGTGCTCGGCGTCGAGCGTGCACAGGCAGGAGAAGAGCGTGTTGACGTACCAGCACTCGTCGCCGGCGAACGCGATCTCGTGGACGTCGATGCTGCCGGTGACGTGCTCGTTGCGCTTCAGGTACACGGCGTCGTGCCCTGCCGACGGGTCGAAGCGCGAGGCGATGACCGGCAGGTTGCGGAACTCGTACACGCTGTGGCTGGTGCCGACGTAGAGTCGCTTCGCGTCCGCCGCAAGTCCCATCGGCCGCTCGAGCGCGACGAAATGCGTGTGCAGTGCGGCCGCATCGCTGCGCACGACGATCAGCATTTTCTTCTGGAACGTGGTCGCGAGCAGCGAACCCTTGAGCGCCTGCAGCAGCCCCGGAAAATTGCCGGCGTGGACGCTGGCCAGCGCGTCGGTGGTGTTCCGGACGGGATCGGTCACGGCGGTAGATGGGACACAGTCGCGGGCATTGTACAGGCGCGATTCGGACCCGCGGGATTGCCACGTCACGGCGGAAAGGGGAGGATGCGCCCGGGAATAGATTCGGTCACGAGCCTGTTCGGCGAACGTCCGCCGAACCCTGGCGCCGACCGGTACCGCAGATCACGGAGGAAGACAATGAAAGTCCGAAACAATGTCGTCGTAGTCGCGGTTTCGCTAGCGGCAGCCGCAACGTGCGGCGGCGCAATGGCCCAACAGGCGAACATGACGTTTTTCGTGTCGAGTGTCGGCTCGGGCAAGGGCGCCGACTTCGGCGGCCTCGCCGGCGCCGACAAGCACTGCGCGACGCTCGCCGCCGCCGTCGGCGCGGGCAACAAGTCCTGGCGCGCCTATCTGAGCGCCTCGGCCTCGGGATCTTCGACGGCCGTCAACGCGCGCGACCGCATCGGCAAGGGGCCGTGGCAGAACGCCAAGGGTGTGGTCGTGGCCAAGGACGTCGCCGAGCTGCACGGATCGAACAATCTGACCAAGCAGACGGCGGTCGACGAGAAGGGCGCGATCGTCAACGGCCGCGGCGACACGCCGAACCAGCACGACATCCTGACTGGGTCGCAACCCGACGGCACGGCGTTCGCGGGCAGCGAGGACAAGACCTGCGGCAACTGGACGAAGAGCGGGGAAGGCTCCGCGATCGTCGGCCACCACGACCGCACCGGCCTCGACACGAGTCCGCCGGCGCTGTCCTGGAACTCCTCGCACGCGACCGGTGGATGCAGCGACGATGCGCTGAAATCCACCGGCGGGTCCGGCTTCATCTACTGCTTCGTGGCGAACTAGGGCCCGGCCGGGAACGACTGCAGAAGGCGGTGGTGCGATGGGAATACTCGAGCGGATCTTCGGCGGCGGGGCACAGAAATCGGCGCCCGCCACGGATGACATGGTGGCGCGTGCCATCGTCGAACGCGTCGTCGACGCGACGGACAAGCGGCTGAAACTGGTCTCCGGGTACGAGAGGGCGCTGCACGATGCCGCACTCGTCACGTTCGACCACCTCCGTCGCCTCGTGCTGGCGATCCCCGGGCCGGTCGACGCGAGCGCCGCATCCTGGGCGGCCGATCCGGCACTGCGTCCGTTCTTCGCCAGGGCGCAGGATGCGCCGGTCGCGTTCAGCCGCAGCCGTGAAGTACGTGCTTTTTTTGCCGACAGTGGCGCGCCGGACTGCATCGCACCCATCGGCTTCGAGCATATCGAGCGTCAGGTGTTCGCGCGGATACAGCGTGGGGACGGCGTGCAGTGCGAGGTCGCGCGGACGACCGTGTGCTTCGAAAGGCCGCGGTTGATGGTGCCCGGCAACGAGCTTCGCGCCGTGCGCATCGACATCGGCAAGCGGGGCATCGACTATCTCGCGTTGCGCGCACTGGCCGCGATCACCGCCGTCCAGGAACGAAAGAGGGAACTGGAGGAGGAGCGCGCGCTCCTCAGGATGCGCTACGACCTCGCCGTGCGCGGTGGGCACGGGCTTTCGGGGCTGTCGTCGGCCGGCACCGCGCCGACGGCGGACCCCGCGGCACTGAAGCAAGAGCTCGCCGCGAATCAGCGCTCGCTTGCCGCGCACGCGGCGACGGGGCTGATGGCGAAGTTCGTCGACATCGTGCGCGGCGTGCTCGCGGACCCCGGCGCACATCTGCGCTTCGCCACGACGCCGATGACCCTCGATGCGATGAATTTCAAGGTCGCCGACGGCGAGCCTGGGGGAACCAGGATCGCCGTCCAGGACCTCTGGATCGACGACAGGGGGCCGTTCGCAATGATGCTCGCGCGCTTCCCACGCAGCGAGCTCCTGCCGGAGCGCGACCTCGTCGCGGACGCCGAGCGCTTCCTCTGACGCTACATCCGGCGCGGCCGTCGCACTAGACGAGCGACACGCGGCCCGTGGCGAGATCGTAGTTCGCGCCGACGACGTCGATGCGGCCGTCGGCGACCAGCCGCTTCAGGATCGGTCCGGTCGACTTCAGGCGCGAGACGTTTAGCCGGATGTTCTCGGCAATCGCGTCGGTCAGCAGGTCGCGCCCCGTGCGGTTCTTCTCGGCACGCGTGACCGCCGGTTTGATCCCCTTGACGATGTCGGGGAGACGCCCCGGCAGCTTGTCCTTGTTTTTCAGGGCGCGGATTGCCGCCTCCACCGCGCCGCACGACGAGTGGCCAAGCACCATCACCAAAGGGGTGCCGAGGTACTGCACCGCGTACTCCAGGCTGGCGAGGCCGTCCTCGTTGACGAAATTGCCGGCGACTCGGACGGCGTAGATGTCGCCGGGTCCCTGGTCGAACGCAAACTCGGGCGCGACGCGCGAATCAGCGCAGCCCAGGATCGCGGCGATCGGGTACTGCCTCTCTACCCGCGCCGCCCGCCCCGAAGAAAAGTCACGCTCCGTCGGCTGATTCGCCGCATAGCGGGTATTGCCGTCGAGCAGACGTTTCAGTGCATCGGCGGGGCTGATCGCGTTCGGTGCCTTGGCAGCCGACGCCAGTGTCGGCATGAACGCCGCGAGCGCGGCACCGGCAGCCGATTGCAGGAACGCACGGCGCGATGGATGTTGGATTCCGGCAGCTGCGCATACATGGCACATGGCACGATACCTCTGCAGTCGAACTTCGCAATGTGCTGAGACTAAAACGCCCGCGCCCCGGCCGCAAGTGGAAATCGATGCATGTGCTCCCGTTGCGGGGTTGTAGTGTTGTAGTGCTCAGTCCCGAAGGCGCCCGCGCGCCCGCGCGCAGCCGAAGCGTGCCGCCGTCATGGCCCTCGCCGGCGCCGCCCCGTAGAATCGAGTTTTTCCGTCTTGCCTGAAAGGACACCACCATGCCCGCCGACCCATCCACCCGCGGCAGCGAAATGACAATGGACGCCACCTCGCTCTACCGCGAGGAGATGGTCACCGACCGCAAACTGGGCCTCCTGCGCGTGATGGTGCCGATCAGGCCCGACGGTTCGCCCGATCCCGCGCGCGAGACGATCTACACGGGTGAAGCGCAGCTCATGACCAACGTGGGCCCGCTGCCGATCAGCTTCGACATTCCGGCGACGACCCTCGCCGACGCGATCGCCGGCTACGCCGACGCGGCGAAGACCGGCGTCGAGCGCGCAATGCGCGAGTTGCAGGAACTGCGCCGGCAGGCGTCGTCGTCGATCGTCATTCCGCAAACGGGATCGCTGCCTCCCGTTGGCGGCCTGGGCGGCGGGGGCAAGATCCAGATGCCCTAGGGGCTGCTGGTTTCGTCCAGCACCCACGGCGCGTCGCGCCCGAATCGCTCGACAAGGAAGTCGACGAACGTCCGCACCTTCGCCGACAGGTGTCGCCGGCTGGGATAGACGGCATAGATGCCCGCCGAAGGCGGCGTGTACCCCGGCAGCAGGCGGACGAGCCGACCCGAGCGGACCTCCGGGGCGACGATGAAGTCAGGCTCCATCGCGATGCCGAGGCCCGCGGCGGCCAGCGCGACGAGCATCCGGCCGTTGTTGGCGTGCGCCGGGCCGGCAACCTTCACCGCGCGCTCGCGGCCCTCGGCGTCCGTGAAGCGCCACAGATTGGCGCCCGACGAGTATTCGTAGGTCAGGCAGGCGTGGCGAGCCAGGTCCTCGGGATTGATCGGCGTGCCGTGCACGGCAAGATAGGCCGGCGCCGCGCACGGCACGAGGCGCATCGCACCGAACCTGCGCCCGATCAGCGCCTGGCTGCCGATCTCCCCGATCCGGATCGCGAGATCGAGTCCCTCCTCGACAATGTCGACGGCGCGGTCGGAGAGCTCGAGGTCGAAGCGAAGCTGGGGGAAACGGGCGGCGAACTCGGCCACCGCCGGCGCGAGGTGCCGAATCCCGAACGTGACCGCGCACGTGAGCTTCAGCGTCCCCCGCGGGACGATCGCCGTGGCGGAGACCGCTTCCTCGGCCTCTTCAAGGTCGGCAAGCAGCTGAACGCACCGTTCGTGGAAGGCCCGCCCGCTCTCTGTCAGCGACAGACGACGCGTCGTCCGGTTGAGCAGGCGCACGTCGAGATGCGCCTCCAGGTCGCTGACGTGGCGCGACACGGCCGACGTCGACATCTCCAGCCGGTCGGCGGCGCGAGCGAAGCCGCCTTGCTCGACCACCTTCGCGAAGACGGTGAGTGCCAGGAATCGATCCATCCAATTATCCCGGTATTTGGAACAATCTATTGCCTTTTATCATCTTTATCCCAATCTAATCAAGGCTCATCATTCAGTCATCGCGCCACTGGCGCTCCATCCTTCAAGGAGTCGATGATGCAAACCGAACATTCCGACTATGCCGCGCTGCTGCTGCGGGTTTCGCTTGGCGTGATGTTTGTCGCCCATGCACTGCTCAAGGTCATGGTGTTCACGATGCCCGGCACGGTGAAGTTCTTCCAGTCGCTTGGGCTGCCGGGTGAATTGGCCTATCTCACCGCCGCGGCCGAGCTCATCGGCGGCGCAATGCTCATCGCCGGCGTCTACACGCGCTACGTCTCGCTCGCACTGGTACCGGTCATGCTGGGGGCCCTGTGGGTGCACAGCGGCAACGGCTGGGTGTTCAGCGCGCCCAACGGCGGCTGGGAATACCCGGCGTTCTGGACCGTGACGCTGGTCGTGCAGGCGTTGCTGGGCGACGGCGCGTATGCGCTGAAGCGCTCGGAGCCGGCCCCCGCGTTTCGCGCGGTCTGAAGCGACGCCCGCCGAACGCCACGAACGGACTTTCACGACGCGCTGCTCGGCCCGCCATGTCCCGTCTGCCGACACTCTTTCTCTCCCACGGCTCGCCGATGCACGCGCTCGAGTCCGGCCCCGCCGGCGTTGCGTGGGCAAAGTTCGCGCGCGCACTGCCGCGGCCGAAAGCGGTGCTGATGGTGTCGGCGCACTGGGACACCGCGCTGCCGATGCTCACCGGCAACCCCAAGCCGCAGACGATCCACGACTTCGGCGGCTTTGCCGAGGAGCTCTACAAGATCCACTACAACGCCCCCGGGGCGCCCGAGGTCGCGGCCCGCGCGGCGGCATTGCTCAAGGTCGCAGGAGTCACCGCCGGCATCGACGGCTGCCGCGGGCTCGACCACGGCGCGTGGGTGCCGCTGCTGCGGATGTACCCGGATGCGGACGTGCCGGTCGTCCAGCTCTCGATCCAGACCGAGCGCGGCGTCGCGCATCACTGGCATCTGGGCAAGGCGATTGCTCCGCTTGCCGACGAGGGTGTGCTGATCGTGGGCTCCGGCCACGTCACGCACAACCTGCGCGACTGGATGATGAACATGCGCCGCCCGGCGCCGCTGCCGTATGTGGGGGCGTTCTCGGAGTGGCTCGCCGACCGCTTCGCCGCGCACGACCGCGACGCCGTGATCGCCTATCGCGACCTCGCGCCTGACGCGGCGCGGGCGCATCCGACCGAGGAGCATTTCCTGCCGTTGCTGACGGCGTGGGCCGCCGCCGGTGCGCAGGCGGACGCTGTGCGCGTCCACCGCGGTCTGGACGGCGCGGCGTTGTCGATGGATGCCTGGCGCTTCGATCGTCCGCAATGACGCCGCGTCGGTTGCTGCCGCCGGGCGCTGCGGTACCATGAACCTGTCTTCTCCCGATACCGACTCGCGACCATGACTGCCGAACGCGTTCCCATCGACGTCCGCCACAATCCCGCCGCGTCACGCTTCGAGGCGACCGTGGACGGACTGTTGTGCCGCGCCAACTACCACCTGGTGGACGGCGTGCTGCGGATGCACCACACCGAAGTGCCGGCCGCGCTCGAAGGTCGCGGCATCGCCAGCGCGCTCGTCAAGGCCGCCTTCGCCCACGCGGCCGCGAACGACCTCAAGGTCGAGCCCTGGTGCTCGTACGTACGCACGTACATGAAGCGTCACCCGGACACGCATGCGCTGCTGCCGGAAGGATTCGCGCTCTGACCGGTCGCCGCGCGTTCGCGCCCGGCGCGTGCCGGTCCATGTGACGATGCGTCGGCGTTGTCACCAACATCGCCGACCGTCCTCGCCGCCACGAAATATTCCAGCGTCCGATCGACCGATTGGGCGACGGTGATCGGGTCGCCGCGGATACGGCTCGGACGCGCGCGCGCCTAACGGCGAATCACCGGCCAACGCCGGTTCTTCGCGTCGACATGCCGCACGCGAGCGGTACGACGGTCGAAGCGTTTCCGCTCCGCCGCGGCGGAGCGTGATGACGCGAGAAGTGAACCTCCGCCCCGATTTAGCGGTCAACATGACCTGCGCGACGATTCCGCGAACGTCGCAGCCCATCGGCATTTCATCGAAACGGAGACATTGATGAACAAGAAACTGTTCACTGGCGCACTGCTGGCCGGCGTCGTGGCGACCGCTCCCGCGTTCGCCCAGAAACCGGCGCCGTCGCCGGCCGCAGCACCCGCCGCCCCGGCCACGGCTGCCGCCCCCGGCACCGCAACGGCAGGTTCCGGCGCTTCGGAGGCGCCCCGACGCAAGGGCAACGAGGCCGCCAGGGTCAAGCAGCAACGCGCAACGTCTCTGCTCACGTTCGACGAGCGCAAGGAGCATCGATCGAAAATGGCCGGTTTCAAGACCGTCGATGAATGCACGTCGTATATCGACACGTTCTGGCAGACCGTCGACAAGCGCGCCAAGGAGAAGGGCGTTGCCGGTCCTTTGAGCGGGCCTCGCGCGGACACCTGCGAGCAGATGAAGGTGCACGGCCAGATCAAGTGACGGCCGCTTCGAGGCGGGCCCCGCACCGGTCCCGCGATCAACGGCTGCCACCGCGTTCCGCGCATTGCGTGAACGATGCCCCGGCGTCGCGCCATCGCCGCGCGGGCCGGAACGCGTGATCCGCGCCGCGCGCCCCGGTGCAGCACGAACGTGATTTCGTACACGATCGTTACCGTCGCAACACATCGTTACACACTCGTCGCCCGGCGCCGAGAACCGCTTTGATGCAGGTCAATCGGCGCGATGGCAGTCGCCGCCGCGGCGCGTTCTAATGAGTACGGATCGATGCAGCGATTCGCAGATCGGGCAGATGCCCGGAACGATTTCGACGGAGATGAACATGAAGAGATTCGCTTTGGTGACCACCCTCATCGCATCCGCGATCGGGGCAACGCTCGCATTCGCCGATCCGGTGACGCCGGGCAGCGGAACCGGCCCTTGCGGCATGGGCCCGGGTAGCGGTTATGTTGCGGGAGCGGGCTGCGGGGCCGGACCAGGCCCGGGTGCAGGCGGTTGCGGCATGGGCCCGGGCGCCGGCATGGGTCCGGGGGCCGCATACGGCGCAGGACCCGGCTGCGGCGCGGGCCCGGGTTATGGGCGCGGACCGGGCCATGGTTACGGCCACGGGCAGGGCATGGGTTACGGCCCCGGCGGCGGCGACCCGCTGCTGACCCCCGAAGAGCGCGCCGAGCACATGTCGAGGATGCACAATCTGGCGTCGGTCGACGAGTGCAACGCGTACATCGCCGAATTCCGCATGCAGCTGGAAGCCCGCGCCAAGGAACGCGGTCTCGCCGCCCCGCCGCCCGGCCCGCGCGGCGACGTATGCGAGAGAATGAAGGCACACGGCCGCTTCAGTTGAGCGCTACCGCGCCCGCGTGCGCCGGCCCGATCACGGCGCCGGCGCACCCTCGGCGAGTGAGAGCAGTGCCGCATTGCCGCCGGCCGCTGCGGTGTTGATGGTCACGGTCCGTTCGCCGACGAGGCGCAGCCAGTCGTAATCGCCCTTCGCGTCAGGCGTGACGACCGGCACGATCGGCCCGTCACACGCCGCGAGGACGCGGCGAACCGCGCGCGCGTTTTCCGGCGCGAGATCGAGCAACACGGCGTCGATCGCCGACGCGCCGGCGGCCAGCGCTGCGTCGGGTGCATCACCCTCGGCGAGTTCACACCGCGCGTCCCCCACGGCGGCGCGCAACCTCCTTCCCAGCGCAGACGACGGCAACACCAGTCGGTTGCCGGTCGCGATTGCCGCTATCGCCTGCGCGACCAGACCTCGCGCATCCGCGGCGATGCACGCGACGCTGCCGCGCGGCGTCACCTCGAGGGTGTTCGATTCCCCGGTCGGCCCCGGCAGCGCGAGCCGCGCCGGAACGACGCCGCGTCGCCGCTGCGCGAGCATCGCCTCGAGCTCGCGGCGGTCGCCGGCCGACAGCTCCGTCGCTGCAGCGATCACGCGGCCGATCGCATCGAGGTCGGCCGTGATGCCGTCCGTCGCGTGCCTTGTCTGCGCGATCTCGGGCGCAACGGGTGCGGAACGCGGAACGCCGCCGACGGCGGCGACGAGCCGCCGCAGATACAGCGGGCCGCCCGCTTTCGGTCCCGTGCCCGAGAGCCCGCAACCGCCGAAAGGCTGCACTCCCACGACCGCGCCGATGATGTTACGGTTGACGTAGACATTGCCAGCGCGAACCTGCGCGAGGATGAGGTCGGACGTCTCGTCGATGCGCGTGTGGATGCCGTGCGTCAATCCGTAGCCCAGCGCGTTGATCCGCGCGATCAGCGCGGGCAACTCATCGGGCCGCCAGCGCACGACGTGCAGGATCGGACCGAACACCTCGCGCTCGAGCAGGGCGATGCCGTCGGCGCCCCCGATGTCGATCAGAGTCGGCGCGACGAACGTGCCGCGCGCGGAGCCCTCCGTCAGCGGCATTTCGACGACTCGGCAGCCGACGGCACGCAGACGCGCCACGTGCGCGACCAGCGCCGTGCGCGCTTCCTCGTCGATCACCGGGCCGATGTCCGTGGCGAGACGCCGCGGGTCGCCGATCGCGAGTTCGCGCATTGCGCCCTCGAGCATCGTCAGCATCGCATCGGCAACGTCTTCCTGCAGACACAGGAT
>Ga0105106_10004471_pt1 | contig 9995 bp, 10 predicted proteins | sample PPLLaktember2015_5_FD_79109 | JGI IMG/M metagenome (GOLD analysis project Ga0105106, IMG submission 79109) | Freshwater sediment microbial communities from Prairie Pothole Lake near Jamestown, North Dakota, USA - PPLs Lake P8 Core (1) Depth... | ecosystem: Environmental > Aquatic > Freshwater >... | reverse complement strand
CAAAGTCGGATCACCGTAACCCAGGTCTCTCCGTTCGATGCCAACACCAGCCTGTTGATCGATGGGAATAGCCAAACCCGCACCCTGGGTGCCCGCATTACGGGTAAAATATATGTCAGGCTTTCGGCTTGAAACGCACATTGACCCGGTGAAAAACCTTGAAACCACCTGTCTGGCTCCTGCTCATCGCGCTGGCACTGCTTCTTTCTGCCTGTGGCGGCAGTGGTGAAGCAGAAGGTGAAGGCGACCTCGAACGCGGCAAGGTCCTGTTCCAGCAGGGTGGTGGGAGTGGCGCTCCTGCCTGCTCCTCCTGCCATTCCACCGAGCCCGGAAAAATTATCGTTGGTCCATCCTTGGCAGGGGTGGCTTCGCGTGCCGGCGAGCGCAAGCCCGGCATAACCGCCGAAGAATATCTGCGCGAGAGCATCCTCGACCCCAATGCCTACGTGGTCGATGGTTTCGCCCGGGGTGTGATGTACCAGCGCTTTGGGGAAATTTTATCCGAGAAGGATATCAATAGCCTGGTCGCCTACCTGTTGACGCTCCAATAAGCGCTTCGATCCCCAACATCTACAGTTTCCTGTACACGACCTCCGCTGCGAATGGCTTCCCGTGTGCTGGGAAGACCATCCTGACGCCCAACTCATGCAGTTTTCTCCAGCTGTCTCTCACCGCCTGCATATCGTCGCCGAAGATGGGCAGCCCTGGTGAAAGCCTCATCGGAAACATGTTCATCGCCAAATCTCCCACAAAAGCCTCACCACTCTCCAGCACCACGCTCACCGACCCCCACGAATGCCCAGGTGTATGCACCACCCTGCCAGCAATCCCGTAAGCGCCCAGTGGGATATCCTCATCTCCCGCCACGATATCCACCTCGAATGGCTCGATGCGCATCTTGGAAGTGGCTAATTTCAACGCCACGCTCGAGATCTTTCCCCAGGCGGTGAATCCGGCTGGTTGTGGAGGTGGAGCCTGATGCATCATGTACAGATCATCCCTGTGCATCATCAGCCTCGCTCCCGTCCATTCTTTGATCTCTCTTGCCGAGCCAATGTGGTCCCAGTGCCCGTGTGTCAGGATGATGAGCTGGATGTCCTGTGGCTTGATGCGGGCTTTCTCAATACCCAGCTTCACCTTCTTAAATCCATGGGGATCTCCACCATCCACAAGGATCACTCCCTCCCCCTGCACGATATATACATTTTCTAGCATCAAATGAATTGGATAGATGTTTACTCCCATAGCATTCTCCTGCACAAAATGCCAATCCATTGAGTGGCTAATACCCTTGAGCCAGGTTAGCGCGTATCGAATTAAATAGCAAATCGATGCTTATGATATAGATGATAATGATACTGGGTCAAATTAATGAAATAAAAAACTTCCACTTCTGCTAATGTGGCAATGACGTGGGTTGTCTGCTCTCAGGAAGGCTTTGAGGCCGACTGGTTTCTTTCCTGTCTGGTCTTCCCACAGATATTTCCGAAGAGGCCACAGGTGCAAGCACCAATTTTTTCCCGAGCCTCCGTTGGCGCACGAGCAGGTTGAGATGCGAGCCCACCGTGGTCCCCGTGCTAAAGAACATTGTTGCCAGACCACCTGCCACCCAGCTGGCTGGTGCGAATGCAGCCAGTAATTGGGTGAGACTCGCAGAAATCGCCCAAAACACCAGGTGCAGGATTGATTGCCGGGCGATTATCACACCATCCGAAATTTTAAGCCGGGTGGTGAAGCCCCATGCCAGCCCGAACCCAAGCCCCAGGATAAGCAGCAATGGACCGATGCTGGTGGGTATGGCGCGTGCCATGAAGATGAGGTTGATTACGAGGGTGAACGGAGCCATCAATAGCCCAATCAGGGATGAACCAAGGCTCACTCGTTGATCTTTGTTTACCTGGCGAATGATACCAACAATCATTATGATGATTAGCGGGATGGATAATAGCCCGATGATGCGATCTGTTGTCATGGCGTACCTCCTGCCAATTCCCCTAGCCGGCTTCCGCATTGGGTGCAGAACTTCTTATTAGTTGCATTGGTCGCTCCACATGTCTTACAGACAATGCTCGAGGAAGCCCGCGACGGTGATTGCGTCTTGGATTCAGTTACACTCTCCATCGGTAATTCAGCTCCGCAATTCGTGCAGAAACGTTTGCTGGCAAGGTTCACGTGTTTGCAGCTCGGGCAAAGGATTTTGAGGTCAATTTTACGGATCAGGTACAGCTTGCCTTGGGGCTCACCGGGGATCCATTGACCATTTTCCTGCCGATACCAAGTCCCCGTCTTTAAGCCCAGTGACCATAAGACACCTTCACGGTCGACGCCTGCCAGTGAACGCAGGATTCGCAAGTAAGTATTGGGTCCAATCTGGGATTTAAAGTATATCGTCTGGAAGATGGCGTAAACGTCTTTCAATACCTCAGGATCAAACCTGGCAGAGATGTATCGAGTGGAGTCTGTATTCTCCATGGTTGCCTCATCACTGGAAATCGGGGTCATCAAGTAGAGCCCGCACTCGTTTACGTTGCTCTGTTAGCTTATCGTATTCTTCCTGAAATTCCTTCAAACCCTCTTCTGTTGTGGGGGGATCTTGACCACCTCTGAAGTTATCTTGTGCATCTTTAAGCTTCGCTGAATATTCTTCAGCTTCTGCCCGGTTGGTTAGGTTTTCAAACCAAAATTGATCCCAAGCGCTCTGGTTTTTAACAATATCAGCATTCAAGCTAGCAATCCTAGCCTCCGCAGCGCTATCCCTGATCAAAGACTCATTGAACACGCTGATTGGATCGGGGAGGAGAACGTCATGTGCTCCAGCAACCTCCCCTGCGTCAAACCGCCACGCCTTACCAACCATTTCGTCCATTCCTTCAGCGGTTTGCACTTCCGCGTTCAATGCCCTGATCGTGCGCAGCGCGGCAAGTGCTGCCTCGGTGGTTTTATATTTCTCTTTCAAATCACGTATGAATTTTGCCCGCTGATCTTCGGACATATTTTTGGTTAACGCCTCCCATAGCTTAGAATTTGGCGCCCATGTTGCCGGTGCTCTGACTGGCTGGTTGCCACCCTCAGGAAGGTTTCCTCCCAGCATGAAATCACCGACACGGGCAGAGTTGTACAAATTCGCTACGTCTACGTCTTCGCCGCCAGTTTTCTCTTCGGTAAAACTTCCAGGTCTCTGTCCTTCTGCGGTTCTTTTTTCGGGTTCTTTCGACCTCACCTCATCTTTTTGCTCGTCAATTTTTACAGTGTTCCCTTTGCCCTTTTCCTCATCCACGTCCACATCGAAGCGCTTATCCTTCTTTTTGTCCTGATCCACCTCTACTTCATATTTCTTCTTATCATCATCTGTTTCTTCTTCTTTCTCTACCTCGTATTTCACTTCACCAGTATCATCCTTTTCCGCGGTGTGCTTCTTCGGCGCAGGGATTGATTTACCCGCCTGACGTGCCCTGAACCATTCGGACCACATCCATCCCCCAAGCCCGGTCAGGGTGCCGATTGCTGCACCCGTCTGTGCCCCAGGTGGAAGAGCCACATTACTGCCTTCAAGTACGTCTACCACAGCCTGTTTCACCCGCGCCATCCCTGTCTGTGAGTCGGTGACCTGAACTTCAATCGTGTGCGTACCAGGCGCAGGTTCATCCATGCTGAACACCGACCCGTTGTCTGTGCGGCTCTCCGTAGCGGCAGTCATCCCATCGATCAACCACAACACCGTCAACTTTCCTATCCCCTCTGTCTGGCGGGTGAAACCCAGCGTGCAGGCCAGGGTTTCGTCGCTGGAGATATTATCAGTGCATCCTAAATAGTCTAAGGTGAACCCCGCCCGCGCATTATCGACCACCTTCATCGGGGTATCAATCACCTCAAATCCCAGCGAATGCTCGGCTTGCCGCATGGTAGCGTTACTCTGTACGATCACATGGATGCTATGTAGTCCAGATTCCGCTCGCCAGGTACAGGTCTGGCTCTGGCATAACAGGCTGTTATCCAGGTACCAGGTATAACTCAGTCCTTCACCAGGTGGGTTGCCGCGCACGTCCACTGCGAACGTAGCCTGCTGGTCTACAGCAGGAGGATTCGGTATGATGCCAATCTGGGCAATGAACTCCACTGGTACGCCAGGTGCTTGCGGAGCAGATTGCTGGCTAGCGGTTGCTTTCAGCCCCGCTTTGTCGGCCTCCTCCTTAAGGATGTCTGAAAGCTCCATGCAGTCGGGGCATCCCTGCAAGACTGTGATCAAATCCATGCCCACGGATATCGGTGCCTGTGCCATGAACAGGTAGTTACCGTCGCTCCATACATCCGTATGAATCATATCGCTCGTACCACTGCAGCTCTCGAGTCCCATCTTTTCTGCTTGCCAGCAGCCACTACGGCACTCGTTGAGGAGTCTTTCGTCGTCATGGTAATATGTGCAAATCTCTATCTTCGGATCTTCAGGTAACTTCACGCATTCTGCTATTTCGCATCCAAAATCTTTCCACTCCGCATAACAGGAACTATAATCATCATAATATTTCTTTAGGATTGGATAATTTACCTCGCATTTCCGCTTGCACTCGCGCGCACTGATAATGATCGGATCCCTGCAATCGTAATCCAGGCTGTCCACGAAGTCGATTCCACGGCTGCTAAGTCCCTGGACCATCTGCTCGGTGGAGCTGACCATTACGATGTTTTCGTAGATTGAATCCAGGTATTTCGGCTGGTAAGATTCCACCATTTCTGTCGCCACGTGCTCCGATGGGCAAGTCTGGATCGACATCGCCCCCCACAGTTTGATCTCATCTCCATGCCACCGCTCTCCATGCAGGTAAACCACCACTCCCGGGCAGGATGCGTCATCGATAGGAGTGTAATTGGCGCTGTCCGGTAATGTATAGCCCCATAACCCGTTCTCAGTCAGTGGTGGAATACGTTCATCGACCACTGTCACTAGCACCTGGTGAATGGTCTCCGCGTCACTCTGCGCTCTTCCCGGTATACCGGCACCAGCGATAATCAGCGTAATCAGCAAAGCACATCCCCCAACCATGAACGACCATTTTATGTTCATGATTTCCTCCCACAGTGAGTTAACTCATAATGCTATTCAGTGTAGGCGATGCTTTCGATCACCGTCATCCAAAAATCCATCGCCTGGTCCCAATTTCCCCAATAAGCCTGACCTTCGAAGCGCAGCATGCTGCCATCATGCAAAGGTCCGCTAGCGCTCATGAAAAGGGGTATATGCGACTCCAGTAAAGCACTTGACCAAACCATCGGACCCACCCAGATTTCCTGACCTTGGATCTCGGACCAAGAATAGTCTGGCACAGCATCCATGTATCCCTGTAAGTATTCTGCTGGCTGTGTGCTATATGGGTCCTCATCAATATAGATGAACAGGTTTTGGGCTTGCTCAGGATTGGGATCCGTAATCCACAGATACTTATTCCCGCTGTAATACTCATGATCGTAATTTGTCGGCCAATCGAGGATTAGGTTGTGTTCAGGAATCTCCAATGCTTCCCATCCTTCGATCGGGGTTAGCGGTGGGAGTATCCAGGTTTCCGCTTGTTCACTTGGTGCTGGTGAGAGCGATTGGCCCATCACTTCAGCTGGTTCAAGCGTTACCAAAGTATTGTATTGTGGCGAGATGGGGGTAGGCTCAACGATCTCGCCCCATCCCTGGTTTAGTGCGAAATTCACGATCTCACTTTGAAAGAATCGCCATGCCAGCAAACCACCGCCGACCAATAAGACCAGCAAGCCTGCGACAATTCCAAGAGAAATAAGACACGAGCTCCGGCAGCCTGAAGGCGGCTTTGATTTTTCTAGCTCAGCAACGGGTACCGCCTGTGCTGGTTTCGTTGGTGGGATTGGCTCTTTCCTAAGTGGTGGACTTTCTTCATGTGGTGGCTCAGCTTGCACCCAATCCTTCCCATCGAAGCGGTACCACAGCTCACTCTCAGATCCGATCATCCAGTACAGGCTATGTGCATCCTGGAAGATCAGCTTTTTCATGGCATCCTGGTATCCATCTTCGCTTAACTCTCCCGCCCGATAGAGGGTCTTCAGCTTGGCATATTGAGTTAGAGTTTCTTCAAATGGTTGCAGGAGCTTTGATCGCGGATGACCACAGTAGCCACAAAATTTTTCATCGACACCGATTGGTTTACCACAATTGCCACAGATCATTTTTGCCTCCCTGGAAGGCTATCCTGCCGGCATCTATTTGGTTGTTTATCTATCGCCTGGGTAACGGTAAAGAAAATTCAACAAGTCACTTAATATGAATTATAGCACTAGCAGGAAAATTAATTTACAACTACCCATTGTCTTTTACTTGTCGGTATGCCAATCAATTTCACTTGATTGAGGCTATAGCCGCCTGAGATAAAGCACATGATGAATAAATTCACAATAAATTCACACTTTCTGCACAACTTATCCTAATCTCATCTTTATAATCCTCCCATTCTTAAACCTGGAGCAGAAATCGAATGACAACCCAATCCTTACCGGTAAAACCCACTCTGGTAAAACCACGCTTGCGTGGATGGAAAGCCCTGCTCAACCATCAGACTTTCCGCCGCCTGGTGCAATTATCTTTTGCGGGCTTTATCCTGTTCACCGTCGTCCGCCATGTGGTGATTGGCGAAGGCAGCGGTATCGTCACCGCATCCGCCGAGGCTTATTGCCCTTTTGGTGGTCTGGAATCACTGTATAAATACATCACCACGGGCGGTAGTTTCGTCCCCCACACCCACTTATCGAATTTGGTCTTGCTGGTTGCCGTCCTGGTCACCGCCTTCCTCGCACGCTCTGCCTTTTGCGGCTGGATCTGCCCGCTGGGTTTCATCCAGGACCTGATCAGCAACTTCAGCGCCCTCTTGCGCAAGCGCTTTCCCCGCCTGCGTAAAGCCATGCGCAGCCTGAATGCCCGTGCCTCCCGGCTGGCTTTCCTCGACCGCTACCTGCGCCTGTTGAAGTACGGTGTGTTGCTGTGGGCGGTTATCGGTGCTGGCGTCTACGGTGTCATGGTCTTCCGTGATTACGACCCCTGGTCTGCCCTGATCAACATCGCCGAGTTCAGCTTTACCGCCGGTTTGGTCGTCCTCGGAGTGACCCTGGTGGCTTCTTTCTTCGTCGAGCGCCCATGGTGCCGCTATGCCTGCCCCCTGGGTGCCGCCAGCGGTCTATTGGGTAAGTTCAGCCCCATGTACCTCAAGCGCGAGTCAGATGCCTGCAAGGTTTGCAAAGTCTGCACCACCGCCTGCCCCATGGGTCTTCAGGTGCACACCGCCACGACCATCAAGAGCGCCGATTGCATCGGTTGCCTCGAATGTGTCGGTGCATGCCCTCGCCCGGGTGCCCTCGAAGTCAAGTTTGGAATTCCCGTCATCGGGCAGAAATAGGAGCCAAGCCATGCGCATTAAACCCACAATTTTCGGTGCTTTTGTGCTCTTGATTTATTTCGGTACGGTTTTCGGCTTTCAAGCTGCTGGTGTCTGGTCCGTATCGGGTAAAGTAGATAGAAGCGGAAGAGCCGTCCTTCCGTCTGCCGACGATGTTGAATCGATCAAAGGCTGGATGACCCTGGAACAAGTGGTCACCGCCTACAACATACCCCTGGCTGAGCTACTGGTTCATTTCGGCCTCCCAGCCGACACCCCGCCGTCATCACCAATCAATACCCTGGAAAACGAAACCTTCTCGGTGGATGGTCTGCGCACCTGGTTGGAGGTCCGCACCCAGAGCGGCTCCTCTGATACTTCACCGCAGGTTAACGCCACTCCCACAGCCGTGCTCACCCCCACACCCACTGCCATGTCCGCACAGGCGGAGGCAACCCCGCTGCCCACCGAGCATGTCGCCCCTGATAGAGTGGTCAATGCCAAGACCACCTTCCAGAACTTGCTCGACTGGGGAGTGCCCGTCGAGGTCATCGAGAGCATTATCGGTGGCACGCTCCCACCTGGTGGGATGGTGGTCAAGGATTACGTCACCGGGAAAGACCTGGAATTTGCCCCCATCAAGACTGCCCTGCAGGTAGAAGTCGATAAAACGAAGTGAAGTTTGTAAAAACCTTCACACGCTATTCGCATCAAGTTCACAAGTTCTTCAAACGAGTTGGGTATCATCAGCAGTAACAATCTAAAACAAAACTATACTAAAAAAGGAGAAAAAAAATGAATAAGATTGTTTCTTTATTGGTTGTTGTAGTGGTTGCAGTTTTGGCTCTGGGTAGCGTTGGTGTAGCTTACGCTCAAACAGCCACCCCGTCCAATGGTGCTGGTTCAGGCTATATGGGTGGGAACGGAGTACGTGGTATGGGCGCTGGCGTTGCTGGCAGCGGCACGGGTCTCCTGCACGATTATATGGTCGCCGGTTTCGCCGCAGCCCTGGATATCTCCGTGGCTGATCTCGAAGCCAGCCTCGCCAACGGCGAAACAGTCGCCCAGGTTGCCCTGGCAAAGGGTCTGACCATCGACGAGTTCCGCACCCTGGCGATCGAAGTCCGCACGCAGGCAATCGCCGATGCTCTAGCCGACGGTGTTATCACCCAGGCACAGGCTGATTGGATGACCTCACGTGGTTTTGGCCAGTCTGGTGCAGCCCGCGGTATGCGCGGCACCGGGCAGGGACAGTTCGCTAATCCCGCCTGCCCCAACTTCAACCAGGTAAATCCGTAGGCTCAGGAATTCATATCCTAAAACGGGAGCGCCGGTGAACGGCGCTCCTGTTTTTTTAATTCATGCAACTATCCATTGCATCGGGGCAGCTTTCCAAATGATCTGCGTTTATCCTTATGGATACGCGGGTATCTGTGGTTAATTTAATCCCTCCACAGTGCTCAGCAACCCTAGGAATGGATAAGATTTTAGTCCTTTACCCAATCTGCGGCTACCTGTACGGTTTCTGTACGGTCCATCTGCGGCTCTCCGCGTGCATTTGCGGCTATTGTTTAACGAAGATCAGCTGCCCACCCTCATAGGAGATCGTCAGGTTGTCGCCGGAGACCTCAAACCCCGTTGCGCTATGGATCGCCGCAAAATATTGGCTCTCCTGCTCCATCAGCTTCTCGTCTGCGCAAGCCATCAGGGTGCTGATCACTTCCTCAACTTTCAGCGTCTTCCCATCGATCGCATACGCCGCGCCATACGAATTGCAGCCACCGCTGCCACCCAGCTGCCCATCTTCTGCCAGCTCCAGGGTCACCGTCGATCCCTCAACCACGGGTATCTCGCTACCTTCTTTTTCGAATGACACCAGCTTCCAACTTGATGGCACCGTCAATTCACCTCCAGCTGCCTGTATCGCTGTGCAGGCCGAGGCTATCATAGCTAGAGCTATCATCAGCAAAGTTAAATATTTCATACCTGTTCTTCCTTTCTATATTATTTAAACGCACCCCATGCCCTCAGCGTTCCCCAGATGGATGCATAAATAATTCTACCCCTATTCATCGCTTCACCTTCGACAATTCTCATGTCAGTGCCATGACGAATGCCAGACACGAAGCCTGGCATTCTCTGTCCCCCTTTGCGGTGTGCTTCTGGCACACCATTTTAAGTTAATCCTGTACCCATTACCCCCTTGTGGATTGCACTTCCATAAATTGTGACGAACAATTTTGCCCGTAGTTATGTAAGAATTAAAAAATATTAACCCCTGTTGCTGATCCACTTTTTATGCGATGTATTGGATGAACAGGCAAATTTCATCCCCTTGCATGATCGTTTTAGGCTGCTCAAATCTCACTTCCGGGTTCCACGCCGGTTTATCCCACCACGCCATGTCGGTGTGGCAGTGGATCTGGTAACCGATATCTGCTCTGCCGTGTTCCTTCCACAGCTCTGCATACTGGCAGGCGGTCACCTTATGCACGTAGCGCCTCTCGGTTGCCTCCACCAGCTCGAACTCCTGCAACCCATAAGCCGGGTTGCCCTCCCAGTCTTCCTGTCGCAGAACCTCGTCCCATTTCGCTGCATCCCGCAGGTCGT
>Ga0105106_10004470_pt1 | contig 9995 bp, 10 predicted proteins | sample PPLLaktember2015_5_FD_79109 | JGI IMG/M metagenome (GOLD analysis project Ga0105106, IMG submission 79109) | Freshwater sediment microbial communities from Prairie Pothole Lake near Jamestown, North Dakota, USA - PPLs Lake P8 Core (1) Depth... | ecosystem: Environmental > Aquatic > Freshwater >... | reverse complement strand
TTAAAGACTTCTTTGCTTCCCACATTCATTTTTTCCTGCAAAGCTGCAAGAACGGATTGCGTTCACCCAAGGTAATTCATATCGTTTTGAAGCGCCAATTCAAAGATTTCGTCAAGCAGTTCTTTTTCACTCATCCGATGTCCTCCTCTCTCGATTTCGTTCTTCCCCCACGTTTTGGCAAAAGACATAGTTAAATATCCATCGAAGCAAAATCGGTCAGGTCTCTCTCCCTCAAAAGTCTTCTCTTCCAGGTTTCTAAGGATGGGATAATATGCGGCAAAAGCCTCATCGAATAGTAAGGAGGAAGAAGCGGCAATCCCACAAGATCTCCAAAGACCACCAGCATAAAAAGGTGATCTAAATCGCCTCTTTCCCTCCTCAGTTCAAGATCCATCTCGTGGACCGTCATTCCATATAGGATTTCCCTGAGAGTTTTTGAAAGGCCTTTCAATCTTGACGACAAAACAAAGAGTGACTTTTTGATCTTAAACCCTCCCAACCCTCCTTTAGAAAAGGGAAAAGGTCCTTTACAGAAAAATATTCAAAAAGAGTCGAGTCGCAAGGCCCAAGAGGATGGCCACAGATAGAGTGAAAAGGACCGCCAGGACTGCTCCCTTTTTTCCAATCTCCTTCCAGAGGGCAGCAACCGTAGCCAGACAGGGGACGTAAAAAATGACAAAGACGGTGAAGACCAGAATCTGGGTTTCGGTCATCGCCGTTAGAACCTCCGTCGTTCCCAATGCCTGGGTGAGCATGATCATGGACAGCTCTTTTCGCATTAAGCCAAATATGAGTGTGGTTCCTACAGAATCGGGTAGGCCAAGCAGATTTGTCAGGGGAGAGAGGATCCAGTTGATGGGCTTTTCTAACCCTCCATACTCCATCAGGCCGAGGAGTGCACTGCCGACAATGAGAATGGGCCACGCAATCACAATGAATTCTCGTATCCGGTACCAGGATTTCTTTAAGGTATTCTTTAGAGGAGGTAACTGATAAGCCGGGATTTCGAGAATCAATCCAAGGTTCGCTTCCGGATACGGGAATAGGAGCGTGAGGATCTTCCCGGAAATACCCACCACCAGAATGTTAAGGGCAAATATGGCTAGAGCAGCGTTCGGACCGATGAGAAAGGCAACGAGCGCAAAGATGATCGTGATGCGAGCCGCGCAGGGAATCATCGTCGTCAGGATGGAGACAATGAACCGGTGTTGAGGGAATTCCAGGATCCGGGTGGCCATAACAGCAGGAACGCTGCAACCGTATCCCAGGATGAATGGGATGATCGATTTACCGTGGAGGCCAATCCTGTGCATGAAGACGTCCATGAGGAAGGCCACTCTCGGAAGATATCCGATATCCTCAAGAACGGAGAGACCGACGAGAAAAGGGACGAGGTACGGGAGAACGATGGCAATCCCTCCAGCAATCCCCTGGAGGACCCCCCGGGAGAGGAAAAACGGTAAACTCCCTTCGCCAAAAACGCGCCCGAACTGAGCCGTCCAGTAATTAAAAAACTCCATGAGCGGTTCTTCTATGTATCCTCCTACCCTGAAGATAAGATTAAAGAACCCATAAAAGACCGCAGCCAGGATCAGGTAACCAAGGAATTTGTGCATCACCCAATGATCGATGGCAATGCGAATGTCCTTCTTCGGGGGATGAATGACAGTAGAAGCCCGTTCAAACAGGTTCATGGACAGGGCATGGCGCTCGGAAGAGATGACTTCATCAGATGGGAAGCCGTGGATTTGCTCCAATTTTTCCTGGAAAGATTTTGTCCGGTTCAAGAAATCGATGCTTTTGATTTCCTTCACGAAAAACTCGTCGTTTTCAAGCAGTTTAATAGCATGGAATCGGGAGGGGATGTTCTCACCTCCCGATGGTTCTGAATGCAGGAGCGGAGTTAAGTCATCTATGATCGCTTCAATGTCTTTGCTGAATTTGAGAGTCTTTCCCTTTCTCTTCTCTCCATAAACGTTCAACACCTCGGTGAATAATTCCCTGAGTCCTTTTCCCGTGGTGGCGATGGCTGGAACGGCAGGGATGCCAAGGAGGTTCGAGAGTTTCTGGACATCGATCTGAATCCCCTTTCTCTGGGCCTCATCCATCATGTTCAGGCAAAGGACCATGGGGACTTCGAGTTCCAGAAGCTGGAGAGTCAGTTCGAGACTTCGGATCAGGAGCGAGGCATCGACCACGTTAAGAATGACATCCACTTCTCCGGAGAGAAGGTGCCTTCGTGCTTCCAACTCTGCCAGATCTCCGGCCGTGAGGGAATAAGTTCCGGGGAGATCGATACAATCACAGGTGTAGCCGAAAACATGGGTTCGAGTCCCAGTGTACTTAACGGTGGTTCCCGGAAAATTGGAGGTGATTGCCTTGTACCCGGCGATGCTATTAAATATCGTACTCTTGCCGCAATTCGGTTGACCGGCCAGGGCAATCCTCATTCCGTTTCCTCTACGATGATCTTTGAAGCAATCCCCCTGCCAAGAGCCACTTGGCTTCCATGGATTTCGATCAAAAGGGGACCGCGAAGAGCCCCATATCGCACCATCGTTATCATGTCTCCGGGATGGATGCCCATCTGCGAAAGACGCTGTCTTATTCCTGCACCTCCCTGAATATCGATGACCTTGGCTTTCCTATTTTCATAAATCTGATCCAGAGTGGTTGGCATGTTTCCCTATAGGTTTTTTGGCAATGGCATAAAATGATATAAACGGCAGGAGACAGGCTTCATCGAAACGTTGGAGTGGTTTTTAAAATAATACATACAAGATTTTTTCCCCTTTTTTCGTAGCCCTTAAGACCTCCATGTGCCTCAATACAGCGAATTCTCTTCTCAATTCTTCTTCAGTGAGACAAAGATTCCTTATCATCTCCTCAGCGGTGGCTTCTCCTTTTTCTTTAATATAATTGACGATCTTAGATTGCAGAGGCGTTAGTGTTGAAAGTTTATCTTTGCCCTTCAAAAAAGTTTGAGCTGAATGAACCGCCCATGGATCGCAGGCCTTGGGGGGAGATAGGGTGTCCATATAACAGTCTTCACAAAACAGCTTGCCCTTATGTTCATATCCTTGTTGTTTTTCTATTTGTCTGTCACATTTTGCACAAGAGTATGACATCTCTGCTCTTCTCCCGCCTTTTTTTCAACCCCGCCCTGCCGGCTTTCACTCTACTTCCTGGTCGCAGCCCTGTGGACAGCGTTCACGATGTTACCGATAAACTTAGATTCCTTCAGTTCCTGGAGTTTGTTGGGAGACTCAAACTTCAATGCCCTTACGGGGCAGACGCGCACGCAGGCAGGCTCCAGACCGACTTCAACCCTTTCTATGCACAGATTACATTTCTGCATTTTATCATCCCGATCATACCTGGGTACCCCGAAGGGACATGCGAGGGCGCAACTATGGCATCCGATGCAGAGTGTTTTATTCACCACGATCGCCCCGGTCCGGTCATCCCTGGTCGCGGCCCCGGTGGGACAGCCAATCACACAAGGGCTATCCTCGCAATGCACGCAGCCGGCAGAGAGATGCTGGATGCTGGCATCGGGGAACTCCCCTCCTTCAACCTTGTAAATCCTCCTAAAAGCAGGCTGCCCTTTTTCAGGATAAATATCATTCTGATCCATACAGGCGACCACACATGCGCCGCAGCCCACACAAAGCTCTAAGTCGAGATAAATCGTTTTATCCATTAATGACATCCCCCTTCCTCAGACTTTCTCAATCTTGCAGAGAGCAGACTTGAAACCCGGGTAGCCGGAAAGCGGATCCAGGTAGTCGCCTTCAAAAAGCACGTTGACATCAGCATCCGAATGGCCGTGGTACATGTGGATCACCCCCGGTTGGACCATCTGCGTGAGATTGGCTTTTACGACAATCGCGCCTTTGGGCGTAGAGATGCGAATGGCATCGTCTTGCTTCATACCCAGGCGAGCCGCGTCGGTAGGGTTGATATCTGCAGCCGGATGGTTTGGCCGCAGGCTGTTCGTCCAGCTCAGTCGGAAGGTCCGGGTATGAACATACATGGGGAGCCTGGAGCCGGTGTTGAGAATGAACGGGAATTCTTGCGCCAGCTCCGGAGTCGATTCTCTACTGTGTTTGGGAGGTGTATAGACCGGGAGCGCTTCAAAACCGGGCTTTTCTCCGTATTTCTCAAGAACTTTGGATTTGAATTCCATCTTCCCTGAGGGTGTCTTAAAGCCGTTTTTCAGGTATTTCTTCTCGGGCAGTTTCATCGGGTTCGGCACAAACATGCCGCCTGGATATTTTTTGAGTTCAGCGACAGACAGGCCGCTGGGCTCAAGAATCCAGTCCACACCGGCCTCATAGCCAGCTTCAAAAAGCGGATCTTTTAAACCAAGTCTTGATGCCAGTTCATAGATAATTTCTACGTCAGAACGCGAATCATAAAGAGGCGAAATGGCTGGTTGGGTAAAGATAATATAACCCATAGGGTAACAGCGGAGCTCGCTCCGCTCGACGGAGGTGCAGGCCGGCAGAACAATGTCCGCATGTTTACATGTATCTGTCATGAAAATGTCCACGTTTACAAAGAAATCCAGCTTTTTTACAGCTTCTAAAAGCCCGTTGGAGTCCGGCCACATCCGATAGTTCATCCCGAAACCGATCAACGCTTTAATCGGATAAGGCTTGCCGGACCGAATCTGGAACGGCAGGTGCATGGCCTGGGCCTCTTCGTCGACAACATCGAGCCAGACGGGAAACCGGTCTGCTCCGATCCTCGGAGCCATTTCACTCCAGGGCTTGCATTGGATAAACTCATGCTCCCGGGTCGGAATCAGGCCGGGGATATGAATAAAGCTCGGAGGAACAACGAAGTTGCCGCCGGGGATGTCATAATTTCCCGTCAGCCCAACCAAGGCAAATACAGCACGGTAGTTCTGAACGCCGTTGGTATGGTGCACCACCGGCGAAGCGCTTGGCATGATGGCTGCCGGTTTTACGGAGGCATACATCCGGGCCGCCCTTGTAATCTTATCGGCAGGCACTCCTGTCATCTCTTCACCCCTCTCGGGGGTAAACTGCTGAACATACTGCCGGTATTCTTCAAAACCGTACGTATGGCTGCTGACGAAATCATGGTCATAGAGATTCTCGTTGATGATGACATTGGCCATGGCCAAAGCCAGTGCTCCGTCGGACCCGGGTCTAACCTGAAGGTGAAGATCAGCCAGAGCGGTCGTTGGAGTCTGTCTCGGATCCACAACGATGAGCGTCATCCCTCTTTCCTTTCCTTTCAGGATGGCCCTGGCGTTGCCCGGATTGCTATAGAACGGGTTGGCGCTCCAGACAAGAAGACATTGGGTGTTTTTCAGGTCCGGTCCACCCGGCAGGCCAAAAGTGAGCTTCTGAGCCATGGCCATTGCCTGGTGGCAAGTGCTCGATTCTGTCAAATAATTTGGTGAGCTAAAAGAATGAGCCAGCCGTTTGAGATAAGGCCTGAAGTATTTGGTATAACCGGAAAAGAAAGCCACAGATTCCGGTCCATTCTGCTTCTTGATTTCGTTAAATTTAGCAGCAATGGCGTCTAGGGCTTCATCCCAGGATATCGGTTCGAATTTCCCCGAGCCCCTGGCGCCGGTCCTCTTCAGAGGAGTCTTCAGGCGGTCTTCGCTGTACACGTACTGGCGGCTTGCCGCCCCTTTGGCACAGAGCGTCCCCACGCTGTATGGGTGTTCCGTGCTTCCTTCGACTTTGATAATTTTCCCGTCTTTCACATAAAGATCCAGCCCACACTGGGTGGTGGGATCGCAGATCGTGCAGATGGACTTTCTGATTTCGATGCCCGTGTCCGGGCCGGGAATTTTTCCCCGCAACAATTTCTCGACATCTTTCACGCTCTCTGAACCTCCTTTAGAATATTTTTTATTAACTGGTTCTGAATAACAGGCACCGAATCCGATAAGGAAGATCCGTCGTGCCTCAGTCCTTTCATCAGAGCGTTCTTAACAACACCTGATCCTGTATAATTGTCCAGAAAGTTGGCTCCGGCAAGAAGCCCATCTTTCCAGAAGAGTTGAAGATACGTCTTCCCGTCATATTTTTTCTCCATTCTGTCATGGTCGTTCACAGTACCTATCCCTACAAAATCCATCCCCATGAAGTGAGTAATATTGTGGGGAATGTTTCCCCGGAAGGACTCGTTTTCCCCGGCCATGTTTCTTCCTGCAGTTCGCCCCTGGGACCGGGCGTTGCTCCATAAGCCGATCATCTCTGATTCTCCGGAGAGAAGGTTCTTCCCCTGAGCCACATCGCCGGCTGCATAGAGTCCGGGGATACTCGTTCTCATGTGTTCATCGACCAATATCCCCCGGTCGATCGCCACCTGCTTCCGATCGATAAAACCGGTATTTGCCTTAACCCCGATGCAAATGACTAAGAGATCGGCTTCTTCGCTTTCCGTGCCGCCTTTAAAATAGGCCCTTACCCCGCGGGAAGTCTCTTCGACTTTTTCTATTCCGGCGCCAAATCGCAGTTTGATTCCCCTTTGCTCCAAACGTTCTTCAACGATCCGGGCACATTCAGGATGAGCAGATAGGGGAAAGATGTGCTCAGCCAGGTCGGCCAGACAGACCTCCACCCCTACTTTATAAAAAAGTTCCATCACCTTTATCCCAACCATCGAAGCACCGATGACCAGGACTTTCTTGGGCGCCTGGGTCATGGCCTTTTTGAGACGAATGGCATCTTCCACTGTCCTCAGGGTGTACACCCGGTCTGAGCCCATGCCTTCGATCAGAGGCAAAACCGGCGTAGCGCCAGTAGCGACCAGGCACTGATCGTATCTGATTTCCAGCCCCGATTTGGCGCGCACCACTTTCTGTTTAGCATCCAGGGCGACCACAACTGACTCAGGATATACATCCACCCCATACTTCAAATAAAATTCCTGGCCTGCCCCATAAGAGAAAAGCCCTTCAAAACCAATTTTTCCGGCCACGTAATAAGTGGTAAGCATTGGGTTGTAGATGGGCCATCTACTGTCTGTTAAAAGATGAATTTCCCCCCTGTAACCGCTTTGCCGCAAGGCTTTAATACACTCCGCCCCGGCACACCCATTACCGACTATAACATTGCTCTTTCCCCTAACGTCCAAATCAATCACCACCATTCCCGTGATGCTCTGAACACTGGTCTCCTTGAAACATTGAACGCTGTCTACACGTTTAGGCTTGTCAAGGATCCGAGGAAGCCTGCGATCAAGGAGCTAAGTTGAATTATAAAATTAAATTCACGGACATTCATCTATCTAATCATTTTACTTTTTTCAATCGTCTTCGTGATGGAGATCTTAAAGCCGCTGAACCACTTTTGCTGATAGGCTGTAAGCCAATTTTAAGATATTTCTTGGCAAGATTGATGTAGAGTTGCTTCCCGCTTTTCCACCGCTCCTCTTCTTCAGGGGTAACGTTTCGAATGACCGTCGCAGGGTTCCCTGCGACGACAACACCTGCCGGCACTTTCTGGCTCATCCTCACCACTGCGCCCTCTGCAACGATAGCTTTTTCCCCGACCTCGACTCCCAGGCTTAACACGGCTCCCATTCCGACGACAGCCAGATCCCCGACGGTACTCGAGTGGATAATTGCCCCATGTCCTAGAGTAACTTTCTTTCCAATCTGACAAACTCGCTGAGGGGGCGCATGGATGGTTACATTTTCTTCAACGGCGGTGCCGGAGCCGATCTCAATCGTGCCGTAATCTCCTCTTAAGATCGCCCCAGGTCCCACATAACAACCATCCCCAATCTTCACGTCACCGATGACGACAGCTTGGTCACTGATGTAAACATCTCTGCCGATCTCTGGCTTTCTCCCATCAAATGCGTAAAGCAATTTCTTCTCCTTACTCCTCTAATCTTGGTTCTACGCTCGTTTCTTATTTTCCCTTTCTACGGCAAAGATGATTACTGCACGTAGTAGTTTTCCCTATAGATCACTGAAGGACCTCGGAGGATGTCAAAATCCGCCTGTCTGAAAAGCTCCATACAGGATTTGACGCCCATTCCCCTCCCCTTAGAGGTCTCCGCTTCAGTGTCGCGCGGGTTCGTACCTACCTCAGCCCAAAAAAGATTTGCTCCTGCTGCTGCTCCCAGTAAGTTAGGTTCGTGCGTGCAGTTTCCAATGACCTCTCTGCCCATCGCCAGTCGGACCACCGCAACCAGAAAAGCGAGACGGTATTCGCTGATCATTCCATGTCTATCCAGCGGTGAACCGGGAATGTTAATTCTCCTCATCGCACCGCTAAAACAGGGCCCCATTTCTCTCCCGATGAGGATTTTGTCTGTAATCTCTTCAGTCGAGTGTTCCGGACCGATCGGCTCCACACATGTCCCGATCAACAAACCAGCCTCCCGTGCCGCCCGAATGGTATGCAATCGAACCTTTGGATCGATCTGAGTGTCTCTCCCCTCACCCATCCTGACAGCGTGATAAACCCCGGTATAACCCGCGTCTTTTAATTGCTTCGCCTCTCCGTGCCCGAAATCTCCTATATTGGCAATCATCACCGTTTCAGGCTTGAGTCTATCTCTAACCTCTTTCGATGTTTCCACATACTTTCCAAACGGATAGTCGTGAGTCGTCATAAAAAATAGGGCGTTGGCTCCATCGACCTCAGCTTTAAGGGCGAGTCGAACAATCTCTTCAACCCCGAGTTCCTTTCTCTCGGTGAAGACTTTATTTTGAGCACTGAATGCGCAAAAAGAACAGCTTTTCGGGCAGGGAGAAAGATTCAGCCCGATCTGGGCATGGACTTCAGCCTTCCCTTTCGAGGCAATTCGATTGACGACATTGGCAGCATTCATTATAAATCCGACACCCGAAGGCTTATGGTTGATGCTCAGAAGATAGACAATCTCGTCCTTTGTAAGGGAATGCCCGTCGAATACCTTGCTGACAATATCGTTAACTTTGGGACTTACTGGCATCTCTCTCCCTTATTCATCTTGTTAAAGTGACCCGCTTCACTCCCATCACTTCTTTAAAGGTTGCTCCCTGGCTGATGGACTGAATGACCTTATCTCCCTCCACCACCTTTGAGCCACAGATGGCATCAATTCCGTAGTCAAAGAGAATAGAGGAGAGGGGCGAAGTGGGACCGATCAAAACGACGAAAGCCTTTTCGCAAAGAGCGAGCAGGCCTTCCAGGGTGTGATTGATGAAAGAAGTTCCGGTGATCCCCACCACATCACACTGAGGTAAGATCCGACCTGCATCCTTTGAAGGTAGATCACCCTCACGAAGTCTCTCTTCCAGAACCCATAGGTTTTGGACCTTCTCTCTTAGCTTTGGAATCCATGGAAAATGACCAACCACTGCCACATTCCCCTCTTTTCCTTTTTCGAGTAATATTTCAAAAGCATTCTTCTCGATGCATTTCGATTCATCGATATCGATCAGTGAATTGACGGTTGCCATTCCAATGGATGCCTCCAGCAGATTTTTCGATTTGGCATATTCGGCCAATTCCAATGCGGTTTTCCGGGTAAGGTTTCCTACGTCACGCACACGCCGGTCGTGGGGAACGCCTTCATCCCTAAAAGTTGAAGAGAGACCGCACTGCTTTGTGATGACCGCTGTCCAGAAGACACAGGTGTGAACACTCTTGACTTGAAAATCATTTTTACGAAGGCTCACGATTAGATCGTCCAAAATTTTCAATCTCGTTTCACCCTTCCTTCTCCCCATAAATCAGTTTGGACTGTCCCGTGGGGCTTATCTCCCTTGTGATGGATTTGAATCGATCGCCAAAAATCGATTCCTCCTGTTCCAGGAACTCCCTGACGTCCCGGGCTCCGAGAAAAAGGATTCGAACATAGAAGAAAAAACGAGCAATCCGTCTTTGGGGTTTTGCATGCTCCATCAGACAGAATCTGCCGCCACCCATTAAAACCCTTGCCACTTCCTTGACTGCCTCTGCCCTTTCATATCCTTTCAATTCATAAAAGGCATGCGAGCAGGT
>Ga0105106_10004467_pt1 | contig 9997 bp, 9 predicted proteins | sample PPLLaktember2015_5_FD_79109 | JGI IMG/M metagenome (GOLD analysis project Ga0105106, IMG submission 79109) | Freshwater sediment microbial communities from Prairie Pothole Lake near Jamestown, North Dakota, USA - PPLs Lake P8 Core (1) Depth... | ecosystem: Environmental > Aquatic > Freshwater >... | reverse complement strand
GGCGCTGTCGATTCGCAGCGAGCCGGCAACGACGCAAGAATTCCCTTCTTGCGTCTTGCTGCGCGTGAGGAAAACTCGCTCGCCTTCAACGATTACTCGTTGACCAATGCGCGCGCCGCTTCCGAGCAGCACGACCTGCGGAAATTTCACGATCACTCGGAAGAGTTCTTCACCGCAATCAAGCACAAGCACGACCGCGGGGTGCCCAGGCTCGTCGGCAGACGACGTGTCGATGTCGGCAACAATACCGCTTAGCTTAACCGTGCCCACCACTGTAGCCCGTAATTGCGTGCTGCGTGTCGATCGCTATGGAAATACGCTGTGCGGTGATTGACCCTTCTTTCGTCGCAGGTCCATGACGATCTCAATTCCTGATCTTGGCGATGGAGGCAAAGCAATGTCGGTGCTGCCATAGGGAACCACATTCTTGCCCCATTTGATTACATGCGCGGACCACGTGAGTCCTCCACCAAATGCGGGGAACAGTACTAAGGCACCGGGGCGCAGTTGTCCTTCTTCAATTGCTTCCGAAATCGCGACGGGAATGGAAGCCGACGAGAGGTTTCCGTGGCGTTGAACGTTCGTAAAGATCTTCGCATCCGACAGGCCAAGACGCTTCGCGACGGACTCGATGATTCGGAGATTTGCCTGGTGCGGAATTACTAGGTCCACTGCTGACGACACAGTACCGGATTTTTGCATTACCGAGTGCGATGCGTTGACCATGCAGCGGACGGCCTGGCGGAAGATTTCCGGGCCGTCAAAGTCCCAAATGGTTGTCCCCAACGTGACCCCACAATTTGCATACGCAGCCCCCAATCCTCTGATTCGAAGCATGTCGCGATCGTCAGCGTTGCAACCCAAGACCTCTCCAATGATCCCCACCGGCTCACTACTGGCGCGCAGAACGACCGCGCCTGCGCCATCGCCGAAGAGGATCGACGGGCCGCGATTGTCCCAGTCCATATACCGAGAGAGTGCGTCTGCGCCGATTACCAAGGCGTTCCTGACGGCATGTGTCCGAATAAGTGACGACCCGACCGAGAGAGCGTACATGAAGCTCGTGCATGCAGTGTTTACGTCGAGCGCACCGGCATTGCGTGCCCCGAGCAGCCGCTGTACACGTGATGCCGTGTTAGGCATATGTTCGTCTCCCGTACATGAGCCGAGCACGACCAAGTCGACATCGAGGGCGTCGAGCCTCGCGGATGCGAGGGCTCGAGCGGCGGCCACGTAGGCCAATTCGGAAACCGGAACGTGCGTGATGCAGCGCTGCGTGATTCCGGTGCGTCTTTCAATCCACGCGTCGCTTGTTTCGAGAAACGTGGCGAGATCGCTATTGGTGAGGATAGCCGGCGGAAGGCACTTTCCCCAGCCAACAATCTCAGCGTAAACGATGGGCGGTATCGGCATGCATTTAGCATACCGAAAATTTTGCACTTGTTTCAGGGGCATGGCGGATTTCCGCCACGCCAATCACCAAGTCCCCTTGTGTTTCGAGACTGGAGAAGCGTCTATTGACATTACTGTCGGCGCGTGAATACAGCGGATCCTCAACTAATCCCCCAACTCCTCCCAAATACCCCTCACTTTGGACGGATCGGCGAGGAAGGCATCGACGCACTTCGGGTCGAAGTGCTTGCCGCGCTGCCCCTTGAGGTAGGCAATTCCTTCGTCCAGCGCCCACGCGTGTTTATAAGGGCGCTCGGTGACGAGCGCATCGAAGACGTCGGCAACGGCGACAATCCTGGCCACGATCGGGATATCGTCGCCGTGCAGGCCGGTCGGGTAGCCGGTGCCGTCGTACTTTTCGTGGTGGCCGAGGGCGATGATCGCGCCCATGGAGAGGTACTTAGACGGGCTGCCCTTGAGGATGTCGTAGCCGATCCGCGGGTGATCGCGCATCGTCGTGGTTTCCTCCTTGGTCAGCGGGCCATCCTTTAGCAGGACCGAGTCCGGGATGCCGATCTTGCCGATGTCGTGCATCGGAGCGGCGACCTGGAGGACGTGGACGGTCTCCGCCCCCAGGCCCATGTGCTGCGCGATCAGTCCGGAGTAGCGCGCCATCCGGGTGAGGTGGTTGCCGGTGGTCTTGTCGCGGAATTCGCCGGCCTTGGCGAGCTTGGAGAGCGTCTCGAGCTCGCGCTCGTGGATTTCCGAAACCGACTTGTCGACCTGATACTGCAGTACCCGGGCCTGGTCGGCGAGCACGATCTTGTGCCGGCGCAGGTCGAGCAGATTCGCACAGCGGGCGCGCGTCTCGTGCTCGTCGAGCGGTTTGGTCAGGAAATCGGTGGCTCCGGCATCGAGAGCCTGGTAGCGCACCTGGCGATCGTCGACGACGGTTATCACGACCATCGGGACGTCGATGCAATGGGGCAGGGCGCGCAGCTGCTTGATGAGCTCGATGCCGTCGAACTCGGGCAGCTTGTAGTCGGTCAAGACCATGTCCACGCGGTTGTTGCGCGCGAACTCGAGGGCGCGGCTGGGCGTGTCGAAGAGCTCCAAGTTCAGCTTGCCGTCGATCTGCCGGACGATTTCGGCCAGCAGCAGCCGGCTGCTGAACAGATCGTCGACGATGATGACGGTGTTCCGCTGGGCGCGTACGAACGCGATCTCGGAGATGATGGCTGGGGTAGGAGTCGCGCGCGGTCGTGCTGGAGACATGGTCTCCTCCCTCAAGAAGTCCTGTCTAAATCATTGGCAAAGCAATAAAAATGCCCGTGCCCGCCCAACGGTGCAGCGGCAGCATTTCCGGGACGTACTTCTCGACGCATGACGCCCAATCCAGAAACACAATGGGCCGGACCGAGTTGCCCGGACCGGCCCAGATCTTGTGGTCGGGGCGAGAAGATTCGAACTTCCGACCCCCTGCACCCCATGCAGGTGCGCTACCAGGCTGCGCTACGCCCCGACCGAAACGAAAAATTATAGCCGTTTCAGAGGTCTGGGCCTAGCAATTGCCGTATTTGCTCCAGTTCCTGCCGAATTTCGGCGTCGGACAACGCGCCGGCCGGAGCCGGTGCAGTCCGCACAGCCGGCGCGGGCGTCCCCGCCGCGACCAGTGTCAACGGCGCCGGGGAGGTCGCCGCGACATGGACCGGCGGCATCGTCTCGGACTCGAGGCGGTGGCGCGCGCCGTTGATCGTAAATCCCTGCTCGTACAGCAAGTCCCGTATCCGCCGGATCAGCAGAACTTCGTGATGCTGATAGTAGCGGCGGTTCCCACGCCGCTTGACTGGTTTGAGTTGCGTGAACTCCTGCTCCCAATACCGCAGCACATGCGGCTTGACCGCACACAAGTCACTGACCTCGCCGATCGTGAAATACCGCTTGGCGGGGATCGGTGGCAGCTCGGCTTTAGCTCGGCTGTGTTCCGGCATGGTTCGCGGCTTCGACCATTGCCTTGAGTTTCTGGCTCGCGTGGAACGTCACCACGCGGCGGGCGGTGATCGGAATTTCCTCGCCTGTCTTGGGGTTCCTCCCCGGGCGCTGAGGTTTCTCGCGCAGCTGGAAATTGCCGAAACCGGAGAGCTTGACGGTGTCGCCGCGCTCGAGCGCGATTCGGATCTCTTCGAAAAAGCGCTCGACCATGTCCTTGGCTTCGCGCTTGTTGAGACCGAGTTGCTCGAAGAGCAAGTCGGCGAGTTCGGCTTTGGTGAGCGTCATCGGGAATCCTGCTGGCGAAGCGTCGCGCCGAATCGATCCTGCAGTGCCCGCAGCAACCCGGCCACGATGGCGTCGATGTCGGCGTCCGTCAAAGTACGTTCAGTATCCTGCATAACCACCAGAATCGCAAGGCTTTTTTTGCCATGCGCCAATCCGGCTCCGCGATACACGTCGAAAAGCCGTATCGCCTCGACGCGGGCGTCCTTAGCGGCATCCAGTGCGGTCAGGACTTCCTCCGCCGAAACGCCTTCGTCGACGACGATGGCGATATCCCGACGCACGATCGGCAGCCGGGATATCGGTCGTGCTGCCGGGAGCGGACGCTGCAGCAAGGGGGCAAGCTCGAGCTCGAACACCACGGGCGCGCGGGGCAGGTCGAAATGCTTGACGAGTCGGGGATGGAGCTCGCCCAGCCATCCGATCGATCCACCGTCCAGCGATACCGTTGCCGCCCGACCGGGGTGAAGCACCGGATGCGCACTGCGCTCGGTAGTCAGCCGCCGCGGGACGACCAGCGCCTCAAGGTCCGCCTTGACGTCGAAGAGGTCGAGCGCACGTTTCGCCGTTCCCCATTGCTCGGGCTCGGCGTCGCCGTAGGCAAGCCCGGACAGCCGCAGCGGTTGCGTGTTGCTCTGGCCCGCCCGCAGAAAGCAGCGCCCGCTCTCGAACACGCGGATTCGGTCCTGCTTTCGCGCGAGGTTCGTGCGCAGGACCTCGATCAGTCCGCCGGCGAGCGTGGTGCGCATCACGTCGAGATGGCTGGCAATGGGATTCAGCACGCGGATCGGCGCCGATTTCTCGTCCCGGTCCGGGAACAACGCGGCCTCGACCGCGGAGTTCACGAAGCTGAAGGTGATCGCTTCCTGCCACTCCCGGGCGACCAGCTGCCGCTTCAACGCGGTGGCCGATGACATTTCCTCCGGTTCCGACAGCATCGCCTGCACGTGGGCCGACGGCACCGCGGGAATCGCGTCGTACCCGTGCAGCCGCGCGATCTCCTCGACGAAATCCTCCTCGATCGCGAGGTCGAAGCGGTAGGACGGCGGGGTGACCAGCAGGTCGCCTCCATCGCGGGTATAGGCAAGCGTCAGCCGGTCGAGCAGCCCGGCGATCGCGTCGACGGTGAGGTCGATGCCGAGCAGCCGCGCGACCCGCTTGGTCCGCACGCGCACGGCGTCCCGCCGCGGCAGTTCGCTGCAGACGTCGTCGAGCGGACCGGCGCTGCCGCCGCAGATTTCGAGGATCAGCTGCGTCGCTCGTTCGATGGCGCGCGCGCAGCCGTCGAAGTCGACACCGCGCTCGAAGCGATGCCCCGCGTCGCTGGCGAAGCCGAGTCGACGCGACTTGCCCTGGATGATCGCCGGATTCCAGAAAGCGGCTTCGAGGAATACCGTCGTCGTCGTGTCGTTGATGCCCGAGTGCTCGCCGCCCATGATCCCGGCCAGCCCGAGGGGCTTCTTTTCGTCGGCGACGAGCAGCAGGTCCGGCTCGAGCGTCAGCGTCTGCTCGTTCAGCAGCGTCAGCTTTTCGCCGGGGCGCGCGAATCGCACGACGATCGATCCCTCGAGCAGCCGGTCGTCATAGGCGTGCATCGGCTGGCCGAGTTCCAGCATGACGTAGTTGGTGACGTCGACCACGGCGGAGATCGAGCGAATGCCGCTGCGCTCGAGGCGCTCCTTCATCCATGCCGGTGTCGGCGCCTTCGGGTCGATGCCCTCGATGGTGCGGCTGGCAAAGCGCGGACAGGCGCCGTGATCCTTGACCATCACGTGCCGCCGCTTCGCGCTCGTCGCGGCAAGCACGGCCACGGCCGGCGCCTCCAGCGGCGCGCCGGTGACCGCGGCAACGTCACGCGCGATGCCCAGCATCGACAGGCAGTCGGCCCGGTTGGGCGTGAGCTTCAGCGTGATCAAGGTGTCGTCCAGCGCCAGCGCGTCGCGCAGGCTGGCGCCGACGGGCGAGTCCGGGGGCAGGGCGAGCAGGCCGGAGTCGTCCTCGTCGATGCCCAGCTCATTGGCGGAGCAGAGCATGCCGCTCGATTCGACACCGCGCATCGTCGCCTTCCTGATCTCCATGCCGCCCGGCAGCCGGGCGCCAACGCGTGCACACGGCACCTTCATGCCTGCCGCGGCATTGGGCGCGCCGCAGACGACCGTGAGCGACGCTTCCGCTCCCGCATCCACAGTGCACACGCGCAGCCGGTCCGCGTTCGGGTGCGGCTCCACCTTCTCGATCTTCCCGACGACGACGCCGGAAAACGGCGGCGCGGCGAGGCGGGTCTCCTCGACTTCGAGTCCGGCCATCGTCAGGCGCTCGCACAGTCCCGCGGTGTCGAGCGGCGGATCGACGAGCGTGCGCAGCCAGCGCTCGGAGAATCTCATCGCTTCATCTCCACACGCGAATTGCCGGAGGAGCCGCGAATTGTCCGAGCAGGGCTGGAAGCCGCTGCGCGCATGTGTCCCCGCGGAAACGACCTGCGCGGATGTAGGTCGCTACGCGAATTGCTGGAGAAAGCGCAGGTCGTTTTCATAGAACAGTCGCAAGTCGTTGACGCCGTAGCGCAGCATGGCCAGACGGTCGGGCCCCATGCCGAAGGCGAAGCCCTGGTACTTCTCCGGGTCGATGCCAACCGCGCGCAGGACGTTCGGATGCACCTGACCGGAGCCCGCGATTTCGAGCCAGCCTTCGCCGAAGCTCATGTCGATCTCGGCGGAAGGCTCGGTGAACGGGAAGAAGGACGGCCGGAACCGGACCTCGAGATCGTCGCGCTCGAAGAAGTTGCGCAGGAACTCGGTGAACACGCCCTTGAGGTCCGCGAACGAGACGTCCTCGGCAATCCACAGACCTTCGACCTGATGGAACATCGGCGAGTGCGTGGCGTCGCTGTCGACGCGATAGACGCGGCCGGGGGCGATGATCTTGATCGGCGGCGCATGCGTTTCCATGTACCGCACCTGGATCGGCGACGTGTGGGTGCGCAGCACCAGGCCGCCCTCGACGTAGAACGTGTCGTGCATCGAGCGCGCCGGGTGGTTCTCGGGCGTGTTGAGTGCGGTGAAATTGTGGAAATCGTCCTCGATCTCGGGACCGTCGGCGACCTCGAACCCCAGCGAGCGGAACAGCGATTCAATCCGTTCGAGGGTCCGCGTGATCGGATGCAGTCCGCCGGTTCCGCGGCCGCGTCCCGGCAGCGAAACGTCGAGCGCCTCCTCAGCGAGCTGCCGGGCGAGCCTGGCTTCCGCCAGCGCGTCGCGGCGCGCGGCGAGCGCCGCCTCCAGCTTCACCTTCGCCTCGTTGATCGCCGCGCCGGCGGCCGGTCGATCGGACGCGGGAAGCTTGCCCAGCGACTTCAGGAGCTCCGTGAGCGCGCCGGATTTGCCGAGGTACTTCGCCTTCGCGTTCTCGAGGGCGGCCGGATCGGTGGCGGCGCCGAAATCGGTCGACGCGGCGGCGACGATGCGTTCGAGTTCTTCCATCGGTGCCTTCGTGCGTGCGGGGGAGGTCGGGGCTTTCCCGCGCTCAAAAAAAAAGGGAGGCGGATCACGCCTCCCTCGATTTATCGCGTCGGATCAGGCCAGAGAGGCTTTGGCCTGCTCCGCGATCTTGCTAAACGCAGCCTTGTCGTGGACGGCCAGGTCGGCGAGGACCTTGCGGTCGATATCGATCGACGCCTTCTTGAGGCCGTTCATGAACACGCTGTAGCTCATGCCGAGCTCGCGCACGGCAGCGTTGATGCGCGCGATCCACAGCGCGCGGAACACGCGTTTCTTCGTCCGGCGGTCGCGGTATGCGTACTGGCCGGCCTTCATCACCGCTTCCTTGGCGATGCGGTAGACGGCGTTGCGGCGGCCGCGGAAACCCTTGGCCTTGGCGAGGACCTTCTTGTGCCGCGCGCGGGCGGTCACACCACGTTTGACTCGAGGCATGGCTGGTCTCCGTTATGCGTAGGGCATCATGGCCTTCACCGAATCCGCATTGGTGCTGTGGACGCCGGTGGTGCCGCGGAGCTGCCGCTTGCTCTTGGTGGTTTTCTTGGTGAGGATGTGGCGCTTGAACGCCTGCGCCCGCTTCACGCTGCCGCTCGCGCGGACGCGGAAGCGCTTCTTGGCGCTGCTCTTCGTCTTCATCTTGGGCATGACTTCGTCCCTTATTTGCTGCCCACGGCGGTGCTCTCCGACGGAGAGGCTTTGCTACCGGCTTCGGGCTTCGTCGGGTGATGAACTTTCGGTGCCACCTTCTTCGGGGCCAGCAGCATCACCATCTGCCGACCCTCGAGTCTCGGCCACGACTCGACTACGCAATGCTGCTCGAGGTCGTTGCGGATCCGTTCCAGCAGGCGCACCCCGAACTCCTGGTGCGCCATTTCGCGACCGCGGAAGCGAAGCGTGATCTTGGCCTTATCGCCTTCCGCCAGGAACCGGATCAGGTTTCTCAGCTTGATCTGGTAATCGCCTTCGTCGGTCCCGGGTCGGAACTTCACTTCCTTGACCTGGATCTGCTTCAGCTTGAGCTTGGCTTCGTGCTGCTTCTTCGCCTCCCGGTACTTGAACTTGCCGAAATCCATGATCCGGCAAACGGGAGGTTTCGCCATCGGCGCGATCTCGACCAAATCGAGTTCGGCCGCCTCGGCCTTGGCGATGGCTTCCGCCAGCGTCACGATGCCGAGTTGCTCGCCTTCTACACCAACCAATCGGATTTCGGGAGAATTGATCTCACCGTTGATCCGCTGCGCTCTGTCCTGGGCTATCGCTGAATCTCCATGTCGATAAATGACAAACCGTGCTGCCCGCCTTGCGCATCGGGCTGATCGCTGTCAGTGACGCGCTGCCGCCTCGTTGAGAAGGCGTTCGAGCAAGGTCTCGACGGGCATTGCCCCCAAGTCCTCGCCGCCGCGGGTCCGCACGGCTACCTGTCCAGCCTGCATTTCCTTGTCGCCGACGATCAGCTGATAAGGCAACTTTTGCAGGCTATGTTCGCGAATTTTATAGGTAATTTTCTCGTTGCGCAAATCGGCCGCCACCCGCAGCCCGGCCGCCTTCAGCCGGGTCTCGACCTCCCGGGCGTAGGCCGCCTGCCGGTCGGTGATGGTCAGGACGACCGCCTGGACGGGGGCGAGCCATAACGGGAGCGCGCCGGCATAGTGCTCGACCAGGATGCCGATGAAGCGTTCAAGGGAGCCGACGATCGCCCGATGGAGCATGACGGGTATCTTGCGGGTGTTGTCCTCGGCGACGTACTCGGCGCCGAGCCGGCCCGGCATCTGGAAATCGACCTGCATGGTTCCGACCTGCCACGAGCGGCCGATCGAGTCCTTGAGGTGGTACTCGATCTTCGGTCCGTAGAAGGCGCCTTCGCCGGGGAGTTCGATCCATTGCGCGCCGCTCGCCCGCAGCGCACCGCGCAGCGCGTCCTCGGCCTTGGTCCACTGCGCGTCGGATCCGATCCGCTTGTCCGGACGCAGCGCGATCTTGATCGCGATGTCGGAGAAGCCGAAGTCCTTGTAGACGGCGAACGACAACCGGTGGAACGCAGTGCATTCCGGCTCGATCTGCTCCTCGGCGCAGAAGATGTGGCCGTCGTCCTGGGTGAACGCGCGCACCCGCATGAGCCCGTGCAACGCGCCGGAGGGCTCATTGCGGTGGCAGGCGCCGAATTCGCCGTAGCGCAGCGGCAGGTCGCGGTAGCTCCGCATGTTCGAGTTGAACACCTGGACGTGGCCCGGACAGTTCATCGGCTTGATCGCGAAGTCGCGCTTCTCCGACTCGGTCGTGAACATGTTGTCCTTGTAGTTCTCCCAGTGGCCGGACTTCTCCCACAGCGCCCGGTCGAGGATCTGCGGGCACTTCACTTCCTGATAGCCGTTGTCTTGGTAGACCCGCCGCATGTACTGCTCGACCTGCTGCCAGATCGACCAGCCCTTCGGATGCCAGAAGACCATCCCTGGCGCGTCGTCCTGCAGGTGGTAGAGGTCGAGTTGCCGGCCGAGTCGCCGGGGGTCGCGCTTTTCGGCTTCCTCGATCCGGTGCAGGTACGCGTCGAGGTCCTCCTTCTTGGTCCACGCGGTGCCATAGATCCGCTGCAACATCTCGTTGCGGGAGTCGCCGCGCCAATAGGCACCGGCGAGCTTCATCAGCTTGAACACCTTGAGCTTGCCGGTCGATGGCACGTGGGGACCGCGACAGAGGTCGGTGAACTTCCCCTCGGCGTACAACGAGATGTCCTCGTTCGACGGAATCGACGCGATGATCTCGGCCTTGTAATGCTCGCCGATCGACTTGAAGTAGGCGACCGCGTCGTCGCGCGGCATCAGCGAGCGGGCGACGGGCTC
>Ga0105106_10004465_pt1 | contig 9999 bp, 7 predicted proteins | sample PPLLaktember2015_5_FD_79109 | JGI IMG/M metagenome (GOLD analysis project Ga0105106, IMG submission 79109) | Freshwater sediment microbial communities from Prairie Pothole Lake near Jamestown, North Dakota, USA - PPLs Lake P8 Core (1) Depth... | ecosystem: Environmental > Aquatic > Freshwater >... | reverse complement strand
TCCATCGCCATGTGCGCGGCGACTCCCGCCCAGTCGGCGCGCTCGAGGGCCTGCCGCACCCCTGAGGCGGCGCGGGCAATCCCGTCGAAGGCCTGGCGGACGGCCTCGTCGCCGTTGATCCGGCGCGTCATCGCGTCCCAGTTGTTGATGCCCGACTGTCGCGACGCGCCCGTGTAGGCGAGCACGATCCGGCGCCCCAGTTCGTTCAGATCCACGCCGAGTGCCACGCGGCGCACGCCGGTCACGCCCATCTCGATGGCGGAGACGCCGCCGTAGAGCGCGGGCCGGTAGTCCTGCGTCCCGGTCGGCACTCCGATGACCTGAGCCTCGATGTTCATTGCCAGCGTCAGCAGTTCCTCGTCGCCGATCGGCTGGTCGGTCCAGGCCGCCAGGGCGCCGGCTACGGCGATGTGCATGGCGGACGAGCCCGCGATGCCCGCTCCCACAGGGGAGTCCGAGCGCGTGCGCACGTCCAGGCCCCGAGCGCCGAAGTGCCGGACGAGCCGCGTGAGCAGGGGCAACCGATCGGTCGGCAGGTCGGCGGGATCGGCGGCCTCGACGCGTTCGCCGGTGTCCTCGGAGAGGAGCACGACGCGCCGGTCGTCGCGCGCGAGGAGCGTGCAGTGCGCGCGGAGGCTCAGCGCGGCGTTGATCGTCTGCGCCCGTTCGTGGAAGAGGTACAGCGGCCAGATGTCGTAGGTGCCGCCGGCCAGGTCGATCCGCGTCGGCGCGGACGAGTCGATGCGCACCCGCGCATTATAATGGCGGGCGGATGTCGCTTCGCGAACTCCGGCGTCACGCCGGCCGTCTCGCAATTGTCGGATTCGCCGGCCACAGCGTGCCCGTCGATCTCGTTTGTCTGGCTACGTCTTTCGATCTCGGCGGTGTCATCTACTTCGCGCGGAACATCGCGGAGCCGCGACAGGTGGCGGAGCTCTCGCGTGAGGTCGCGGGACTGCAACGCGAGTGGCCGCTCTGGATCAGCGTCGATCAGGAGGGCGGCCGCGTGGCTCGCCTGAGGGCGCCGTTCACGGTCTGGCCGCCGGCTGTCACGCTCGGCCGCAGCGGCAGCGACGCCCTCGCGGAACGCTTCGCGACTGCGCTCGCGACCGAACTCCGTGCCGTCGGGATCAATCTCGACTACGCCCCGGTGCTCGACATCCATACCAACCCGGCCAATCCGGTCATCGGCGACCGCGCGCTCGGCGACACCGCCGATGTGGTCGGCCGGCTGGGGTCGGTCATCGTGCGCACGCTGCAGGCACACGGCGTGGCTGCGTGCGGCAAGCACTTCCCTGGGCACGGTGACACGAGCGTGGACTCGCACGAGGCACTGCCCGTGGTCGGGCACGATCCGCGCCGGCTCGACGCCGTGGAGTTCGAGCCATTCCGTCAGGCAATTGCCGCGGGCGTGGCGAGCATCATGACGGCGCACGTCCTCGTGCCGTCGATTGACCCGGATCGCGTCGCCTCGTTCTCGCCTCGCATCGTGACCGATCGCCTCAAGCACGCCCTGGGCTTCGAAGGCGTCGTCATCAGCGACGATTTGGGGATGAAGGCCGTGAGCGCCAACACGCCCCTGCCCGACGCGGCCGTCGCGGCGATTGCCGCGGGGTGCGACGCGGTGCTGCTCTGCAACTCGACGCCCGACGAGCAGGTGGCGGCCATCGAAGCCCTCATCGGCGCCGCCGAAACAGGTGAAATCCCCGCGCGGCGGCTCGAAGATGCGCTGGCGCGGCAGCGGCGCATCAAGGAGCGGTTTCTCGCGATCGACCGCGTGGGCCAGCCCACGCTGGCCGCCGTCGGCGCGGTGGAGCATCAACGCGTGGCGGCCGACATGGCGCAGTGGCAATGACGCCGCGCACGCGTGCCGGTCTGGCCCAGGTCCGGCCCGTCCGCCCGGGTGGTCGCGTAGCGCTGGTCGCGCCGTCCAGTCCTTTCGATCGCGCACAGTTCGACGCCGGCCTCACCGAGCTCCGTCGGCTCGGCTTCACGCCGGTGTACGACGAAACGATCTTCGAACGTGAGGCGATCGTCGCCGGTCCGGCGGCGCGGCGGGCCCACTGGCTGGAAGAGTACGCGGGCCGGGAGGACATCGATGCCGTCATGGCGGTCCGCGGCGGGTACGGCAGCGCCGAAACGCTCCCGCTGCTGTCCGCCGAGCGACTGGCATCTCGGCGCACGGCGTTCGTCGGATACAGCGACGTGACCGCGATCCACATGTTCCTGGCGTTCCAGGCCGGCTTGGCGTCCGTCCATGGGCCAATGATCGAAGGGCGGCTGGCCGTGGGACCCGCGGCGTACGACCCGGCGTCGTTTCTCGCCGCGCTCTTGCCGGAGCCCGTCGGGGCACTCGCGCCCGAGGGCGTAGAGGTCGTCCGTCCCGGCGACGTGGAAGGGCCGCTGCTCGGCGGGACGATGACGCAGATCGTCTCGTCGTTGGGGACGCCGTTCGCGTTCGCTCCGCCGCCAGGATTCGTACTGCTGTTGGACGAAATCGGAGAGCGGCCCTATCGCCTGCGCCGCATGCTGACGCAGCTTCAGCAGTCCGGAGTCCTGGCCCGTGCGGCTGCGGTGGTGGTGGGCCAGTTGCCCGGCTGCGACGAGCCGGGTGGGGCAGTCACGGGCCGGGGCGTCGTGGCGGACTTCTTCCAGGACTTCCCGGGGCCCGTGCTCGCGGGGTTTCCGACCGGGCACACGACCACGCCCCTCGTCACGTTGCCGCTCGGCGTCGCGACTCGGGTGGTGGCGCGTCAGGCGCCGGTGGTCGTGGTGACCGAGTCGGCCGCAGCAGACTGAGCACTGAGCGGAACAGGCATCAGGATGGCCAGGATTCACTTCATCGGGGTGTGCGGCACAGCGATGGCGACGCTGGCCGCGATGCTGAAGGCGCGGGGCCACGACGTGCAGGGTTCCGACCACGGCGTGTACCCGCCCATGAGCGACTTCCTCGCGCGGGAAGCGATCCGCGTGTTCGACGGCTACCACGCCGATCACATCACCGCGGATCTCGACGGGGTCGTGGTCGGCAACGCCATCTCCCGAGGCAACCCGGAGCTCGAGGAGGTGCTGGATCGGAAGATCCGCTTCCAGTCGCTGCCAGAAGCCATCCGCGATCACTTTCTCTGGAGCTCGCGCTCGGTCGTCATCGCCGGCACACACGGCAAGACGACCACTACCGCCCTTGCCGGCTGGCTCCTGACGAGCTGCGGCCTCGACCCGAGCGTGCTCGTCGGCGGCATCGCGCTCAACTTCGAGGGCAGCTATCGTCTCGGATCCGGTCGCGAGTTCGTGATCGAAGGCGACGAGTACGACAGCGCGTTCTTCGACAAGACGGCGAAGTTCCTGAAGTACCTGCCCGACATCGCTGTGATCGGCAACCTCGAGTACGACCACGCGGACATCTACGCCGACATGGAGTCGCTCCGCACGGCCTTCCGCCGCTTCGTGAACCTCGTGCCTCGGAGCGGCCGGCTCATCCTCGGCGCGGATAGCTCTGAGGTGCCGCGGCTGGCGGCGCTCGCGCGCTGTCCGGTGGAGACGTTCGGCGTGGCGCCCGAGGCCGACTGGCGGGCGTCGGAGATCGAGCCGTCCGGCGATCGCATGACGTTCAACCTCACCGTGCACGGCGAGCGCATGGGCCCGATGACACTGCCGCTCCATGGCGCGCACAACGTACGCAACGCCCTGGCGGCGCTTGCGGTGGGGGCGGCGGTCGGCCTCTCGGTCGAGGCGATGCGCCCCGCACTCGCCGAGTTCCAGGGGGTACGCCGGCGGCTCGAGCTGCGTGGCGTGGCCAGGGGCGTGTCGGTGTTCGACGACTTCGCGCACCATCCGACGGCGATTGCCGAAACGCTCCGCGCTATCCGGTGGTCGTACCCCGATCGGCGGGTGTGGGCGATCTTCGAGCCGCGATCGGCCACCTCGTGCCGGCGTGTGTTCCAGGAGGACTTCACGCGCGCCTTCCTCGAGTCGGGCGCCAATGAGATCATCCTGGCGGCCGTGTTCCGGGCGACGTTGCCCGACGCCGAGCGGTTGTCGGTGGACGATCTCATCCGCGACCTGCGAAAGGGCGGCATGAGCGCGCGCCACATTCCCGACGTGGCGACGATTGTCCAGACCGTCGCGTCGGAGGCACGCGACGGGGACCTGGTCGTCATCATGTCCAACGGCGGGTTCGACGGCATTCACGACAAGCTGCTGGCCGCCCTCGGGGGGCGCGCGGGATGACCCGCGACCAGTTCGACGCTCGCGTGAGGGCGGTGCTCGGTCCAGCGGCGGTGCAAACGGCCGTTCCGTTGGCCGACTTCAGTACCTTCCGCGTCGGCGGGCCCGCCGAGTGGCTCCTCGTGGTGCGGACCGTGGACCATCTCCTCGCCTTGCTGGACTTGTGCCGCGAGGCGGACGTGCCCCTGACACTGCTCGGCGGCGGGTCGAACGTGGTGATCGCCGACGAGGGCATTCCGGGCGCGGTCGTGCGGCTGCAGCTCACGGGGATCACGAAGTCGCACCCGAATCGCGTGCGCGCCGAAGCGGGCGTCACGATCAACGGCCTCGTTCGCTGGATGATCGGCCGCGGTCTGGCCGGGCTCGAGGCCTGGGCCGGCACGCCCGGGACCGTGGGCGGCGCCGTCTACGGCAACGCGCACTACAGCGGCCAGAACATCGGCGAGCTGGTTCGCGACGTCCTCGTCGTCTCCCGGGACGGCCGCGTGGAGCAGCTCGCGCAGGCGCAGATGGAGTTCGCGTACGATACGAGCCGTTTGCGCCGATCCGGCGAGATCATGATCTGGGCGGAGTTCGCGGCCGCGCCGGCGGCGCCCGAGGCGCTTCGGGCGCGGGCGCGCGAGTCGCTCGCGTTCCGGAAGCGCACGCAGCCGCTCGCCATGCCGAGCGCTGGGTGCGTGTTCCAGAATCCCGATCCGGCGCGCGATCCGATCCCGGATGGGATCCCGGCGTCGGCCGGCGCCCTGATCGACCGGGCCGGGCTCAAGGGCTTCCGCATCGGCGACGCCGTGATCTCGCCCACGCACGCCAACTTCGTCGTCAACGAAGGGCGCGCGACGGCGCGTGATGTGCGCGCAGTGATCGAAACCGCGCGCGCGGCCGTGCGCGACCGATTCGGCGTCGAGCTTCGTGACGAAGTGGTCTTCCTGGGACGGTTCTGACAACCATGGCGCATCTGGTCATTCGCGGCGGGCGGCGGCTGTCGGGCCGCATTCAGGTCGAAGGCAACAAGAACGCGGCGCTGCCGGTCCTCGCGGCATGTCTCCTCACGTCGGAGACGTGCGAGATTCGCAACGTGCCCCGTATCCGGGACGTGGCGGTGATGGTGGATCTTCTGCGCTCGCTCGGCGCCGAGGTCGAGGGCGACGGGACGTCGGTCCTTCGGGTGACGTGCCGCGACATCACGTCCTCGGAGCCGGACCCGACCCTCGTCGGCCGGCTGCGCGGATCCGTGCTGCTGCTCGGCGCGTTGCTGGGTCGCACGCGGCTCGCGATTCTCGCCCAGCCAGGCGGTGACTTCCCGGCCAGGCGCACGATCACGACGCACCTGCAGGCGCTCGTCGCCATGGGTGGCCGCGTCGTGGACGATCCGTCGGGGCACCGGATCGAGGCCCCGGCGGGCCTGCACGGCGCGTCGATGTATCTGTTGGAAGCCTCGGTCACGGGCACGGAGACCGCGCTTCTTGCCGCCGCACTGGCGTCTGGCCCAACCGAGATTCGCCACGCCGCGTGCGAGCCCCATGTCGCCGAGCTGTGCAGGTTCCTGGCCTCGATGGGCGCACGCGTCGAGGGCATCGGCAGCTCCACGGTTGTCGTGCATCCCGCGGCGACGCTCCACGGCGCCGTGCACACGCTTGGAGGCGACTACATCGAGGCGGGCTCCTGGGCCGTGGTCGGGGCGATCACCGGCGGCACGCTCGAGGTCGTCGGCGCCGACGCGGCCGCCGTCGAGCCCATCGCCGCCGTGCTCTCGCAGATGGGCGTCCACCTGGATCTGGCCCCGCACAGCATCACGGTCCGGCCCTCGGAGCTCGTGGCCGCGCGCCGCATCACCACGGGCCTCTGGCCCGGCTTCCCGAGTGACATCGTCAGCCTCGTCACCGTGCTGGCCACGCAGGCGCGCGGGCGCACGCTGCTGCACGACTGGATGTACGAACTGCGCCTCTTCGCCCTCGAGCAGTTGAGCTCCATGCGCGCGGATCTCTTCCTCTGCGATCCGCATCGCATCATCGTCACCGGTCCGACGAAGTTGCGCGGGCGTACGCTCGACTCGCGCGACATCCGTTCCGGCATGGCGCTCGTCGCTGCCGCGCTCGCCGCCGAAGGCGAGAGCCGGGTGCTGGAAATCGAGACCGTCGAGCGCGGCTACGCCGGTCTCGTCGAACGCCTGTTGTCACTCGGCGCCGACGTCGAACGGGTCGAGGGCTGAGTCGAATACGAAGGTACGGCAGGTACGATGGGCACGGCGGGTACGCTCGAGCCTCGAGCCTCGAGCCGATCTACTCGAATCTGAGCGCTTCGATCGGATCCAGGCTGGACGCTTTGCGGGCGGGGTAGAAGCCGAAGAAGATCCCGACGCCCGCGGAGAACGAGACAGCGGTGACCACCGCGTCCGGCGGGATCAGCGTTGGCCACTGGCGGTACACGTGGATCACTTCTGACAGGCCAAATCCCAGGCCGATGCCGACCGACCCGCCGATGAGGCTGATCACCACGGCTTCGATCAGGAACTGCATCAGCACGTCGGAGCTCTTGGCGCCGATGGCCAGGCGCAGGCCGATCTCCCGCGTGCGCTCGGTCACCGACACGAGCATGATGTTCATGATTCCGATCCCACCGACGACGAGCGACACGGCGGCGATGCCCGCGAGGAGCGACGTCATCGTCTGCGTCGTGGCCGTGCGCGTCGCGATGAGGTCGTCCTGCGTCTGCACGCGGAAGTCGTCATCGGCGCCCGGCTCGATCTTGTGCTCGATCCGGAGGGCCGCCGTGATCGCATCGGCGGTCTGCTTCGTCTCCGCGGCCGTCCTCGCCGATGCCAGGATGTAGTTGAGGAACTCGTTCCCCTGCAGCTTCTTCATCACCGTGGTGAACGGCACGAAGATCTGGTCGTCCTGGTTCTGGCCGGAGGAGGAGGCGCCCTTCGGCGCCATCACGCCGAGCACCTTGAACACGTGGTTGCGGATGCGGACCTCCGTTCCGGTCGGGTCCAGATCCTCGCCGAACAGGTTCTGCGCGACGTTGACCCCGAGCGCGCACACCTTGGCTGCGCTGACGACGTCCTGCTCGGTGAAGAACCCGCCGTACTTCAGCGGCCAGGACTTGATCTCCGTGTAGTCCACGTTCACGCCGACGATGTTCGTCTGCCAGTTCTGGCCGCCGTAGATGACCTGCTGACGCGACTGCATGCCCTCGGAGACGAAGTCGAGCTCGGGGAGGAGCTTCAGCGCCCGGGCGTCGGAAGTGTAGAGTCGACTCGTGCCGGCGCCCTGCCGCACGCCCCCGGCATTCGCGCTGCCGGGGAAGATCGTGATCATGTTGGTACCGGCGCCCCGAATCTGCTCTTCGATGGCCGCTTGCGCGCCCGACCCGAGCGCGACCATGGTGATGACCGCCGCGACCCCGATGATCATGCCCAGCATCGTGAGGGCCGTGCGGAGCTTGTTGCGGCCCAGCGCCTTGAGAGCGATCCGAACGGTCATCAGGAGCGACATGCGGCGCTAATTCTTGATCACTTTCGGGGGGGCCGTCAGGGGGGCGGTGGGCAGAGACCCGGACGGCATGCCGGGCGACACCGGGAGGCTGTCGAGCCGGCCCGGGACCACGCCAATCGGCCCGCCCCCGCCGCCGCGAATCGGAGGAGGTGGCGGCACCACGGGGGCGTCCAGGCCGCTCATCCCGCTGCCTTCGCGAGGAATCCGGAACGGCCGCAGGTCCTCGTCCGTGAGGTCCAGCACCCGGATGATGTGGGGCGTGAGCATGATGACGACGTCCGTCTGGGCGGCCTCTCGGCGCGTGCGGGCGAACAGGTTGCCGAGCACCGGGATGTCGCCGAGGCCAGGAATCGATTCCTTGAGCGTCCGCTCGTCATCCCGGATCAGGCCGGCTAGGATGTTCGTCTGGCCGTCCCGGAGGCGGATCGTGGTTTGCACGCTCCGCTTGCCGAACTTGGGCAGGCCATCGAAGCCTGTACCCGCGAGGCTGCTGAGCTCGATGGTCAGCGCCATCGTCACCTCGTCGTTCGGGTGGGTACGCGGCGTGATGCCGATGTTCACGCCGATCGTCCGGTACTCGAACGTCGTCTGAGGCTGGATGTTCACTCCGCCCTGGGTGATGGGCTGGATGGTCGTGCGCGGCACGGGAACGTCCTCACCGAAATTCGCGAGCGCCTGCACGCCGTCGAGGACCCGGATGTGGGGATTGGCGAGCGTGCGCGTCCGGTCGTCCGTCTTGATCAGGCGGTAGTAGAGCGCAGGGATGTTGGTCGTGAGGACGTCCGCCGCCGTGAGGCTGCGAAGGTCCTGCAGCGTGAGCCCTTCGCGATTGATGTCGAGCGAACCTTCGACGCCGGTCGATCCGGCCGACGCGGGCTGAATGCCGTACTCGCGCAGCTTGGTGCGGTCGATTTCGAGCACTTCCACGTCGACGACGATCTCCGGGCGGGCCTTGTCGAAGGCCGCGACCAGGCGGCGCGCCGCGAGAAACCGCTCGGGGGTGTCGCGGACGCTGATGGCGTTGAGGCCGCTGACCGCGGCGATCGCGCGCATGTCTCCCACGACGCGAAGCGCGTCGGTCGTTTCCTTCAGGTCGGCGTTCTCCAGGAAGATCGTGCCGATGACTTCCTGCACGTACTCGCGTCGCTTCTGGGGCGTGTCCGGCACGACGATGATCGCGCCGGGCGAGGTCACCTGATAGAAGGTGGTCGTCGACTGCGAGATCGCGTCGAGGGCCTCGCGGAGCGTCATGTTGCTCAGCAGGCTGACCTGCGCCGGCGCTTCCCGGAACTGCGAGTCGAAGGTGACGCTGACGTTGGCCAGCTTGCCGATCAGCAAATAGAGGTCGCGGCTCGTGGTCGCGCGTCCCGTGACGATCTGTCCGGGCAGCTTCGCGTCGGGCAGCTCGTGCCCGACGGGCATCACGTCCCTTGCGCGGGCGAGCACGGACTCGAGCCTGGTCTGGCCTTCGACCGGGGCGCTCAGCTTGGCGCGAAGCGCGACGCGCACCGTGCGCAAGTCGCGCTCGGCGTCGGCGTTCACCGGGTTCAACTCCACGGCCAGCTGCAGTTCCACCAGGGCGTCTTCGAGCCGGCCCTGACTCTGCAGCCGGCGCCCGCGCTGGAGGTGAGCGTCCGAGGCCCGCAGACGCGACCGTTCCAGACCCAGTCGCGCCTCGACGTTGTCCGGGTCCGTGCGGAGCACGTTCGCGTACTGCGCGACGGCGAGGTCGTACTCACGCAGCTCGTCGGACGTGCGAGCCTGCTTCAGCGCGTTGGCCGCGCAGCCCGACACGGCGACCGTCAGGACCGCCGCGCCCAAAACCCGCGCGATCCGGATGAAGCGTGTCATCGTCGAATCTCCGTGCCGGCTGGGAACCGGAAGACGAACGTGCTCTCGCCGATGCCCCGGTTCTCGCGATAGTTGGTGAACCTGAAAGTCGACGTGCCCTGGTCGTCTACGGTTTCGAAGCCGCGCAACGCGAGAGTCCGACGGTCGACCATGAGCGTCAGGGTGGCGAAGTCCGACTGCTTCGTTTTGGGCGTGAGTGTGAGGTGCCACTCGCCGTCGGGCTGCACGTCGTCCATCGACGCGGCGAAATCCCGGACGAGGTGGCCGCGGCCGGCCAGGAAGAGGAACGCGGTGGACGCTTCACCCTCCTTGGGAAGGGGCGTCACGGAGCCCTGTTTGTCCCGCGCGAAGTAGCTGTAGAACTGCGATCCGTCCGCGACGAATTCCTTCCGCTGTGGTGAGGTGTAAGTGAAGCGGAGGCGGCTCG
>Ga0105106_10004462_pt1 | contig 10001 bp, 10 predicted proteins | sample PPLLaktember2015_5_FD_79109 | JGI IMG/M metagenome (GOLD analysis project Ga0105106, IMG submission 79109) | Freshwater sediment microbial communities from Prairie Pothole Lake near Jamestown, North Dakota, USA - PPLs Lake P8 Core (1) Depth... | ecosystem: Environmental > Aquatic > Freshwater >... | reverse complement strand
TCGTCGGCGCGGTGTTCGCCCTCGAATGGTTTCACGCCGATCGCATCGTCAGCTCGCCGCTCAACGTTGGCGGCGGCATGGTGACCGCGGCGCATGGCAATTTTCCTGTGCCGGCGCCGGCCACTGTGAGGCTGCTCGCAGGGGCGCCCATTTACTCGTCCGGCATTCAGAGCGAACTCGTCACGCCGACCGGGGCGCTGCTCGTAACGAGCTACGCGAGCGCATTCGGTCCTGTCCCCTCGATGACGGTCGATCGCGTCGGCTACGGCGCGGGCGATCGCGACCTGCCGGGCACGCCGAACGTGTTGCGCGTCCTTGTCGGCGAAAGCACAGATCAACCCCGCACCGAGCGCATCGTCGTGCTCGAATGCGAGATCGACGATATGAACCCGCAGATCTTCGGCCTCGTCATGGACCGCCTCTACGCTGCCGGCGCGCTGGAGGTGTATTTTGCTTCGGTGCAGATGAAGAAGAACCGCCCCGGAACGCTGCTGACGATACTGGCTCGCCCCGAGCAGCGAGAGGCGCTTGCGTCGATCGTCTTCCGCGAGACGACGACCATCGGCGTGCGGTATCACGAAGTAATGCGCGAGCGGCTCGAGCGTACGGTCGTGGCTGTCAGCACACCCGTGGGCACCGTGCGATTCAAGATCGCCCGGCTGGGTGGAGCGATCGTCAACTTCTCGCCCGAGTTCGATGATTGTGTGCGTATTGCTTCCGAGCGCGGATTGCCTGTGAAGGACGTGCAGGCGGCTGCGGTTAGGGCGTACCTGGACAGAGAGTAGGGCAGAGAGCAGAGGGCTGAGGGCTGAGGGCTGAGGGCTTAAACTAGGACATCGCGTGTCGCGTTTCTATCTCACAACTGCCATCGACTACGTCAACAGTGCACCGCACCTCGGAACTGCCTACGAGAAGGTGTGTGCCGACGTCATTGCGCGCTACAAGAGATTGAGCGGTGTCGAAACGTTCTTCCTGATGGGGAACGACGAGCACTCGCAGAATGTCTACAAGAGCGCGATGGAGCAGGGCATCGATCCGCTCACCTACTGCGACCGGATGGAGGAGATGTTCCAGAGAACCTGGCGCTCCCTGGATCTCTCGTACGACTACTTCATCCGCACGACCGGGACTCGCCACAAAGTCGGCGTAGAGGACCTCGTACAGCGAGTCTACGATGCGGGCGACATCTACGAGGGCGTATACGAGGGGTGGTACTGCGTCGGATGCGAAGCCTTCAAACCCGAGAAGGAGCTTGTCGACGGACGCTGCCCGCTGCACCCGCAGACCGAGCCGCAGTGGATAAAGGAGAAGAACTACTTTTTTCGCTTGTCGAAGTATCAGAAACCGCTGCTGGACCTTTTTGAGCGCAATCCGGGCTTCTTCGAGCCCGAGGCGCGTCGCAACGAGCAACTCCGCCTGCTCGAGAGCGGGCTCGACGACATCTCGATCAGCCGCGCCGGCCAGTCGTGGGGCATTCCGCTGCCCTGGGATTCGACGAGCGTCGTCTACGTCTGGTTCGACGCGCTCATCAACTACGCAGCAGCGGTCGGACTGGGCAGCGAACCCGAGCGCTTCGAGAAGTGGTGGCCTGCCGATCTTCATCTAATCGGCAAAGACATCACACGGTTTCACACCGTCATCTGGCCGGCGATGCTGATGAGCGCGAAGCTGCCGGTGCCGCGCAAGGTCTTCGCCCACGGGTTCATGACGCTGGCGGGACATCGGATGAGCAAGTCCGCAGGCACCATCGTCGACCCGCTGCACGCGGCACAGCGCCATGGCGTCGATCCCCTGCGTCTCTATCTCGTCAAGGAGATTGTCTTCGGCGACGACGGCGATTTTTCGTGGGAGCGTTTCGACGAGAAGTACAACTCCGATCTGGCGAACAACCTTGGTAACCTGGTCAGCCGCGTCACGGCGATGGCGAGTCAGTATCGTCACGGGCGGGTCGCCCCGACCGGAGCGGGGGGTGACAGGCTGGCGCGCATCGGCGACGAAGTCGCACGCGAGTATCGAACCGCAATGGATGCGCTTGCGCTTCACGTCGCCGTGGCGGCGGTTTATCGGCTTGTCGACGCCACCAACGAGTACATCGCGTCGAACGCTCCCTGGGCGCTCGCGAAGGATGACAGGAAGGCCGATCAGCTGACCCACGTGCTGTTCCAATCGGCAGAGGCTGTGCGCCTCGCCGCCGTTCTGCTGTCGCCGATCATGCCCGCCTCGTCGCGCGAGATCTTGCGCCGTGTCGGCGCCGCATCCGATTCGCTCAATCTCGATCGCGATGGACGCTGGCGGCGCGAAGGCGAGCGCATCCTCATTCAGGACGCGCCGTTGTGGCCGCGTTTCGACAGGAAACACGCGAAGGAGAAACTCGTGTCTGAATCTGCGCCCGTGAAACCCGAAGCTGGAACTCTGAAAAGCGAGCCCGAAACCGCGAGCACGGTGCCCGGATCGGCGACCCTGGAACAAGGAACCCGGAACCCGGAACCCGATCGGATTTCGATCGACCAGTTCATGAACGTCGAACTGCGCACGGCGAAAGTGATTGCGGCCGAGAACGTGCCCAAATCTAAGAAGCTCATCAAGCTGCAGGTGGATCTCGGGACGGAGCAGCGCACCGTTCTCGCCGGCATTGCCGAGGCCTATCAGCCCGACTCGCTGGTCGGACGGACCATCGTCATCGTCGCAAATCTGAAGCCCGCAAAGCTGATGGGGATCGAGTCGAACGGCATGGTGCTCGCTGCAAGTCCCGAGGGCGGACAACCGGTGCTGTTGACTGTAGACGCGGAGCCCGGCTGGCGCGTTCGCTGATCCGCGAAAAGGGGTCGACCCGACCCTTTTCCGGTCATCGTCCCCAGCGCAGCATCGACGCCAGCGTCCGATCGAAATCCGGCAGCACCTGCGACCGAATCGGAGCTCGTTCGTCGAAGGATGCCCGTGCGATCACGTTCTCGTCAACGAAGTTGAGCACTTCCACCTTTCTTTCGAACTGGTAGACGAGCCAGCACTCTCGTACGCCGTACTCGGCAAACCAAGCGATTCGCTCGCGGAGTCCTCCAATGCGCGGATTGGGGGACAGCACCTCAACGACCAGATCCGGAGCTCCGCGGACGCGGTCTGTCAGGATGTGGCTGCGCTCGTTCGAAATGAACAGCAAATCCGGCTGAACAATCAAGGCGCGTTCCGCGTCCAGAATCACATCGAGCGGCGAAATCCAGACCTCGCCAAGTCGCCGGGGTTCTGCGTGCTCGACCAGCGCAAAACACAAGTCCCTGACGGCCCGCTGATGACGCGGCAGGGGCGCGTCGGCGACGCGCAGAACGCCGTGGATCAATTCGGTGGGAACGAGCGTTTCGGGCGTTCGTAGGTACTCTTCGGTGGTCATTAGGTGATGCTTGGCCATGGCTGTCTTTTTCACGCCTCCCTTCTTTCTCTGACCCGACGACGACGATGCCATCGTCCACGAGCGTCGTCAAGCCCTTCCAGGGGCCTCGAAACGGCGGCCCAAACGCGCCGTTGTTGTGGCAGAATCTGCCGCATCACCGGGCACCGTAACCTTCGCCAGGAGGTTCTGCATGGGCCGAATCAACCTCGCTCGTGTCCTCGTGGGCGGCCTCGTCGCAGGAATCATCATCAACGCCAGCGAATTCATCCTCAACGGCATGCTCATCGCCGACGAAATGAACGAGGCGATGGCGGCGCTCAACCGTCCGCCGATCGCTCCAGCCAATATCATCTGGTTCGTCCTGTTCGGCTTCGGCTTTGCGTTCGTGCTCGTCTGGACGTACGCCGCGGTCAGGCCGAGATTCGGGGCGGGAGTGAGGACGGCTGCCTGCGCGTCGGCCCTGTGCTGGGGCCTGGGATACCTGTATCCGAATCTGTTCTTCTATGTGATGAACCTGTTCCCGAGAGACATGATTGTCCTCACGACGATCTGGGGCCTGGTGGAAGTCATTGTTGCAGGCGTTGCCGGCGCATGGGCCTATACCGAAGTCTGAGCCCAACAGCGTTCTCCCTGCCGATACACCACAGAGCGCACAGAGAACACCGAGAGGGCCCGGTTTTTCTCGGTGTTTTCTGCGTGCTCCGTGGCTCGCCAGGCCACCCGCACACACATTCATCGTGCTAATCTGATCCTGTAATGCGTCGAACTGTAGCCTTCACCATTCGAGGACTCGCTGCAGCACTGGGCGTCGCGCTGTTGTCGGCGCAGAGCACAAACATCTTCGTCCCGCGCGATCATCCTGCCATTCAGTACTCGACGAGCCCGGTGCGCGACGCCGTCGTCCGGCTCAACGAGCGTCTCGAGAAAGGTGAGGCGCAACTGGAATTCGACGCGCCGCCGCGGGGGTATCTTGCGTCGGTGCTGAAGGCGCTCGACGTCCCGGTTTCGTCGCAGACGCTGGTGTTTTCCGAGAACAGTCTCCAGCGCGCGCATATCAGCAAAGCGACACCACGGGCGATCTATTTCAACGATACGATCGCCATCGGCTGGGCAAAGGGCGCCGACACCGTCGAGGCCACCGTACTCGATGCAACTCAGGGCGTTCACTTCTACTCGATTACGCAGAAACCTCAACAGAGGCCGCAGTTCGTCCAGCGCGATGCGGACTGCCTGCAGTGCCATCTACTACCTCAAACCCACGGCGTCCCCGGCGTGCTGACGATGAGCGTGCTGCCGCTTTCGGACAACAAGAACGAATACGCGCAGGGCTGGCCGATGGACCACACCACCCCAATCGAGGATCGCTGGGGTGGATGGTACGTCACGGGAGCACAGGTGCCGGCAAAACATCTGGGCAACGTGCCCGTGCTCCATGTCCCACGTTCCTACGTCCGGGCCGATGTCGCGCCAAAGCTGAAGGTGGGAAGCGAGGCCTTCGACACCACCGCGTACCTGACACCGCATAGCGACGTCGTCGCGCTGATGGTGCTGAACCATCAGACCCACATGATGAATCTTCTGATTCGCCTGGGTTGGCAAGCGCGCATCGCTGCGCACGACGGACTGAAATCGAGCATCTCGCCACAGCAGGTGCGCGAGACGGCGCACGAGCTTGCGGACTACATGCTCTTCGCCGACGAGGCGGCGCTGCCGTCGCCGATCGGCGGTGCATCCACGTTCGCGAAGGACTTCGCAGCGAGAGGACCTCGCGACAGCCGAGGGCGTTCGCTTCGAGAGCTCGACCTGACTCGCCGGCTGCTTCGCTACCCGTGCAGCTACATGATTTATTCAGAAGCATTCGATGCGCTTCCCGCCGCAGCCCGGATGTTGGTGTACGAACGGATGTGGGCAATCTTGTCGGGGGCCGCAACGGAAGGACACTCACCGAGGCTCTCGGCTGACGATCGTCGCGCCATCGTCGAAATTCTGCGCGAGACGAAGAAGGATCTGCCTGCCTACTTCAGGGCAGCGCAAACACCCTGAGCGTGTCTGTGGCGGCAACGGCGACATACTGCCTGCCGTCACGACCGAGGTAGGTGACGGGGTTCGCGTTGCCTCTCCGCTGCAACGTCGTGGCCCACAACTCTCTGCCTGTTCGCGAGTCGAACGCACGAAAGCGATTGTCGTCGGTCGACGCGATGAACAGAACACCTCCGGCGGTCGCAATAGGACCCGCGAGCACCGGACGACCGGTGTTTCGTTTGCCGGCAGGGAGCTGTTCCGTTATGCCGAGCGGGACCCTCCACACGAATTCTCCAGTTGCCGCATTCACAGCGAGAAGGCTGCCCCAAGGCGGTTTCTGGCAGGGCCAGCTCTCTTCGCCGACCGGCACGTCGAAGGTGCTGCGTCCTGGCGTCGCTTTCTCGTAGGGAACAACGGCACCCTCTCGAGCCTGTTGGACAAAGCCCAGGGCTCCGACATCCTGCGTCGCGACGAAGACGTACCCGGAGGTTGGGTCCGAGGCTGTGCCACCCCAGTTGGGTCCGCCCAGTCCTCCCGGAAAGACGAGGGAAATCGGCGTGGTGCTTCCCAACGCTCGATACTTCCACGGCGTGAACGGCCCCGCGTTCACTACACCGCCGTTCTTTTCAATCAGTTCACGGCACGCGGCTGCATGTTCTGGGGTCGTATCTGCGCCAGTGACGAGATCCCGTGGACTGTATGCCACACGCGCGAGAGCTGACGGCTTCACCGGAATCGGCTGTGTGGGAAATGTTCGCTCACCCGGAACGTCGCTCTTCGGCATCGGCCGCTCGACGACACCGAAGACGGGCTGGCCCGTTTCGCGATTCAGGATGTACATGTAGCCCGACTTGGTCGTGAGCGCCATCGCCGGAACTCGGCGTCCGTCTCTCACGATGTCGACGAGCCCCGGTGGCGCGGGTGGATCGGCATCCCACAAATCGTGATGAATCGTTTGGAAGTGGAACTTGTACGCACCGGTCTGAACATCCACCGCCACCACGGAATTTCCGTAGAGATTCGCGCCTGCACGATCGCCACCGTAGCCGCCCGGGATCGGCGATGCGAGAGGCAGATAGAGGAGCCCGCGTTGTTCGTCCAGCGTGAAGTAAAACGGCCACGCGTTGGCACCGAACCGGCCTTTCCAGCTGTCGCCTTCCCACGTGTCGTGTCCAACGCTGCCCGGCTGTGCCACCGAACTGAACTCCCAGAGCTTCGCCCCACTGCGGGCATCGAACGCACGCGCATTACCAGTGGCACCGCCCGACTTCGGCGGGTTGTTCGCGCCAACTACGACGACGTTGCGGTACACGAGCGGCACCGAGTTGTACGGCACCACGATATCGACTTCGCCGTCCCTGCCAAATTCAGCAGCCGGATTGCCGGTCGCAGCATCCAACGCGATGAGCCGGCGGCCGGCCATGAAGATGATGCGAGAAGCGCCGCCTTCGCCGCTCCAGTACGCCACGCCGCGGCGTGATGGGACACTATCCCCGACGATGTGCTGCCAGCGTTCTGCCCCGGTGTCGGGATCGAGCGCTACGATGCGGTTTGACGCCGGTAGATACATGGTGCCGTTGATGACGATGGGCGTGGCCTGAGACCCGGCGCCGTCGCCGCGAGCAGGGGAGCCGGTTGAAGCTGCATCTCCCTGGAGGCGATACGACCACACCTCTCGAAGTTGCGAGACGTTCCTGGTGTCGATCTGCGTCAGCGGGGAATAGCCGGTGCCGGCATAGTCGTGGCGATACATCGGCCAGTCCGTGCCGGGCTGTGTGACGGATTGCTGGCTAAGCCCGACCGAGCCGACGAGCAGGACGAGCGCGAGACCGCCGGCGAGAGCAGCGATTGGTGCGCAGCGCACGGGGGCAGTATGCATCACTTGTTGGTAGTTGGTAGTTGGTAGTTTCGCTACAGTCCCTAATTCCCGGAAGGGAAGCGTTGTGCGAGGTCCTGGAACCAGTTCAGGATCACGGCGATTTCTCGTCGGGCCTCTACCTCACTTTCGAGTTGGACCATGACGAATCGCCCGTCGGGCAGCACGTCGTAGGTTTGCGGAACGGTCGGCTGAAACGACATGAATCCACCGGTGAAGAGTTCGCGCTGTTCACTCAACTGGATCGCCGGAGAGGTCGCCAGTACCCGCGCTGCCATCATTCGAGGCCCGACCTGAAAGTACAACTCACGCCCGTCGGACGACCAGACCGGCTCTCGACCTCCACCCTGAGATACACGGACCGGCCCGATCTTCCAGTCCGTAAATTTGTGCGATGTGTGGATGGTTCAGCGTGGCGAGCAGTTCGGCCTCGCGCTGAAACCACGCCAGACGCTCGGCGTCGCCTGCAAACGCGTCCGGCAGGATTTTGATCGCCACGTCGCGCTTCAGTCGCGTGTCGCGCGCGCGGTAGACCTCGCCCATCCCTCCGGCGCCGATGAGGGCGAGGATCTCGTAAACGCCGAGGCGAACGCCGGGCGTGAGGCTCACCTGTAAATGGGAAGCGTGACCGCGAGATTATACGGGAGAGCGGTAACGCCAAGCCAACCATCCGACGCGTCAGGGAAACGTATTCGTCAGGGTGTCGGTCTGGTCGCTGGCCAACCGTGGCTGCTGCCATCACGCCTCAGCAGATCGGTCTGCACCCAGCAGGATGGTGCGGTTCTGGCATCGAGGGACGGCGTACTGGTTGCTCGACCCCGACACGCGTACGGTCGAGGTCTATGGACTGGTCGACGGGACGTATGTGAGGCGGGACCCGGTGGCTGAGTCGAATAACGCCCGCTCCACAATTCTGCCTGAATTTGTCGTCAACACCGACTGGCTCTCTGCCTTCGAGTGAGCCCTCCGGGAAAGGGGCGTCGATCGTATGCGCCGAGGCGGGCGCCGGGCGTGCGGCTCGCGTGCCTGGATGCTGCCGGTCGTCGTGATTATGTGGGAGCTCGCCTGAGGGGCACCAGAATCAGCTGATTTCGAACTGCACGTGTGTGAGGTCGGCGCCTGACGCGCGCGCTTTGACCCCGAGAATCTCGATGCCGACAATCTGATTATCGCGGTTGAAATCGACGACGAGACCAGGCTGCACCTCTTCCGACTCGACGACTTCCGAGTCGTCCAGCCGCACGTAAACCGCATCAGCTGCCTGGTCATATCGGACTTTCATCGGCCTCGACTCCACTTGCGATCGAAAAATGCCGTAACGATGCGGCATGGATCACTCTCGCTATTGTAGACCACTCGCAAGACCCGCATCTCTCTTTCTCGGACTCGACAGAGGGCATGACGCAAAGAGGGATCTCGTTGATCGAGCTCGATAGCGTCTGGTGTATCCAGGGCGCGCTCCACCCACGCTTCGTCGATGCCACGTCCGCGATAACGGTGGCGGCATGAGCAGACAATACGTAATGCCGAGCGATGGCGGCTCTCCGACCGGGAGAGTCCAAGATCGGTGCCAAGCCATCAGTTCACGCCGTTGATGGAAGAGCTGAGACGGGCGTGGCAGAACCTGCAAACAGACGACTCGTCTTGAGAAGCGGTTTCGGCAACGCAGTGTCCTGTCGGAACGAGTCTCCTGTCAGCTTCAAATCGAGTTGGCTCGTCCTACGGCTCGACAGGATAAAAGAGTGCCGATCTGCACTGCCCGGCGTCCCGGCGTTGAGAAATCCGCCCATACCAAGTACCCAATCAACCTATCAGTTGAACGGCAGCCCATCCGCTGTCCGGATCATCCGCCATCCTTCTTTCAGCCGGCGATCCTGATCGGCCCCCCCGGTCGGCGAGATCCAGCACACGACGTTGTGCTTGACGCACGCCTGCAGGATCGTCTGACGCGCCGCTTCGACTTCGGGAGAGTTTGCGGGCACACCGTACGAGGACGACAAGTCGCCACCCGCGGCGGCGCTCAGTACTGTTACCCCTGGCACCTGCGCAATCGCGTCGACGTTCCTGATCCCGGTCTGCGTCTCGATGATCATGATCGCCATCAGCTCGCCGTCGGGATTGAGCGGCCAGACATCGGCACGGCGACGATACTCTTCCGTATCGATGCCCCAGGCCCAGACAGCCCCGCCAGGCGACCAGCCGCGGATGCCCGCGGGCCCCTTGTGCGTGTTGGGAAACGCTTTCCACGGCGGATACCGCATGCTCTTCACCGCGGCCTCGGCCTGTTCCTTCGTCTCGACGGTATTGAACACGAATCCCATCACGCCGATGTCGAGCGCCTGCTTCACCTGCCATGCCGCGTTTTCCGAGGCGTAGGCGGGCATGCGCACGATAACCGCCGATCGCGGCTGTGCTCCATGTTTGACGGTGTAGGCCTTATCGTCTATCGCCGCCATGAAATTGGCGAGGGCGTCCATGTTCATCGGTGAGTGCTCCATGTCGATGAAGACGAAATCCGTCTCTCGACGGCCGACGAGTCGAGCATTCTCCCTCGAGAGGTCTTGCGTCAGCACGCCGTAGATAGGCCTTCCGGAATCAGTACTTCGACCCGCTTCTCGAATTGATGCACGAGCCAACATTCTATGACGCCGTACTTGGCGAACCATTCGAGGCGCTCGCCGAGCTTTCCGATTCGTGGATTGGGCGAGAGTACCTCGA
>Ga0105106_10004461_pt1 | contig 10003 bp, 9 predicted proteins | sample PPLLaktember2015_5_FD_79109 | JGI IMG/M metagenome (GOLD analysis project Ga0105106, IMG submission 79109) | Freshwater sediment microbial communities from Prairie Pothole Lake near Jamestown, North Dakota, USA - PPLs Lake P8 Core (1) Depth... | ecosystem: Environmental > Aquatic > Freshwater >... | reverse complement strand
CGGTTCCTCGCGACCGCCGGCGGGCAAGTCCCCTCTGATGATCGGTAGCGGGTGGTCTGCATATGCGTCAACCATTCCGAATCAGGCGCGTTTACTGTTGTGATGCTCGTTTGGGGCTGTACGACCCTTGCCGGCCACGGAGACCCGCCCATGCGACCGCTCAACCGACTCGACCCGACCGTGCGATGCGCCGTGCTCCTCGGCACGCTCGTGCTGGCAGGTTGCGTCCCGAGCGGCTTCGTCTACGACCTCCCGCAGGAGCGCTACTACAACAGCGGAGGTAGCTACTATTCCGCTGGGACGCCGGGCTATTACGGGCAGCCGTTCTACTATGGGCAGCCTGGTTATCACCCGCGGGTCGTCTACGCCGACCATGATCACGATCGCGACGACTGCCGTCACGAGAGCCATCGTGACCGGCGTGACGAGCGGAACGAGCGGAACGACCGCGACCGGCGTGACGCGCCTGCGGATAGGCCACCTTCCCCACGTGCGCCGCGCGGTGTAACTCCCAAAGACCCGGCGCCGACCGCGCGTCCGGAGGCTGGCCGTAACCACTGCGCGGGCGGCAAGAAGTGCGGACCGTCCGCGCAGACGACTGAGGTCGATGTGCCGCGTCGAAGGACGCAAACGCGCGACGACCGCCGCCTGGTTGAGCAGTAGCGCTGCGCGTGCGACACGGCGCCCAACGCCGATCGTGAGATCATTTCCGGCCGGTCGCGAATCCTGCCTGACCCGGCTGGAGAATCATGATGACCCGATTGCTCGACTTCGTCGTCTACACGGCGCTGCTGACCTGGATTTCGATCATGCTCGGCGCCGCGCTGCGAAATCGCGAGTGGACGCTGGAGGGCATGAAAGTTGGCCTCAGCAACCGCGACCGCCTGCCGGAGGCCACCGCGCTCGGTGGCCGGGCCGAGCGGGCGGCGGCGAACACCAAGGAAAACTTCATCCTGTTCGCCGCAGTGGCACTGACGGCCCAACTGGCGGGTCTCGGCGAGCAGGCGACGGCGGGCGCCGCCGTATTCTTCTGGGCGCGGGTGGTCTATTTGCCGGTGTACCTGCTCGGCATCACCTATCTGCGCAGCGCCGTCTGGGGCGTGGGCGTCGTCGGGCTGGGCATGATGGTGCTGGCACTGCTCTGAAGGCGCTGCACACGGGATCAGAAATCGACAGCCTTCATTTCGGTCACCTGCGAGATGGCGGCACCGTCCCAGTGATACTCGTAGTGCTTGCCTTGTGTGCAGGGACCGACGCAATCGGGCCAGAACGCTGCAACGCACTGGCCACCGGTCTTCCTGACACTGTCGTACGCGATGCCGTCTGAGTTCGCGGCCCGCAGCTTGCGTGCAAACAGCCGGCTCCCCACGTAACTGCCCGGGTCGTGTAGCGCGGGATGTCCACCGCGTATGTCGTGGAACGGTCTCTTGATCGACGTCACGTAGCAGCGCATCTGGATTCGCTGGGGGGGCTCTTGCGTACGCGCAAGAAACCGCTCGCGGTGGTACACGGTCTCGCGGATCGCCGTCGCTACTTCCTTGGCTGCGTAGAACACGCCGTACGTTCCATCGGAGAATCGCGAACCCTCCGGGTTCAGGTGCGTGAACGCCGCCATGACGGGAGTCGTGCCTGGTCCGCTCACCCATCGATTCCGCGGCACCGTGGCGAGGACGCCCAACGCGTCGCGGATGCGCGGGTTGGTCAGTCCTTCGATCTCCGCCAGCGCATCGAAGTCGCTCGGCGCTGCGATCCGGTCCCAGGCGCCGACGGGAGGAAACCGACTGGACACGATTCGGAATGCGCGCCAGTCGATCGCGCTCTCGCGGACGGGTCCGTCCGTGCCATTCGTCACCAGCCGCGCTGCGCGTCGAGATACTGCCGGACCACGAACAGGTCGCTCACGTTGCCACTCAGCATCCGATCGAGCGCGCGCTGGCCCGCAAAAAGTGGTGCGTCGTTTGGCTGCTTCACCCAGGCGTCGGCGCGGGCCGGCTCTGGAAACAGGATCTGCAACGCCTTATAGACGCCAAGGACGTAGCTGATCCGCTCGAGCACATCGCGCGAGAGATTGCCCTCCTGGTCTTTCTTCCATTTGAAGAACGTCGACTCCGGCGGGTGGCCGAGGAGTACCCGCTCTTCTGCGGACTTGAGCCCCCACGCGGCGGCGACTCGGAAGAACGCGCGCAGTGCCGGACCGGACAGGGTCCTGGTAGCCGGCGCTGCAACCGGGTACTCGATGGCTCTGTTTGTCATGTTGCTCTCCTGTTGATCAGGGTACTCTCCAGGTAGAGTTTGTCAATCACGGGTCTAGCCTTGGAGTATTTTTGGTCTGGTCGGGGTGCGGTTTCCCTGCACGCGCCCGCCCGATGGCGATCGAGCCTAAACGGCCGTGCCGTGGGGAGTTCGGTGCGGTAACGCACTGAGGGCGCGCGCGCGTGAACCGTACTGTCCGCAACCCTGGGTACTCCTTTCCAGAACCGGCCGCCTCAAGTCCATCGAAGGAATGACATGACATCGGATCGTGTTGGAAAGAAGGGCCGCGCCGATGTTCCCGATGCGCTGGACCTGGCGTTAGAGCAAAGCCACGAGGTGAAGGCAAAGGTGGAGACCTGCGCGGACGACCTGGCTAGCGCCAATGAAATCGTGAAGGAACAGATCGCCGGCGGCAGCACCTTGCTCTCGGCGCACGAGACGCTGCTGGCCGGCACGACCGTCGAAAGCAAGGTGCAGGAATGCGCCGACGACCTCAATGAAGTGACCGAAACCCTGGCCCAGGGGATCGACGATCTCGCACAGACCGAGATCGCGTTGACCGAGTCACGGGAAACCCTCGCGGAGACGCAGGCGGCCTTAGTCGTTTCCCAGCGGGAAGAAAGAGACGCCCGGCGACGGGCCTTGCACGACTCCAAGACCGGGCTGCCCAATCGTGACCTGTTCGACGATCGGCTGTCGAATGCGATACCCCTTGCCCGGCGCCACGACTGGACGCTCGCCGTCATGTTCCTCGATCTCGATGGATTCAAGAAGATCAACGACACGCACGGGCATGCCGCGGGTGATTCGGTCTTGAAGGAGGTGGCGCGGCGTCTGTCACTGCACTCGCGCGCTGAAGACACGGTGTGCCGCAATGGCGGCGATGAGTTCCTCTATCTGTTAGTGAATCCGCAAGGCAAGGAAAACATCGAACGAATCGCCGGCCTGGTTGCCGCCAACATCGCAAAGCCCATCGCGGTCGGTGGCCGGCAGTTCGTCGTCAACGCGAGCATCGGAGTTGCGGTCTACCCTGTCGATGGCGCGACCGGCGACGAACTGATCAAGAGCGCCGACGCTGCCATGTACCGCGCCAAGAAGTCAGCTACCCCATTGACGTGACGTAGCCCGCCTCCACTGGACGCCACAGCGCAGTGGTGCTTCGGACGCACCGATTCGGCATGATATTGGGCCATCGTCCAGTCGCCCGCCTGATCCATGAACGCGCCGTATTCCCGATCCGCAACAGCCCCACCCTGGCACTCGCTGTCCACTGCGCAGGTTGCCAACGAGCTTTGCAGTGATCCTGCGCAAGGCCTCACCGATGCGGAGGTCGCCGTGCGGCTGGCCGAGCGCGGCCCCAACCGCCTCGCCGAGAAACCGCCGCGTCCAGCGTGGCGCAAGTTCCTCGACCAGTTCAGGAATTTCCTCGTCATCGTGCTGATCGGCGCCGCCGTGCTGGCTGGCACCGTCGGCGATCTGAAGGATGCGATCGTCATCGCTATCGTGGTGTTGCTCAACGCGACACTCGGATTCGTCCAGGAGCATCGCGCCGAGTCAGCACTGGCCGCGTTGAAGAACATGCTGGCACCCGTCGCACGCGTGCGTCGCAGCGCTCAGCCGACCCTCGTTCCCGCGGAGCAACTCGTCCCCGGCGACCTGCTGCTACTGGAGGCCGGCGACCGCATTCCGGCCGATGCGCGCGTCCTGTCCGCCCATGCCGCCGAGGTGGCGGAAGCAGCCCTCACCGGGGAATCTCATCCCGTCGGCAAGACGCCGGCCGCCGTCCCGGTGCAGTCCGCACTCGCGGAGCGTCGCTCGATGGTCTACATGAATACGGTGGTGACGCGCGGTCGTATCGAGGCCATCGTCTGCGCCACCGGCATGCACACGGAGATGGGGAAGCTGGCCGGACTGCTGGCGGAAACCGCCGAATCCACCACGCCTTTGAAGATCCAGCTCGACGCCCTGGGAGCGCGGCTGGCCGTCATTGCCGGTGCCGTGGTGGCACTGATATTCGCGCTGGGCCTCGCGCGCGGCGACGACCTGGTGGACACCACCATGACGGCCATCGCACTGGCCGTGGCCGCCATCCCGGAGGGACTGCCCGCCGTCGTCACCGTCACCCTCGCCTTGGGCATGCATCGCATGGCCAAGCGCCATGCCATCGTGCGCAAACTGGCCGCCGTCGAAACGCTCGGCTGCACGACGGTGATCTGCTCCGACAAGACCGGCACGCTGACCTTGAACCGGATGACGGCGCGCCGCGCGTGGTTGCTCGGTCGGCACTTTGCCGTTGACGGCGAAGGCTACGACGGCCGCGGACGCATCAGCGCCGATGACGGCGCCGACACACCGGATTTCCGGCCGCTGCTGCTGCCGGCAGCCCTCTGCGCCGATTCACGCATCCGCGACGGTCAACTCATCGGCGACCCCACCGAGGGCGCGCTGCTTGCACTGGCCGCGAAATGCGGCATCGACGCCGAGTCCCTCGCGGAGCAATGTCCGCGCATCGCCGAAATCCCCTTTGACTCGGCTCACAAGTTCATGGCCACCTTCCACCACGATGGCAACGTGGTGCGCATGTGGCTTAAGGGCGCGCCCGACGTGCTGCTCGCACGCGCGACCCAATGGATCACCAAAGACGGCGAGCAGTCACTCGACGAGGCCGCGCGCGCCGCATTCGCCGACACCAACACCGCCTTCGCGACCGACGCATTGCGTGTGCTGGCACTGGCCGGGCGAGCGATCCCCGCCAGTGAATTCGACCCGGCCGGCGACCTGATGGCCTGGGCGAACGAACTCACCCTCGTCGGACTCGTGGGACTCATCGACCCGCCGCGTTCCGAAGCGCGCGCGGCCATCGCGACCTGCCGCAACGCCGGTATTGGCGTGAAGATGATCACCGGCGACCATCGCAGCACGGCTGCGGCCATTGCCCGTGACCTGGGCCTGGAGGGCGCGGTGCGCGAGGGCCGGGAGATCGAGGGACTCTCCGGCCCGGCGCTGGCCGAACTGGTGGAATGCACCGCCGTCTTCGCCCGCGTCTCGCCCGAGCACAAGCTCGCGATCGTCAACGCCCTCAAGGCGCGCGGGCACGTGGTCGCCATGACCGGTGACGGCGTGAACGACGCGCCAGCGCTGAAAGCGGCCGACATCGGCGTCGCCATGGGCATCACCGGCACCGAGGTGACCAAGGAGGCCGCCACCCTTGTGCTCGCCGACGACAACTTCGCCACGATGGTCGATGCGGTGAAGGAAGGACGCACGATCTACGACAACATCGTGAAGTTCGTGCGCTTCCAACTCTCCACGAACATCGGCGCGATCCTCACCGTGCTCGGTGCGCCGCTGTTCGGCCTGCCGACACCGTTCACCGCGATCCAGATCCTCTGGGTCAACATCATCATGGACGGACCACCGGCCATGACCCTGGGCGTCGAGCCGGCGCGGCCCGGCATCATGAACCAGCCGCCGCGTTCCGCCGATGCGAGCATTCTCACCGGCCGCCGCATGGCACGCCTCTCGCTCTATGGGCTGACGATGGCGGTTGGCACCCTTGCCGCCTACGCCTGGGGCGCAAGCGGCGACGGCGATCACGCTTATGCGGTCACGCTGGCCTTCACCACGTTCGTACTGTTCCAGTTCTTCAATATCTTCAATGCACGCGCCGAGCACGACAGCGCGTTCGGCCGCCAGTTCTTCGACAACCGCCGGCTGTGGCTGGCCCTGTTCGGTGTGGTCGGATTGCAGCTCGTGGTCGTGCATTGGGCGCCCGCGCAGGCGGTGTTCGACACTGTCGACCTGACGCTCGCCGATTGGGCGTTGGCGACGCTGATCGCGTCGACCGTGTTGGTCTTCGACGAGATCCGCAAGCTCGCAGAACGGATCATCCGCCGACGACTCTCGGCTCCCGCATGGAGAGGACGGGTCCCAGCCGCGCTGCGACGGCTAAGGCTGCTCAGCCGGCCGGCGAGTCACAGCCAATTTTTCCTACGCCGCGACACGGCGAAAGACGACATCTGAATACCGGGCTGGGCGGTACAAGTTTCTGGCAGACGTCGGTCATGCTGGCGGCAGCTCCGTGACCGGCACCCGGCGGGTCCCGCCGTACCTTACGAGAAGTGGAGACCGTCCCCAGACATGGACCTCATCCTGCAAGAGCTCAGCGCCAGCCTGCCGAGTGTGCGCGAACTGGTGCGGGTGATCTTGCGCCTGCTGGCGGCACTGGCTGTGGGTGCGCTCATCGGATACGAACGCGAGCGGGTGGGCAAGGCCGCTGGCTTGCGTACGCACATGCTCGTTTCGATGGGCACGGCGTTGTTCGTGATTTCCGCCCTCGAGTTCGGTATGGGTGAAGACGCCGTGTCGCGCGTGATGCAGGGGTTGGTCACCGGCATCGGGTTCCTGGGCGCCGGCGTGATCATGAAGATACAAGAGGAGCGGGAAATCCGCGGTCTGACCACAGCGGCGGGCGTCTGGATGACGGCGGCCGCGAGCGTTGCGATTGGCCTGGGGCAGATCGGCGTCGGGGTCATTGCCGCCTTGCTGGCGTGGGTGGTGCTGGCCGCCCTGAGGAAGCTCGAAGTGCGCACGAAGCCGACCGCACCACACGACAATGCCTAGGGACGTTGGCTGCATCGTGGACTCGCGTGCGCCTCAGTCGTATCCCCCGATGATGGGCAGGATCTCCCCCGTGATGTAGCTGCCCGTCTGGGGGGAAGCCAGGAACACGTAGGCGGGCGAGATTTCCTCGGGCTGTGCGGGTCTGCCCATGGGTACGCCCGCGCCAAACTTGCTGACCTCGCCGGCCTTCTTGTCGGCAGGATTCAGTGGCGTCCAGACAGGCCCGGGCGCCACGGCATTCACACGGATACCGCGTTCGACGAGCTGTGCCGCCAGTGAACGCGTCCAGGCATGGATCGCGCCCTTGGTCATCGAGTAGTCGAGCAGGTGTTTGCTGCCGTGCAGCCCGGTCACCGAACCGGAGTTGATGATGGATGCGCCGGACTTCATGTGTGGTAGCGCCGCACGGGTCAGGTGGTACATACCGTGCAGGTTGGTCCTGACGGTACGCTCGAAATGCGCTGGCGTGAGGTCTTCCAGTGTTCGGGCGTGCAGCTGGAAAGCCGCGTTGTTTACCAGCGTGTCCAGCCTGCCGAATCGGGCCAGGGTGCGGCGTACGACCCGCCGGCAGAACGCAGCACTCGCAAGGTCCCCCGCGATCAGCTCGCAGCGACGGCCTTCGGCTTGGACCGCTTCCGCCGTCACCTGTGCGTCTGCGTGTTCTGACAGGTACACCAGCACGATATCGGCGCCTTCCCGCGCAAACAGCACGGCCACCGAACGGCCGATGCCCGAGTCGCCGCCGGTGACGATGGCCACGTGATGCTTGAGCTTTTCCGAGCCGCGGTAATGCGGTGCGTCGTAGAGCGGTGCGACGTGCATCGCCGCCTCGCTGCCCGGTTTGCTCAGGTGCTGTCGGGGCAGCGGTGGAACGGGGTAAGGTCTGGCGCCCGCCTGCATGCCTGGTTTTGCGTCGCTGTCGGGCGACGCCGTGCGCGCGTCGATCCGGTCGATCCGCGCCTGCAATGACCTTTGCTTCCGTACTGCGGCCCCTGAAGTTTTACGGGTGGACTTGCGGTTGGATTTGCGACGGGAGGCCATTAACTGATAGTGCCCTTCCCCGGGGCGGGCGCGCTGTCAGCGCGGTGGCCTCAGTGCGGTCGGCGTCGTCCGACGCGTAAGGAATTTCCTACACGATGACTGCCCTGCGCTTCGTTACGCCGGTGGCGTTCGCCGTGCATGCTCATGTTCTTTCGGCATCGCCACACCATGGGGAACGAGACCGTAGCCATTCGGCACGGACCGGGCCGGGACCGCGCCACCGACGCCCGCAGATACTGGCAGGTCCGGATGGATTCGTTGCGCCTTGCCGAACCGCTGACGGCCGAGGACTGCGCTGCCCAGAGCATGCCCGATGCCAGCCCGGCCAAGTGGCACCTGGCGCACACGACGTGGTTCTTCGAGCAGTTCGTGCTGCGACCGCACGTGCCGGACTATCCCGTCTTCGACGTGGATTACGAATATCTCTTCAACTCGTACTACGACGCCGTCGGCGAGCGCCACCCGCGCCCGGAACGTGGGCTGCTGACGCGACCACCGCTTGCCAGAGTCATCGACTACCGCGTGCACGTGGACGAACACTTGCAGCGATTGCTCGCGGACGAGGACGTTCCCGCCGCCGTCCTCGATCTCGGGCTCAATCACGAGCAGCAGCACCAGGAGCTGATGCTCACGGACGTGAAGCACCTTTTTTCGCGCAACCCGCTCGAGCCCGTCTACCGCCGCGACCGACCCGCCGTAGCCGGCGATGCTCACGAACGTGCGCCGCCTGAATGGTCTCACTGTAAGGGTGGCCTGCACGAGATCGGAGCCGACACGGGTTCGCGATTCTGCTTCGATAACGAAACGCCGCGTCACCGAGTCTGGATCGATCCGTACCGGCTCGCCCACCGGCCGGTCACGAACGGCGAGTTTCGTGAGTTCGTCCGCGACGGCGGCTACGACCAGCCGCTGCTGTGGTTATCGGACGGCTGGGCAACCGCCCGGCGCGAGGGTTGGCGCCGGCCGCTGTACTGGTCCGAGGCGCTCGACTCCGAGTTCACGCTCGGCGGTCGCCGGGAGCTCGACCCCGACTCCCCGGTCTGTCACGTCAGCTACTACGAGGCCGACGCCTTTGCCCGCTGGGCCGGCGCACGCCTGCCGACCGAGGCCGAATGGGAACTGGCCGCCGCAGACCAGACCGTGGAGGGGAGCCTGCTCGGCTCCATGACACTGCATCCGGGGCCAGCGCGCGAACGCGGCACGCTCGCGCAGCTGTTCGGCGACGTCTGGGAGTGGACAGCTTCGCCGTACGTGCCCTACCCAGGCTTCGTGACCGTGGAGGGCGCGCTCGGGGAGTACAACGGCAAGTTCATGTCAAACCAGATGGTGCTCCGTGGCGGGTCCTGCGCAACCCCCGCCGGTCACGTGCGGGCAAGTTACCGCAACTTTTTTCCTCCCCAGGCCCGTTGGCAGTTTTCCGGCCTGCGACTGGCGGCTAATCCATGAACGCCCGCAGCTGCGCCACGGAGCAGCACCGCCGCGATCGACTCCCGGACGTGCGCATGGAAAGCGTGCTGGCAGGCCTGCACGAGTCACCGAAGCGCATCGAGCCGATCTGGTTCTACGATCCGCGCGGCTCCGCACTGTTCGAACGCATCTGCACGACGCCCGAGTATTACCTGACGAGGACCGAGCTCGGCATCATGCGCGCAGACGTGCGGGAGATGGCCGCAGCGCTCGGCCGGCGGGTCGTGCTCATCGAGCCCGGCAGCGGCGCCAGCCTGAAAACGCGGCTGCTGCTCGCGGCGCTCCGGGCGCCGCGCGCCTACGTCCCGGTCGACATTTCGCGCGACCAGTTGATGGCGACGACGCGCCGTTTGCGGGACGATTTCCCGTCGCTGTCGGTTCAGCCCGTGTGCGCGGACTTCACCGAAGCATTCGCGTTGCCCACTGCCGCGCTGCACGGTGAGGCACGTCGCATCGTGTACTTTCCGGGCTCGACCCTCGGCAACTTCGCACGGTCTGCCGCCATCGACCTGCTGCGGCGGATGCGCGCCCTGGCGGGAACGCGCGGCGCGGTGCTGCTCGGCGTCGACCGCGTCAAGAACGCAGCGGTACTGGAGCGCGCCTACAACGACGCAGCCGG
>Ga0105106_10004460_pt1 | contig 10003 bp, 7 predicted proteins | sample PPLLaktember2015_5_FD_79109 | JGI IMG/M metagenome (GOLD analysis project Ga0105106, IMG submission 79109) | Freshwater sediment microbial communities from Prairie Pothole Lake near Jamestown, North Dakota, USA - PPLs Lake P8 Core (1) Depth... | ecosystem: Environmental > Aquatic > Freshwater >... | reverse complement strand
TTGATGGCCGCAATGGAAGGTTTCCCCAACCGCTCCAATTGATTGAGTATGGACTGGTGATCTCGGGACGTCGCCCAGGCTAATATGGCATTGGAAGCTGGAATCTCGCTGATATCGGCTCCCGACACAAAGGACTTCTCGCCCGCCCCTGTGAGGATAACCACTCCTATGTCAGAATCCTTCTTGATTTCTTCCACGGCTTCTCCCAGTTCACCCAGAAGCGAAGCATTGAGGGCGTTGTAAACTTCCGGTCGATTCAGAGTGATGAAACCGATTTTGTTCTCCTTCTTAAAAATAATGTTCTTCCAGCTCATAACGATCCCTCTCTATTCTGCCTTGATGAGAACCGCATCGCCCTGGGAAAGACCCCCGCAAATCGAGGCGACGCCATACCCTCCTCCTCTTCGTCCCAGCTCATACATCAGCGTCATGATCATCCTTGCTCCGCTGGCTCCGACGGGATGACCGATGGCAATGGCCCCCCCGTTCACATTCAGTCTCTCTCTTATTTTTTTTGTCCTCGACTCATCCCCGTCTCCAACTATCTTACTACTTACCAATGGGACGGCGGCAAAGGCTTCATTGATCTCAAAAAGATCGATCTCTTCAGCGGTCATCCCCGCTTTGGAGAGGACTTTTTTAATAGCAAGACCGGGATTGATGGCGATCATGGTTGGATCTGTACAAACACTCGCGGTGGCAATGATTTTAGCCAGAGGTTTCAAGGCAAATTCTTTCGCCTTTTCTCCTGACATACTCAAAAGAGCTGAAGCCCCCGTATCCAGCCCCGGAGCATTTCCTGGCGTAACGGTTGGACTGTCATAGATGGTCTTAAGCTTTCCCAATCTTTCCAGCGTGGTATCCGGTTTCGGAAACGCATCTTCACTAAACATTAGAGGAGGCCCTTTTTTCTGGGGAACCTCAACCGCCACCAGTTCCTCTCCAATCTTGAATTTCCCAGCCTTTTTTGCCTCCTGATATCTCATTTGACTTCGGTAAGCCCATTCATCCTGCTCTTCACGACCAATGCCATAATCCAGCGCCGTTTTCCCTGCATTCACTGCTTCCGGCGGATAACCGGGATGACCTAGAGGTGACAGGCAGTCGCGAAAGACGATGGGCCCCATCCTTTGTCCCCAACGAATCTCGGGAGGGGCAATCTGGGGAGTTCGGCTCATGTTCTCCGCGCCCACGGCCATGATGACATCCCCCTCCAGCGATCGGATCGTCCTGAAGGCCAAGGTGGCGCTGGCCATGGATGAGCAGCAGGCTCGGTCTATCGTCAACGATACCTGTGTTGGCGGAAGCCCGGCAATCAGAGCGGCTTGACGGGCGCACACGTTATTGTAAAGGGCAGCCTCGGCCATCTGGGTCATGCCATAGAATATTTCATCGATCTGGTCCCCTTTCAGACTCGACCGTTTGATGATTTCCTTGATCACACACGCTCCAAGCTCAATGCTCGGGATGTCCCTCAAGGGTCCACCAAATGGGCTAAAAGGCGTTCTCACCCCCTCAACAATAAAAACATCTCTCAACATTCTTCCAACTCTCCTCTCTCGATGGGAATACGATCGAACATTATTTCTTTGACTGCTTGAAGATCAACGGAAGGACAAATCTCCTCCAATGGGCAATCAAGACTTATAAGCCGGAAATATTACTAGAATTCTTCTACTGACCGGTCGATAAATATTATATATTGAGTCTTTTGTCAACAGGAAAATTGGGCTCAAAGAATATTAGTTGACGGTGAACAGCGGGGTCTTAGGTTTTTGCCTTGTTGCATCATGGAACCAAGAATTTGTTCTTGAGCCTATGGCTCTTCGATCCCTCGCATGCTCAGACCTTATGACGACTAATCCTTGCCCATGAGACGCGATGATCTCCTATGAACCATTGTGCATAATTGTCATTTCTTGTGCAGATTTTTCCTGAATTGTTACTTTTGCAGTTTTTTCCCCTTTCCCTGAGAATATCTATTCCTCCCTCTTCCTTAGATATAAACCTCTTTAAATAACAAAGACATGGAACACAATTGCGACGGTTTATAACAATTTGGAGCGTTTTGGAACAGAACTTGCGTTCCGGTAACTTTTGAGAAGTTCTATGTCCATATTAGGTCAACCTGGTAACAAAAAGAACAAATTTAATCAGATTGACTCGTTGAGGTCAAAGGGAAGAAATAATGTGACAACTCAGAATCTTATGAAAAAGAAAAGCATTCATCATTTAAAGAATCATAAAAGGATACGACTGATCAACAATTCAGCTGTCGCTGAACCGTTGGCTGCGGAACAGGCGGGGAAACTGGCGGAGGAGATAAGAGCACTCAAACAACAAATGGAGTTTGTTTTAGGTGTCACCAAAACAGGCCTAGATATCATCGACTCAGAATTTAACATACGGTACATCGACTCGGAGTGGGCAAAGGTGTATGGAGATCCGACGGGGAAAAAATGCTTCCAATATTTCATGGACCGAAATGAAGTATGCCCTCACTGTGGAATTCCAACCGCCCTCAAAACGGAATCTCCCATCGTCACAGAAGAAATCTTGGTCAAGGAGGGAAATAGAGCCATCCAGGTGACTACCATCCCATTTCAGAATGAGAAAGGGGAATGGTTGGTTGCTGAGGTCAACGTCGATATCTCTGAGCGTAAACACATTGAACAGGCACTGCGTAAGGCGCTGGAAGATCAGGAAATGCGTGTTCAGGAACGGACGGCACAACTGGTACGCACAAATGAGGCCATGGAGCGTGACATCACCAAGCGAAAGGAGGCAGAGGATGCCCTGCGTAATGAGAAACAGCGATTCCAAACTCTATCGGACCAAGCTCCTTTCGGGATGATGATGATTGATAAAGAGGGTAATTTAAAATACGTCAATCCAAAATTTCGGCAACTATTTGGGTATGATTTAGCTGATGTTCCCAATGGCAAAACTTGGTTCCGGAAAGCATACCCCGATCCGGCTTACAGACATCGTGTCATTTCCGCTTGGGTTAACGACTTAGAAGAAGCTAATCCAACGGAAAAAAGATCTAGGGTTTTTACAGCCACCTGCAAAGACGGGTCACAGAAGATCGTCGATTTTATCTCTGTACAATTAGAGGCAGGTGAAAATTTGGTTACCTGTGAAGACTTTACCGATCAAATCCGGGCAGACCAAGCTCTCCGAAAAAATGAAGAGGAATCAAGAAAGCTGGCCGAAGAAAATGCAATCATGGCTGAGATTGGACGGATCATCAGCTCAACATTGAATATCGACGATGTCTATGAACGCTTTGCCGAGAGAGTACGTAACCTTATTCCTTTTGACCGAATCACGATTCGAACCATCAACCCCAAGGACAATACAGTCACGATTGCCTACATCTCAGGGGTTGATATAAAAAACCACCAAATTGGATACCGTTCTCCTCTCCCCCGCTCGGTTGCTGAAGAGTGTGTCCGTATCCAGTCAGGCTTTCTCCTCCAACCGGAAAGCTTTGATGAGGTGAAAGCCAGGTTTCCAAACCTTCTTCCGTCTTTTCAAGCCGGGCTCCAATCGATGATATTTGTTCCTTTGATCTCAAAAGATCAGGTGATTGGAATCCTATCGATACAGACCACCAAGACAAAGGCTTACACTCAAAGGGATCTGAGACTTGCTGGAAGAGTGGGTAATCAGATTGCAGGTGCCGTCGCCAATGCCCAGCTTTTCAACCAACTCAAACGGGCAGAAGAGGCAATGCGTGAAAGCGAAGAGAAATTCAGAGATTTATACGATCATGCCCCTGTCGGGTACCATGAGTACGACAAGGAGGGACGGATCACGAAAGTCAATCGCACGGATCTTGAAATGCTGGGATACACTGCCGAGGAGTTGATCGGGCGACCGATCTGGAAGCTTAATGTTGGAGAGGAAATAGTCCGTGAGCAGGTCTTAGCCAAATTGGCTGGCGCTTTACCGCCGGGTCAAAATCTTGAACGGATTTATAAAAAAAAGGATGGGACCATCTTTCCAGTCTTGATTCAGGACCGTCTAACCTTGGATGAAAGTGGTCAGATTGCCGGCATCCGTTGCACCATCCAGGACATCACCGAGCACAAACGGAGTGAGGAAGCACTTCGGCAGTCGGAAGAAAGATACCGAACGATCCTTGAAAACATCGAAGACGGTTACTACGAAGTTGATCTTCCCGGTAATTTTACGTTTTTCAATGATTCCTTGTGCAGGATGTTGGGTTACTCAAGGGATGAATTGATAGGCATGGGAAACGACCGGTACACAGACCAAGAGAACCGTAAGAAATTGTTTCAAGCCTTCAATAGAGTTTACAGAACGGGGGAACCCGTCAAAGGGTTTGATTGGGAGGTGATTAGAAAAGACGGAAAGAAACTATATGGCGAAGTTTCAGTATCTCTTATAAGAAGTTCAACCGGAGAACCAGTCGGTTTTCGGGGCATTGCCCGTGACATCACGGAGCGGAAACGCGCCGAGAAAGAGATGGCAGCGTTACAGGAGCAGCTCACACAATCCCAAAAGATGGAAGCAGTTGGCCGTCTGGCCGGGGGGATTGCGCACGACTTTAATAATCTTCTCACTGTCATCAAAGGCTATACTCAACTTTCGCTTCTCGACCTCAAAGAAAACAATCCCTTGTGGGAAAACATTCAAGAGATTCAAAAAGCTACCGAGCGGGCGACAAATTTAACCCGTCAACTTTTGGCCTTCAGCCGTCGTCAAATCTTAGACCCAAAAGTGCTCGATCTAAATTCTCTCCTAAGAGATACGGAAAAGATGCTGCGTCGGATGATTGGAGAGGATATTGAATTGGTTACCCGGTTGTCCGAGGGCTTAGGGAGGGTGAAAATAGACCCCGGGCAAATCGAACAGGTGATCCTCAATTTGGCCGTGAACGCCAGAGATGCTATGCCTTCCGGCGGAAAACTTACCATTGAAACAGCCAACGCACAATCGGACGAAGGTTATGCTCTTACCCATCTTGGTTTGACCCCGGGTCATTATGTGAGGCTATCCGTCAGCGATACAGGCGTTGGAATGTCACGGGAGATACAAGAAAAGGCCTTTGACCCTTTCTTTACCACTAAGGAAAAAGGCAAGGGGACTGGGTTGGGTCTCTCTACGGTCCATGGAATTGTGACGCAGAGTGGCGGGAAGATCTGGGTTTACAGTGATCCGGGACATGGGACAACCTTCAAGATCTATTTTCCGACGATAGAAGGAGAGTTAGATACTCTGAACGGGAAAAATGAGACGGATTCCTCCCCGAGGGGGAGCGAGACAGTCCTGCTGGTGGAGGATGAGCCATCCGTGCGGGACTTGGCAAATCGCCTTTTGAAACAACAGGGGTATAGGGTTTTGGAGGCAGCGAATGGTGAAGAAGCGTTGCGCCTTGCCCAAGAAACTGCCGGGGAAAGAATTCATCTCCTGTTGACGGATGTCGTGTTGCCCCAGATGAGTGGGAAGGAATTGGCCGATCAGCTCAAAACCTTCCGGCCTGACCTCAAAGTCCTCTATACGTCAGGCTACACAGATTTTGCGGTCGTCCACCACGGCGTTCTGAACTCCGGCACCCATTTTTTGCAGAAACCTTTTTCCCTTAAAACCCTGTCACAAAAGGTTCGTGAGGCATTGGATAAGTAGATCAAAATGAGCAAGTCGGGCAATATGGATTTCAAACGGATGGGAGCACACCGATGAAAGAGATTATGACACCCCGTGAGGCAGCAGAGTATTTAAGCGTCCATGTTCGAACGATCTATCGGCTGGTGAAGAATGGTGAGATCCCCGGTCGCAAGATAGGTGGAAGCTGGAGATTCAAGAAGGATGCTTTGGACGAATGGCTTTCAATTAGAGAAAACCCCTCTTTTAACGGAAAAGGGTAAGAGATGGAAAACAGAGTCCTGGTGGTGGACGACGAAAAAGAAATCAGGGCCTTTCTCAGCAAAGCCCTCAGCCGTCTGGGAGGATTTCATGTAGAGCTTGCAGATTCAGGAAAGGAGGCCCTTTGTAAATTAGAGAAAGAACCATTCGACCTCGTTTTGACAGATCTAAAAATGCCGAAGATGGATGGTCTCCAATTGGTCGCTGAGATTGCCAAATCAAAGCCTGAAACCCTTACTATCATGATGACCGGGCATGGAACCATTGATTCCGCCCTCGAGGCCATGAAGCTGGGAGCCAGTGACTATATCACCAAACCGCTTAATTTGGATGAGATGATTCTCCGCCTCCGGAAGGCGCTGGAAGAAAAGCAGCGCTTTGTCAGACTGAAAGACTTTGCCGACCAATTGGAAAAAACGAATCTGGAGTTGAGAAAAATTGATTCCATGAAATCCGAATTTGTTTCTGTCGCTTCTCACGAGTTAAGGACCCCGCTCGCTGCCATTAAAAATGCGGTGCAATTAATGCTGAGCGGGAAAACCGGAGAGCTCAATGAAAATCAAAAACAATTTCTTTCCATGGCGGAGAGAAATATCAATCGCCTTACCAATATTCTCAACGACCTCCTGGACCTCTCAAGGATTGAGTCGGGAAGGATTGAATTTAAGTTTCAGAATATTGAATTGCAAGAAATCATCGAGTTAGCGGCATCCTCTCTCGGACCTCACGCGGATGTGAAGTCGATTCAGATCGATGTAGAACTTCCTCAATCATTGCCCGCGATCTATGGAGATCAAGAAAAGATTGAGCAAATCCTGACGAACCTTATTGGAAATGCTATCAAATTCACGCCGGACGGTGGAAAAATCCTCATCTCAGCCAAGTGCCCTCACGATGAAAAGGGCGGTTATGGCGATACGGTCGCTATTTCTGTAAAAGACACCGGGATCGGAATCCCAGCAGAACATTTGGACGCCATCTTCGAAAAATTTCACCAGGTAGAAGGTTCACTCCATCGGTCGGTGAGCGGAACAGGATTGGGCTTGGCCATCACAAAAGGATTGGTGGAGGCTCAACAAGGGGGAATTGGGGTTGAAAGCGAGATAGGAAAAGGAAGTACCTTCACCTTTACCTTGCCCGTTGCACAAAGCGAGAGAAGAGACCCCCATTTCCGGTTTGTCCTGGACAAGGAATTTCATCAAGCTCAGGAGAATAATGCTCCCCTCACCCTCTTTCTTATTGAAGTGTTAGATCAAGGAGGCGAAGTGAAAGAGACCTTACTAAGCACATTGGAAGAATCTGTCAAACCGTGTCTTTGCAGAAAGGCAGACATTTTGCTGAAGCGGGAGAAAGAAAACATATTGGCCGCCTTCTGCGAGACCAATTTGGAAGGATCCCAGGTAATCCGCCGGCGGATCGAAGAAGGTATTCAAAAACATCTACTCGAAGCCGGGGGGACGCCCGTGCTTATCAAAGTGGGATCGGCAACCTACCCTGAAGAGGCCTTGTCAAAGTCAGAGCTCTTCAGGCTGGCGAGAGAACGAATAGGAGCTTGAGAGATGAGTTCAAAGAAAATATTGATTGTTGATGACGAAACGGATCTGGTGGAGACGGTCCGTTTCCCTTTGGAGGTGGAAGGATACCATGTCCTGGTCTCTTACAACGGCGAGGATGCTTTAGATCAGGCTCGCAAAGAGAACCCGGATCTGATTCTTCTGGATCTCATGCTGCCAAAACTGGATGGGTATGAAGTATGCCGGCGATTGAAGTGTGATGATCGATGCAAACATATTCCCATCTTGATGCTGACCGCTAAGTTTCAAGAAAAGGACAAGGCCCTCGGAATGGAGACAGGGGCGAATGAATATATCACGAAGCCCTTTGACATACGTGATTTACTGAAAAAGGTGAAGGTGTATTTGAATCAATAGGAAGGTCGCCCTTCTTCCTCAGTCGCGAGGAGTCTCTCCCCTCACCTTGATTAATTCGGCTACGATGCTCACCGCAATCTCTTCGGGAGTCTCGGAATTGATGTCAATCCCAATGGGGGCATGAACTCGACCCAGGCTCTCTTTAGCGATTCCCTTCTCGATTAAACTTTGATACAGCGTCCCAATCTTCTTCCTTGACCCGATCATGCCAATGTAGCGGGCGTTGGATTCCAGTGCCTGCCCCAATATAATCCCATCATAGAGATGCCCCCGGGTGACGATGACGACATAAGAGGATTCATCGATGTTAAGTCGTTCAAAACACTTCTCAAATTCTGAAACGATGACCTCATCTGCCTCTGGAAAACGTTCTCGATTGGCAAACATCTCTCGGTCATCAATGACCACAACCTTGAAATGAACATTCTTTGCAAGAGGCGCTATTTGTTCGGAAACGTGCCCTCCTCCAAAGATGTAAACAGTGGGCTCACAAAAAACAGGCTCCAGAAGGACTTCCATCCTTCTATCTTCATAGCTGAAAACCAATATTCTCGGTTTCTTCTCTCTTAACGCTTCGTTCCCTTCACTCAAAACCTTCTTCTCTAATTCTGCTCCACCTAAAAAAGAACCGACCTTTTCTCCGGAAGTTTTTATCAAAACCTTTGAACCTTCCCTTTTAGGGAAATTGCCATCCACCAAGACCAACGTAGCGAGGATGGCTGCCCCCCCTTTCTGCCTAATTCTCGCTGCCTCCTCATAGATATTTAAGAAACTTTCTCTCAGAGGTTCCAAAAAGATATCAATGTTCCCTCCACAGACCAGCCCACCTTCCGCCAATTGTTCGGACGTCAACTCAAAATGTAGAACTCTTCCCTCCCCTTTCTCCGCGACTTTCTGAGCCTCCTGCCAAACCTCTGCCTCAACGCACCCCCCCCCAATGGAACCCAAAGAAGTGCCATCTTGCTTTATCAAATATTTAGCACCGACTGCTCTTGGGGCAGAGCCTACCCGGCTGATGAGCGTAGCAAGTACACATCTTTCGTTTTTCTCAAGGGCTTTGACTATTTCCGAATAGATATCCTGCATAGCTTCTTCTCCCCACCATGAAATTTGACAGCCTCATCCATTGCTCTCATCCTAGGCTTGGAATTTTGCCTTTGCTTCGTTCCTATCCTTTCACAAGTGTGCTGCTTCTATGGTCTCTTCTCCTTGGACGCCGGCTTCTGGTCCTTGGATACCGGCTTCTTCTCCGTATGGGGCGCCTTGGTCTCCCTATCTTTCAGCCGAGCGAGAGGCAAAAGGCAAAGTTCATAAAAGACCGGATCGGCCCATAGCTCCACTTCAGGCGCAAAATCTCCCACTAAGGCGGAAAAGGATGGCAGATTATTATAGGCATTAAAATTCGATGAGAGCCCTTTCAAAGATTTATAAAGTTTAATTGAGGCAATGAGATCGGTTGGCTTCTCCCTCAACAATTTAATCTGTTGAAATCCTGATTCGATCGAACCCTGATCCTCCTCCAGTTTGGCCATCCAAAATTTTCCTTCCTGGTATCGGACATCCGCCTCTCCTATTTGAAGGGCTTGTATCAATTTTGTCCGAATCCCTTGACCTTGTTTCATCACTTCATCCAACTGATTGAGCAATTCCGTTTTCTCTTTCTTGGAAAGGTCGATGGTCTTGGATGAGGCCTTTGATAAAAAATACTGCAGAGTATAGTCTTCTGCAAAACTAATACAGACCAAACTCAAGGATAAAGCAACGGTTATCAGAAAACCTTTGCGACACCTCATTTCCTCCTCCGTTACCCCCGTACCCCTGCCTTCCAACCAGAAGGAGCGCAAGGGGTCCATTCTATGGGAAAACCACCTTGACTACGGGTGGCTTGCTTTTTAACTGTCCCAAAACGATTCTTTCGATCTGCCGGTGACTTTTGTCAAGAATCTTGTGCGCGATGCTGTTTGCCTTTGCGACCCCATTTGGAAGATCCACCTTATTAAGAAAAGCAACGACCCTCGCCGAAGACGAGGCTCCTTTAAAGAGGCCTTCGGGATGAGTCATCAAGATTGCCATTGCCTCATCGGTCAGCTTTTCACCCATGGGAACTCCGGTGATCTTTGAAACCCTTTCTGGCTGAAAAACGTTTTCCTCGTTTAATTTCATCTCCAACCCGTCTA
>Ga0105106_10004459_pt1 | contig 10004 bp, 8 predicted proteins | sample PPLLaktember2015_5_FD_79109 | JGI IMG/M metagenome (GOLD analysis project Ga0105106, IMG submission 79109) | Freshwater sediment microbial communities from Prairie Pothole Lake near Jamestown, North Dakota, USA - PPLs Lake P8 Core (1) Depth... | ecosystem: Environmental > Aquatic > Freshwater >... | reverse complement strand
GGCTTTGCCGAATGCCAGATTCATCTTCTGACCCGAAGAGTACGATTCCACCATGCGGTCGGCGATATCCCCCATCTTGAGCAGCTCGATGATTTCGTTGGAGCGCTTGCGGCGTGCACGCGGGTCGAGGTGGTATAAAGCGCCGAAATATTCCAGGTTTTCACGCCCGGTCAGCTTCCAATACAACCCGCGTTCCCCCATCAACATGCAGCCTACACTGGCACGCACCTTGTTCTCCTCGCGGGTCACGTTGTGACCATTGACCCAGGCTTCGCCTCCGGTTGGCAGGAGCAAGGTGGTCAGGATTTTGATCAGGGTGGTTTTTCCCGCCCCGTTCGGTCCCAGCAAGCCAAAAATTTCACCCTGGTTGACTTCCAGGGTGATTTCTTTTAGCGCCTCAACGGAGCGCTTTTCGGATTTGAACAAGCCCTTGCGAGCCCGTACCTCGTAGGTTTTACACAGCTTCTCAGTGCGAACAGGATGCTCCATCTCCATACCCTCCAGGCAGATTGGGATTATACCTTTCGGCTATGCACACAAAGGTAAGAAGTGGTTAAGACTCGGCGGCTCACTTCCCCAGGCGGTTTCGCTCCTCTTCTGCCAGGGATGGCTCGAGCTTCTTGAACAGCGGGGCAGGCTGCACAAGGGGTTGACCCGGGCGTAACCCTGACGGCTCCCAGCACCCGCCATGCTCGGGAGGCCAGTAGCGCAGGGTGTTGTGTGTGCCCAGACTGTCTGCCTGCTCTTCCACGTACTGCTCTCCGAAGAGCTGTTCGGTGTAGCCGAGATAGGTATGCAAGCGCTCGCTGCTGAACGGGACGAAGGGAGCGAACAGCACCTTGAGCGAATCGATCACCCGCAGGGCAGTATAGATGGTCTTGGCGGCCGCCAGCTTGTCGCTCTTGATCTCGAACCAGGGGGAGGTGGTGTCGAGGTATTTGTTGACCTCAGAGGCCAGGCGCAGGGCTTCCGTTAAAGCTGCCCGCAGGCGCACGGCCTCCAGGTGTTCGCCAACACTGCGGAAGCCGTTTTCCACCAGGGTGATGATGTTCTTGTCAGCCTGGCGCAGCTCGCCCGGCTCGGGCACCTGACCTTCCCAGTGCTTGTAGGCGAACGAGAGCACCCGGTTGGCCAGGTTGCCCCACGTGGCGACCAGCTCGTTGTTGTTGCGGGCGATGAACTCGTCCCAGTCCCAGTCTGAGTCGCGCAGCTCTGGCATGTTGATGGTCAGGTAATAGCGCAGTGCATCCGGGTCATAGTGGGTGAGAAAATCCAATCCCCATACCGCCCAGTTGCGGCTGCCGGAGATTTTCTGCCCTTCCAGGTTCATGAACTGGTTGGCGGGTACGTCAAAAGGCAGGTTGAGCGGTACGCCCTCCTCTTCGGAGAAGATCTCGATGAATTCCACGCCAGCCCCCTTGAGCTGTGCCGGCCACATGGCGGCGTGGAAGAAGATGTTATCCTTGCCGATGAAATAATAGGTCTTGGCGGTGAGGTCGGTCCACCAATCGCGCCACGCGTCCGGCTGCCCGCTGATCTTGGCCCACTCGATGGCCGCCGACAGGTACCCAATGACTGCCTCGAACCACACATAGATGCATTTACCCTCCCAGCCTTCGATGGGCACGGGGATGCCCCAGTCGAGGTCGCGCGTGATGGGGCGCGGCTGCAGCCCTTCGCTCTCGATCTGCCCCAACGACTGCCCAACCACCGTCTCGCGCCAGTAGTGTTTACGGTCGCACAGAAATTGCTCCACATCGGGCTCCAGCTTGGAGAGGTCGAGGTAGAAGTGCTTGGTGTCGCGCAGCTCAGGCGTGGAGCCATCCACCTTGGAGCGCGGGTTGAGCAGCTTCTCGGGCTCGAGCACATTGCCGCAGTTATCGCATTGGTCAGAGCGAGCCCCTTCAAAGCCGCAGAAGTAGCACGTGCCCTCCACGTAGCGGTCGGGCAGGAAGCGCCTGGCAGGCGGAGAATACCACTGCGGGCGCGTTTCGGTATACAGGTAGCCATTCTTGCGCAGCGCCAGGAACATGCTCTGCGACACCTTGAAGTGGTTCTCGGTGTGGGTGCTGGTGTACAGGTCGTAGCTGATGCCGCTCTTTTGGAACAGCTCGAGGAACTGGTTGTGGAAGAGCTGGTACACCTGCTCCACCGGTTTTCCGTCGGCATCGGCGCGCAGGGTGACGGGCGTGCCGTGCGAATCGGTGCCGGAGACCATTAGCACGTTGTCTCCCTTCAGGCGGTGGTAGCGCGCCTCGATATCACCCGGCAAATGCGAGCCGGTGATGTTACCCACGTGTATTTCCGCATTGGCGTAGGGCCAGGCGATGGCGATCAAGATGTTTTCAGACATTTTTTCCTCCTTTTGCTTGCATGTCTCCGGCATGTAGCTGCATAAAAAAAGGCTGCCGGTCTTGGGCAGCCCTTTGCATCAATCTATGGGTGGCTACTTCTCGTAACCAGGGTTGGTCGCCCAAGCGCGTTGAATGAATTCAATCATGCGCATGGACATCGAGAAAATGACAGTGTGAGTGGGTGATGCAAACACGGCAACCAACCTTTCTGTGGCGATAGTCTACCCGCAGGGGGTAGTTTTGTCAAGAAAGAGGGGGTTCCCCTTGTTGTTCGGGTGCAAGCGTTAAAAAGAAACCACAAGGACACGAGGGGTTTCATAAAAAAAAAACGAAAAAAATAAAACAAAAAAAAACGGACCTCTTTCCCAAGCGTGTAAAGGATATGCGGTTGTTAAAGTGCGGTAATCAGCAATAGAAATGGGGTTTGTATCACTAAATTCAATTACATTCAATTCAAGGGCTGAAGCAGATCTCCGATTTCCGGTAAGTGAAGCTGTAACGAATGGGGCTACGATAGGCAGACATTGAACTTTTCATGGCTTTACCGGTAAATAGCAACCGGACTGCGAATATATCGGAAAGAACATCCGATACAGAAGATGACACCCTCGGAAACCCTCGCTCGAAAACCGCTCGCGAGGCAGAGGCTCAGTGAAATTACTAAGACACCCTGCAAAGAACACAGGACAGGCTGCAGGCGCGAGGCATACACTCGGGTGCATGCAGATCGGTAAAGAACAACCGATACAGAAAACCACTGATCGGTGAAAACCGACCGATATGGAAGACCACCATAGTTATAGTACAGACGTTCTATACCACAAGAGGTTTAGGGAAAACTCCTGCAAAAACCGCAATTTTTTAAGAATTCTCATCAACGAGAGTAAGGCGCCTTCAGCGTTTGTTTCACATAGGCTAACTGGAATACAGGCGGTTGGCGGTGACGCGGAAGCAGCCGTAGAGACGCCCCGCCGGGGCGTCTCTACCTTTGTGACAAATGTTGATTGACATTGGCTGGGAAGATGGTGCGTCGGGGACGCACCCTACAAATACTCCCGCAGCAGCCGCGCCCGGCAGGGGTGACGCAACCGGCGCAGCGCTTTGCCCTCGATCTGGCGGATGCGCTCGCGGGTGAGCCCGAACTTGTGCCCCACCTCTTCCAGCGTGTAGGGGTGCCCGTTCTCCAGCCCGAAGCGCAGGCGTAAAATGCGCGCCTCGCGTGGTGAAAGCGTGGATAGCACCTGTTCAACCCGCTCACGCAGCATGTTCTCGTAGGTGGTCTGCGACGGCGACGGCGTGATCGTATCCTCCACGAACATACCCAGCTCACTGTCGTCCTCATCGCCCACCGGGCTCTCCAGCGAGACGGGGATGCGGGCGACCTCAAGCATCCACTGCAGCTTGTCGTTCGCAATCCCCATCTCAACACACAGCTCCTCCTGGGTGGGAGGGCGTCCAAAGGACTGCTCCAGGCGGTGGGCGGCCTTGTACATCATGCGCAGGCGGTCGGTCATGTGCACCGGGATGCGGATGGTGCGGCTCTGGTCGGCGATGGAGCGGGTGATGGTCTGGCGGATCCACCAGGTGGCATAGGTGGAGAAGCGGAAGCCGCGCTGGTACTCAAATTTCGAGACCGCTTTCATTAACCCCAGGTTGCCTTCCTGGATCAGGTCGAGAAACGCAACCCCTCGCCCGATGTATTTCTTCGCCACGCTCACCACCAGGCGGGTGTTGGCTTTGATCAGGTGCTCACGCGCCAGCACGCCATCCTGGACCTCATTTTCCAGCTCCATCCGGCTTTTGCTGGAGGCCTTCCCGTTGAGTTTGATGAGCCTGGCTTTCGATAGCTTGGCTCGCTCGATCCGCTGTGCCAGGCTGACCTCTTCCTCGAGGCTGAGCAGGGGAACGCGGGACATTTCCTTGAGGTATAGCCCCACGCTGTCGTCAGCTGAGATGTTTTCGAGGTTTGGCAGCAGGGTGGGTTCCATGGCAGTGGGGTTGAAGTCGATTGTTGAGGCTTCCAGCTTGGACAGGTCGGGTTCCTGTTCCGTATCTTCCTCGATCACGATTTCCACACCCTGGCGGTGGAGCAGGCTGAACAGCTCCAACAGGCGCTCGTCGTCATCCCCATCCCACGGAAAGACTTCCATGATGTCGCCGGTGGTCAGGTATCCCTGCAGGTCGGCTTTTTCAAGCAGCGTATCCAGCGTTTCAGTTTGTTGTGGTTGGTGGCTATCCATTGTTTCCCTCCTCGTTGCAGACACTATTCTTCCAGCAATTTTTTCAACGAAGCCAGTCTGGGATCACCTGCTTCATCATCATGATTGCACGTGCTTTCATTGAGGTTGTTCCCGCAAACCGGGCACAACCCCTTGCAATCCGGGCGGCATAGTGGGCTGATGGGTATTTCCAGCAGGATATACTCGCGCAGTACCGGTGAGAGGTCGATGATGCCTGATTCTGGCATGATCAAGCCTGATTCGGTCATATAACGCTGCGAAAAGGCATACAGCTCGGTAAAGTCAACGTGCAGCGATTGCTGGAAGTCGGTCAGGCAGCGCACGCATTCCATGCTGACATCACCCTGCAGGTCAGCCCGCAGCAAGATACCTTGCGGAGTGCGGGTAGTGCGCACCATACCGGTAAGGTTTTCGACCCTCAGATCGGGGGGTATATTTACATGTGGAAAATCGAATGGAATATCCCGGATGAAACCGGCTGATTGGGCAACAACGAAGCCAACATTCAGTCGCAAAGGAGAATGCGGGTCAGACACTTTGATTTATGGCAATGCATTAGAATAAGCTTGAAAAAGCAAAGTAATTTATAATTTCAGTTGAATATTATAACATATTTTGTTACCACGAGTAGGGTAAAATAAACAATCGCCCCCAGCCTATGGTGGTGAGACAAAGGTATGGTCCTTCTCATGGAGGTTTAATGTGCGCTTGTTGGTAGCTACCAATAACCAGGGAAAACTGGGCGAGATCCTGTCGCTGCTTGCCCCGCTCCAGCTTGAAATTGTCTCTCCAGGCCTATTAAACCTCCACCTGGAGGTGGAAGAGCATGGCAGCACCTACGCAGAGAATGCCTGCCTCAAGGCGGTTGCCTTTGCCCGGATGTCGGGCCTGCCTGCACTTGCCGACGACTCGGGCCTGGAGGTGGATGCACTGGATGGCGCTCCCGGTATCCACTCAGCCCGCTTTTCTCCCCTGCCCAACGCCACCGATACCGACCGCCGGGCACGCTTGCTGGAGCAGCTGAAAAAGCTCCCCCGCCCCTGGAAGGCACATTTCCATTGCACGGTGGCGATCGCCACGCCCACTGGAAAGGTGCGTTTTGCCCACGGTGATTGCCCGGGTGAGATTATTCCAGTTGAGCGTGGCACCAACGGCTTCGGTTACGACCCCGTCTTCCTGCTCCCCCAGGTCAGCCGAACCATGGCCGAGTTATCCATGGAGGAAAAGAATCGCCTCAGTCACAGGGCAAGGGCCATCCAGGCTGCCATCCCCATTCTGCAAAGCATGCTTTTGGAACCGCCTCCAACCCCATCTTAGGCACTTGGTGCCTGAGATGCTTTCCAAGCCGGATATTTTAGGTTATCATAATGTCGATGAGCTCCCTCAACTATACCCTTCTGGTGGGTGGCATTTCCATTGTTTTGGGTATACTGCTTTGTTTGGGCATCCTCAGCGCTTTTGGACAATTGCAAATCGGAAGCAAGCACTCCAGGCAGGCTAACGCGGGTGGCAAAGCTCTTTACGATATGGACTACCGCCGCCTGCGTGATATCTACGTCCTGATCTCCAAGGTCACCGCCACGCTTAAATACGAGCGCGTGCTGGAGATCGCCCTTGACCTGGGCTCAAGGGTGCTGGCAACGCCCAATGTACCTGCCGAAAGGTTGGTCAGCGCCGTCCTTCTCTTTACCGAAGCGGAGCGTGGGCACCCGTCCTTGACCGTAGGAGCAGCCCGGCACTTCACGCAGTCGGATATGCGGGTGGTGCTCCCCGGTACCAGCGGGTTGATCGCCGAGGTGATTACGGAGGGTGCCACTAAAAGCCGAAACGAAATAAACAAGGACCCCGAGCTGAACCATATCGTTGCCCTGCGCAGCTGTGGGGTGGCTTATTGCCTGCCATTGCGGGTGGGGCTGGACACGTATGGGGTGATGCTTTTTGCCCACTCCGACCCCAATTTTTTCACCCAATCCAAGTGTGAGCTGCTGGAGATCATCGCCCACCAATCCGTCATTGCCATCCAGAACGCCCGGCTCTACAGCGACATCCAGCAGGAAAAAGAAAAGATGATCGAGATCCAGGAGCAGGAGCACCGCAAACTCGCCCGCGACCTGCATGACGGTCCCACCCAGTCGATGGCTGCCATTGCCATGCGGCTTAATTTTGCCCGCCGCCTGCTGGAAAGAGACCCGCAGGCCACTGCCGAGGAGCTGTCTAAGATTGAAGAGCTTGCCCGGCGCACCACGCGCGAGATCCGCCACATGTTGTTCACCCTGCGCCCGCTGGAGCTTGAATCGCAGGGCTTGATCGGTGCCCTGAAAGCCATGGCCGAAAAGACCCACGACACGTATGACCAGAATGTCATTGTTGAGGCAGATGAGAACGTTGTCTCCCAGCTTGAGAAAGGCCGCCAGGCCATCATATTCTACATCGCCGAAGAAGCGATCAACAATGCATGCAAGTACGCCCAGGCGAGCCACATCTGGGTACGGATGAAAGCGATGGACAAGGAAGCGCTATTGCTCGAGATCCAGGATGACGGCATTGGCTTTGATAAAAGCAACGTGGAAGCCACTATCGAGCAGCGCGGCAGCCTGGGTTTGAAGAACATGAGCGAGCGTGCCGAAATGGTGAACGGCATCTTCCGGCTGGATTCGTCGCCGGGCAAGGGCACAATCATCCGTGTGCTCATCCCACTCACCCAAGAGGCCACTGAACGGCTGCGTAGAGGCGGTTGATTAACCATGCCCGTGTCAGGGAATTTATACTACTCCCACCACCAGGATGTTGGAGCCGAAAAGCCACCCCTGGTGTTAATTCATGGTGCAGGGGGGATGCACCTGTATTGGCCGCCGGAGGTCCGTCGCCTGCGCGGTTATAACGTTTACGCAGTTGACCTGCCGGGTCATGGCAAGTCTGCTGTCGTGGACGGGCAGCAAACGGTCGGTGATTATGCCCACCTTCTACTCCAGTGGCTGGAATCACTGGGATTGCGCCGGGCATTTCTGGTGGGTCACTCTATGGGTAGCGCCATCGCCTTAGCCCTGGCAATCCATCACCCCGAATATGTCATCGGGCTGGGATTGCTGGGTGCTGGTGCACGCCTACGGGTGCATCCGGACCTGTTGAGCTACGTTGCCGATCCAACCACCTTTTATAAGGCAACCGACATGCTGGTCAGCTGCTCTTTCAGCCCCTATTCGCCAGCGCGCCTGATTGAGCTGGCCTCCAAGCGCCTGGCAGACACCCGCCAGAGCGTTTTATATGGAGACCTGCTCGCCTGCGACCGGTTCGATATCATGGACCGGTTGGGTGAGGTGAGGCAGGAGACATTGGTCATTGTCGGAGAAGAAGACCAGCTGACCCCTGTACGCTATGCCCAGTATCTATCCAGCACCATACCTAATGCCAGGTTGCACATCGTCTCTCGTGCCGGTCACATGGTGATGCTGGAGCAGCCGGGAGATGTCGCCGAGAGCCTGCTTTCGTTCTTAAAAGACATTTCATTCCATCCAGGTGAGGTTTCTTGATATGTACATTGCGATCGAGGGTGTCATTGGGGTCGGGAAAACCACTTTAGCACGCCTGCTCCAGCCGACTTTCCAGTCTGCCATCGTCCTCGAGGTTTTCGAGGAAAATCCGTTCCTTTCTGATTTCTACTCCGACCGCCAGCGCTATGCCTTCCAAACGCAGATATTCTTCCTGCTCAGCCGTTACTACCAACAGCGGCGGTCTGTGCCCGAGATACTCAAACGTGGCGAGTCGCTGATCAGCGACTACACCTTTGCCAAGGACGCACTCTTCGCCCGCATCAACCTGGCTGGCGATGAGCTGGAGATGTATTACCGGGTGCACGATGCCCTGGCGGAAAAGATTCCCCTTCCCGACCTGGTCGCTTACCTGCGCGCAGGTACGGATGTGCTCATGCAGCGTATTGCCTCGCGCGATCGTCCTTATGAGCGCAATATGGATCGAGACTATATCGACCAGCTCAACCGCGCCTATGATGCCTTTTTCCTCGAAAACCAGGCCCGGAATGTGGCTGGGAACGCGACCGTTCTCACCCTCGACACCAACGAGCTCGACTATATACGCCGGGCGGATGACCTGAAATGGGTGGAGAACCGCATCCGGCAGGCGTTGAAGCAGGTCCCTTTCCAAGCGACATTTCCATTGTTGGACGAGTCTTGAGTTTTATTGGCCGAAGCATGATGACATCATCCTGGCAAGAAAAATCATATTATTTCCCTTCGTTCTCCATGCATGGGGGTGAAAAATGCGCATAAACCGGAACATGTTGCTGAAAGTCGCCGCCGATACCGTAGACAGGTATGTACGTTCTGACCATTCACTGCTGGCGATTTACTTACAGGGATCACTATTGGGTGATTCACCGTTGATCGGGAACACCGCCGACATTGACCTGTTTTTTGTCCACAATGACGAGGTTGCCACCGCGCGCGAGGTGGTCAAGGTCTCCGATGAAGTTCACCTGGATATCTCACACCACAGCCACATGGTTTACCGCCAGCCGCGTGAACTGCGCGTACATCCCTGGTTGGGTCCCGCAGTTTATGGCTGCAAGATCATGTACGACCCGCAGCACTTCATGGATTTTGCCCAGGCCAGCGTCAGGGGCAAGTTTGCCAACGTGGACAACGTATTAACCCGAGTGCGGAGGCAGGCTGAGCATGCCAGGGAGATGTGGGAATCTTTCTACGCCGAGCCTCGCTCTCCTGGTCCACAGGACGCCTTGCTTTACCTGCATGCGCTGGAACATGCCGCTAACGCCGTGGCAGGCTTGAGTGGGCAGATCTTGCCGGAGAGACGTTTCCTGCTTGACTTGCCTGCCAGGGCCGAGGCGGTGGGCAAACCCGGATTGTTCGCCGGCTTTATGGGATTGTTGGGTGCGCCAGCCGTGGATGAGGGTGCCCTGCGTACCTGGCTACCTGAGTGGCAACGCGCCTATGCGGCTGTGCCGGCTGGCACGGAGGCACCCATCCGGTTACACCCGCATCGCTGGTTCTACTACCAACGGGCGATCGAAGCCATATTAGAGGGGGCAAATCCGCTGGCTGCATTGTGGCCTTTATGGCGCACCTGGACGTACGCGATTTGCACGCTGCCAGGTGACGCATCACAGCTGGATGCCTGGCAGCAAGCCGGGGAGCAGCTGGGCCTGCTGGGGCCGAAATTTGCCGAAAAGATTCCTGCCCTGGATATCTACCTGGACATGCTTGACGAGCTGTTGGAGGACTGGGCGCGCGAGCACGGGGGATAGACGGTGGAAACCGCTTAGCTCACGATATTGCATTTTTCCCCACTTATTGCATAATATCATACAAATAATTAGTGATACAGCACTTATTATTGTCATTCGAATGTTTCACGTGAAACATTATTGACGTTT
>Ga0105106_10004457_pt1 | contig 10007 bp, 11 predicted proteins | sample PPLLaktember2015_5_FD_79109 | JGI IMG/M metagenome (GOLD analysis project Ga0105106, IMG submission 79109) | Freshwater sediment microbial communities from Prairie Pothole Lake near Jamestown, North Dakota, USA - PPLs Lake P8 Core (1) Depth... | ecosystem: Environmental > Aquatic > Freshwater >... | reverse complement strand
CTCGGGCCGGCGTTTGTCAAGTCCCGGGAACCGCGGTAAAATGGGAGCGGTCTCAAGGTTATACGGAAAGCGATGGAACAAGGTTTCTTCCGGAGGCTCCCGGCCGGGCTCGCCGGGGCGCTCCTCCTGGCCGGTCTGGGCCTGGCCCTCGCCGGACCAGGCGGCACCCTCGATAAGGCCCCGGCCGGCAACGCGGCCTGGTGGGAGGTCCGGCTCGTCATCGCGGCCAAAGGCCGCTATATCGTCCGCGGCGGGCGAACGCCTCTCACGGGGGAATACACCTGCCGGATCCGATGGGATGGGCGGCTCGAGCCGGACGACGACGATTTTCTCCTCGTGCACCTCAGGACGGAGATCCTGGAATGGCACCTCCGGGAAACGGCCGGTCCGGCCGGGCGCGAGAACGTCGTCGAATCCGCGGCCAAGCCGTCCCTGCGCATGGAGTACGTCCTCAAGGACGGGCATGAGGTCGAGTTCGCCTTCGGGCTCGGCGGCATCCCCATCCCCCTGCACGTCTCGCCGCTCGCCGTCGTTCTCGAGCTGCCCCGGTCGTCCGGACGGGAGGCCGGGCTCCCCGGCCACGGCTACGGCGATTTTGTCTGCCGCGGCTCGAGCCGGGTCGTCCTCCCGGAGACCGATTTCCTCGCGCCGGCCCGCGAGCGGCTTTTCTCGTGGGACTGGCGGCGGGAGAAGCAGTATGTCAAAGAGGGCCGGGTCTTTGTCGTGACGCAGGATCACTCGGCCGAGGCCGCCGTCGCCCTGACCGCCCACTGACCGCGGGCGTCAGGCCCGCGGATGGAACTTGTCGTACACGCGGCGGAGCCGCTCCCGGCTGACGTGCGTGTAGATCTGCGTCGTCGTGATCTGGCTGTGCCCGAGCATGAGCTGGACGGAGCGCAGGTCCGCGCCCCGCTCGAGCAGGTGGGTCGCGAACGAGTGCCGGAGGACGTGGGGACTGATCTTGACCGCGAGCCCGGCGTTGCCGGCGTGCTTTCGAAGGAGCTTCCAAACCCCCTGCCGGGTGAAAGGGCGGCCGCGCCGCGTGAGGAAGAGCTCCTCCCGTTCGCCGGGATCGACGAGAGGACGGGCCCCGGCGAGATAGCGCCGGACCGCGTCGCAGGCGGAACGGCCGAGCGGGACGATCCTCTCCTTGCCGCCCTTGCCGCGGCAGACGAGGAAGCCGTCGTCGAGGTTGATCTCGGCCAGCTTGAGCGCCGCCAGCTCGGACACCCGGAGGCCGGACCCGTAGAGGACTTCGAGCATGGCCCGGTCCCTCAAGCCGTGCGCTTTCTTCTCGTCGGGCGATTGGAGGAGCGCTCCGGCCTCGGCGACGGTGAGAAACCGGGGCAGGGCGAGCCAGGTCGAGGGCGTGGTCAGCCGGGACGTGGGGTCCTTCTTGATCAGGCCGCTGAGGACGAGGAAGCGGAAAAAGGACCGCAGGGCGGAAATCAGGCGGGCGAGCGACCTGGCGGACAGGCCGGACCGGCTTTCCCCGTGGATGAGGCCGACCAGGGTCTCCTCGGTGACCCGCGGCAGGGGGATCTTGCCGGCCTTGAGGGAGGCCAGGAGCTTGCGGACGTCCCGGGCGTAGGATGCGATGGTATTCGCTGAGAGGCCCTTCTCGACGGCCAGGTACTCGAGGAACAGGCGCAGGGCATCCTCGGCCGGGGAGGCGGGAGGCTTCATGTCAGGGAGGGATTGGAGCCGCGCTCCTGACGGACCGTCGTGCGGGGGCCGTGGCCGGGCAGGACGACCGTCTCCTCCGGGAGCGTCAGGATGCGCTCCCGGATGGACTGTTCGAGGTCCTTCCAGGAGCCGCCGGGAAGGTCGGTCCGGCCGACGCCGCCGCAGAAGAGCGTGTCCCCCGAGAACAGCACGCCGGCGTGCACGAACCCGATGCTGCCCGGCGTGTGGCCCGGGGTATGAATGACCCGGAGCGAGTCCCGGCCGATGGGGATCTCGTCGCCCTCGGCAAGCAGACGGTCGGGGGGCGGCGAGTTCCGGGCCCCGAGAAGGAGGCTGAGCTCGATGAAATCGGACGCTTTAAGGAGGCCGGTGTCGGCGGCGTGCATGGCCAGGGGAACGGCGTACTTTTCGACGATATCGCTGTTGGCGCCGATGTGGTCGACGTGGCCGTGGGTGTTGAGGACGACGATGGGCTTGAGCTCCAGGTCGGCGATGGTCGAGATGATCTTCTCGTGATCGGCGCCGGGGTCGATGACGGCGCAGGCGCGGGTTTCTTCGTCATAGACGAGGTAGCAGTTGGTTTCGAGGGCGCCGACGACCACCAGCTCGTACTTCATGCCCACTCCCGGAGCCATCTTAATGCCAAAGTTCCATCGAGTCAACTCGGGGGACCGTCCGGCTCTGTTCCGCCGGCGGAGGGAATGATATAATCGAGGCGTGGATGTCTTGATCACCCAGGAGGCGCGGCGCGAGGTCGAGGCGCTTCAGGCCTTCAGGCCGGCGCCGGGCGCGTGGGGAGTGATCGTCGGTCACAAGCGCGGGCCCCGGTTCATCGTCGAAAAGATCGTCGCGGCGGGAAGCCCGAAATCCGCGCCCGACGAGCGGCTGCTCGCCCGGCTGGACAAGATCTGGCCGGGGCGCGTGATCGGGCTCGCCGCCCTGCGCCCGGAAGCGGCGTTCAAGAAAGCCCTGCTCGGACCGGCCTGGTTCGGGAAGCTCGTTCTCCAGTCGTCCGGCCCGGTCAAGGCCCCGGTCCTCCGGTCATGGGTGGTCGAATTCGAGCGCAGGTTCTTTCTCGCTCCCATCCCGTTTGCGCCCGACGCGAAGGAGTAAGCCATGAGCGAACCGCTGACCCCCGAAGAGGAACGCACGTGCCTGAAGCTTGCCCGTCAGGCGCTAGATCATTATTTCGAGACAGGCGAACCTCTCGGCTCTCCGGTCAAGTCCGGCCCCCTCAAAGAGAAGCGGGGCGCCTTCGTCACCCTCACGAACGGCGGCGAATTGCGCGGCTGCGTCGGCTATCCCCTGCCGGTCAAGCCGCTCGACGAGACCATCATCGAGATGGCCGTCGCCGCCGCCACCCGTGACACGCGGTTCGCGCCGATCGCGTCTCACGAACTGACAACGCTGAAGATCGAGATATCCGTGCTGGGCCTGCCGGAGCCCCTCAACGACCCCGGCCAGGTCGAGGTCGGGCGCCACGGCATCATCGTCTCGAAGGGATTCTATAAAGGCCTGCTCCTTCCCCAGGTCCCGGTCGAGCACGGTTGGGACCGGGAGACCTACCTCGGCCACGGATGCCTCAAGGCCGGGCTCCCGGCGGGGGAATGGAAGAAAGGGGCGAAGATCGAGGTCTTCACCGCCCAGGTCTTTTCGGAATAGCGGCTCGCGCGAGGATCGGCCGGCTATTTCTTCTTCTTCGTCTTCAGCGCGTCCAGCTCCGCCTTGGCCTCGGCCTTCAGGACGTCGTCCTTCGAGGTCGTCTTGGGCATGTCGATGACCTTCTGGAACGACTCCCCCGCCTCGTCGTATCTCTTGAGCGCGACGAGGGTCCGGCCGAGCTCGAGGTAATGGTTGATATACTCGGGGTGGAGCTCGATGGCCTTGCGGAGATGCTTCTCCGACTCGGCGTACGACCCTTTCGGGATGGAGCCGTAGACAATGTTCCCGAAGAAGCGCTTGGCCCCGCCGATCTCGTCCATCCTCCGGTGCCAGCGCCCGTAGGCGTGATAAGCGAGGTGATTGGTCGGATCGAGCTCGATGGCCTTCTCGATCTCGGCCCTGACCGCTTTCGAAGCTTCGATCTGCTCCTTCTTGCCGAGGAGGAGCAACCGCTTGCCGTTTGCCGCGGCCAGCTGGAAATGGCCCCAGGTATCGTCCGGGTTGGCCGCTACGGCCTTCCGGGCCAGGGCCGTGGCCTCGGTGTACATCTGCTTCTGCCGTTCCTTGACGTCCTTGTCCGTAGCCGGAATGACATCGGCGATGTCGACCATGGCCCGCGAGGCCTTCCAGAGGGCCTCATAGTCCGCGGGCTCGAGGGCGAGCGCCGCCTGATAGTGTTCGAGGGCCTTGGCGTCGTCGAAGGCGGCGTAGGCCGCGTCGCCCTCGCCGATGTGGTCGGCCGCCGTCTGGGCCAAGGCCGGACCGGCCAGAAGAGCGGCCGCTGCGAGCACAAACAAGATGCTTTTCTTCATGGTTATCCCTCCGTGCCCTTTACCTATTACCAGTTTCGCCGGAAATGTCAAGCGGACGCCCCCCCTGACGGGGTCTCGAGGCCCGGTATCGCTCGATAACGAGGCCGGCCAGGAACCCGGCGGCGCAGCACGCCACGCCAAGCGGGAGGGAACGCGGCCAGGCGGGAACGGGCAGGAGCCGCAGCCCCGACTCGCTCAGGAAAGAGACGACCGCGTAACCGCCGCCTGAGACAAGTCCCAGCAGCCCGGCCAGAGGCGCCCGCCTCTTCAGGAAGAGCGCGGCGAGGCCCGGGATGACCAGGCCTTCGGCCATGATCGTCGAGGCCAGGCCCAGGGTCTTGAGGATATCGCCCAGGCGGGCGGCAATGAAGAGGGCGGCCAAGGCCAGGACGGCCGTCGAGGCTCTCGCCAGCCCCAGCGGCCGGCCGCTCGGGGGACCCCCGGACTTCCGCCCCGGAAGGTCCTGGGTCAGCGTGAAAGCCCCGGCGTTGAGGGCCGCGTCCATCGTCGAGAAGACCGCCGCAAGGACGGTCACAAAGAGGAGCCCGCCGAGGAAGGACCCCGCCTCACGGGTAACGAAGCGGGTGACGAGGGGAACGCCGGCCCCGCCTTCCGGGAAGAGCGGGAGGAAGAGCATGCCGGCGGCGACGATGCCCGCGTAAAAAAGACCCAGGAGAACCGCCGCGGCGGCGGTCCCGCCGCGCGCCGATCTCTCGCTCCGGGCCGCCTGCATCCTCTGCCAGGCGATGGGCGAGACCGTCCAGGCCAGGATGAACGAGAGGGCGATGAGGACGTTGCGCTCTCCCCCGGCGAAAACATCGAAATAGGCCCCCCGGCCCGACCCGGCAGCGGCGGCGCGGACAGCGCTCCAGGAGGTCCGCGACGCCAGGGCCGCGACCATCCCGGCAACGCCGGCGACGAGCAGCGCGAATTGGAGGACATGCGTCCTGGCCACGGCCCGCAGACCGCCCGACGCGGAATAGACGATGACGATCCCGGCGGCCAGGGCGAGGCTCGAGAAGGGACCCGTGCCCAAGAACGCCCCCAGGAACGGCCCGGCGGCGACCATCTGCGAAGCGGCCAGAACGGTCATGTACCAGATGACAAGGACGGTCGTCAAAGCGCCGGCCGCCCGGCCGTAGCGGTCCCGCATGAGCCCGGACGGGGTCAGGCCGGATACGGCGCGGATGGGCCGGGCGAGGCCCGTCAGGATGAGCAGGGTCGCGACGGCGGGAATCCCCATGATCCAGAGGGCGCTCACGCCGTCGCGGCACGCCTCGTCGGTGGACACGAGGAGGGAGGCCGCGCCGATCCACGAGGCGCAGAGCGAGAACGCGACCCGGCCGGCGCCCAGCCGGCGCGAGGCCAGGAAGAAGGAATCCAGACTCCCGGGCTTCTTCCGGACGCCGAGGCCGGCGGCCCAGAGCACGGCCGCATAGGCGGCGACGGCCACGACGAAGCCCGATTTCACGCGCGGCAGTATACACTATTCCAAGGGGACTGTCCCCGACCGGTTGGGACCGGAAGAATAAAAACGTCCCCGTTTTCGGCTATAATAGGCGTCATGAGACGTTTAGCGGCCGTTTTAGCTGGCCTGGCCATCCTGGCCGGCGTCCCGGGGCTCGAGGGGGGAAAGTCCCCCGCCGGCATCCGAGCCAACCGGCAAGAGGGACAGTCCCCCGCGGGGACAGCCCATCCAGTCTCTCCCGCCGAGGAGGCCGTGGCCAACCTGGAGCGGACCCTCAAGGCCGTCACAACGCTCGAGGCCCGCTTCGAACAGCTCCACTACTCCATGGCGGTCTCGGAACCCCTGCGCGAGAAGGGCGATCTTTTCCTCCAGAAGCCCGACCGCATGCGTTGGGCCTACAAGGATCCCCAGGACAAGGTTTTCCTCTATAAGGAAGGCGTCCTCGAGATGTACCTGCCCGAAGAAAAGCAGCTCACCCGGAGCCCGGTCTCCAAGGAGGCCCTGGAGTCCGATATCTTCGGCATCTTTCTCGGGGCGGTGTCCTTCGGAGACGCCTATATTGTCGAAGACAATCCCTTCCCGACCGAGGCCACCCGCGTCCGCCAGGTCAAGCTGACCCCCAGGACGGAGGGCGAATTTTCCCATATCCTCCTCGAGATCGACGAGACGACCTGGCTCCTGCGCCGGGCCATCTTCCTCGAGTGGGCGGGGAACAAGCGCGAGTTCATCTTCAGCCGGGTCAGGACCGGCGAGCGCATCCCGGCGGCGACCTTCACCCTGAAAGTCCCCCCGGGCACCGAGATCATCGATGACACGGGCGGCGGCATCCGCTAGGGACGCCAAACCTTTCGGTTGGGAACCCGTATGAATACACGAGGGCAGGATGCTCTCTCGATGACAGAAGACCGTCAGCTTGTGTCCCGGACCCTCAAAGGAGATCGCAAGGCGTACGAAATGATCGTCCGTAAATACGAGCAGCCGCTCACGAGCTACCTCAGCCGGATGACCGGGGAGCGCGAGGCGGCCCTCGATTTCGCCCAGGAAGTCTTCATCAAGGCGTACTGTTCGCTGGCGTCCTACCGGCCGGCCTTCAAGTTCAGCACCTGGCTGTTCAAGATCGCCTCGAACCACATAATCGACCACTGGAGAAAGAAGAGGCTGCCGACAGTGTCCATCGACCAGCCCATCGAAGAGGAGGACGGCCCGATGATGCCCCAAGTCCCCGATCCCGGGCCGTCGGTCGTCCGCCGGTTCGAGCTGGCCGAGATCCGGGAGAGGATCGAGCGGGCCCTGGAATCCGTCCCCGAGGCGCTTCGGGAGCTCTTCGTCCTGCGCCACGTCAACGAGTTCTCGTACGAGGAGATCGCCGATATCAAGAGCCTGCCCGTCGGCACGGTCAAGAACCGCGTCTTCCAGGCCAAGGAACTGCTGAGAAAAAGGATGGAGGCATCGTGACGTCCTGCCCGCGCCCCGAAGACCTCTATCTCTATCTCGAGGGCGAGCTCGGTCCGTACGACGCCCGCAAGATCGAAGAGCACGCCGACGATTGCCCTGCCTGCCGCGAGGCCCTGGCCGAGAGGCGCCTGCTCCACGAGGCCTTCACCACCCTCGCCCCCTTCGAGGTGCCGGCGGACTTCGCCCGGTCGGTCATGGCCGGCCTGCCGGAGCCGGAGACGCGGAGGGCCGGATGGCTCGCGCCCCTCGTCGCGGCCATGGCTTCGCTGGGGATCGGCCTCCTCGGCTTTTACGTCTTCACCGGCCAGAGGGTCTTCGGGGTCCTGGCCTCCGTCAACCGTTTCTTCGGCCAAATCATCGCCCAGGTCGCGCCGCTGGCCGCCAAGACCCTCAAGATCGGGAACGTCGTTCTCAAGGTCGCCGGCGACATCGTGGACATGGGTTTTGCCGGTCTCCTGACCTTCTCGCGCCTCCTGGGCCCGGAGGTCGTCATCCTCGTCCTCGGCCTCGGGGCCCTGCTTTCGGTCCTCGCCTTCTTCGGGGCGAAACGATTCCTCCAGGGAGAAGGATCATGATGAAGAAAGCCTTCCTGTGGGCCCTCGCGGGCCTTTTCGTCGCGGCGCCGCTCGCCGCCCCGCCGGCGGCCCGGGCCGAGATCAGCTCCCAAAAGGAGATCCACATCGCCCCCGGCGAAACCCAAGAAGAGATCATCAGCTTCGGCGGGCACGTCCTCATCGAGGGCAAGGTCCTGGGCGACGTGGTGGTCATCGGCGGGTCGATCACGGTCAGCGGCGAAACCGGACAGTCCGTCGTCGGCATCGGCTCGCGGATCGTCGTCAAGTCCACGGCCTCGATCGCCAGGGACCTGGCCGCCCTTGGCGGGACACTCGAGAAGGAGCCGGGCTGCGTCATCGGCGGCGACACGATCTACTTCCAAACGCGCGAGCTCAGCGACCGGCTCTTCAAGGACGGCCACCTCTTCAAGGGCGTCTTCTCGCTCTCGCTCATCCCCATCATCGTCGTCTTCAAGCTGGCGACGATCTTCCTCTGGCTCATCATCGCCTTGATGGGCGCCGCCCTTTTCCCCAAGCCGATCGCTTTGGCCGCCGGGGAGATCCGGAAGCACTTCTGGCCGGCTTTGGGGACCGGGATCGTGGCCATCCTCGCCTTCACGATGCTCGTGTTCTTCGCCGCGATGCTGAGCTTCATCCTCATCGGCATCCCGATCGCCATCGCGCTCGTCGTGGCCGGGTTCATCGTCAAGGTCTTCGGCCGGCTGGCCGTCTTCTATCTGCTCGGGGAAAGCGCCCTGCGGTCCTTCCGGTCCCGGAGCGTCTCGGCGATGGGCACCGTCCTGATGGGCCTGCTCGTCTTCAGCCTGGCCGGCTTCGTGCCGGTCCTCGGATTCCTCTTCACCTTCGTGATGAACGCCGTCGGCTGGGGCATCGCCATCCGGACGAGATTCGGCTCGCGGGAGAACTGGTTTGCAAAGACCCCGCCTGCCTGCTAATTCGGTACTCATTCGGTGACACACAACTCAATACACTCAATTCACATCGAAGCAAGGAATGCTCCCCGGACCGGACCCCAGCCACCCTCGCCAGAAGACGGTCGAAACGAGTCGTAACCAGGGGAGGGCAATTAGGTGAATTTAGGTGTGTGTCACCGTTCGAGGATCTCTTTTTCTTTGGCCGAAGCAGATTCCTCGGCCTTGGAAATCGTCTCGTCGAGGAGCTTCTGGAGCTGCTCGATCCCCGAGAACTTCTCGTCCTCGGTGATCTCCTTCTCCTTCTCCAGCTCCTCGATGAATTCCTTGGCCTCGCGGCGCATGTTGCGCAGGGCCGTCTTCTCTTCTTCGAGCATCTTGCCGATCTTCTTGGCCATCTCCCGGCGGCGCTCCTCGTCGAGGGGCGGGATGGGGACCCGGAGGAGCTTGCCGTCGTTGAGGGGATTGAGGCCGAGATCGGCCCCGCGGATGGCCTTGTCGACCGGCTCGAGCATCGAGGGATCGTAGGGCTGGACGACGATGAGCGTCGGCTCGGGCACCTTGATCGTGGCCACCTGGTTGACGGGCGTGGGAACGCCGTAGTAGCTGACCTTGATCTCTTCGAAGATGCTGATGTTGGCCCGGCCGGTCCGGAGCATGCCGATCTCCTTGCGGAAATGTTCGGCCGAGGTCTTCATCTTCTTGGCCGTGTCGTTGAGCAGGTCTTTGACCATGGCGTCCCTCGCGAAAACTTGATGGGGACCGTCCCCAAGGGGACTGCCCCTCTGGCAACAGAGCCGATGATAGAATAGGGCGTCCGGAGTGTCAAGGAAGGTCGGCCGGCCGGCCATCCCAATAGTAACGAAAAGTAGGTTTGACCCCTTCTTGGCTTAATAGACGCGGGTGCCGATCGCCTCGCCCATGACGGCCTTGAGGATATTGCCGCCCTTGCCCAGCTCGAAAATGAGGATGGGCATGCCGTTGTCCGCGCAGAGCGAGATGGCCGTGGCGTCCATGACCTTGAGGTTCTTCTTGAGGACGTCGATGTAGCGGATGGTCGGGAACTTCTTGGCGGCCTTGTCCTTGACCGGGTCGGCCGAGAAGACGCCGTCGACCTTGGTCGCCTTGAAGATGATCTCGGCCCCGATCTCGAGGGCCCGCTGGGCCGCGGCTGTGTCGGTCGTGAAGAAGGGGCAGCCGATGCCGGCCGAGAAGATGATGATCCGGCCCTTTTCCATGTGGCGGATGACCCGCCGGCGGATGAACGGCTCGGCCACGGATTTGATCTCGATGGCCGAAACGTGGCGGGTGTCCGCCCCGGCCTTGTCGAGCGCGGCCTGGAGGGCGACGCCGTTGATGACCGTGGCCAGCATGCCCATCTGGTCGGCCGAGCCCTGGTCGATGCCGTCCTTGATGCCCTTGGCCCCGCGGAAGAGGT
>Ga0105106_10004455_pt1 | contig 10009 bp, 10 predicted proteins | sample PPLLaktember2015_5_FD_79109 | JGI IMG/M metagenome (GOLD analysis project Ga0105106, IMG submission 79109) | Freshwater sediment microbial communities from Prairie Pothole Lake near Jamestown, North Dakota, USA - PPLs Lake P8 Core (1) Depth... | ecosystem: Environmental > Aquatic > Freshwater >... | reverse complement strand
TCCCTCCGCTCGCCCTTGACCCGGGAGCCGGACGGATCCCCGGGCAGGCCCAGATGTTGGAGCCCGGCCAGCATTCCGAGGAGGTCGGTGCAGTTCGTGAGAAGTCCCAGGATGAGTCTCTCCCCCTGCCTGTTCCGGGCGACGATCGAGCCGATGTTGCGGCTCTCCAGCGCGTCCCGGTTCCAGGCGCCATACTCGGCCTGCTCCTCCTTGGAGAGCGCGGCTGTTTCCGGGCCCCGGACTTCGCAGCCGAGCTTGTCGAGGAGCGGCAGGAGGCCGCCCTCGGCCATATACTTCGGGCCGTCCGAGTCGTTCTTGACGATAGCCACCTGAAGCTTCGGGCCGGCCTGAGGGAAAGCCGCGGCCGCCAGAAGGGGAACGGCGCAAGCAAGGGCCAGCGCCAGCAGTCCGTATGACGAGACCGTATGGTTCATGGTTGTGCCCTCCGGATCGTCGCTCAGAAGGCATCATAGCTTTGCCGCCCCCATGGAATCAAGGCCCGCAACGATCGCCTTGACAGGGTTTCGGGCCCGGGGCTATCCTCTCCCTCGACGAAGGATTCTCGAGGAACCGATGACAGCGACCGAGGTTGCGACCGCCGCAGCGGAGACACCCTCCGGGCGTCCGCTGCGCATCTGGGAGATCGACTTCCTGCGCGGCCTGTCCATCATCCTGATGGTCGGCTACCATCTCCTCTTCGACCTGGGGGAGTTCGTCGGCATCGAAAAGTTCCTGGGTTGGTCCACCGATCTGTCGAAGTCGGCCTGGACGATCGCCCAGGCGTTCTTTGCCTGTCTTTTTGTCGTCCTCTCCGGCATCAGCTCCACGCTCAGCCGGAACAACGTCCGCCGCGGGCTCCGGCTTCTCGCCGTATCGCTCGCCGTGAGCGCGGCGACCTTCGTCTTCGATCCTGCTTCGGCCGTCTACTTCGGGATCCTCCAGTGTCTCGCCGTCTCCATGCTGATCTACGGCGCGGCGTTCGAGAAGGCCCGGCCGGCCGTCTGCACGGCCTGGGGCGCCGTCATCGTCGGCCTCGGCGCCGCGCTCCCGGCCGTGAGGGCGGCGCTGGCGGTCCGTTCCGATTGGCTGCTGCCGCTCGGCATCCACAGCCCTTCCTTCTCTTCCTTCGATTATTTCCCGCTTGTCCCTTGGCTCGGGATCTTCCTCCTCGGCGCCGCCCTGGGAAAATCCGTATACGCCTCCAAACGGAGTCTCCTGCCTTGGCGGCTGCCGAAGACCTTCGTCAACTTCGCCGGACGACACTCGCTCCTGATCTACATCGTCCACCAGCCCGTGATCATGGGCGTGCTCTATGTCCTGGGCTTGGCCCGGTAACGGGCCTTTTAGAGCAGGACTTATTCCTGCAAGGAGTGAAAAATGACATCACGAGTCTCCCTCAAGGACAAAATCATCCTGGTCACCGGGGCCACGGGCGGCCTGGGCCGGGTGGTTGTCAAGCGTCTGCTCGAAGCGGGCGCGTTCGTGGCCGCGGCCTATCGGGACGAAGCGAAATTCAAGGGCCTCTCAGGTTCCTTGGGCGAGGCCGGGGAATCCCTCAGCGGCTTCAAGGCCGATGTCACATCGGAGACCGAAGTTCGGGGGATGGTCGAGGAGGTCATCCGGCGCCACGGCCGCGTCGACGCTCTCTTGAATCTTGCCGGAGCCTACCGGGGCGGGGCGGACGTCGCCGGGACCTCCGAGCACGACTGGGATTTCCTGATGCAGACGAACCTCAAATCGGCTTTCCTCTGTTCCCGGGCCGTGCTCCCGGTCATGGTCAAGGCCGGGTCCGGCCGGATCATCAACGTCGCCGCCCGTCCCGCGGTCGAGAACAAGGGCCGGGTCAAGTCGGGCGCCTACGCGGTCTCCAAGGCCGGCGTGGCCGTCTTGACCGCGACGATCGCCGAGGAGTTCCGCAAGTCGGGGATCACGGCCAATTGCATCGTGCCCGGGTCGATCGATACGCCTGAGAACCGGGCGGCCATGCCCGACGCCGATCGCTCCAAATGGGCCGATCCCGGCGACATCGCCGAGGTCCTGGTCTTTCTCGTCTCCGGCGCTTCGTCGGTCACGAGCGGCGCCGCCATCCCCGTGTACGGGACGAGCTGAGCGGCGCGAGCCGCGCGGCTACGCCCGGGGCCGGGTCACGGCCGCGTTGGCCACGATGAGGACCTCCGTGCCGTCGGCGATGAACTCATAGAGCTCCCGGATATCGGGATTGAAAAGGGAGACGCACCCGTCCGTCCAATCCTGATATTCCCGCATGGCCGCCGGGTCGGCATCCCCGGGCCGCCAACCCGCCCTGAGGGTCGACGGATCGGCTCTATGCTTCCGGGCCAGGCTGAAGGTCAGCTCGGGCAGCTGGCCGTGGATGAGGATCGCGCCGCCGAGCTTGGTGTCCTGGGGAGGGCATTCTCCGGCCGCAATCTTCTTCAGGATGGATTCATATTGGGCCTGGCCGATGAGCCCCGCGTCGAGGCCGCGCCGCGCGTCCTCGGCGTTGGGATAGGCGAGCCAGAGCCCCAGATGATAGGCCGAGGGCCTGTGGTCGCAGATGAAATACCGGCCCTCGGGAGTTTTCTGATCCCCTTGGCGCTCTTTGGGACCGTGGGGCCGCCAGCCGAGCTGGATCCGGTAGGCCTTGACCATCCGGCGCCCGACCCAGAGCTCGAGCCGTCTCTGGGCTTTGTTGACGAGGATGCGGGCCTTCCGCAGTTTTCCGCTGTCGAGGCGGAGCTTCCGTTCGGCGACGATCCTGGCGAGGGGCCGCTCCGGCCCATAGAGCGCGGGATCATAGACGGCGATCGTCGTCCCCCAGGTGCCGGGCTTCTCCGAGGGCCGTTCGGGACCGGGACGCACCGCCGGCCTCCGTCCCGCCGCGCAGGATGCCAGGATGAGCCCGGCCGCCAAGAGCCCTGCGACCCGGGCCGTTGATCGCCTGAAAGTCCGTCGATTCATGGGAGCCTTCTTTCCTATTCTACCGCATGAGGCACGCCAGGCTCCAATCGGCCGAAATCCAGCCTCCCGGGACACTCCGGGCCCGGCGCATGGAAGCCGCCCCGGGCGAGACCTCCGTTCGATCCGGGGCTGGAAAGGCCGGCGTAAATCCTATATAATTGGTAGGGTATTTTTTCTAAGGAGAAAGGTCTCATGAGAAGGACAAAAGCAGCCTTGATGCTGCTGATCATGACGGTCACCGTGGCGGCCGCGGCCGCCCAGCCAGCCGGGTCCTGCTGCATTTCGCCGGGCCTTGTGCCGATCGGCCAGGAAGGGGAGCCCGTCTTTCAGGACCTGCCCAAGTCGGGCAAGACGTGCTGGATCGGCGAGGTCAACTATTTCACCTGGGAGTTCGATAAGACGCCCAAGATGGGGATGTCCGTCCTCATCATCAAGCTCTATGATAGGGACGGAACGCGGGTCTCCGACCTGGCCATTACCGGCCGCTCCGACATGCCTTTGATGCGCGGCGGCCACGACTCCGGCGAGGTCGCTTTCAAGACGAACAAGGCCGGGGATTACCTCCTGCCGGTCAACGTCGTCATGCCCGGCGGCTGGGAGGTCCGGCTGACTTTCTCGCGCAACAGCATCGTCATTTTCCGGGGCCGCATCACCTTCGATGTCTGATCCCGGCGGCCCCGGACGGTTCCCGGGGGTATGCGATGTCTGGCGGCGCGAGCCCGACCCGATGGGGTCCCCGGCATGAACGGGAGCCTTCGGATCAGGCGGATCGCCGCGGCAGCCGGGCTCGTCGGCGCGCTCGCAGGCGGCCTCCGGGCGCAGACGACCCTCCTCTTCCTGGAGCTCCAAGCGGTCGGAGCTTACTCCACGGGCTCACGTGATGTCGAGCTCTTCTCGCTCATGGCCGACGATGTCATGCAGAAGCCGAGCCTCGGCTTTGACCTCGTCCAGCGCTTCCGCGGCCGGAGCCGGGACATTGGCGTTCTGGCCGTCCAGGCCCGGCTGGCCTACGACCAGAAAGGCGAGCACAAGCTCGAGCCCCAGCTTTACAACGCCTATTTCCGCCTTAAGACCAAGCTGGCCAATATCTGGGCCGGACACAGCCGTCCCGCCCTCGGGCTATCGTCCGTCCTGGACGGCCACGCCCTGCTCCTGCCCGCCCCGGCCATGCTCGGCTATGGTTTCGACCGGGATTGGGGGGCGGGCCTCGAGAAGGACTTCGCCTGGGGCGGCGCCGCCGCGTCGCTGACGGCAGGGAGCGGCATGCCGCTCTATCTCAAGGGCAACTATCTCGCCGCGGCCCGCATTTTCAAGGGCGTCCTGGCCCGCGACAACTATAGCGCCGGGCTTTCGCTCGCCGGAGGCCGGGTCCTCGAAACGATGGGATATGCCCTGGTCGATCCCAATCCGTCCGGATGGACTGCCGCGAGCATCGATCTGTCCTATGTCTGGCGGAACCTCGAGAACAGGGCCGAGATCCTCCTTGGCCGCCGGGACGGCACAGGGGAGTTCCTCTTCTTCTGGCGGGCGGGCCTGGCGCTCCTCGAAGAAGGCCGTCTCAAGGTCGAGGCGCAACCCGTTCTCATGAAGCGCGCCGGGGCCTGGAGCCACGCGCTCGGCTTCGGGCTGACCTATCTCCTGAGCGCGGACCTGGCCGGGCGCTTCATGGCCCTCTACGACCGCGAGCGCCGCGACGCCCGGTTCGTTCTCCAGCTTTATTATTCCAAACGGCTGTGACGAGGAAGGAGAGGCCATGACGATGAGATCCCGCAACAGGCGGCCGGCCGTCTTTGTCTTGGCCGCGCTCGGGCTCGGCCTGGCCGCGGCCGTCCTCCATGCCGCGGTCGGCTGCGACCTCAACGACCCCGACCGGGACGTCAAGCGGCTCTTCCCGGGATCGACAGGCTACAAAACCCTTTATGTGTCCATCTCCCGCAAGGGCGGCGGCGATCTCCTGCAGAAGATCGAAGCCCGGTTGGGGGATCGATTTGCGGGACTTTTCGAAACGGCCGATGTGCCCTACACGATGTATGAGGTCTATCAGGGCCCGGACCTCATCGGCTACATCCACGGCGTCAACCAGAAAGGAACGTATGGCGCGCTCCAGGTCTTCCTGGCCCTCGACCTCCAAGGCGTCATCAAAGGCTTCTACTTCCAGAAGCTGACGTCCAAGGCGGCCAAGGCCTTCCGCGACCCCGCTTTCGGCGGCCAGTTCATCGGCCTCAGCCTGGAGGATTTCTACAAGTACGACGTCGTCTCGGGGACAGAAGAGCCTTCCGGACGCATCAGCCGCATCCGGAATCCCGAGCCGGCCGCCGAGAGAGACTTCCGGGCCGCCCTGCGGGCGACCAAGAAGAACCTCGTGCTCGTCGACGAGTTCCTTCTCGGCAACCCCCATCTGAAATTCTTCAAAGGGTAAGGCATCATGAAAAAGCTGTCTCTTTTCGAGGTCTCCTACAAGAGCCTCTTGCGCAAGAAGACGCGGAGCGTGCTGACCATCCTGGGCATCGCCATGGCCGCCTGGGTCCTGGTCAGCCTGTTCGGCTTCAACCGGGGCTACGAGGCCTCGCTCAATAAGGACATCGACAACCTCGGCTTCCAGATGCTCGTCGTCGCCAAGGGTTGTCCCTACGAAGCGGCGACGCTCATGCTCAAGGGGGGCACGGGCCTCAAGTACATGAACGAGACGATCGCAGCGGCCGTGGCCGCCGAGCCCGAAGTCGAAGGCGTGACGCCCATGCTCATGCAGGTCGTCTTCGACCCCAACAAGGGCGAGAGCGGCGGATTGGCCGCCTATCTCGGCGTCGACCCGGTCTCGTTCCCGAAGATGAAGAGCGTCCTGCCCTTCAAGGCCGGCGGCTGGTTCACCGAGCCCGAGGCGGCCGAGGCCGTCTTCGGCTACGAGGCCGCCGAGCTCGAGCAGCGCGAGGTCGGCGACCTCTATCTCATCCCCGAGAAAGAGGTCGAGGTCAAGGTGGTCGGCGTCCTGGAGCGGACGGGGACGCAGGACGACGGCACGATCTTCCTGCCCATCAAGACCGTCCAGAGGATCTTCGGCATCCGGGAGCTGACGTCGATCGGCGTCAAGGTCAAGAAAGAGGCCGACATGAAGGCCTTCGAAGACAAGCTGTACCGGCTGCCGGACGTCCAGGTCGTCAGCCTGAGCCAGGTCAAGACGACCATCATGACGCTCGTCTCGACCGCCCGGGTCATGGTCTTCTCGATCGCCCTGATCGCCATCCTCATCGCCCTGATGGGCGTCGTCAATACGGTCCTGATGTCGGTCATGGAGAGGCGTCAGGAGATCGGTATCCTCAAGTCCATGGGGGCCATGGCCAGCGACGTCTTCAGGCTCGTCTGGCTCGAAACGATCATCCTCTGCGTCAGCGGGGGCCTCATCGGCACCGGGCTGGCCCTGCTCACGGCCCGGCTGACGGATATCCTCGTCCGCGGCCTCCTGCCCTTCTCGCCCAGCGGGGGGCTCGTCTCGATCGACGCGGGCTTGGTCCTGGCGGCGCTCGGCGCGGTCACGGCCATCGGCCTGGCGAGCGGTATCTACCCCTCTTGGAAGGCGGCCCGGATGCGCCCCCTCGATACCATCCGCAGCGAGGTGGAGTCATGAGCGTCCCGGCCCGGTATTCGATCGAAGCCGAGAACCTGACGCGGATCTACCGACGCGGCCCTGAGGACATCGCCGCGGTCGACGGCGTCTCCCTCCGGATCGAGAAGGGATCGTTCACGTCGATCGTCGGGCCCTCGGGCTCGGGCAAAACGACCCTCATCAACGTCCTCGGCTGCCTGGACAATCCGTCCTCGGGCCGGCTCGCCCTCGAAGGCCGCGTCGTCTTCGAGAACGGCCAGGGGCTCTCCGAAGCCAAGCTGACCCGCATCCGGCGGGATGTCTTCGGCTACATCTTTCAGAAGTTCTATCTCGTCTCCACGCTGACCGTTCTCGAGAACGTCATCCTGCCGTTCACCTTTTTCAAGAAGCCGGGCGCCGAAGACGATGTCGGGCGGGTCCTGAAGCGACTCGGCCTCGACCGGCGCGCCGGCCACCTGCCCGGCCAGCTCTCCGGCGGGGAGATGCAGCGGGTGGCCATCGCCCGCGCGCTCGTGAACAAGCCCGCCATCCTTCTCGCCGACGAGCCGACCGGGAACCTCGACACCGCCCGGAGCGAGGAGATCGGCCGGATCCTCCAGGAGCTCAACACGCACGAGGGCCTGACCGTCATCCTGGTCACGCACAACCCCCGGCTGGCCGCGCTGGCCGCGCGGACGATCGAGCTCCGGGACGGCCGGATCCATGCGGCTTGACAGGCCATCCGGGGGAAAACTACAATCAGGCCACTTTTTGAGAGAAGAGAGGGAATATGGTCACAACGCTGCCTCAGCTCCTGGTCCATTCGGTGACTTCGTATCCGAAGCCGGATTTCATGCTCTCCAAGAAGGCCGGGGCGTACGGGCCCATCTCCGCGGCCGAGTTCGGGGAGAGCGTGAAGCACTTCGCCCTCGGGCTCGGGGCCCTCGGGTTCGAAGCCGGGCAGAAGCTCTGCCTCCTGTCGGAGAACCGGCCGGCCTGGACGATGACCGACTTCGCGGCGCTCGCGGCGGGCGGGCTGACCGTGCCCATCTACACGACGCTCGTCCCGGAACAGATCCGCTACATCGTCGATGATTCGGACGCTACAGTTGTCGTCGTCTCCAACGCCGAGCATTGGAAGAAGATCGAGCCGTTGAAGGCCGGCCTGACCAAGGTCAGGCACTACATCACTTTTGCCGACGAGGCCCCGGCCGGCGTCCTGACCCTCAAAGAGGTCATGGCCAAGGGGAAGGCCGCGGCGGACGCGGAGCCGGACCTGTACGACGCGCTCGTCGCCCGAGTTAGGCCCGAAGACGAGGCGACCCTGATCTACACCTCGGGAACGACGGGCGTCCCGAAGGGCGTCATCCTGACGCACGACAACCTCCTCAGCAACATCCGGACCGCCTCGGACATCGTCGAATTCTCCTCCAAGGACACGGTGCTGTCGTTCCTGCCCTTGTCTCATATCCTCGAGCGCATGGTCATGTTCACCTATATCTACAAGGGCTGCACCGTGGCCTTCGCCGAAAGCGTCGAGGCCGTGGCCCAGAACCTCCTCGAGGTCAGGCCTCATATCATGGTCAGCGTGCCCCGGGTGTTCGAGAAGATCTACACCAAGGTCATGGACCAGGTCCTGAAGAGCCCGGCCCTGCGTCGGAAGATCTTTTTTTGGGCCCTCGGCGTCGGTAAGCAATACGGGGCTTTACGTCTCGCCGGCCGGCCCGTCCCCGGCGGATTGAGATTCCGGCGGGCGATCGCGGCGAAGCTCGTCTTCTCCAAGATCATCGCCCGGACCGGCGGCCGGGTCCGCTTCTTCGTTTCGGGCGGGGCGCCGCTTTCCAAGGATATCGCCGAGTTCTTCTATGCCATCGGCCTGACGATCCTCGAGGGCTACGGCCTGACCGAGACTTCGCCTCTGCTGTCGATCAACACCTTCGAGGCCATCCGCCTGGGAACGGTCGGCAAGCCGGCCCCCGGCATCGACATCCGGATCGCCGCGGACGGCGAGATCCTGGCCCGCGGGCCCAACATCATGAAGGGCTATTACAAAAAGGAGGCGGAGACGCGGGAGGTCATGGAAGGCGGCTGGTTCCACACGGGCGACATCGGCCATTTCGACGCCGACGGATTCCTCGTCATCACCGACCGCAAGAAAGACCTCCTCGTCACCTCGGGCGGGAAGAACATCGCCCCGCAGCCGATCGAGAACCTCCTCAAGTCGAGCCCATACATCACCAACGCCGTGGTCATCGGCGACCGCCGGCGCTTCATCGCGGCCCTGCTCGTGCCCGACTTCGACAAGCTCAGGGAGTACGCCAAGGCGCAGGGGATCGCTTCGGCTTCGATCGAGGCGCTCTGCAAGGACCAGCGGATCGTCGATTTCTTCAAGGCCGAAGTCGACCGGGCGACCCCGCTCCTGGCGTCCTACGAGCGGGTCAAGAGGGTCGTCGTCCTGCCACGCGATTTCGACATCGAGAGGGGCGAGATCACGCCTTCGCTCAAGGTCCGGCGGGCGAACGTCACCGAGGAGTACCGGGACGCCATCGATGCCCTGTACAGGGAAGACGCCGAGACCGGGCGCGACGACGGGGGGATCGGGGGCTGACGCCGGCGGGCGCTAGTCGCCGGCCTGAGGCTCGGTCTTGACCGGCTCGGGCTTGGGCGTGCAATAGAGAATCCGGCCGCAGTTCTCGCAGAGGATGACCTTGGCCTTGTCGCGGATCTCGTTGAGCATCTGCGGGCGGACGCGCATGTGGCACATGGCGCAGAATTCGCCCGTGACCGGGGATAGGGCAGTGCCGCCCTTCTTCAGGAAGAGGGACTCGTAGAGCTTGATCTGCTCGCGGGGGATGCGGGGGAGCAGGGCCTCGCGCTCTTTGGCCAGCGCCGCGTAGCGGGCCTCGGTCTCCTTCATCTTCTCGTCGAGGACGATCTTCTCCTTCTTGAGGACGTCCTCTTCGGCGCTCTGCTTGTGGAGGGCGGCCTTGATCTCCTCCTCGACGTCGTCGGCGGCGAGCATCTCGGCGATGATCCCCTCCTCGAGCGCGTCGACCTTCCGCTGCGTCTCCTCGATCTCGTGGAGGAGGGCCGTGTACTCCTTGTTGGTCTTGACCTCGTTCAGCTGGCGCTTGTATTTCCCGATCGCGACCTTCTGGTCCTTGACCTCGCTCTCGAGGTCGCGGCGCTTCTTCTGGTTCTGGGCCATCTTGTCCTTGGCGTCGGCGACGAGCTTGGTCGTGGCCTGGATCTTCCTGTCGACGTCCTGGACGAGGCGGGGGATGCCTTCAAGGACGAGGGAGGCGTTGTGGATCTCGGAGTCCAGGCGCTGGAGCTCGATGATCAGATCGAAATCGATTTCCACTAGTGGCGCATCCTCGTTCTCTCGGTCCCATGGGCCTACCAGGATTCGAACCTGGGACCTGCCGGTTATGAGCCGGTGGCTCTACCACTGAGCTATAGGCCCTCGGC
>Ga0105106_10004454_pt1 | contig 10009 bp, 10 predicted proteins | sample PPLLaktember2015_5_FD_79109 | JGI IMG/M metagenome (GOLD analysis project Ga0105106, IMG submission 79109) | Freshwater sediment microbial communities from Prairie Pothole Lake near Jamestown, North Dakota, USA - PPLs Lake P8 Core (1) Depth... | ecosystem: Environmental > Aquatic > Freshwater >... | reverse complement strand
CTGGCTTCGACCCGTTATGTGATCGGGGTTGAGCCGATTGTGATCGATGGCGTTTTATACGAAAGCACCCAGACTGCTGGTGTCGTCTTACCGCCAGGCGCAAATTCAGCGCCGGTGGTCACTTTACTGGTGTCCTCCCAGATGGGCCAGATCATGGGCCGGCTGCCGCATTTTGCCTCCACACTAGAAACACCTTTACCCATCTGGCTCATCGATCCCGAAGATGGCTCCAGCCGCCAGGTCGAAGTTTCTGACAATGGCAGTTACCAGTGGATCGATTTACCGCTCGATGATTACATCCTTGCCCTGGATCCCGATCATTTGGCCCAGAAAGGGTTAAGCTGCTCACCGGCGGAGGTCGATCTCAGCCACACGGTATCCGCCACGATCGAAATGCCTGTAACCCCCCTGGAAGGGGAAATCTTAATGGGCAGCGTGCAGGATGAAAAATCGAACCCCTTACCCTTTGCCTGGATCACCCCGCAGAAATACGGCGCTGCTCACCGGGTATTGCCATCCAGCGGGGACTTCACGGTAGCCGGTCTGTCTCAGGAATCGGTACCGGTGGTTGCCAGCGCCCCGGGTTTTTACAGCCAGGCGCAGGTCTTCGAAGCCGACCCCAACCAGCCGGTGAAAATAACATTAAAAAAGCGTCCGGATACCGCCAGCCTGGCCTGGGGGAGTGGGGAAATTACAATCCCGGGCGAGAGCCAGGCAACCGTGAGCGATCATCGCATCACTCTGGAGCGCGGCTGGCTGTGGGGTCAGGGAGCTGATGCACAGGCATGGCACATCCAAACAGCCCGGGTTGAAGTTTGCCTGCAAAGCGCCAATTTTGCCCTGGAAAATTTCTCTGAACGCGGCGAGTGGTTGTATATTTTGGAAGGCGAGGCCGAAATCCGAAAAATCAGTAACGATCCATATATCCTTGTACAGGCAGGTGAGATGGTAAACCTGTCCAATAAAGGACCACTCACCGCGGTCAAATCGGACCCGGTGGTCATCTCAGCCTTGCAAAGCGGGAAGGATGCGATTCTGGATACCTGGGAGCCCACTTTGGGCGCGCAGATCAGAGATCGCCTGGCGCGCATCGGAGTTGGAACTGCTCAAATGGTGACATTTATTACCTCGATTATGGTGTTTATATCCCTTGTACTGGTCCCGCTTGGGGTTGTATACTCAGCTATCAGGCGCAAATCGCGTCAAAGTATTGTTAGTGGAGGTCATTAACGGCTATGGATCAAGCGATTTTGAAAACCCTCGATTGGCCTACAATATTAACGGGACAAACCCTGTTGTTTGGAATGCTGGGAAAAATCCTGTATTCCAATCCTGAGACTGATTGGCTCCAGCCTTTGGTCGATGAGGGTGTCTTCACCGAGGCGCCTTTTGCCAGCGATCAGCCAGATGTGATCGAAGGGTTGGCGCGGCTTACCCGTTGGTCAGACTCGTGGTGTGGTGAGAGCAAGGCGGAAAACTTGCTGGAGCTAAAAACCGACCATGTGCGCCTGTTGAGCGGTGTTGGGAAGACCCCGGTCGTCCCGTGGGAATCGGTTTATTTCAACGATAACCGCCTGCTTTTCCAGGAGCAAACCCTGGATGTGCGCATCTGGTACCGGCGCTTCGGCTTGCAGGCAGTAAAGTTGTATCAGGAGCCGGATGATCATATCGGACTCGAGCTTTCCTTCCTGGCTCATCTTGCCAGCCTGGCTCTCCAGGCCCTGGAACAACAGGATGAAGCCGAGCTCATGCGCATCCTGGAAGCCCAAAAGGGCTTTCTTTCCAGGCATCTGCTGGTGTGGGGTCCACTTTGGTGCAGCCTGATGCTCGAACATGCCCGCACCGATTTCTACCAGGGAATCACTTTATTGGTGAAAGGTGCTTTGAAGGAAATGGCAAGTCTGCATGATCTGGTCTTCCGAGAGGTAGATCCCTGATGGATCTGCTCTCCGCTGCCGAGCGGCTGGCGGCGATCGATCGCTCTGCGGTTACCCTGATCGCCGAACGCTGCTTGCATTCGGTCGATACGTATTCGACCTGCCAGGCATGCTGGCAATTGTGCCCGGAGGGGGCGATCCAGGCGGGGAAGCCGCCGACGTTGGTGGGAGAGAAATGCACGGCCTGCCTGGCTTGCCTGCCGGTATGCCCGGTAGGCGCTTTTTCCGCGGATGACTCCCTGCAAGGGCTGTTAAACTGCGCGGCGCGCCTGGAAACTGCAAAGCTGGAATTGACCTGTGCTCGTCACCCCAGCAGCCAGCTTGGTCTGCCGGATGCGACCGCCGTCCAGGTGCGTGGATGCCTGGCAGGGTTGGGCGCCTCCGCGTATTTTGCCCTGGCTTCGATGGGTGTGGAAAAGGTGTTCGCCCGCACCGATGCTTGTGCAGGCTGTCCGTGGGGCGGGTTGGTGACGCATATCGAATCCCAGGTCGCTGCTGCGGGGCGTTTCCTGGAGCAATGGGATAAGGCCTATTCGGTTGCCAGTCTTGGCGCGCAGCCTGAGGGAGGATTCAGCCAGCGCCCCCTGTGGGATGCCAATAATCCACCCCTTTCGCGCCGGGACTTGTTTCGCCTGGCCTCCCGCCAGGGGCAAATTGCCGCCGCGCGTGCGCTGGCCAAAGATCAGCCGGCTGCTGGGCACCGCCCGCCACGCGAGCGCCAGCGCATGCTGAGCGCTTTGAACCGGCTAGTGGAGGAGCGGCAAGGCGCCGATATTTCCCTCTCCGGCCTGGGCTTTGTGAACATCAGCATATCCGAAAGCTGCACGGCGTGTGGTGTGTGCGCCCGCGCCTGCCCCACGGCTGCCCTGGAACTGGATGAGGAAAAAGAGACCAGTTACCAGTTGAAATTCTCTTTCCAGGCCTGCACAGGCTGTGAAGTTTGCGTGCATGTGTGCGCACCTGCAGCATTGACTCTTCAAACCGATGCCCCATCCATTCGGGTGCTGGGACAAACCGAGCCGATTATTTTGCGCTCGGGAGAGTTCCGGCGCTGCGAGCGCTGCAATGCCCTCATCGCTGCAGCGCCTGGCGTGAGCTTATGCCCCACCTGTCAATTCCGGCGCGCCAATCCATTTGGCTCGCGCATGCCGCCAGGGATCAAGCCCAAGGCGGGAGGGTGACGCCATGATTATTCCGGTCCAAGCGCAGCTCCCGGTGGAAATTAAAAACCCTGCCCTGTCAGCTTATGCTGCTATCTATACAGGTATTTACCAGGATTTCCTGAAACAAATCAGCCAGATGGGCCTGGAATTGGACCCTCAGGATACCACAGAGCTTGTCTTCGAAAAGAGCGAGCGACTGCGCAGCCGCGGCATCGTGCTGCGCAATGACGATAAGAGCCTGTACCTCAACCACATTTCTCCGGCTTGTCTGGCATGCCAGGCAGGCGCTGGCAGCGCCACATTGTTCATCTCCTTGCAGTGTCACCGGGATTGTTTTTTTTGCTTCAATCCGAACCAGGAAGATTACGAGCACTTTACCCACCACAACCTGGATGTGCTGGCTGCGCTGGACCAAATGGCTGCCAGCGATGGCAAGAAGATGAAATACCTGGCGCTCACCGGCGGCGAGCCGCTGCTGCACCCAGCAGAGACCATCGCCTTTTTTGAGCGCGCCCGCCAGAAGTTCCCCAGGGCGCACACGCGCCTGTACACTTCCGGCGATCATTTGAACGCCAGCCTGCTGGAGCAGCTCCAACAAGCCGGCCTGCAAGAGATCCGCCTCAGCATTCGCTTGCAAGACCTGGAGAATGGTCACCGGCATACCTACGAGCGATTGCGCCTGTGCACTGGCTATATCCCATCCGTGATGGTGGAAATGCCCGTGCTGCCCGGCAGGCTGGAGGAGATGAAAGGGGTATTGTTAGAACTGGAGAGCATTGGCGTCTTCGGGATCAACCTGCTCGAGCTTTGCTTCCCCATGCACAACCCGGAAGCATTTCGGGAGCGCGGTTACCACATTAAGACCCCGCCCTACCGTATATTGTACAATTACTGGTATGCAGGCGGGCTGCCCATTGCTGGCAGCGAGCTGGATTGCCTGGATCTGTTGGAATTCTCCCAGGAAGCGGGCTTAAGGTTGGGCGTGCATTACTGCTCGCTCGAAAACAAGCACAGCGGGCAGGTCTTCCAGCAGAATTCCAAACAGCGCCCGCTCGCCACCGGCTATTTCTCCAGGAGAGATTATTTTATAAAAACCGCCAAAGTCTTTGGGGAAGATATCCCGGCAGCCCTGGCGGTGTTTAAACGAATCAAATATGACCGCTACGTGCAAGACCAGCAGCATGACAGCCTGGAGTTTCACGTTGGCAAAATTCCGGCGCTGGCTGGTTTAGACCTGCAGGTGGCGGTGTGCTCGAGTGTGGTGGAAGCCCGCCCGGACGGATCGTACTTCCGCGAGCTCGGGCTGGGCATCACCACGCCGGATACGTTCGACCTGGCGGATGATGTTTAAGCGACCCTCTTTATTTTTCGGATAATCACTCATAGAATAACAGGAGATTAAGATATGCCGCACCTGGGACCCACCGAACTGATCATCATTTTGGTTATCATCATCGTGCTCTTTGGCGTCGGGCGCATTGGCAAGATCGCTGGCGAAATGGGCAAAGGCATTCGTGAATTTCGCCAGGGTCTCACCGGAGATAAAAAGGAAGATCAAGAGTCCTGAAAACTACTGGGATGAGCCAGACACCCGTTATGCGCACCAAACGCTCGTGGCGAGATTACAGCCGCGCCCTTGGGCGCGCGCATGGCAAAGCGCGCAGCCAGCTAGAGACCTCCATGCCGCTCCTGCAGCACCTCAATGAGCTGCGGCAGCGCCTGTTCAAGGCTTTGCTGGCGGTGGCGCTGGCTACCGGGGTAAGCTTTATGATCGCCTCAGAGCTGATCGACTTCCTGGCTGGGCCGATTGGCGGAAAAAGCGCGCTGGTTTCCATCGAGGTGACCGAGAATATCGCCATCTTTATGCGCGTCTCGCTGCTCGGTGGGTTGGTGCTGTCGATGCCGGTACTCGTCTACCAGGCGATGCGCTTCATCTTACCCGGATTGCAGGCGCGTGAAAAGTGGTGGCTGGTGCTGGGCGTTCCGCTCGCCAGCCTGTTGTTCGCCAGCGGGGTAGCCTTCACCTGGCTGGTCATGATCCCCACGGCGATCCCCTTCCTGGTCAACTTCCTGGGGATTACCACCCAGGTGCGACCGGCGAATTATTTTGAATTTATCACCTCGCTCATGTTTTGGATTGGGATCAGCTTCGAGATGCCCCTGGTGGTGATGATCCTGGCGCGCCTGCATTTCGTCACTGCGCGCCAGTTGCTGGCTGGCTGGCGCTACGCCCTGGTGGGCATGGCGCTGGTGGCAGCCCTGGTGACCCCCACGGTGGACCCGGTGAACATGGGCCTGGTGATGCTGCCGCTGGCGGTGCTCTACCTGGTGAGCATCTTGCTGGCAAGGTTGGCTGGGAGAGGCTGAGTGATGGATATCTTTGGAGTTGGTGGAACCGAGCTGTTGGTGATTGCGCTGCTGGCTGCCATCGTGTTAGGACCGGAGCGCCTGGTGAAGGTGGCGCGCGAAGGCGGCAAGCTGGCGCGCAATGTGAAAGCCTATTTCCGCGCCCTTAATGACGAATTGAAAAGCGAACTGGATGTGATGGAAGACCTTAAGGAGATCCAGCGCGATTTAAAGCAGTAGGAATTCGAATGCAGTGGATGACCCCTGCGACGCATGCGTCGCAGGGGTTTTTTTATCCGCGAATTTACACCAGGATGTTATTCTTCTTCCATGCGGGTCCCGAGAAGCGTCGTGGCCTCGAAATAACGGAACCAATCCAACTTGTTCAATTCTGCATGGAATTCGTATACAACATCCATGTCTGGGTATTCTTCCACGCCCCAAAGCAGGTATTGCTCGGATACCCAGCTAGAATCGCACACCAGGATGGTTTTAATACCCAGCCTGTCTGCAATCTCATTACGCTTTGCAAGCATCTTGTCACGCTCTGCTTGCGATAACTGGTATCCGGCTTCGTTATAGCGCGCCATAAATAATTTATAAATTGGTTTTGCCATTCTGGCCTCCTCGCGAAAATGGAACGTCTCTCTAAGTAACAGAAGAACGGTTGGTATTTGGAAAATTGATTCGAGTTTGATTATATTTTATATCCGATTTTGATCTTTGCAACTATTAATCTGCTAGAAGTTCCGCAGTTCAAGGAGAAAGTGGGGGTGTTTTGGCGGGCTACGCCCGCCAAAACACCCCCACCCTCCCACCAACTACGTAAGTCCTATGTGGATTGAATGGTTTGTTGTCGTCGGAAGTGAAATCCTTCCAGTCATCCGGCGCTCAGGCGCTGCCATTCTCTACACCAACAGCTTATTCAAGTAAATTCGCGCCGATTGGCGCAGATTAGTGGATAATCGGCTGTTTCGCCCATTGACGAATCGACTAAATCGTGTATACTCCCGGTCATTATAATTCCGACCGCATTGCTCCATTTACGATCTCAATTTGATTTTCAGTCCCCGGCTCGATTTGAAGGGAGGTGAAGCCCCGCCGATTCACAGGATCGTCTGCCTGATTACTGGTTTGGTTAAGGGGAAATCGAATTTCCCGCCCATTTATTGCCTAGGAGGATAGAGATGAATCGAAGGATATTTGTTACCCGGTTTATGGCGTTAATGGTGGTCGCCAGCCTGTTCCTGGCAGCCTGCGGTGGGACTGCTACGCCAGCAGCAACCGAGGTGGTTGGGGGCCCGATGCAGGCGATTGGCGAAGGAGAAGGTGCGGTATCCATTGTCGCCTGGGCCGGCTACATCGAGAACGGTTCAACCGACCCCAATTATGACTGGGTGACCGATTTCGAAGCCGAGACCGGCTGCAAGGTGAGCGTGAAGGTAGCAGCCACCTCGGATGAGATGGTGTCTTTGATGAACGAGGGCGGCTTCGATCTGGTGACCGCCTCGGGCGACGCCAGCAACCGCCTGATCAGCGGCGGCAAAGTGCAGGAGATCAACATCAGCCTGATCCCGAGCTGGAGCAAGGTCGATGAGCGCCTGCAGAACGCCCCGTGGCACACCGTAGATGGCAAGCACTATGGCACGCCCTACCAATGGGGACCCAATGTACTGATGTATAACACCAATGTCTTCTCCACCCCGCCCGACAGCTGGAACGTGGTGTTCGAAGAGCAAACCCTGCCGGATGGAAACTCGAATGCGGGCCGCGTGCAGGCCTATGACGGGCCGATTTATGTGGCGGATGCTGCCCTGTACCTGATGGCGCACAATCCCGAGCTGGGCATCAAAGACCCCTACTCATTGAAGCGCGAACAGTTCAACGCCGCCTTGGACCTGCTGCGGCAGCAGCGCAAGCTGGTGGGGCGCTACTGGCATGATGCTTTCGTGCAGATGGACGATTTCACCAATGAGGGCGTGGTGGCTTCCAGCTCGTGGCCTTTCCAGGTGAACCTCCTGGCTTTTGAAGGCAAGCCGGTGGGCAGTGTGGTGCCTCAGGAAGGAGCTACAGGCTGGGCTGACACCACGATGATGCATGTGGATGCGCCGCACCCCAACTGCGCTTACAAATGGCTGGAGCATTCGCTGAATCCCAAGCTGCAAGGCGACCTGGCAGCCTGGTTCGGTTCGGTGCCCGCCGTGCCGGAAGCTTGTACGGGCAACGCGTTGCTCACCGATACCGGCTGTGAAACCAACGGTATGGGCAACTTCGAGAAGATCCATTTCTGGCGCACGCCGACCACCGATTGTGGCGACGGCACCCAGGATTGCGTCCCCTACCACGAGTGGGTCACCGGCTACATTGCTGTAATTGGTGGGAGATAACCGGCAGTGCACCTGCCGGCACATCGGAAGGAACTTTGTTGGCCCGCAGCACAACTGCGGGCCAACCCCGATCGTTGCAGAACATCCCTCGGCGAGCATTCGGGTTGGGGGGATGCCGGCATGCGCGTATTCTCGGTAGAGGTCCAAATATAGATGAAAGACAATCTCGTCCCAGCAGTACGCTTTACCCAAGTCAGCCGCCATTTTGGGGAGGTGGTAGCGGTTGACCATGTGAGCCTGGATATCCCGGACGGTGAATTCTTCACCATGCTGGGACCCTCGGGTTCCGGGAAGACCACCTGCCTGCGCCTGATCGCCGGCTTTGAGCGCCCCACCAACGGGACGATCCTGTTGCACGGTAAGCCGGTGACCAACCTGCCGCCCTATGAACGTGAAGTGAACACCGTTTTTCAGGATTATGCCCTGTTTCCGCACATGACGGTGGCTGAGAATATCGCCTACGGCCTGATGATCAGGAAGGTAGCCCGCGCCGAGCGAGAACGCCGGGTGAATGAGATGCTGGAGTTGGTGCGCCTGGTGGGGTTGGGAGGCCGCAAGCCTTTGCAGCTCTCCGGAGGTCAGCGCCAGCGGGTGGCCCTGGCGCGCGCCCTTGTGAATCACCCGCGCGTGCTCTTGCTGGATGAGCCGCTGGGGGCCCTGGATCTGAAATTGCGCCAGCAAATGCAGGTGGAGCTCAAGTCTTTACAGCAGCGGGTGGGGATCACTTTCGTTTACGTGACCCACGATCAAGAAGAGGCCCTGACGATGAGCGACCGCCTGGCGGTGTTTAATCACGGGCGCGTAGAGCAGGTGGGCACCCCGGCTGAGATCTATGAGCACCCTCAAACGCCTTTTGTTGCCGGTTTTGTGGGCGTTTCCAACCTGTTGAGCGGCGAGCAAGCCAAAGCCATTACGGGCAACGGCGACACCTTTTCCATTCGCCCGGAGAAGATCCATCTGGCTTCCCCGCAGGCCGAGGTGCCTCAGGAGATGTACGCAGTGGACGGCGCGGTGCGCGATGTGGTTTACCTGGGCCTGTATACGCGCTATCTGGTGGAGCTGGAAGATGGCAGCGACCTGGTGGTGGTGCAGCAAAACCTGGACACCACCTCTATGGATGTGCTTTCTGCCCGCGGGCGCAAGGTGCGCCTGCTGTGGCAGCGTAGCCATATCCGCCGTGTGTCGGGGCTTTGAGTCGATGGGAAAAGCCTTTCTTCCCGTTGATCGAGCCGCACTGGGCACCATACCGCCGCCCACCTTCGGCACGCGTCTCTCCACTTATATCTACCTGCGCCCCTGGTTGATCCTGCTGCTCTTGTTGGGCCCGCCGATGCTGTGGATGGGTGTGGTCTACCTGGGCTCGCTAGCGACGCTGCTGCTCAACAGCTTCTTCCACCTGGATAGCTTCACCGGGCAGGTGGTGCGCCAGCTCAGCCTGGATAGCTACGCCCAGCTATTCACCCGCACGAATCTGGATATCGTTCAGCGCACGGCGGGCATGGCAATTTTTGTGACCCTGGCGGATGCGATCCTGGCATTCCCTCTGGCTTATTACACTGCCAGGTATGCCTCGCCGCGCGCTCGCACCAGTCTGTACCTGGCGGTGTTGATCCCGTTGTGGTCCAGCTACCTGGTGCGCATCTACGCCTGGAAGCTGATCCTGGCAAAAGAAGGCATTCTGAGCTGGCTGTTTGGCGCGCTACGACTGGATGGCTTATTGGAATGGCTGTTGGGCTTACCGGTGATCGGCGGGCCTTCGCTGTCGGTTTCGTATATTGGAATGTTCATCGTATTCACTTACGTATGGTTGCCGTATATGATCTTGCCCATCCAGGCGGCATTGGAGCGCGTGCCAAAATCGTTAGTGGAGGCTTCAGGCGATTTAGGCGCCCGACCGGCGCAAACTTTCAGGCATGTGATCCTGCCTTTGGCCTTTCCTGGGGTGGTAGCCGGCTCGATTTTCACGTTTTCTTTGACCCTTGGTGATTTTATCGTCCCCATCGCTTTTGGCAATTCCAGCTTTATCATCGGTCAGGCGGTGTATTCCCACATGGGTACTTCCGGGAACATCCCCCTGGCAGCGGCTTTTACCATGATCCCAATTGCTATCATGCTGTTTTATTTGATGGGCGCCAGGCGCCTGGGAGCCTTCGATGCGCTCTGACCGTGCCTCCGT
>Ga0105106_10004452_pt1 | contig 10011 bp, 4 predicted proteins | sample PPLLaktember2015_5_FD_79109 | JGI IMG/M metagenome (GOLD analysis project Ga0105106, IMG submission 79109) | Freshwater sediment microbial communities from Prairie Pothole Lake near Jamestown, North Dakota, USA - PPLs Lake P8 Core (1) Depth... | ecosystem: Environmental > Aquatic > Freshwater >... | reverse complement strand
GGGAGGTGTAAGCCCGTGGACCGCCGCCGCGTCGCTCTGAATGGCAGCCATACAACGAGGGCATTGATACCGACGGTCCCGGCAAGAAGCCACAGGTACTCGCCGGGAACGCCCGTGCTTTTCTTGTAGAAATATGGCCTGTCATCCGTGCACGGCGAGATATCGTCCTTGGATCGATGAATGATCTCTCGCACCCGGTCAGGTGATTGGGACACCCGCGCGAGAAACTGGCTTATCGCTGATCGATTGGTGCTTGTCTTCTCATATGGAAGATATGTGACAGCGGGATGACCCCGGGCCAACGTCGCGCCGATGTTCTCCCAGCGCAGCGTCTCGTCGGGCGTAAAGGCGCTCTTCTTGATGACAACAGTCGGCGCATACTCTGCTTCGAGAACCGCAAAATGATTCCTGATGTCGTCGCCTGCGACTCCCAGGCCCTGGAAGACAATGACAGTCGTTGTGATGAGCCTCATCAGTTCCCACTCGTTGTGGACGGTGAAGATCAGTCGCCCCTCCGGGGTCAGCCTCTTCAGATAGTCTTCGATCGCCTCCTTTGTGAGCAGGTAGTTCTCGCTTGTGGCGAACGGTTCGATGCTCTGCATCTGTTCCGTGGAAGGAAGCGCCATGACGATCAGGTCGAAAGCCTCGCGTGACTTTCGCACGAAGTGTCTTCCCTCCTCCACGACGATCTTCACGTTGGGGAAGTCCGAATAGATGCCGCCGTCAAACTCCTTGTGGTCATTCACAATCTCCACCAGATCGGGATTTATCTCCACAGCCGTTATCGCTTCAGCCTCTCCGAACAGGCCCAGCAATACCTCCTTTCCGCCCCCGGGGCCGATGACGAGCATCGAGCGCTTTTCATGCTTCCGCATGCATAGAAACGGAATGGCATTTGTGTGACGCAACAGCAACTCCTGCAGTATTGACTGAGTATTGTGCACGTTGCCGTTGAAGCGGTACACCTGAGTCCCTCCCGCGCCGTCCACGAACAGCTGTCGGACCATGTCCTGGTGGCTGTATCGCACCAGGTCCGACCTCCCGTAGACGCTCCAGCGGCTATCGATGATACGTGGCGTCGTTGAGACGTTCGAGTAGACGTGATGGAAGTCCTTCTCGGGAAACTCGCCGATCGGGACCGTCCCGAGGAACTCATGACGGCCGTTGATGAGCAACGCGGCAAACGACAGGATGAGAATCGAATACGTGAAGATCCGTGTGCGCAGATTCGACTTCGAGTGCAGGAACATCACTGACACGGCAAAGACCACGAGGGCAGCGACGATGATGCTGTTGGGCGCGCCGAAGGCGCCGATCAACCAGAGCGAACCCACGGCGCCAACCGCAGCCCCCGAGAGGTCCGATGCATAGAGTCTGAAGCTCGACGTGGCATAGGCCCTGTAGAGCTGCGCATAGACCATGCCGCTCGAGAGGAAAGGAAGGAACACGAGCAGGAAGAAGACAACCGGATGCGTGATGGAGAGCGCGATGGTGGCGGTGATGAAGAGGCAGAGCGAGACGCCCAGAACCAACAGGAGACGATGCACCGTCCGGGAGGTACCCGTGCCACCGCTGAAGCCGAAGTATGACACAACGCCTCCACTACCGATGCCCAACAGGGCGAGAGCGAGGATGATGAAGGCGTAATTCTGTACGAACACTACAGACGTGATGCGCGTGACAACGATTTCAAAGGAAAGGACTGCCGCAGACAGAAGGAAGACCGATACATACACCAGCGTCCTGTTGTTCATTCGCCAGACCATCAGTCGCCGTTTGGTGCACACATCGAGTTGCCGCGATGGCCGCTTACCGCTTGCCTTCGCTCGTCAGAAGCTCATTGACCGCATTCGCGAGGAAGATATATTCGGCGCAGATATCGATGACACACTCATTTTCGCCCCAGAGAAAGGGCCAATCCTCCTTGTTCTCCGGGAAGTCGGGTTTCAGGAGCAGCACGCCAGGGACCACTCCTCCCGCGATGAATGAAAAATCCGCCCTGTTATTCCCGTATGTTCTCATTTTCGAGTTCGTTCCGACGCCCGAGACAAACGAGATATTCGAATACGGATGGCAGCCAAACAGGAAGTCGAGGGCTTTGAAGACCAACTCGCGCCCAATGAGCGTCGGGTAACTCTTGTGCAAGTAGTAGTTTGCGGTAGCCCAGCCGATCAGCTCGTGATTTCCAGCCCAACCCCTTGTCCCGATGGGAACCCCGTACGGATTGTCCTGATTGAGTTTGCCGATCTCATCCCTGTATTTCAGAACGTATCGTTCAAGTTTGGAACGATAGTCTGGAGGCATATACTGTACGGCCTGTGCGGCGGTCGCGATATTCCACACTAATGCCGAATCCAGTTGACGCCATATGAGCTCCGCGAATCGCCTGGAGTACCGTTCATCCTTCGTTGTGACGAACAGCTGCAGCGCTGCCACGCATTCCGCGCTATTGAGAAACCACGGCATCATCCTGAGCCGCACAGGCGGAGGTTCTTTGCGCTCTTTCTCCCAGGCGACCTGTGCTGTTGAGAGTGCTTCGGCCGCGAGCTGTGTGTCGTACTCCCTCAATGCGCGGCTTGCGGCTGCCAGAGCCGCGATCGCGGAATAGTTGAGCGATGGAATCTTTGGAGTGAAAACCCATCGGTCATCCAGGGTCCCGCTCGTTCGTCCATCACGCTCATAGGGCTGCAGGGCAGGATTGTACGGGAGATTGTCGGTGATGGTTGCCGCGTCTCCCAGGTGATGATAGGCATACAGGTGGGGGAAATTGATCCCGCGTACTGCAAAGCCGACATTCTTGAATTGCGCCACGAGCTGGAGAGTCCCGTGCTCGATTTGTTCCAGAAGATCAGGTTTGCCGTCGGGTCGATGGATCTCGACGAACCTTGTCTTTTGATCTACAAACGTCTCGTCGCGTTTGAGGTTGAAGTGCTCCCATGAATCCACGAAACTCAGGATGGTCGTACAGTGGTGCCAGGTCTCTATGTCAAAATCGCCTGCATCAAACCACCCTCCGACATCCAATCCCGGAATACGCTCCAACGGCTTGTATTTGGTGTGGGTTGTAGAATCCATCCAATAGCCGTCAAAATGCCTGATATTCACCGGAGCCTGGAGCGCATCGTCGAGGAAGGGAGTTCCGTGCCAGACACGGTATGCTTCTCTCACGAACATGTGATCCATCTGAACAGGGAACCAGACGTCAAGCGTCGGGTGCCAGACATCGCTGTACACCTGCGCCCCGATCGGGAACGCATCCGTCCGTTGTTCGTCATACTGAATGACATACACGCCGCTGTCCTTCACCGATGAGAAATCAAACCGCACGTACTCATATCTGAGAAATCTTCCCCACGGCTCTGCGGCGCCTGTGAGCTTCTCCACCAATGTGCCTTCCGGCGTTACGCGGTACAATGTCGCGGTTGGCCGTGGTGTGTCATTCTTGTCCAGTTCGATGACCGCGATCTTGCTTTGAGAGGGATGATATCCGGCCTGCGAGAATCCGATGACGGGCGCTCGCGTCCAGTTTGGGACCGTCTTCGGCTCAATGTACCATTCGGCCACGGTGCCTGTTTTGTTCGCCGGAAGAACGCTCCGCACCACAAACCACCCGTTCTGTGCAAGGAGACGACCATCGTAGAGCATCAAATCCCCGTTCACGGACCGTATCCTGACGTACCGTTCCGGGTCTTCCGGCGCCAGAACCAACGTCGTGCACGTGGCGAGTGGTGTCGGGACACGAAATTCACTTCTGCCCCTGTCGTCAAACGTCGAATATCCGTTGAACTGAGGGATCTTGTCAGCGTTCGGCCGGACGTTGACGCTGCTCGATGGATAGAGTGGGAAGATACCGGGCCGCCCGTCGGCCAGGAATGTCTTCTCAAAATACGCCGAGGGAAGGAATTCAAGATTGAAGCCTGCGACTCCGACCAGTCGTTCAGGGAGAGGTGTGTCGAGGCTGACACGAATCATCACTCCATCGTCCTTCGCCGTCACAGTCACCCTGGAGTCAAACGCGTAGTCCTCGTACCGCAGCTTCAGCTCGATGGAATTATTCTTCTTGTCCAGCGTGCGTTCCGTCATGACGGGGATCTTGTCCCATTGTTCGGGCGTCGGCTGCAGCCGGACCGCGCCGCCCGTTGCCGTTCGCACACCGTGATGGATGAGCTCAATGCCCGAGGTCTTTTCGTCAAAAAAGAAACCGTTGTACTGGTTACTGAAAGCCAGCACATTGAGGCCGCGCGTCTCCAGGTAGCCAAGATCGTTCAGCTGCAGTTTCTGACACAACGCCGTGCCGGACAGCAACACCAGCGATAGAAGTGTGCCGATACCTCCGAGCCTTGCGTGTATTCGTTGCATGATGGTCTCCTTCGATCCAGGCAGGGGTCCAGGTCGGGATGCGCCCGAAAACGGCCTATTCCTTGATTTCAGAAATGTACTTCGCTCCGCATCGGTGACACACCGCGAGCGCGTGCGTTCGCCTGTGCTCGCGAAATCGCCGTGCCCTGTCGCTGTTCCACACCTCGCTGATGCTTGCACCTTTCACGTTGCCGATGGAATAATCGGGGAAGTCGACGCAGACATTGGCTTCACCGTTCGGCTGGATGTCGATCAGGTGTTCGACATTCATGCAGGCGGCGGATTTCACCTGCGTCGATTGATCATGAAACCATATCCTGTATTCATCGTCGGTGAGAGGCATGTAGGGAAAGTCATAGATACCGTCGAGGCTCGCCCGGTATCTGTGCAGTTCTTCCTGGAATCTGCCGAATTCAACTCCTGACTCCTCGTGATGGAATCCCTTCCAGGAAAAGGCCGAGGTCTGGAAGTTCTCTTTCAGCTCTATGTCGTACGCCATACCGACCATTTCCGAGAAGTGATAGTAGGGAACGATATTGACGGACGGTATGGAGAGACTGCGGGCCACGTCAGCCATGCTCCCCAGCGACGTGTAATTGTACTTGCTGATGGTGAAGCAGATACTCTTGCTGATCGTATTGCCACATTCCTTTTCCAGATCCGTGAGCAATGCGATATTCTCCTTGATCTTCCGAAAGCTGCCCTTCATCTTGCGGACAGCGTCGTGGACGTCTTCGGGTCCGTCGACCGAAAACGTGATGTGCATGTTCCCTATTCGGCTCAGCTCTTTTGCGTACCGGTCCAGGATCGTGCCATTGGTGTCGATTGACAGAAAGAGACCGTGCGCGTTGATATACCGCAGGAGCTCCATGATCCCGTTGAACAGAAACGGTTCGCCGCCCCGCACCAGGATGAATCGTATCTTCTGATGAGCGATTTCATCGACCAGGCGCTTCCAGGCTCCCAGGCTCATTCGCGACCGCGTGTCAACGGTGCGGTTGAGGACATACCCTTCCTCGCTCCATTGGCCGCACATCCTGCATCGAAGATTGCAGGCATTGGTGACCGTGAACGAAATGAACTGTGGGAAGTCCATGGCTGCTCCACTGCGTGTCATTACGGATTGACGCCGGCGGACAACAGACTTTTGCGCAAGACGTCCCTGTAGATCGTGACGCTATACTTCTTCTTGAGTCGATCCCGCACCGCCTGAGCGATCTCCCCTCGATGAAATGTCGCGAAGTCATCCGCGATCGATGGCTGCACGTCACTCCACGACAGCTGCTTTACTTCCTGCACTCCCACACATTTGATCAGTGCGTATTGCTTCCCCTTGGCCGGGTCCTCAAATTCGACGGGTCCGGCCACCTCGTTGAGCTTCAGCCCGAAGGCCGCTTCCGCCAGAAATGGTGGCTCATTGCCGAAATACGTTGCCAGAGTGCCGTCGCGTCTCCTGATGTATGTCTTAACCAGGACTTTAGGCGCAAGCTTCTCATAGGGGATATTCTGCCCCAGCTTCTCCTTCAGTCCCTCGATAGCGCTCTTCCGCGCATCAACGATTGCATACACATTCACCTTCGCCATCTGGTAATACAGGGAATCCTGGTTGGCCCGATAGAATTCTTTGAGCGCCGGTTCCGTCGCTGCCGGAATACGATCTTCTATCTCGTGGCGATTGTACATCCTGACAATCCCGCTTTTCAGGACAGGGCTCGTCGTTGCCGGAGTAAACACGTCCTTCCCAAGGCCCAGCGCGACGGCCTTGTCCACGATCATGCTGGTCCGTACGGCTTCAAGAATGAACTTCTTCAGCTCGTCTTGATCCACCGAATCATATGCTCCCGGGACGAGCACATCGTTCACGAGGCGGAGATACTCCTTGAGATCGAGGCGCGTCGTCGGAGATGTGAGAATGACGATGTTGCGTCCCCGCGCAAGCGCGTTGCGGAACGTGTCAGCGTAGGATGTCTGATAGAACCTCGGCATGTTCGACCATTGGACCAGTTGTCGAAGCGATTGTGAATTCCACTTCACCGTTCTTTCATCGAAAAGCCTCTGCTTCGCCTGTTCAAATTCCTTGTAGCTGACATCTGTATATCGCCCCTCAAGAGCCCGTCGTATTTCGTCCTTCACCGATGCGTATGGTCCAACGTCCACGGTATCGACGTTGACGACCCTCAGAATTTGGAATGATTCATTGCCCTCGAACAGCCGCACTTCATTGACTCGAAGGTCAAACACAGCGTAGGACGCGTTGTCCACAAGACTCATCTTCCAGTTCATTTGCTGCACCGGTCCCGCGGTGACGGAAGTGGAACCTCTGGAATATTCCCTGGCGAGCGTGACCGCCTCTTCACCCTTGTGCATCCTCTTCCTGATTGTGTTCGCGAGCGATTTCAGCGAATCCATGACCATCCGCGAGGCGTTCCCGGGCTTTCCAATGATAACCTGCTGATACGACACCTCCCTCCCCATCTTCCTATATGCCTGCTGCATGGACTCTTCGTTGATGTATTTTTCATAGAACTGGGTCTGATAGTAGCGAACCACGAGTTCTTCATTGATCGAGCGCGTTATCTGCTGGGTCAATTCCGTGTTCCCGTCGAGGCCCAGGGCAAAGAAATCGATTCTCTTCATCTGGTTGAGCGTCATGTCCTCGAGGGCGTCTGCGTACGCCTTCGCGGGATTCGGCCTGTTCCTGAGATCATAGCCGTAGTCCTTCACATATTGCTGCAGGTCGGTGAATGTGGTGACGTACTGGTCCGCGACTCTTGCGACAACATTCTGAGGAGGGACCTCCTGTGCATCGCAGCGAACGAAGACCACAAACGCAAGGCAGGCTGGAAGAGAGAAACGAAAAGCGAAGTGTGCGCGCTGTGCCATAGAAGAGTCTCGTGTAGGTGTGTAATGAGACGTCGGACGAAAGATCCCTGCGAGATTAGTGCCCGGGTGGAAGAGGATACGAAACACAAGACCCTGATACGCTTCTATCAGGGTCTCGTACCATGCACAGAACGACGACATACCTGATGGTCCAGCGATCTGTCCCCTGCCTTCCCCCGTCGGGTTGGAGTTGAAGGTACGCACCGTCAACCCCAACCCTGAAGCCTCATCCCACAGAGCCGCGGAATGACGGGGGACGATTGCTGCTACTTCAACACCACCATCCTCTTCATCTGGGTCTGGTCGCCGCCCGTCAGTCGGTAGAAATACATCCCGCTGGCAAGTCCCGTCGCGTCAAATGTGACGACGTGCGAGCCTGCAGTGACGGTTCCATTGACCAGCGTTCCCACTTCCTGGCCGAGTGCGTTGAATACCTTCAACGTCACAGTGGCTGTGCGTGGGAGCGTGAAGGAGATCGTTGTGGTCGGATTGAACGGGTTCGGGTAGTTCTGTTGCAGCCTGAACTCTCCGGGCACGCCCTCGGCAGTTTCAACACCCGTCAAGGTGGTTCCGCCTGTCTCCAGCGCGTGCTGAATGGCAGCGTACTCAGTGCTCCTCTGAGCAAGCCAGTCGGCCTTCCGGGCAGGGAACCAGTTCAAGTCGCCGACCGGGAACCCACCCGTCGCGCCCGTCAGGAGGGTCGCGTTGCTGTATGAGAGATCGACGGGGATCGGCCAGTCGGAATAGATGTAGAAATCCGGGCCGATATTGACGACGCGCCAATCAGGCAAAAGAGCCGGGCTGGCGTAAGTGGCTGTTGCGATGGAAAAGGTCTTCAGGTTGTCAACCTGGGTCGTGAGAAGGTCTTTGGAGTCCGTGAAATTGGGAAGCTCCGTATAGTTTGTGCCCAGCGTCAGGAACGGATACGCTGTATTGTCGTTGAACATCCCCTCGGTCCGACTATTCATTATGATCTGCTGGTCCAGCCAGTTGCTTGTCCCATTCACATTGCCTGCACTCAATGTGGATGTGATATCTGCCAGCCTCGGATCCCAATAGACGACATTCCCTTCGAACAGGTATTGCCGCGGCAAATTCCTCCACTGGTCCCACGATGCGCCAGTATCTGGAAAAGCACGAACATTTACCAGACCCAGCGGCAGCATGTCCAGATCCTGTTCACCAGGATTGATTGTATCATTCACACAGTATGACTGGACATTGCAGTTCACAAAAATATTGTTCGTCGTGCTCACGGAGAGCTGGTATCCCAGATCGAGGAAATTGACTCCGGACATGTTGACGAAGGTGTTGTGGTTAAACACAACTCTCTCGAAGGGATACGTTCTGAACTTGTACATCATGCCCTGGGCCATGACGTGGGTGCAATTCTCAACCCACATCGTGTCCATGGGGGAAAATCCGTCATACACACCACCGTTGCGACAGCACGGCTGGCCGTTCATGTTGACAAAGTAGCAATCCTTGAAGAAGTACGAGGATCCAGAATTACTCCCCTGCATGAACACCCACCGCGTGCGCTCGAACATGTCGTTCTCAAGGGTGACTCTGCAGGTAGCACTGGTGTTGAAGAAAGCCCAACCCAGGTCACCGGCCGCAGTTGCCGGAACAATGGCGCAATTCTTCACCGTCAGATCGTGTCCGGGGAAGAAGCCGCCCGTGTTGGCGGGCGACCCTTCAATTACGGAACCGCATATGACTGGCGGAGCCGAGGCCGCATTGGTATTGTTGACAAGGATCGTAGGGTCCGCACCGATAATGACAGTCGGTCGCAGGGTCGCCGGGTTGTTGATCGCCGGATAGGTCCCGTTTATCCTGAGCTCATAGACACGACCTGCGGGAACGGCATCCGTATCCAGTAGCAATGCCTGGGTCAGTGAGTTTGCCTGATTGCCCATGTCAACGAAGTCTTTGATAACAAGCGTGTCCCCTCGCTGTTCCAACACGTAGTCCATCAGCGTCTGGGAGGACGCCGGGACCGACACCAGAAGGACCGCCATGATCACTAGCAGCTTCTTCATACAAACCTCCATGAATAAGAGCTGATTGATTATGAATTTGTGACAGACAAACCCGTAGTCTTGAAGTCCTCAACCTCCTTTCTCTTCACTTAGTAGTTCCATGTGACCTACCTCACCATGTGACTCGCAACGGCTCTGCCGTGGATGTGGATCTCACCGTGCGAACATCAGAACCCGTATCGCAGACTGAGTTGGTACATCGTGGGAGCGTAGGCGGTCGATGCCAGATTCTCAAGAATCGCCCCGCCAGGGGATCTTCTGAACTTCCGATAAGTCTCAGTCGGGTTGTGGAATATATTCACGCCGGCGAAGGAGATCTTCAATCCTTCCAGCGGTAGTTCCTGCTGAAGCGTGAGGTCCCACCGGATGATATTCCCCGTGAACTGATCTTCCTCGGGTCTTGATCCCACGGTTGTGATCACATTCCCCCGCAAGTTGAAGGAAAGGCGTCCGGAGAAACCCTTGTAATCGATGCCGAGCGCGACATTCACCACGTCATTCGACTGGTACAGGAGCCTTGCATTGCGGACTGTATCTGTTGTGAGATACTTGTGTCGAATGATTCGGGGATTGACAGGGTCGGGATATGTCGAGTCAATATTCCGAATCTGTTGATAGTCCATGTCGGACCAGGCTTTTGTGTAGTTGGCAGTCAGGACCAGTGAATTGAGGAACCCCGGCAGATACCAGAAATTCGTCTGCCATTCCACTTCAAAGCCCGATACAT
>Ga0105106_10004449_pt1 | contig 10013 bp, 12 predicted proteins | sample PPLLaktember2015_5_FD_79109 | JGI IMG/M metagenome (GOLD analysis project Ga0105106, IMG submission 79109) | Freshwater sediment microbial communities from Prairie Pothole Lake near Jamestown, North Dakota, USA - PPLs Lake P8 Core (1) Depth... | ecosystem: Environmental > Aquatic > Freshwater >... | reverse complement strand
CCTGGTCTTCACCCAGCCCCCACCGCAGGGCGGCGGGGTGGAGCAGGATAAGCTGGTACTGGTGCAGGTGGGCAGCTGGGAAGCGCTGGACCTGGGCGACTTGCCCGGTGGCTATTACGCCGTGGAGTGGAGGTAGCGTAGGGCGGACTTTAGTCCGACTGCAGTTGCAGGTCCGAGAAAAATCACGAAGTTATAGAAGATATTGTAATTGATCAATCAGGCGGGTTGAAAACCCGCATGACTGTTGAGGGTTCACCCGCCCTACATCAACCCGCCCTACAATCGGCGGCGGAGCAGCCACAACCCCAAAGGCACACCCAGCGGCAGCAGGGCGAGCAGCAATGACCCGCACAAACCCCCACCCGATCCGGCGTCACCCGCAGGGGTGGCCGTGGGGGCGGGGGTGGCAGGCAGGCTATCCCCCTGGGGGGTGGCGCTTGCGAGGGATCCGGCTATAATCTGGTCTGTGTCAGCAAGGATCGTCTCCATCGGACTCTGCGGAGTCCAGGTGAGAGCCGGGGTAGCGCTGTGCGCAGGATTCGCTGTGGGGGTAGGGGTGGCGAAGCGCACCAGGTCCGGCCTGGTGCCAAAGGATCCTGGATATTGGCGCACTACCAGGATCTCGGACTTCACCAGATAGACGAATTCTAACGTTTTCCCACTGGCATCTGTAACCACCAGCTGTAAGTCGCCATCCCCAATGTCCGTCCAGGTGCCGCTGGCAATCGTGGCAGGTGCACCCTGTAGCAGCGTCTCCAATGTGGCGGTGTGATCGGCGGATACAACCAGGTTTAACTGGGCGAATTTGCCGTTGCTCAATGTGATCTGCCCGCTGGTGTAGGTCCCGGCGAGGGCTTGCGGGTCGAAGGATGGGGCGAGCGTGGCGGTCGGCGGCAGGGGAGTGGGAGTCTGCGTCAGCCAGGGGAAGTCGTAGCCGGTCTCGCCTTCCAGGACGCCACCTTCCAGCAGCCAGGAACTATTCTCGGCGATATCCAGCACAATGGGATCGCGCGGCGCCAGTTGCAGGGCGGTGTGCATTTCCTCCAGCGCCCGGTAGGTCTCCGGGACAGGGTCGCCGGTCCAATTATCCCAATATGCCCGCTGGGCCAGCAGCTCGGCGAAACCGGCATGCCACTGGGCATCGTTGGGTTTGAGCCTCAGGCACTCCTCATACGCTTCGACTGATAACCTGTACAACTCTTCTCCGCCGGGATCGGCGCGGTAGCCCTTGGATTGCAGGAATAGGTCCTTGTAGCGCTTTGCCAGGCGGCCCCAGGCCTCGCCGTCCTGCGGCCGGGCTTTGACCTCGGCTTGGGCGCTGAGCAGCGCCTTCCAGGCGGCGGGGGCTACCAGGGCGAGCTCCATATCCCGCACCGGGCCGTCGTCGCCCGGCTCGAAATCTTCAAAGACCCAGCGCACTTCATTGCCTTCGAATACGCCGCCGGGGGTGGTCTCGGCCCAGCCGATCTGGGTGTCCAGGACCACATTCTGGAGGTTGGCGGGGTAGGGCAGGCGCAGGATGATCTCGGCGCGGCCGATGTTCCCGCTCCAGCCGGCGCCGGTGTGCAGCACATAGTAAAAGGCGCTGTAGGGGAAGTAGCCGGAGCCTTGCAGGTCGTAGCTGACCTGGATGGCAGTATCCGCCCCGGCGGGGAAATTCACCGTGAATTCCGCCCAGGGCAGCTCCTCGTCGCCCCAGCCCAGGGAGGGGTAGTTCACGCGGGCATAGCTGACCGGGCGTCCATCCACCCGCAGGCTGATGTTGCTGATCTCGGGATACTCGAAGCGCCCGTCATTGGCGGAGATGGGGAAGCGCACGGCGAGCTGCTCGCCCAGGCTGGAGGGGTTGTGCATCGAGAAATCGGCGGTGACGCGAGCGACGCCAAGATTGCTGGCTCCCCCATCTTTCACGTCGATCAGCACCGTCTCGTGGCGCATCTCTACCGCGGTGGACTCGGCCCCCGGCTCCAGGTTAGCGCCCGGCGGGTTGATCGGCGGGGCGACATCCGCCAGGGCGATCCGCGGGAAAGCCAGCAGGATGCACAGCAGCAGGAACAGGGCAATGCGTTTCATACTCCACCTCCGGTGTGAAAACCTGAAAATCCCAACCCAGATACGGATTATAACGGAGGAGTTGTGTCTGATTGGGGTGATATTGATGGTTTCTGCTCACGCAGGGCAACCTGTCCCGGCTTTTCGCGTAGGGGTGCAGCGGTCCTGTTGTTGCATAGTTTCCGAATCGCTCCGCTGCACCCCTACAGACGGGTATTTGTTTTGCGAATAGAGCAAATTTCCCGAATACTATATTGACAGCCGATATATCGTATGGTATTATATCGTTATACGATATATCGGATCACGATACAGGAAGGCTGATGGCAACCAATATCGAAAAATACCTGCCCCTGACCGAATCCACCGCCTACACCCTGCTGGCCCTGGTAGAGCCGCTGCACGGCTACGCGATCATGCAAAAAGTGGAGGCGCTCAGCCAGGGGACGGTCAAGCTGGGGCCGGGCACGCTGTACGGCGCTTTCACCACCCTGGAACAAGAAGGGCTGATCACCAAGGTGGCGGAGGTCGACCGGCGCAAGACGTATGCTCTGACCGAAAAGGGCCGCCAGGTGCTCAAGGAGCACATCCGGCGGGTGGAGCTGATGGCAAAAATTGGTACTTTTACCAGGGCGTGGTGAGCATGGATCACACCCACGCGTTGGAGGCAAAAATGACGACGATGACTCAATTCCGCTGGTTTTGGGCTTGGGACGACGAAAAAGAAGAAAACTGGCTGCGCGAAATGTCCCTGAAAGGCTGGCACTTCCAGTCAGTCTCTTTACCGGGTTTTTACCGGTTCGAGCAGGGTGAGCCCAAAGACATCGTCTATCGCCTGGATTACCTGACCAATACCAAAGACAAGCCGGATTACCTGCAACTGTTCCTGGACGTCGGCTGGGCGTACAAGGGCGAGATGAACGGCTGGCAGTATTTCAGTAAAGAAGCCGTGGATGGGGAGGCGCCGGAGATCTTCAGCGATCCTGAGTCAAAGGTCAAGAAATACGCCTACCTGATGCTGCGTCTGGGATTCTTTTTGCCGCTTTATATTGTCATTGCCAGCAATCCCAGACCCGGGTATGAGTTTGTGAGCCTGATCTGGACCGTGCTGCTGTTCTTTTTTATCTACGCACAGTTTCGCCTGCTGATGCGGGTTAAGGGGCTGCGCCGTAAGTTATAAATAATTCGCAGGAGCGATGCATGCGTCGCTCCTGCGCCATTGTTCGTTTGGGCGATAAACCCTATTTCACTTCGCGCAGCCTGCCGTCGCCCTGGTTGAGCCACAGATGGGAACGGATATCATAGGCTGCGGAGAGGACATCCGGATAGCCATCGCCGTTGAATTCGCCCACCGCCAGGCCGTGGCGCTCGGTATAGCGTAAACGTTGTCCTGGCTCCAGCAAGGTCCCCTGCCCGGCATTCCACCATACCACCGCCTGGCTCCTCCCGGCTACCAGGGCATCCAGGTCGCCGTCTTTATCAAGGTCGGCCAGGAAGACAGCCTCGGTTGGTCCGCCCGGGATGGGCTGCCCGCCAGGCGAAAAGTCCCCTGCCTGCCCGCCTTGTTCCGCGCCCTGGTTGATCCACAGCTGAGCCCCGGCCCGGTTGCCCGCCAATGCATCCAGGTCCCCGTCGCCGTCCAGGTCGCCTAGCGCGACCGCCGTGCTACCGAGCTGGTGCGGCCCGTTCCCTTCCAGGACGTTGATTTGAGCGCGCAGCCAGAGATCCAGGTTACCGGCGAAGCTGCCGGGTAGATCCGGAGTAGCCAGGCGCTGCCCCGAATCCCGGAAATTCCCGCGGCCATCGTTCAGCAGCACCCGGTCGGCAGGCGACGCCGCAGGCATTGCCGCGCCGGGCTGCTTGGAAGCCACCACCGCCGCATAGGCGTCCAGGTCGCCGTCTCCGTCCAGGTCTCCCAGCGCAACCTGACGGATCGCCAGGTCGCCCAACTCGCGCAGGCTGTGGCTGCGCCCCTCCAGTCGACCACCCTGCGCCTGCTCGTTGATCCACACCCAGGAGTAGGAAGGCGAATACGTCGTCTTTCCCAGGCGCATATCCTCCATAAGCATCCCGCAGCAGCCCGCCACGAAGCCATCCAGGTCGCCGTCCCCATCCAGGTCGCCCAGCACCAGAGTATTGGAAAGACTCGCTTCTTCCGGTCCCTGGATGCTGCCGTCCATCCGGAAGGGACTGGCCTCTGCGGTTGGGACGCCGCCCTGGTTCAGGAAGAATCTGAGCTGGCTGAACACGAGTGCCACCAGGTCCGTTTTTCCGTCGTTGTCCACGTCCCCGAGGACGGTGTCGTGGTAGGCCTCGGAGGGCAACTCCGGCATCAGCGGCCCTTTGGGAATGAAATCCCTGCCGTCCAGGTTGGTCCACAGGGTCGTGCCAGACCATATGGTGGTTGCGCTGGCGTGGCGGCGGTTGGAGAGGGCCACGTCCAGGTCGCCGTCGCCGTCCAGGTCGCCCAGGCTGGTGGTGTTGTGATACGGACCGCAGCCATCGATTCAGCTCGCGAAGTAGTAGGCGTAACCGCACCCAGCCAGCAGCAGGAGCAGAAATACAATCTTCAGCAGCCGTCCGAGCAGACTGGGTGGGGAAGCCCGATCAACCTTTTGATCTCTCGACATCCTGGTTTTCCTTACTCCTGAACTATGTAAAGAGTATAGCAAAAAAATGCCCAAATTACCCCCCTTAATCACCCCCACCCGGATGGATAGTTGTAAATCAGCGTAAACAGTTCGTTTGCGTAAAAAAAGAACCAGGCCGACCTGTGTGCACAGACCAGCCTGGTTCACGGGAGGCGAGTGTTTTACTTGCTGACCAGCAGGGCGCCGACCGTGATGCGATCAGCAACCCATTCGTCAATCTTATCTACATCCGTAATATCATTGTTGATGAGGCCGTTCACGCTCACAGGATCATCAATTTCCAGATCGCTGAATTTGATCACCGTCCCGCCAGAGAGCAGGAAGCGCGTATCGGATTTGGTCTCGATCAGAACCATTTTCTCGAGGCACTTCTCGCCCAGCCGATTTCCAACGAGTACTTCCACAATGACACTCTGGTTGTCATCATCTATCCCCTTGATATAGCCTGCCAAAGCCACGCGCAGCGTGCCTTTAACAGTCCCAATTTCCTGGCAGGGATCTGCCTTAATCTCTACTACCGCCAGCGCCGGCAGGGCGTTCATCGCCAGCATGAGCAGTACAAGTGATAGAACGAGTATTTTCTTCATTTTTGTAGGGTTCCTTTGTAGGTGGTTTGTGACCGGCTTGGTTGTTGACGCTATCTATAAGACGCATTATTTATTGAATGGATACGCATATTTGCATTAAACTTTCGATATTGAAAGGTTATGCTTTGGTTAACGGGCAGTTCTATGTGCGTGTCGTGCGCCGGGGCGCCATCGTTTGGTCTGGCGGAACCCCAGCACTACCTGGCGGTTCCGCTGGAGCTGGCGGATTAACCCCCTTTTTCACCCCCCAACCCACCCACTCAGGCCGTTGACAGACCCTCCCGGCGGGCTATAATACTAGAAAATATGTTCTATTTATAGGGAGGTCGAAGAGGAGGTCGCATGCCAGATTGCAACGATGTTTTACGCCTGCTGCCGGTGCTGAAGGGGATCCCGGCGGCGTGCCTGTTGGCGCTGCTGCTGGCGGGTCCGTTGGACCTGGCGGGCCTGGCGCTGGCCACGGGGTATACCCAGGGGCGGGTGCTTGGCGCCCTGGGCATGCTGGAGACGCTGGGCCTGGTTGCTTTGGGGCCCAACGGCTGGATGGCGTTGGCGCAAAATTTTGAAATTTGCGCGACAAACTCTAGAGTCTTTAAGACTCAGAGTCTTGAGTCTTTAAATCTAGAGTCTGAGTCTCTAGACTCTGAGACTCAGACTCTAGACTCAGAGTCTGTCCTGAAAATTTTGATTCTCGCCCAGGAGCTTTTTGGCGAACCGGTGCTCTTGCCCCCTGGCTTTGAGCTCGAGCCGCAAATTTTGATGGGTCTGCTGGCAGAAGCCTACACCAACCGCAACCGTTTGCGCAAACCCGCTCGCGTGGTAGCTGCCAACCTGAAGGAGGGGCGCCAGCCTTCGCGCCGCTTTCTGCTGGACCCACGCGCTTACCTGCCGGCTGAATTTGTGCGCAAGCTTTACAAGGCCATTGCTGTGAGCAGGATGGATATTGACTCAGGGCAGGGTGAGCTGGATGAAATCCAGCCGGACGATGATCTCCTGCAGGGTGAGGCAGCCGCGCCTAGCGCTGCGCAGCACCTGTGGCAGGAGGCGCGCCAGGAGCTGCTGCTGAGCATGCCCAAGGCGCTGTACGAAACTTATGTGCGCCCGCTGGCAGCGCTGGATTATGACCCCGACGAGGGCACGTTGTTCCTGCAGGCAGGCAGCGCCCAGGCGTACGCCTGGCTGGACGAGCGGCTGAAGCGCACCCTGGAGCGATTGCTGATCGGCATCCATGGGGAGCCTGTGCAGGTGGTGTTTTTGGCGCCCGAAGAGAACGCCGGGCAAGATGGGGGTGGGGCATGAAGCGCTTGGCTGGATTCTGGCGGAGGCTGCTAAGGCGGGAGGTGGCAGCCCATCCCGCGCCTGTGGAGTGTGCGCCGTCTGCAGCCGGTGAGCTACCCCGGCCGGAGTTGGATGCCCGGGTGCTGGAGCTGGGCATCCAGCTGGTGGACCCGTCCCAGGCGCAGGCTTTTTTACGGGCGTGGTTGGAGCTGACCCAGCGCCAGAAGCAGGTGGTATGCCTGACGTGCATGGGTCACACTAACCGTCAGATCGCCCGGCGTTTGCGAATCTCGCCCAACACGGTCAAGGGGCACCTGGCGCTGGCGTACCGTCAATTTGGGGTGCGCACGCGCGCCGAGCTGCGCGTGGCTCTGGCAAGCTGGGATTTCAGCGGTTGGAAAATGTAGGTCAGGCTTTAAGCCGGTGCTCTCCTGGCAGCCTGTTTTGAACAAGCTAACAGCTTGTCCTACAGGAGATCGGTGGGCTGGCGGCGTTTGGCGAGCGCTTCGATCAGCAGGACCACGCCGAAGCCTGCCAGCGCCAGCTGCACGGCGCCCAGCACTTCCCCGTCCAGGCGGGAGGGCAGCAGGTTGATCTCGTGCAGGAAGCCATCTTCCAGGGTGGCGAAGCTCTTCCAGGGCCACAGCTTGCGCAGGCTGCCCAGCATCAGCCCCACCAGGGCGGCAATGGTCCAATCACGGTGCTGATTGAAGGTCCAGCGCAGCACGCGCGCCAGGCTCAGCAGCCCCGCCACGGCGCCGGCGCCAACCAGCCCCAGGGTGAGCAGGTCCAGCGAGATGACGGCGCGCAGAACGGCATCGTATTTGCCGAGCAGCACCAGGATGAAGGCGCCCGAGATGCCGGGCAGGATCATGGCGCAGATCGCCAGGGCGCCGCTGAGGAACAGGTACAGGGGCGTATCGGGGGTGTTCACCGGGATCAGCCCGACCAGCAGGAAAGCGCTTACGCTGAAGGCGGCTGCCAGCAGCAGGTGCGCGGGCTGCCAGGCGGGGATGCGCTTGCGCACCACGATCACCGAGCCCAGCACCAGGCCGAAGAAAAATGACCAGATGAAGGTAGGGTGGGTCTCCAGCAGCCAGTGCAGGCCTTCGGCCAGGCTGAAAATGGCCACGCCGATGCCCAGGCCCAGTGGTAGGATGAACTTCCACGGGATGTGGTGCAGGCCTTCCCGCAGGCGGGTGCGCACCAGGGTGAGGGCAGCCACGCCGGAGTTGTGCACCGCGTCGAGCAGGTCTTCGTAAATGCCGAGGATGAAGGCCATCGTGCCGCCGGATACACCGGGGACGATATCGGCGGAGCCCATCAGAAGTCCGCTGAGGAACAGCCAGATGGGACGATGGGAGGATGAGGGAGCGGTGGGGATAGGTTCAGATTGCACGGGCAGGGTCCTTTGGAGAGGAGATTTGAGCAGCAGTTACCTGGGCTCTGCCTGGAGGCGGGGAGATTATAGCGTAAGAACCAGTTCCGGGCAAGCCGCGCCGGCTTAAATGAGATAAACTTAAGCTTGTAGTTCAAGTGCGTGGCTTGCCACGCACTTACGTTTATAATCGGCGTACTTGGTGTAGATAGGCTGTCTGAGCGGATGGCTGCACGTGCAGGCGTATGCCAATCAGGACAATACTCCAGCCTCGATGGTCGCTTAGGGGTGGTTTTTGTTGTAATGAAACTGGCGAGGTTGGTATGTCTAAAGAACAAGTAAGTCAATTGTTGGTGGAACTTAAATCTGGGCTAGCTGCGCTTTATGGCTCCCGGTTGCGAGGGGTGTTCCTGTATGGATCCTATGGTCGGCAGGAACAGGATCCTGAATCCGATCTGGATATATTAATTATCCTGTCGGATGTTCAACGTCACATCGCACAGATCGAGCGCACCGGCCAACTGGTGAGGGAGCTTTCTTTGAAATGTGGTGTGTCGATCAGTCGTAAATTCCTGAGCGAAATCCAGTGGAATACTGTTAATTCAGCGCTGCTCCGCAATATCCGTGCCGAGGCAATCGCGGCATGAAAGAGTATACTCGCCAGTTGCTCGAGAAAGCTCAGCGAGCAATCCAGGCTGCGCATCTCCTGCTCGAGGGTGGAAATTTCTTCGATTTTGCGTCTGGAAGAGCCTATTATGCGATGTTCTATACCGCTGAGGCTTTGCTGGAAGAAATAGAGTTACGTTATAGTAAACACGGGGGCGTACATGGGGCTTTTGGCGAACATTATGTGAAAACCGGATTATTTGACCAGAAGTACCACCGTTGGCTGTTAAATGCGTTTGATCAACGGATTTAGGGGGATTATGGCGTGGAAATCATCGCTGTTGTGTATATGGATGAAGTCAGAAAAATGATCACCCAGGCAGAGGAATTTTTGGCAGCGGCTCGGAGTTATTTAGAACCGGTCGATAAGGTTTGATCTGATTCCAATGCGATGGATTAACCAGAAATAATTCTTGGCTTTTAAATATTTTAGGAGTTACGCAGTTCCCGAGAAAATGTGAGTTGTTGGGCGTGCGTAGCACGCCCAACAACTCACATCCTCCAACCAAGTGCGTAAGTCCAATAGTTATTTTTTCTTTTTTGCCCGCTTGAAATTTCGGGGGAAATCACGGATTTTCTTTTTAAGGTCTGCTGAACCGAATAAATAACCAAAACCCAGAGCCAGCCCTGCTCCGGAAAAAACCGTCAGAAAGATAAAGCCGCAGGAATTCTCATTTGAAGCATTGATCGGGGCAAATGAAATGAAGAAAAATATCCAGACAGCCAGGATGACCACAATTGAGTCACGGATGCTCTTTTGAATAGGTACAGGTTTTGTTATTAATAATACTTTCCCGAATATTGGCCATATTTTAACGCCTGTTACCAGTAAAGGTCCTATCATCCAAACAGGAGACTGCCTGTTCGCAATCCGGAATATAGCCATAAAGATGATTACTGGTAGGATCATGCCTATCCAGAGCAAAGTAAAATCGACTACGAATTTAAAATTCGTCAGCCACATTTTTTTGTGATCTGATTTTGACTTAGATTTGGTGGGCATTTATTCGTTGATGGATGGAGACGTTGATCAAAGAAGTCACTGAGCAGATCATAACAGGCAAGTTTGATTAAATTATAATCCAAGTAAGACAGAACCGATTGCCAGGTGATCATGCAACTCGATCAAGCACTCAATCTGATTGGAGAAAATTTCCAAACCCTGAATCGCATGGGGGTGGAATCGCTGGCAGCCTTCGGTTCAACAGCCCATGGCGAGGCAAGCCCTGACCAGATTGACAGGGTGTGACGATTTTTACAAATTTCTGACATTGGTCTGATGTTTTATTTAAGTGCTTTATAAAATGAGTGTAAATCTAAAAAACCTTATCTGGTACTTGAAAAAGGAGGTAGCTTATGTTAACCCGTTGGGACCCATTCCGTGAGATGAATCAGCTGCGG
>Ga0105106_10004448_pt1 | contig 10013 bp, 9 predicted proteins | sample PPLLaktember2015_5_FD_79109 | JGI IMG/M metagenome (GOLD analysis project Ga0105106, IMG submission 79109) | Freshwater sediment microbial communities from Prairie Pothole Lake near Jamestown, North Dakota, USA - PPLs Lake P8 Core (1) Depth... | ecosystem: Environmental > Aquatic > Freshwater >... | reverse complement strand
TCCTCGACCAGCGTCATGGCCTCCTCGAGCGTGTCCACCACCGTATCCACGTAGCCGATTTCCAGGCGGCGTCTGGCGCGTTCGGGGTCCACTTCCACGATCAGGCCAACGCCCTCGTTCATCGTGATCGCCAGCGGTTGCGCGCCGCCCATCCCGCCCAGCCCGGCGGTGAGACAGAACTTGCCCTTAAGCGAGCCCCAGCCCTTGAGTTTGGCCAGCGCGCCGAAGGTCTCGTAGGTGCCCTGCAAAATCCCCTGCGTGCCGATATAAATCCACGATCCGGCCGTCATCTGGCCATACATGATCAGCCCCTTCTTGGCCAGTTCGTCGAAATGCTCCCAGGTGGCCCAGTGCGGGACCAGGTTGGAGTTGGCGATCAGCACCCGGGGCGCGTCCCTGTGGGATTTGAAAACGACGACCGGCTTGCCAGACTGGACCAGCAACGTCTCGTCTTCTTCCAAGTTTTTAAGACTCTCCAAGATGGCATCGAACGCCTCCCACGAACGAGCGGCCTGCCCCCGTCCCCCGTACACGACCAACGCTTCGGGCTTCTCTGCCACCTGTGGGTCGAGATTGTTTTGGATCATACGATAGGGGGCCTCGATCAACCAGTTCTTGCAAGTCAGTTGTGCGCCGCGCGGCGCGCGGACTTCGCGTGGACCGGACATGTTCACTCCTTGTTTTCTTCCTAGCTGGTCAGGGGTCTGCCCGCACCGTGCGCAGGCACAGGTGAGACCCCTGACCAGCTAATCTTTCATGAAAAAATCCTCCCGGCTATTATACGTCGGGAGGCTGAAAATTTACCAAACTGTTCCTGGTTCAGGGTGTGAACAACACCATTTGCTCGACCATCTGGTCAAACGCGGGTACCACTTCGTGTTTGATATCCAAAGGTACGAATAGATCGACCGCTACCGTCCCCGCTGGCACCTTGAAGGTGACACCTTTGTAATAGATCATGACCGATTCATTTGTGGAGGAAGTTCCTTGCCACTGTTCTTCGATGACGAAAAGCTCAAGGCTATCCGGCCTGACCTGAAACTCTGACGAAATCAAGGCATAATCCGTAAAGACCTGGGGCTGTTTCTCTTCCTCCGCAACCTGCTCCAGTGTACGCACATCATCCCTGGTGAAGACGACGTTTATCCGGCTCCCTTCCCCAGCATAGACATAGTCCGGTTTCGTGTTGAAGGCATGCAGCCGGAATGTGGCTGGGTCAAGGTTTTGGATACCCTCCAGGCCATGCTGCAAAACGGGATCTTCCACAGTGAGCGACCAGACCTGGAGATATTCCGGCTCGTTCAGGCGCACGGTCACCCAGCCGGGCGGTATCGTCAATTTGACACCGGCTACGTTGTCGATAAACTGCGTGGAACCATCCTCCAACTGAGAGAGAGCTGTTCCCGATAGCGAAGTAACCGGTGTCTCTGTCGCAGTCGGGAGGGGCGTCTCAGTAGCCAGCGATTCGGTTGGGACAGGGGAAGGCAAAAGAGGGGCCGTCTCCGCCGTCTGTGTCATCAAAGCACCGGCTGCCTCCGCGACCATGGTGGAAAACATGTCCGGGTTAGTAGTTGACACTGGTTGCTCTGGCTGCTGCGTTGGGACCGCGGGAGTTGTCACACACGCCAGGACCAAAAGTAACGTGACTAAACTTATAAGATAAATGAGAGAGTGTTTTCTATCCATCTTGCCCCTATTCTAATACAGAATCAATTCCTCCCGGTCGGTTATATCGGGAGGAAAATAACTATCGAACTACCATATTTTAGGCAGCAACCGTGCTTTGTTCGAGCAATTGTTGGAAATTCGTGCTCTGCAAACGTGTCACCAATTCCTTTTGCGCCTCGCACCACACGGGACGCAGCGGGCAATCCTCATCAAATGTGCATGTACTGCCATCACCCACGCACTCATTGAGCATGATGGGGCCATCAATCGCTTCGATGACTTCGAGCAACGTGATGGCTTTGGGCTCGCGGGCCAGCGTCACGCCGCCACGCGCACCACGGGAGGTGTGCAGTAATCCAGCGATCGAGAGCTGGGAAATGATTTTCGCCAAAAAGGATGGCGGGATGTGCTGTGCTTGCGCTACCTGGCTAGTAGCAGCGCGTTGGTTCCCATTGATGCGGGCTAGATGGAGCACTGCGCGAACGGCATAGTCGGCTTGGCGGGTAATTTGCATGGGATCCTCACTTGCAATAAAGGTAATTTTTGTCCGTTATATAGATTTTATTGTGCAAGCCCGTACAATGCAAGTGATGTTGGTCATGGATGAAATATGACTAATTACTCCGATTTCCAGGTGGTTTTAAGGATTTATCCCATTAAATAATCATACCAATTTCAGCAATCCCCCTTGATGGCGCTTTCGATCCCTTGCCAAAATTTCATCTTAGATGTATCATCATTGTAGATACAGGAGAACTGACCATGAAAACTACCATTCAAAAATGGGGCAATAGTTATGCGGTGCGCATCCCGAAATCCTTTATCAAGGAAGTCGGTTTGGAGTATCGCACTGACATTGAACTGACGTTGGAAGACGGTAAACTCATCATCCAGCCAGTTCAAGAAGATGCCCCAACTCTTGAAGAATTGCTCGCAAACGTCAAACCGGAAAATCTGCACGCTTCGGTTGGCACGGGCGAACCCGTTGGGAACGAGGCTTGGTGACATGGCGTATGTTCCCGAAAGCGGCGATGTGGTTTGGATCACCTTCAATCCGCAGGCAGGACACGAACAGGCGGGGCGTCGTCCTGCTCTTGTTTTAAGCCCGAAATCTTACAACGGGAAAGTGGGGCTGTCGCTGCTCTGTCCGGTTACCAGCCAGGTGAAGGGCTACCCCTTTGAAGTGGCGATCCCCGAGGGATTGCCAGTCAGCGGGGTGATCCTTTCGGATCAGGTCAAGAGCCTGGACTGGCGAGCGCACAAGGCCGAAAAAGCCTGTGCCTTGCCGGAGGATCTTATGGTAAAAGTACTACAGAGGGTTAAAGCATTGATTGATTAAACCCTCATCGATAGATTGGAGTTCAAATGATCGACTTCACGACCGAATTCGGACAAAAAGTAAAACGACATCTCGAGCAGGAATACTTCATCTGGTTTATTACCGTTGGCGCGGACCTGACCCCGCAGCCCAGACCGGTCTGGTTCATCTGGGAGGATGACTCCTTTTTAATTTTCAGTGAACCAGATGCACACAAAGTAGCCCATGTGAAGCAGTACCCCAACGTTGCGCTACATTTCAACACGGATGCGAAGGCCGATGAAAATGTGATCGTCTTCCTCGGGGTAGCGGAGATCGATACCGACGTGCCCCCTGCGCACGAAATCCCTGCCTATTTCGAGAAATACGAGACAGGCATCGCAGGCCTGGATATGACCCTAGAAGAATTCAGCCGGGAATATTCGGTTGCGATCCGGGTGAAGCCAACGAAATTGCGCGGTTGGTAATTGCATTTAAATTAATTTACGACCGTGATTTTACTTATACTCTGATCACTCCATGAGTGAATCTATTTTCTCCTTAATAGCCCGAATCACAACGGGGTCGTCATTCCAGGCACCCAGATCAATTACAGGGAAGCCTTCAGGATACTCTGCCGCATTAACCAGCTCAGGAATATCATATTGACTGTGAATGGCGTCGGCACTGATGGCAGCTGAGAAAAAAAGGATTTTCTCAACACCGTTCTGGAGAAATTGTGTCACTACTTCTGCGGGTTTGGGCTCTTTGAATTCCATCCAGGCCAAGCTTAGATTGTCAGGCTGATAGCCGTCGGTTGCTAACATGGCCAGCACATCATGCCGAAAGCCAAGTTCCTGCTCAGTTTCTGTCGGCCACTCCGCATCCCATTCGTCAGGCTGGCCGTGACCTACAAGTAGAATCCCCACTTTGGATTTTTCCGTATCACCAATGTTTGCATTAGCCCTTTGTACAAACATACTTTTTAAGGTCTGAGAGCCGTATAAAGGACCAGTAAATTCCACTGGGATACCAAAGGTTTCTTCGATCTTTAGTTCTTTGATCTGATGCTCTCCCTCTGCAGTGTGATTTGATATTGTAAGGAAAACCTCGCTTACGATAATTTTACTGGCGCCCTCGTTGAGAGCTTGGATAGCTGCAGCGTCTGGCCTGGGGTTATCGTCTAAAAAAGAAAGATAAAACTTTGTTGTAGCGTCTCCTTCGGCCCGGTAGGCCTCTTCGAGCCTTGCAATCATTTGGTAGTGCATTTTCCGATGGTCGCTCTTACCGACCTCGAGATATTTATTTCTGAGCGCATTAAAGAAAAAAGGTCGTGCAAACATTGGAATGAAATCAATGCCTTGTTCATCGAATTCATTGAATTGGTTTATCCATCCAATGGGATTATACGTTTCGGGCTCGCCGTGGGTGAAATAAACGACCGCAGTATGACCCAATCCCGGATCGCCAGGCTCTCTGGTCAATTCAGGTATTGGTCTCGGGTCTTCTCGTGCCAGAATGACCTTCGTCATCGAAAGGTGGCCTACCACAAATGCACCCAAAGATGTGAGAAGCGCAATCAAGAGTGATGTCCGTTGAAAACCGACTTTCAGAATTACAATCAATGTGAAGAGAACCACACATGTAGCAATAAGGTAAAAACTCATTTGAAGAGGGTGAACAGAAAGGTATTGAACAAATAATACCCCCAGCAAACCTGAAAATACAACAACGACCAACCACAATAAGGCTTCCATTTATCCACATCCTTTCTTATTTTATTGAAAGCTAAGTGATTTTAGACATCAATTATAAGATTTGGAGAAATTATATCCCGGTTTTCGCATTCGAAAAAGTGATTTTCTTCGGAGCGGAGGGCCAATATTATCCACAAAAGATAGTAAAATTAGTTCCTTGGAACTCGAGGTGCTTTGAGGGTTTTGATTTATTAAAAATTGTAACACTTTGAGACATCCCCCGTCCTGATTAAGAGAGCTACATTCTTGCGAAGCAACGAATTTGAAGCCAAAGCCTGACAAAATTCCATAATACACTACATTGGAGGAGAGAATCATGAATCCTAGCATTGCAATCCTGTGTGCTATCGTATCTTATCTCCTCGGTTCCATTTCATTTGCACGGGTTGTCACGTATTTATGGACATCTGGAAAGCAAAATGTAACTGACCATGAAATTCCTGTCGATGGATCGGACGAAAGTTATAAGGTTTTATCCATCGGAGCAAACTCGGTCAGTTCAATAATCGGACCCAAGGCCGGGATGGTGGTTAGCACTATCGACATCCTAAAAGTATTTTTACCAACACTGTTTTTCAAGCTCTATTTCCCAGAGCATACTGCTTATTTCCTTCTAGCCGCAATCTTCGGATTGATGGGTCATGTTTGGCCGATCTACCATCGTTTCCATGGCGGCTCTGGTTTCTCAGCAATCATGGGTGGCTTGTTTGTCATTGACTGGCTGGCAGTGCTGGTTACGCCCATTGCTGGCCTGCTGCTGGGTATGCTGGTGTTCCGCAACATGATCGTTGCCAGCCTGTCCTGGCTCTGGTTGCTTATCCCCTGGTTATGGTGGCGCACGGAGGGTGATTTGGCTCACATCTTTTATGCTGTTGCAGTCAATATTTTGTTCCTCCTCGCTATGCTTCCCGAATACCATACTGCAATGAAATATAAAAAAGAAGGTAAGTATATCGAGTATGGGTTGGGCAATTTAAAATCCAACCCAATGGGGCGCGGTATGTTGAAGATTGCAAAATTCTTTCGCGTTGAAATAAAGTGATTTCCTGAATTCTGGAAGGAAAAATGAGACACTTAGTTGATCTTAATGGTCAGGGACTACCCAAATCCATTGGAAACAAGGCCTTAAACCTTCGCCGTTTGGCTGAAATCGGCGTTCGGATCCCCAAAACCTATGTTGTGACTTGGGAGGCTTATCGGCGTTATCTCGGCGATGATGTGAAACTGGTGGAGGAATTGCAGCGGGAACTTTCACACACTCTGAACTCCGAGGCGCTCTACGCAGTTCGCTCCTCGGCCAATATCGAGGACAGTCTGGAACGTTCCTTTGCCGGGCAGTTTAAATCCGTGCTCAACGTGCAAGGTGTGGATAATATCTTCCAGTCGGTCTGGGCCATTTGGGGAACAGTAAAATCGAAAAACGTCCAATCTTATCTGGAAAAACACGAGATTTCGACGAGTGAACTCTTTATGGCGGTCATCATTCAAGAGATGATCGCCCCTGTCTGCGCGGGTGTAGCTTTGAGCCGCAACCCTGTCACCGGGGCGGATGAAGTTGTCGTGGAAGCAGTTGAAGGGTCGGGCGATGCGTTGGTCCAAAGCGGCGTCACACCCTATCGCTGGATCAATAAATGGGGCACGTATATCGTCCAATCAGAATCTGAGAAAATCCCAACAACCCTTATAGACCAGGTGGTTGCTGAAACGCGCATGATTGCAGAAAAGCTCAAATCCCATGTGGATCTGGAATGGGCCTATGATGGGGATAACCTTTACTGGTTGCAAGTACGTGAAATTACCACGCTCAACCGTCACAACGTATATTCAAATCATATTTCGAAGGAAATGCTGCCGGGCGTGATCAAACCCCTAATCGGCTCCGTCAACATTCCCCTGGTCTGTTCCATGTGGGTCCGGCTGGTGACTGAGATGGTAGGGAGAACGGCGGTAAAACCTGAAGACCTGGCCAGGCCATTCTATTATCGTGTCTACTTCAATATGGGTACCTTGGGCCAGATATTTCAAGAAGTGGGAATGCCAGCCGATTCTGTTGAAACCTTGATGGGCCTTGTTCCCCCTGGCGCGAACAAACCCTCTATGAGGCCTACTCCCAAGACGCTCTTGCGCCTTCCCAACCTGTTGATTTTCTTCGTGGATAAATGGTTCTTTGAGCCAAAAATGCGCAAAGCCTTGAAGCAAATTCGCCAGCAATTTGATGCGACCGATTACCGGCGTGCAAGCCAGTTGGATGCCCCGCAATTGCTCGAAGAGATCGACAGACTGTTCGACATTGTACAGAGCGCGGCTTATTACAACATCGTTGGTCCTCTACTGATGATGATGTACAACCGCGTTCTAAGTAATCAGCTTAAGAAAATGGGGGTAGATTTTTCGCAGTTCAACCTGGTAGCGGAATTGCCTGAGATAAGTGATTACGATCCAAACTTTCATTTACATGCCCTGCACAAAAAATTCGTAGCCCTTGATGAAGTCATTCAAGAAGAGATACGACAAAGCACCTATGCAGGATTCTTGGAACTATCCGGAATTGAAGGGTTCCAGCAGGAAGTTTCAAATTTCCTGGAGCGCTTCGGCCAATTTAGCGACAACGGCAACGATTTCTCTGCCACCCCCTGGCGCGAGACACCAGACTTGGTACTGGATTTGGTCGTGAACTTTACACCTACAGCAACAACCTCAGACGCGAAGATCCGGTTTTCCGATTTACGGTTGAAGGGGTCGCAGCGCATGAGTGTCGGTTTATTCTATCGCCGCGCACGGGATTTTCGCCTGCTACGGGAACAAATCAGCTCTTCCTACACGTATGGTTATGGACTGTTCCGTTACTATTACCTTGCGCTCGGCGAACATCTGGTCCGGCACGATCTGTTGGATGATCCCCAGGATGTATTCTATCTTTATGACACTGAAATTCGCCAACTGGTAACCGGTGAGCATACCAACATCGACGCGCGGGAAATTGTTGCAAAACACAAGAAAGACATCAGAAGATTTGAGCATATCGCCTTGCCCTCTGTCATTTATGGCGACGATCCGCCGCCTATCGAGGATCCATCCCAAGAAAAATTGGTCGGTGTGCCGACCTCGATTGGTCACTACACAGGCAAAGTTGCGGTGGTGCGCGGCATAAAGGATTTCAACAAAGTCCAGCAGGGTGATGTGCTGGTAATTCCTTATTCTGACGTAGGTTGGACGCCGCTCTTTGCCCGCGCGGGCGCTGTGGTGGCCGAGTCAGGCGGCTTGCTTTCCCACAGTTCGATCGTTGCTCGCGAATATAATATCCCTGCTGTTGTATCGGTAGCAGGCGCAACCCAACTGCAAGACCGAACTCTTGTTACTGTGAATGGGCACAACGGTGAAGTGCTAATTCATAATGATCGTATCAATTAGGAGAAAACCATGCCTGTCCTGGAAGCCAAGGATTTACGGAAGCAATATAAATTAGGGCAACATCTGGTCAACGCACTAACAGGAGTAAACTTTCAAGTTGAAGAGGGCGAATTTGTGGCCATTATGGGGCCATCAGGGAGTGGAAAATCTACCTTGCTGCATTTGCTCGGCGGATTGGATACCCCCACAGAAGGAAACATCACCCTTGCGGAACAATCTCTGGCAAAACTTTCGGAACACAAAGCCACGCTGGTTCGCCGTCATAACGTCGGTTTTGTTTTCCAGTTTTTCAATTTATTGCCCACACTCACAGCGGAGGAAAATGTTCTCTTGCCCGTCATCATCGATGGAAAGAATCCTCGCAAGTATGAAGAACGGTTGACTAACCTATTAGATTTAGTGGGTTTGCTGGATCGCCGAACCCATAAACCAGATCAATTGTCGGGCGGTGAACAGCAGCGCGTGGCGGTTGCCAGAGCGCTTATCACCGAACCGGCCATCCTGCTTGCGGACGAACCAACGGGCAACCTAGACACCAAGACTGGCAACTCCATCATGGAATTACTTCGCCGCTCATGTAACGAACTCAAACAAACCGTCATTGTCGTGACGCACGATCCAAAAGCGGCTGCGTATGCAAACCGCATCATCTTTTTGCGCGACGGAGATATTGTCGAGGAATTGCGTTCGGGGCAGGAACAACCTTTATCAGACCGATTGCGAAATATCATGAGCACCATGGAAAGACTGGAATCCTGATATGCGTTTGTTTCGCTTACTTACATTACGTTCCATGCGTTCGCGCTCCTTAAGATTTTTATTGAGCGCCTTTGGGATCATTCTGGGTGTGGCAGGTATGCTTTCCATCCAGGCAACCAATCAAACTGCGTTGAATTCAATCCTGAATCTTTTTGAGAGTACATCCGGACGAGCAAAATTGATCATTGCCTCTGCAGATTCGGATGAAGGTGGTTTTTCAGATAATATCCTGGGTAAGGCGAGTACCGTAGAAGGTGTACTGGTTGCGGATCCTCTGGTAATAGAAAATACTGACCTGGCTGACAAAGAAGCCTCCACTCAACTTGATATTAGTTTCTTTGGCGCCAGTGGTGGTGGGTTATTGGTGCATGGGATCGTTCCAGCTTTAGAACTCCGAACCCGAGATTACACGCTTAAAGAAGGCCGGTTTCTATCTGAAGATCTCAAAGAGCGTGAAATCGTCCTTGTAGAGAGTTTTGCTGAAGATGAAGATATTCGGGTGGATGACCTGATCAAGATCATCACGCCCAATGGCACCAAAGAACTCAAGGTCGTCGGGTTGATCGCGCGCGAAGGCCCGGGGAAGACCAACAATGGTTCATTTGGCGTGATCCCTTTAGAAACAGCACGAGGGCTTTTCAATCGATCGAATGAATTGGATCAGATTGACATCGTGCCGGTCAACCCCAACCCCGGCACATCTGAATTGGCTGAATTACGCGCGAACCTTCAACAGGAAATAGGAGACGATTACTCTGTTACTTATCCATCCGGTCAAGGAGAGCGGATGACCCAGATGCTGCAAAACTACCAGATTGGCCTTAATTTTATGAGCGGTATTGCTCTTTTTGTGGGCGCATTCCTGATCTATAACGCCTTTGCTATGACCGTTGTGGAACGGACGCGTGAATTTGGTATGCTGCGAACAATTGGGATGACCCGGCGGCAGGTGATCAGTCAGGTGCTCGTTGAAGCGGCCTTTTTAGGGTTCTTTGGTTCTGCTCTTGGGGTTGGACTTGGAATCCTTCTGGCGCGAGGCCTGACAAGCCTAATGGAGAATCTCATGAGCCAGGAATTGGGCGCTGTCCTGGTAACCACAAACGATATGCTCTTCAGTATGT
>Ga0105106_10004447_pt1 | contig 10014 bp, 7 predicted proteins | sample PPLLaktember2015_5_FD_79109 | JGI IMG/M metagenome (GOLD analysis project Ga0105106, IMG submission 79109) | Freshwater sediment microbial communities from Prairie Pothole Lake near Jamestown, North Dakota, USA - PPLs Lake P8 Core (1) Depth... | ecosystem: Environmental > Aquatic > Freshwater >... | reverse complement strand
GTGTCCGTGAGCTTGCTCGCCCATTCCGGCGGGTAGTTCGCTTTCCTGAACGCGCCGCGCTTCAGGTATTGCGGCGCGAGGACACGCATGCACCAGCCAGGCTTGGCGAGGACCTGCGCAATCAGCTTCGGCGTATATCTAAGCGGCATCGAATAGCCGTTCCTGCGGTCGTGCTCGCGGTTCGCGCCCACCGAGCCGTCGACGGTGACAAGCAGCGTGTCGTATCCCACCGACTTCACACGCTCGACGAATTTCATCCTCTGGCTCACATCCACCCACATATAGAGCTGGAACCAAAGATTTCCGCCGCCGGCCTCGTATATTTCTTCCATCGGTGTCAGCGCACTGGTCGCTGCGGTACAGGGCACGCCCATCCTGGCTGCCGCTCTGGCCAGACCGATTTCGCCGCCGTCACTCGTCAGGCCCGCCGAGGCCGTTGGCGAGATCCCGTAAGGCATCGTGATTTTCCTCCCGAAAATCTCGGTCGCGGTCGAACGTTTGGACACGTCCTTGAGAACGCGGTTTTTGATCTTGAGTGACCGGTAGACCTCACGATTGTGTTCTTTGGCTATGCCATCCTCCGCCGCGCCATCGACATATTCGAATATGCAGCGCGGCAGACGCTTTCTTGCCATCTTCCGAAGGTCTTCGATACTGTAGGCACCCAGGTTTCCACTATTCATGGCGGACTCCGATGGTCACTTCGTTCGATGCCCGCTATTTGGCCGCCGTGACGACGATTTCCACCAGCGTCGTTGGAGTACCCAGCTCGACCGCAACGCACGCGCGCGTTGGAGGATTCTTCGGGTCGATCCAGTCGAGCCACGCTTCGTTCATCGCCGACTTTTGCGCCATGTCCGAGATGTAGACAGTCGCGGCCAACAGCTTTGATTTATTGGTGCCGCATCCGGCGAGCAGTCCGTCGATCGTCGCGAGTACCTGCCTGGTCTGCTCCTTCATCCCGACCGACCTGTTCGCGGCCGTCGTTCCCGCAACGTAAACCGTACCGTTGTGCTCGACCACCTTGCTCAAATGCCCACTGGGCTGGTGACGTTCGATGCTCATCGCGACATTCTCCTGTATGAAGTTGAGTTAGAGCCGTATGTTCGCCGCCCGAATGACCTTGCGCCACTTCGGGATTTCGGAATTCAGGTGGTCGGCAAGTCGCTTCGGCTCTCCGCCAACAGGCTCCGCGCCGAGGGCAGCGATGCGTTCCGTCAGTTCGCGCTGTGTGAACGCACGCGCGAGCTTCGTATTGACTTCCGAGACGACGGCGGCCGGCGTGCCGGCGGGAGCCAGTATGCCCCACCAGGTGCTCGCCTCGAATCGCGGGATCGCCGCCTCCGCGATCGTCGGCACGTCCGGCAGCATCGCGGAGCGTTTCTCGCCGGTCACGGCCAGTGCCCGCAGCCGCCCCGATTGCACGTACGAATAGGAGGCGGCGGGATTCGCGAATGCCACATCCACGTGGCCTGCGATGAGATCCAGCAAAGCCGGTCCCATACCTTTGTACGAGACAAGCACGATATTCACGCCGGCCGACGCCTTGAACAATTCGGCGGCGAGATGTACGGACGTCGCGATGGAGGTGCCGTAGTTGAGCTTGCCCGGGTTTGCCTTGGCAAGCGCGATAAGCTCCTTCGCCGATTTTGCCGGCACGGTAGGATGAATCAGGAGAATATTCATCGACTTCGCCATAAGCGAAACGGGGACGAAATCCCTGATGGGATCGTAATTCACCTTCTTCATATCGGGGAGCACCGTGAAGTTGGTGCTTCCCAGTAACAGCGTGTAGCCGTTTGGTTCCGCGCGTGCCGCCATTTCGAACGCGATGGCACCACCGGCGCCCGGGCGGTTATCGACCAGCACCTGTTTGCCCCACGCCTCGGTGAGCTTTTGGCCTGCCAAACGCGCCATGATGTCGTTGCCACCGCCGGGCGGCGACGGAACGATCAGACGAATGGGCTTTTCCGGGTATGCACCCCACGCCGGGGCGCCCGGTAAAAATGCGGGCAGCACGCATGTCAGCAGGACGCCGACTCGCAATGCACGAAGTGGGCAGACGACGCCTCTCATAGGATGGACCTCCGGGTGGTCAAATAGCACACAGATGTAAAGCTAGCACGTCGGAGTAACCGATGCGTCGCGGGCCGGAAGTGGGATGCGTTTCGCGGACTTAGCAGCCCGAAGGCGGCCTGATCTCCGAGTCGCCGATCATGCGACAACCGACGCTGCTTCGGTCGTCGTCGCCAGCTCCATCGCCTCGAGCAGCACCTTCACTTCGTGCGCGCCTTCCAGGCGGCGCTTCCCGATGTAGCACCAGGGGCAGACAAAATTGAAAACGACGTCTATGCGCAGAGGCTCGCCCATGTCCATGTCTGGTCCTTGTAAGCTTCGCGCAGTTTAGCTTTCATCCAGGGTCTCGACCGATTTTCTCACCAGGTTGTCATTGCGAGGAGCCCCGCGACGAAGCAATCCCGTGGCGCACGGTTGCGCCGTGTCGGTCACGTCCTCGGCGCCCTGTTCCGGCGCCAAGGCCGCAACCGACACGGCGCTTGGAGACGCTGCGGCTGGTGCGAGTTACCGAAAACGACCCATTGCGCTCCTTCCAGCTGACTATTCGGCGGTGCTCGGTCCGAGCCGAAGGAACCAGGTCCTGTGACATTGATCCAACGGACGCATCGTCGAGCGCAGACTCCATTCGCCAGCGCTGGATTCCTCAACGCAAGAGCGATATCGTTACACACGGCCTGTTTCAGACTTGGGCTCACGTCCTTAAAGAGTGGGAGCAACATGCGATCGAGGCGCAGTAGGCGACAGCTGCAACGCGCGCCAGGCAACTAGCTGTGAACCCTTGTGCGCCTCCGGATGGTTCACTTCTGCGAGCCCAGCATCGCCCATTTCTCGCCGATCTGTTGCGGCTGCTCACAAAAAATGGCTTTCAAAAGAGCAGAATCGATCCGCTCCTTCCAGAAATCACGCGCTCGTTCGCCGCGCTGTGCTCGACGGAGGACGACCTGCGCGCGTGGTGTGACGAATTGGGCCGGTGGATACGGTGGTACCGCGTTCCGGCCTACTGGCTGTCGTTCATCTTCCAACGCGTGACGCAAGCGCGCAAATCCGCCTACCACTTTCTGGCCTGCGAGCGGTACGCCGATGCGCAGACGAATTTCGCAGACGATCTCGCCTTGTCATCCCTGGAGACTGCTTACGCCGGGTACATGCGGAATCGAAGCGTTATCGGCCCGGAATTCGAGCAGGCCGGCGTCGCCTTGCAACGGAAGCTCCGCTTCTACTATGACTATTACTACGCCTGGTCGCGCCCCTTCGCGTATATGCATTGCAACCCCTGCGCCGATCATCTTTACACGCACCTGAGTCGGTCCTGGTTGGTCGACAGCGTTCATGAGCAAGACAACAAGTTCGATGTAGACGACGCTGATGCGCTATCGAGCGTAATCCATCAAAGCAAGGGGGAGGCGTTTGCCTATTATCGAATCCTGGCGGGACGCTTTCTAGGATTGGTCAATGCCGGGCAAGGACGGCACGAGCTGGCTGCGGAGCAATTTGGGCTGGCTTTGGAAGAAGCGCGCCGACTCAGCCTGGATACGGAGATCGGGCACCTGCGGCGTCTCTTCGGGTGTGCCCTGCGCGAACTGGGAAATGGCAAGGAAGCGCGGCATCAGTTCGAGCAGGCGTACGCGTACGAAAAGCTGGAGCCCTTTTTCTCGTACACGTTCTATTGGCAGGCGTTGTCCGCCCGCGAGCTGGGCGACACTCTCCTCCGCTTTGCTGGGCCTCGCATCGATGGTGCGCCGATCACATCGGAGAAAGCCGTCGTCGTCATCGACGACCCGCAGGCCACCCTCGGACCGGCGCTCGCTGCCTATCATGACGGTCGGCTGTTTCTCAGCGGGCACATGAGCATGCAATGCCCGTTTCCGGTCGCGCGCGCAGCAAAGCAGCAGCTTTTTCGTTCCTACTCCGAGAATGCACTTCAAGTCGCGTGTCTGCTTCAAAGCCCCAAGGACATATTGGCGGAAGTGGAATGGAGTGGCCCCCGGGAGGCGACCGAAATGGTCACCGAAATTGCCGCGGCGCGCGAAATAGGCGCCGCGTCCCTTGCGGATTTCCGTCGCAACCGCGCGCTGTACTACTGGACGCTAAATACGCTGCCGACCCGATTCGAGGATTATCTGGAGAACGTCGTTGAATATGGTCCCGCCCGACGTGCTTACCTGGAGCAGTCCTTCGCGCTGGACCGTAGGCTCATCCAAATGCTATTGCCCGACGGGATCGTCGAGCAAACCCTGAAGTTGCGTTTGCCCGACACGATCTTTTTGCTGTTTCATGTCGGGCAGCGTCGCAGCATGGCCGTGCTCATCGACATGGCCTCAGGAACCGCCGCCCCGTTTCCGGCAAACTTCGGCGAGCAGGACTTGCGGATCATTCATGAGGAGTACGCAAGCGCGGTCAAGGAACGCGCCACCAGAGGGCTCGCGCTCGACAAGCTTCTCTCGCGCCATGCCGAGTTGCTAGGTCCGGTGCTGGAACCCGTCCTGCGCTTCCTGCCGGGCAAGCACCTCAAGATCTTTCCTCGTCTGCAGATGAACGCGGTGCCATTGCACGCACTGCGCTTGAAGGGGAAGTATCTCATCGAGCATTGCGCAACGATCAGCTACGGCCAGACGCTGGGCCTTTCCCTCGAGAATCACGCCGCGAAGACGATTCACCACGAAACAGCGCTGCGCATGGTGATGGGAGACGATGTCCCATGGTACGAAGTTCTTCTGCCGAGGGTGCGCCAGATGTATGCCGGCGCTTTTCGCGAGGAGCATCACGTATCCTGGGGGCAGTTGATGCAAGCGCTCGCGGTCCAGCCCGCGAATGACACGGTGTTCGCGTGTCACGGCATGTATCAGGCGGCCAACCTGGATGGCAGCCGGTTGGAGCTTGCAAAGGATCGCAGCGACGGCAGCGTCCTCTTCTCGCGCGTGTTTGCGGAGCTCGACCTGAACGGATGCCGCAGCGTCATGATGGGCGCGTGCGAAAGCGGCTTGGCACGCGCTGAAGTCGGCGCCGAATATCTCGGACTCTCCAGTGCGATGCTGTACTCCGGCGTACGGTATGTGATCGGCGCGTTGTGGACCATTCCCAGTTTGGCCACGGCCGTGTTAGTGGGCCGCTATCTGGAACTCATCAAGAATCCGTCGATCGGCGTCTGTGCTGCGTTGAGTGAAGCTCAACGGAGCGTGATGACCATGAGGCGGGATGAGCTGGCGGGCTGGATCCAGGAAGTGATGGCGCCGGGTTCTGAATTGGACAGTCTATTGCAGGAGGTAGAGGCCATGGACCTTTATCCTTTCGCGCATCCCTACCACTGGGCCGGACTGCAGGTGGTCGGGGACGCGTAAACCAAACCAATCGAGTTTCCGATCATGACTATTCCTGGCGAGACACAACGGTCACTGTCTGCTCTACTGACGGAATTGGAAGATGCGGTGCGCGCCGGCGATCGCGATCGCGCCACGCTGCTGGAGCGAGCCATTCTGCAACGGCTGCTGGTGGAATCGTTCGAGCTCGAGGGAGTAGAGCACCGCGTCCGCGCCTTGATGGAGCGACTGGACAAGTCCAAGGCCGGGCCACTCGTCCAGCCGAAACGCTTCACCTTGGACGGCGAGCTCGACATCGCGCCGCCGACCGCCGAGAGCGTGGTTTATCCCGTGTGGTTCGGCACCAACCGCAAACCCGCGGCGCAGGGCGATGGCTTCACCAGTGAGCGCCACGACAGCATCACCCGCGGCCGAGTAGAGGTGCACGTGCCGAAGGCGCATCGCTTTGGCGAGACCGGCACGACATTCTGGAAGCGGCTATTGCGTTTCGACTTGCGCGACGACCACCTGCGGCTTCAGCACATCGAGAGGCAGGAGCGGGACAATTTCTTCGCCGACATCCAGCAAACGATGCAGGCTGCGCGCGAGAGCGGTGAGCAACCGCACGCGCTTTTCTTTCTGCACGGATACCGCGTGACGTTCGAGGAGGCGGCGATTCGCGCCGCGCAGCTCGGCTACGACCTGAAAGTCCCCGGAGCGACGGCCTTCTTCAGTTGGCCGTCGCGCGGCGTTGCCACCGCCTATCCCGTGGATGAGGCGAGCATCGAGGCGAGCGAGGGCGCTATCACGAATTTTATCGCGGAGTTCAGCGCTAACTGCGGGGTGCAGAGAGTGCACGTCGTCGCTCACAGCATGGGCAACCGTGGCTTACTGCGCGCGCTTCAAAGAATTGCGGCGAATGCCCAGACGCGTGGCAACGTGAAGCTCGGCCAGATCTTCCTTGCCGCGCCGGATGTGGATAGAGATCTATTTCTCGACCTCGGCTGGCTCTATGCGGAGCACGCGGAGCGCACTACCCTCTATTCCTCCGATCGGGACCTGCCAGTGCATCTTTCGTCAAAGCTGCACGACGCGCCACGCGCAGGCTATTTCATGCCCTATACGGTGATCGATGGCGTCGACACGGTGGCGGTACCCAACTTCGACGTCGACCTGCTGGGACACTCCTACTTTGCACAGGCCGAGGCGCTGCTGTACGACATCCGCAACCTAATGATCAGCAACGAAGATCCGATGAGGCGGCAGCGGATCGAAAAGTTGATCTACGAGGACAAGATCCTTTGGGCACTCAAGCGGTAGAGGAGGATAGCCGTGACGGGCGGCTCTGCCGTCCATCCTCAAGCGTGTCGGGCCGCAACCAAAGCTGCGCGGCTGTGATTTGGTTGGTCTGCGGGTAGGAACGCTGGGCTGCATCCGCACGTGATTCGCTGCCGCTAGACCAGAGTTCGGTAGATCCAGTGGGCGAACGCGAACATGTCGCGGTCGCGGTTGCGCTTGCCTACTACGTAGGCCCCCACCGGCATGCCGGCCGGGCCCCTGAACACGGGTATGGAGATCGCCGGCACGTGCATGGTTGTCCAGATAAGCGCGAGCTTCGCGTTGCCGGTCGTGTTGAGGCCAACGGGCGCTTCGCCGGTCGAGCAGGCTGTCAGCACAACGTCGAACGGCGCCATGATCGGACCGATCGCCTGACGGCAGCGTTCCGCGAGATCGCGCGCTTCAAGGTACTGCTCGAAGCTGCATTCGAGGCCATCCTTGATGCGGCCGTTGCGGAGCGTGGTGCTGATCTCTTCCCAGTGATGGTCGATTTCCCAGGCGAAGTTCCGGGAGAACTCGAATCCTGAGATCAGACGATGCGCGTCCGGTATTGCGTCGAAGTCCGGAGGCAGATTCACGTCGACGATTTTCGCGCCGGCACGTGAGAGCCGAATCGCCGCCTCCTCGAATAAGGCCTGCGTCGAGGGCTCCAGCAGCGACCATAGATGCGTTCGGCAGAAGCCAAGGCGCGGCGGCGAGACCTCCTTCGCAACGGCAACGGGCTTCACATCGAGCAGCACGTCGCGATACAGGGCGATGTCATCGATCGACCGCGCGATCAGGCCGAGGGTGTCGAGCGAGCCCGCCGATTCCTTGATGCCGACGCAGCGCAGATCGCCGTACGTCGGACGGTAGCCGAACACGCCGCAAAATCCCGCGGGCCGCACAGTGGAGCCGCTGGTCTGGGATCCGATCGAGAGCGCGACCATCCGGTCCGCCACGGCAGCGGCGGACCCGCTGGACGAGCCGCCCGGAGTACGGCTGAGGTCGAGCGGGTTGCGTGTCTTGGAGGGATGGAAGTTCGCGAACTCAGTAGTGACCGACTTGCCCAGCAGGACGCCGCCCGCCTTGCGGCTGAGCGCGACGCACGACGCATCGGCTCGCGGCTGATGCCCGGCGTAAATCGGCGATCCGTACTCGGTCGGCATGTCGGCGGTGTCGATGATGTCCTTCACCGAGAAGGGCACGCCGATGAGCGCGCCCCGACGGTCGGAGCGGTCGCGGGCCCGAGCTTCCGCGATCGCCTGCTCGGGATTGATGTACTGCCAGGCCTGGACGTCCTTCTCGCGCTCGGCAATACGATCCAGGCATGCGCGCGTGACGTCCTCGCACGTCGCACGGCCTGCGCGAACCGCAGCGACTATTTCAGTCGCGGTGAGCTCATTCAGCGTGCGGGCAGAAACCATGGCAGCGCGTCGTCACTGCAGCTTGATGCCGGCTTCTTTGATTACCTTCGCCCATTTGTCGGTCTCCGCCGCAATGAATTTTGCGAAGGCCTCGGGCGTCGTGCCCATCGGAACCACGCCGCCCGTGTTGTGCAACGAGATGATGTCGGGCATCTTGAGGATCTTATTGATCTCGGCGTTGAGTCGATCGATGATCGGACGCGGCGTCTTCGCGGGCACGAAGAAGCCGTACCAGTTGTTCACGCCGTAGCCCGGCACCGTCTCCGCAATAGAGGGGAGCTCAGGAAAGAGCGGCTGGCGCTTGGGTGACAGCACTGCCAGCGCTCGCAGCCTGCCGGCTTTCCACAGTCCAACCTGGGCGCTCGCCGTATTGAAACTGAACTGCACGTTCCCGGCAGCCAGGTCGACGGCGGCCGGCCCGCCGCCCTTGTACGGTACGTGGATCGTACGCACGCCCGCCAGCCGATTGAAAAGCTCACCCGCGAGGTGGTCCGTGGCGCCGGGGCCGGAGGAGCTGAAGGAGAGCTGATCGGGTTTTGCACGGGCGAGCGCGATCAATTCCTTCACGCTTTTCACGGGCAGGGCGGGATGCACCATGAGGATATTGAGCGCATCCGAGCTCAGGGTGACGGGGGCGAGATCACGCTGCGGATCGTAAGAGAGCTTGCCGGCATACAGCGTCGGGTTGATGGCGATGGCGCCGATGTTGCCGATGAAGAGCGTGTAGCCGTCCGGGGCGGACCGTGCGGCGAGCTCTGCGCCAATGGTACCGCCCGCACCGCCGCGGTTGTCGATCACGATCCTTTGTCCGAGCGCCTGGTCCAGCTTGTTGCCGACCGAGCGCCCGACGAGATCGGTGCCGCCTCCCGGAGGGAACGGGACAATCAGCCGGATCGGGCGGCTGGGCCACGCATCGGGCTTCTGAGCGAGTGCGACGCCGCTTGCGGCTTCCATCAAAACGGCGGCGGTGCCGAGCAGCAGGATGCTCACAAGTCTCGATGTGATCATATTGAACCTCCGGCGTGGGTGCGGCGGCCGCTCACCGCGGCGTCCCGTGCGATATTACATGAAGCGATGCGCTGGACTGACAGCTCCGCGAGTCGAGCGAAGATCGTCTCACCGCCGACTTGCGTACAGACGAATTCGTTGCCCCCGGCATCGAAGCGATGTTAAGTCCCGTAGCAACCGACAACACCCGAGGCACTGAGCCTTTCGACGTCGCCGGCGCCATAACCCAGTGCGCCCAGGATTTCGCGGGTGTGCTCGCCCACGTGTGGGCTGTGAGCGAGACGATCGCCTGTCGCGGGCGGGCGCTGGCCGCACAGGGTCGCCATGGGCACGCGGCCGAGCGTGTCGTTCTCGACCCACCGCACCGCATCGATCGCCTGCACCTGCGGATCGGCGAAGAGATCCTCGTACGTATTGACCTTCGCTTTCAGGATGTCGATGGTGGACAGCAGCTCCATCCACTCGTCTGTAGTCTTCGTCTCGAAGAGAGGCCGCAGCACGGCCATCAGCTCGTCGCGGTGTTTAACGCGCGAGCGTGCATCGGCGTAGCGCGGATCTTCGAGCCATTCATCTTTTCCAATCAGTTTGGCGAGGCGCCGAAAATGCTCCTCGCGCCGCGCATTGACGCTCATGTAGCCGTCTTTGGTCTTGAACATACCGACCGGCGCGCCGATGGGTTCGCTGATGCCGCCCTGCAGATAGTGTTCCATCATCGCCCCCTCTTGCAGGGCCAGCGAGCACTCCAGCAGGCTGGTCTCGATATAGGTGCCGCGACCTTTCGTCACTTTCTTGTAGAGCGCGGCCGAGACCGCCTGGAACGCGTAAACGCCCGTCGAGAAATCGATCGCCAGCATTTCGATGCGCTGCGGGATGCCGGTCGGGCCGCGATT
>Ga0105106_10004445_pt1 | contig 10018 bp, 6 predicted proteins | sample PPLLaktember2015_5_FD_79109 | JGI IMG/M metagenome (GOLD analysis project Ga0105106, IMG submission 79109) | Freshwater sediment microbial communities from Prairie Pothole Lake near Jamestown, North Dakota, USA - PPLs Lake P8 Core (1) Depth... | ecosystem: Environmental > Aquatic > Freshwater >... | reverse complement strand
CTTGCAGAGCCGTGTGAGCAGGCCCGCGTCTTCCTCTTCCGCGGCCACTGACGTGCCTAGGAGCCCGATGGCGTAGATGACCGCGTTCGACTGGCGCGCGAGCGCCAGGATCCGGGCGCTCGTCTCCAGGCTGGCGTTGTCGCCGCCGTCGCTGACGAGGACCAGCGCCTTTCGCCCCGCGTGTCCGACCTGGAGATGCTGGAGGGCCTCGGCCACCCCGTCGTACAACGCCGTTCGACCTCCCGCCGGAATCGCGTACAGCGCGGTCTCGATCTCTCTGACGTCGTTCGTGAATGGCCGGCCGCCCGCGAGTGCGAACGTCACGCTATCGTTGAATCCGACCGCGAACAGCTCATCGTCCGGGCGACTCGACTGCAGCAGCGCCGACACCGCGGTCTGGAGCGCGGCCCGCTTTTGGAGCATGCTCTGGCTGCGATCGACGACCAAGCCCAGGGTGAGGGGGGCGTCTCCGTAATGGAACACCGCGACGGGCCGCGGCCGTCCATCCTCGAAGACGCGAAAGTGCTCCCGGCCCAGCCCGACGACGTGACGGCCGCGGGCATCGGTCACGGTGACGGGGACCGTCACCAGCTCGGTATGGACGCTGATGACGGCCTGGAGGAGCAGAAGGGCGGCGGAGAGCAGGGGTATCACGGGGGCACGCTTTCTCACGCCGCGGGACATCCGATCCCGCGGCGCGCTGCGATCTTGACGCACTCTAGGCGGTGTGCTTGCCAAAGACCATCAGACCGATGGCGACACCGATGGACCCGAGTCCGAACAACATGAACAGCGGCAGGGCGCTGGCCGTTTGCGGCAGGTACCGGGCGTTCTGGGCCGTCGCCGTGGGAACCCTGGCGTCATTCTCGACTGGGGTCGTCTGAATGGCGGCGGTGACGGGCGTTTCCCGCTCGTCGGCCGTGATCGCCACGATCGGCGCGGTCTTCAGCTCGTCGTCTCCGGCGACGTCAACGGACAGCGCCGGCACCACGACCTTCGACGCCCTCGCCAGCTGCATGGCGCGAGCCTTCGGATACACGAACGCCTGTCCGACGGTATTGCCGGGATAGAACCACGCGCGGATGACCTCCGGGGAACCGACGGGTACTTCGCTGAACCGGATGACCGTCTCGTCGGTCGGCGTGAGCCGGTAATCGGGAATCGCCAGCACGGTGGCGATAATCTGCGACTCATCGGCGTTGAAGATCTGCACGATGTGCCGGTCGCTCAATGAGTCCGCCAGCTTGAACGTATACGTGCCCGCGGGCAGCACGCGTCCGGCGATCTCCACCGGCTGGCTGAAGGTGAGCACCGTCTTGTCGTTCGCCTGGCCGGCCCGAGCGCTCGACGCCGGAACGAACCAGAGCAGCGAGAGCGCGAGCGCAATCCACGTGGTCTTTGTGATCATTCGATCCGTCTCTTTCTGAACCGTGTGTACGACGACATCCACTCAATGACCTCCGCGGGCTGCGGCGTCACGGACCATGCCGGCCCCGGCCGAGAGCACCGCCTCCACCGGGACGCGGACGTCGCGTCCTCCGGGAGGCATGCCAGCGCTCCGAGCCGGCTGGCACTTCGTTCTGGAGGGAAGCTTCGGAGGTCCCTTGCAGGAGGACAACCGATGGCTCCGATCGTAGAGCGAGTGCGTGGCCGCGGCCTGTTCTCGATTGCACACTGCGCGGAAAATGCCCGGTGGGGCGCCCCGGCGGCGCGGCCGTTCGAACCGGAACCCGCGGCGGCCCGTCTATCGTCCGTCGGGCTGACGCGCGCTGGTGTCGTCCGCCTGAGGGGCCGCCGACGTGCCTTCGAAGAGAGCCTGGCGCTCGGGTACAAGGCGGCTGGCTTCCGGATCGAGCTGGCCCAGCAGCCGCTGCGCCAGATCGATCTCAGCTTCGAAGCGGGCGAGATCGAGCCGCGTCACCTCATCCCGCCAGCCGAGGCGCTGGCCCCGCTCTTCGGCCCGGCGCAGCAGGCCCCGCGCGTTCTCCAGGTGCCGACTCGCGGAGCTGAAGTCACGCTCATCCAGCTCCACGCGGGCGCCCAGGATGGAGGCGTGCGCCTCGCGCAGATCATCGCGCAGCTCGGATGCCCGGAGCGCCCGTTCGAGGTCCGCGTGTCCGGAGGCGCCCCAGAGCCACCCGGCGAGAAGCGCGAGGAGCAGTGCTCCGGACACTCCGAGGAGTGGCCTGGGCATCATGGATTCCTTTCTAGTGTGGTTTTCCAGGCCCCAAGCGTACGAGAACCGGTGACGAGCGTCTGTTCAATCGGGAACACACCGGGCAAGCTGCCAGACGACTTGGGCGAATGCCCCCGCAGCCATCCATGCACGACCCCGATGTCGCCGGGGTGCACGATCGTTCAGTACCGCTCCCCGTGCATCGCGACGAAGAACCCCAGTGTCTGCCTGATGCCGCGGGCCAGGTTCCACGCCAGCGCCGCCGGGTTCAGACGCCAGAGTTCGAGCCGGGCGATTGCGCGGCGGGTTCGGCGCCAGTACGCGGCCAGCGCGGGGTCGTACTCGAGCCGATCCAGCGAGAGCGGGTTCACGCGCGTCACCCGTCTCCTGAACGATGACCGTGGAAGCGACGCCGGCAACTCGCGAAGTCGGAGGTCGGCCAGCGCGGCTGCCGCGAGGCGCGCCCCGTCGATCGGGCCCCTGTCGGCGTGGCCCATCGACGCGTCGTTCCGGACGCCGACGGCGTCGCCACGCTCGGCCATCGCGCCGGGCAGCACCGCCGTTCGGCTCCCCAGCAGGTCGCGCATGGCGTCGAGCCGCTCGTGCATCGTCGCGCTGAGCATGCCCGCCCCGACGCCCAGACGTTCCTGCATCGAGGTGAGCCGGAGCGCCACGGCGGTGTGCACGCGACCCCACGACAGCTTCACCACCTGCACCGACCGCGGGCCCACGCCGCGCAGATCCCCGAGGAACCAGTAGTCGTCGCGGCGGATCCGCGTGAGCAGCCACAGTTCCCGCATTTCCAGACACAGCCTCAGGTACTCGCGCACCAGGTGGACGATCTCGCGGGCCCGGCGCCTGGCGAACGGCCATCGGCGCTCGATGGGGAAGGTGGGGCGCCGCGACCGCCGGTCCTTGAGGCGGAAGAACCCCGTGATCATGGGATGCGCTCCCTCGATCATGCCGGCCCGGTACCAGATGAGGTTCTTGAGCACCGCCCAGTAGGTGTGCGGGTTCTGCGTGAGCAGCGATCGCCGCATGTGCTCGAACGAGTAGAACTCGACCCACGCGTCGCGATACGCGCGCTCCCATTCCTGCTTGCTCATGCGCGGGTGGGGCGCCGTCGCGTGAAAGGCGTCGTAATTGTTGTGGTCGGGGTCCAGGGCCACCCCCGCGTGCACCGCGGTCTGGTGATCCCGCGACCCGGGGAGCGGCGCCAGCATGAAGAACGACGCCTGATCGACGTGCAGCGTCTCGCGGAGCGTGCGAACGTCCTCCATCACGCGCTCGTACGTGTCGCAGGGAAACCCGATGATGTAGCCAACGTGGCAGACGACGCCGACCTCGTGCCAGCGCGCGATCATGTCGCGGTAGCCTGCGGCCTTGTTCTGGGGCTTGCCGCCGGCCTGCAGGTTGTCATCGCGGACCGACTCCATCCCGATGAACACCTGCACACACCCGGCGCGCGCCGCTTTCTCGACGAACCCCTGGACCTTCGGGGCCTGCACGTCCACCTGCATCATGAAGTCGATATGGATGCCTTCCTGCTCGCGCAGGCGGATCAGCCCGTCGAGGATTGCCTCCCACTGCGGATTGCGCACGAAGTTGTCGTCGGTGAAGAAATAGTGCCGGACGCCGCTGCGCCCCTTCAACCGGTAGTTCTCTCGGACCTGATCGAGGATGTCCGTTGCCCTGCGCGCGCGCATCGTCCGGCCCTGGACGTTGATGATCGTGCAGAACGAGCAGGCGAACGGGCAGCCCCGGCCGGCATCGATGGTTCCGCTGTGCGTCAGGACGAACCGCCTCTGCGTGCGGGGCGACGCCCGCGGCAGCGGCATGTCGGCGAGATCGGGCGGTGTGGAAAGGAAGTTGTAGAGTCGCTGGAGCCGGTCCGCCAGCGCGTCCCGGAGAATGGCACCCCACCGGCCTTCGACTTCGCCCAGCACCAGAGTGACGCCCGCATCGAGCATCTCCTGGCACTCGGGCGGCGTGACGGGCGACATGGCCATCGCGCCGCTCACGTGAAAGCCGCCGATGATCACGTCGAAGCCCTGGGCCTTGAATTGGCGGGCGAGATCCTGCGCGCGCGGGAACTGGTTGGTTTGCACACCAACGAGCCCGACGACCACCTTCGTGCCGTTCCGCCGGTGTCGCCGGCCGAGCGCCGGCGGGTCGACCCGAGAGACGATCTCGTCGATCACCTCGACGCGAACGTCCATCGGGCCGAGCTCGCCCGAGCGGATGACGTCTTCGGTCAGGCTGTGGAGACAGCTCAGCGTATTGCTAGGGAGGGTGCCGCGCCAGTGCCGCACCACGTACCCGTCGTCGTCGTACTTGGAGGTCCGAATCAGAATGACGATGAGGCGCCGGTACGGACCCGGCATGCTCCACTTCCTGATTCTCAGTCGTCAATGACGAAGGTGACCATCAAGTTGACCTGATACTCCGTGATGGCATCGTTTCGGACCCGCACGTGCTGCTCCTTGATCCACGCGCTGCGGACGTTTCGGAGCGTCTTGTTCGACCGGGCGATTCCCTGTTTGATCGCGTCCTCGAAACTGATGTTCGAGGTCGCGCTGATTTCGGACACTTTCGCGACAGACATCTGATCCTCCCTTGTGCGAGTACGGGTGGCTAGGCGCGCCACCGAGAGTATCCCCAGCCTCCGCCGCCGAGCAGGAACAACACCAGGAGTACAAGCAATAGGGTTGTCATGGCTTCCTCTTCGGTGAGTGGAGGCCGGAAGTTTGCCCTGCTGGATTGCACGCAAGTCCTCTGGCTTCGACTCGTACGCAGGATAGTCGAGAGCACCATGGCCTGTCTGTTCAGTTCAGAACAGTTGCCGACCGAGAGCCCTCACCGCCGGCGACCCCGTCCCGGTCGGGGCCCGTTCCAGCAGGCGAGGTTCCCGGCCGTCAGCCCACCACCCGATACTGCAGGGCCTCGGCGACATGCGGCGCCTTCACGTCGTCGGATGCGGCCAGATCGGCGATGGACCTTGCGACTCTGAGCACCCGGTCGTAGGCGCGGGCCGAGAGGCCGAGCTTCTCGACGCCGTGCTCGAGGAGCCGGGCGCCCTCGGCGTCGGGCCGGCAGAGCCGGCGGACGAGCCGCGAGGGCAGCCGCCCGTTCAGGAGCAGACGGCGGCCGGGTGAGCGCCCGATCTGCCGCGCGCGCGCCGCCAGCACCCGCGCCCGCACGGCGGCCGACGCCTCGCTGTCGCCCGTGCCTGTCAGCTCGGCGTACCGGAGCGCGGCCACCTCGACGACGAGGTCGAGGCGGTCGCGGAGCGGGCCCGACAGCCGGCCGGCGTACCGATCGATCTGCTGCGGCGTGCAGCGGCAGGCCTTCGCCGCGTCGCCGAGATGTCCGCACGGGCAGGGGTTCATCGCGGCCACCAGCACGAAGCGCGCCGGAAAGACCACCGTGCGCGCCGCCCGTGCGACGCGCACGGCGCCTTCCTCCAAGGGCTGTCGCAACGCCTCGAGCACGCGGCGGTTGAACTCGGGCATCTCGTCGAGAAAGAGCACGCCGTGATGCGCCAGGCTGATCTCGCCGGGTCGCGGGATCGTGCCGCCACCCACCAGCGCCGCGTCGGAGATCGTGTGGTGTGGCGCGCGAAATGGCCGGCGCGTCACCAGGCCCGCGCCCGGCGGCAGCAGGCCGGCCACCGAGTGGATCGCCGTCACGTCGAGCGCCTCGTCGACGTCGAGCGGCGGCAGGATCCCCGGCAGCCGCCGCGCCAGCATCGTCTTGCCCGCGCCAGGGGGGCCGCTCATGAGCAGGTTGTGGCCGCCGGCGGCGGCAATCTCGAGCGCGCGGCGCGCGAGCGCCTGGCCGCGCACCTCGATGAGATCGTCGGCCGAGTCCTCCTGGGGCGCGGGCGCCGACGGGACCACCGCCTGGGGCCGCGGGTCGTTGATGGCGGCCACCGCGTCAGGCAGTGTGACGACGGGGTAGAGGTGCAAGCCCTCGACGACGGCCGCCTCGGGCGCGTTGGCGCGCGGCAGGAGCAGCCCCGCCATGCCGGCGCGGCGGGCGGCGGCGGCAATCGGCAGCACGCCGCGCGCGGGCTGGATCGCGCCATCGAGCGACAGCTCGCCGACGAGCATCGTGTCGTCCACGTGGCGCCGGGTGACCAGGCCCGACGCCGCGAGGACGCCCAGCGCGATGGGCAGGTCGAACGCGGCACCGGCCTTGCGCAGATCGGCCGGCGCGAGGTTCACGGTGACGCGGTGGGGCGGAAAGGCGTAGCCGGAGTTGCGAATGGCGCTCCGCACGCGGTCGCGACTCTCGCGCACGCTCGCGTCGGGCAGGCCCACCATCGTGAACCCCGGCAGCCCGAACGACACGTCCACCTCGACCTGCACCGGACAGGCCTCGATTCCGAAGACGGCGGCCGTGCGGAACGAAGACAGCATCGTGTCCGATTGCCGATTGGCGATTGCCGATTGAAGAACTCCAGCCACGCTGTGCAACTCCCGCGCCACGGGCGGAATCGTGGTTTCAGGCCTGAACTGGACGAAGGGAGAGTCGAACGTCGCACAAGCTGCCACATCGGCCTGCGCGGCGGGTGGCAGGACGTGCAACATGACGATCGCGTGCTGGTGGAACGATACGTCGTGCGCGCGAGCGGTGGTCTTCGTGCCCTTCAGTCAACTTCGCGTCTTCGTGGGGACGTGACGTGGAGGGGGCCGCGGCGTGAATCCGGTTCCCGAGCCCCGAGTTTCCGGGAACGAAACGCGTCAGTCCTGGGAGCCGCGCGGGTAGATCGTCAGCCGGTCGCCGACGTTGATGCGGGTGGACTTGAGGTTGTTCCAGGTCTTGATCGAATCCACGCTGACCGAGTAGCGCCGGGCGATCTTCGACAGCGTGTCACCGCGCCGCACGCGGTAGACGACGCGACCCGAGGCGTCCACCTCGGCGACCTCGGCGCGCGCGAGCGCCGCCGAAGGCGCCATCGGCACCAGCAGGCGCTGGCCCGGGCGGATGACCGACCGCTTCGTCAGGCTGTTGGCGTCGGCGATGTCCTGCCAGCGCACCCCCAGCCGGCTCCCGATCGCCGACAGCGTGTCGCCCCGCCGGACGACGTACTCCGCCACGGAGATCAGCTCGCCCGGCGCGGCGTTCTCGATCCGATCCTCGAGCGTCGCCGCGGTGCCCACCGGCACACGGATCTCGTAGTCCCGGTCCTTGAGCGGCGTCGTCCAGCGGCGAAGCTCCGGGTTGAGCGCCTGAATCTCGTCCACCGAGGTGCCCGTCCACTCGGCCACCTTGCGCAGGTCCACCGGCACGGCGATCGTCGCCTTCTCGAAGCGGGGGAGCGGCGCCGGCTGCGGCAGGAACCCGAACGGCGCGGGGTTGGCCGCGATGACGATCGCCGCCAGGATCATCGGCACGTACTCGCGCGTCTCGCGCGGGAGATACCGCGACGTGGAGGTCAACGCCCAGAAATCGGTGGTCTTGCCGCGCTGGATCGCCCGCTGCACGCGGCCGGGGCCGCCGTTGTAGGACGCCAGCGCGAGCGGCCAGTCGCCGTCGAACGTCGCCGACAGCGTCCTGAGGTACTTCGCCGCGGCGCGGGTGGCCTTCTCGATGTCCGCCCGCTCGTCCACGTACCAGTCGTACCGGAGCCCGTTCTCGACCGCCGTGCCCGGCATGAACTGCCAGACGCCGCGCGCCTTCGCCCGCGAGAGCGCCGTCGGCTTGAACGCGCTCTCGACAATCGGCACGTACGCCAGGTCGAGCGGCAGTCCTTCGGCGGCGAACACGCCCTGGATCATCGGGATGTGGCCATGGCCGCGCTCGAGCGCCTCCTGGAACCAGTCGCGCAGGCGGCCCTGGAAGAGCTCGACGTAGGACAGCACCTTGGGATGGAGCGGGATCGGGATCTCGTGCCGCGCGAGCTCGCGCTCGACCGCCTCTCGCGTCGTGGCCGCCGGCGCCGGCATCGGGAACGTCGACACCTCGAGCAGCTCGTCGATCGTCGCCGGCTCCGACGTCCGCTCGGTGAACCCGTCACCCTGCGCGAGCGCCGTCAGCTCGAACGCGTTGACCCGATCCACCAGCCGGTCGAAGTACGCGCGCAGCTTCGCGTTCGTGCGGGCGCCGCCCGGCGCCTCCAGGAGCAGGTCCACGGCCCGGTCGAACTCGAGCTTGGCCTCGTCGAGGTGGCCGAGCGCGAACTGGCGCCGCCCGGCCTCGAAGTGCGCGTCGGCGCGCGCGATGAGCACCTCGGCGGTGTCCGAGGGAATCGCGGGAGCGACCGAGGGAGTTTCAGGAAGCGCAGGCGCCGACTCGGACGGCGGGGGCAGAACCGGCAGCTGCGGCTTGGGGCCGACGCTGCAGCTCCAGAGAGCCGACAGGCCACAGGCGGCTGCGACGGGCAGCCAGGCTGCTCGGTGCATCGTTCGGGCGCTCCGTCCTCGTAACCGCGGTGCTGGGAAGCCACGCCGGCGGGTTTCGAGCCACACCAGCCACTGCCGGAAGTCGAGGGCGGTGCCCCGTCCGCCCATAACCGACGCCAAGAGTAGCACTTGGGCGTCAGAACCGTCAAACGCCCGTCATGCCGGAGTGAACGAGCACGTTGGTCGTTTGACCGAGATCCCGCGCCGACGGCGTGATGATCGTGCGCTCGTCGACGAGAATCGTCCGCCCCTCGCGCATCGCCAGCCGGACGTCCTCTTCGCAGACGAACGCCGCTGGCGCCGCGGCCGCCCGCACGGCCGCAACCGGCGCCTCCGGCTCGAATCCGCGCGCGCCGAGCGCGCGATCGATTCCCCGCAGCAGCGCGTCGGCGCCGATCCCGCGCGGGGCCGGCGGTCGCTCGGGCGCGCTGGGCAGCCGCGCCACCGCGCCCTCCGGTCGTTCGGCGCTCGTGGCTCCGGGGCGCACCGTGTCGCCGGCGGCGGGCACCGGACGGATTCCGTACGCGAGCCGTTTCACGTTCAGCAGGTGCCGCGGCGAGATGTTGTCCGACGTGATGTTCCCGCCGTAGCCCCCACATCCGAGGGTGAGCGCGGGATCGAGGCCCGTGGTCAGCCCGATCGACCCATGCGTGGTTGGCGTGTTCACCACGATGCGGAACGCCGGCTTCTTGAGGCCGAACTCGAGAATCACCGCCTCGTCGCGCGAGTGGATCGCCATCGTGTGGCCCATGCCGCCGTACGCCAGGATCTGCTTGCAGCGCTCACACCCCTCGCGCCAGTCCTTCACGACATAGAAGGAAAGCACGGGACAGAGCTTCTCGATCGACAGCGGGTGGTCCCGCCCGACGCCGGCGAGCGGCGCGATGAGCACTCTCGTGTCCGGCGGCACGCGAATGCCCGCGCGCTCGGCGATACGGGTGGCCGGCTGGCCCACGAGCGCCGGGTTGGGCAGCCGTTGCGGCGTGACGAGCACGGCCGCGAGCGCGTCGGCCTCGGCGGGGGACAGGAAGTAGGCGCCAAGGGCGGTCAGCGCGCGCCGGGCCTCGTCGGCCACCGCCTCGTCCACGACCACGGAGTTCTCCGACGAGCAGAGCAGGCCGTTGTCGAACGTCTTTCCGGCGACGATGTCGCGCACGGCCTTCGCGACGTCGGCCGTGCGCTCGATGTACGCGGGGGCGTTGCCCGGGCCGACGCCGTAGGCGGGCTTGCCCGCGCTGTAGGCCGCGCGCACCAGGCCCATGCCGCCGGTGGCCAGGATGACCGCCACCTGGCGGCTGCGCATCAGCTCCTCGGTGCCCTCGAGCGTGACGGTCCGCATCCAGCCGATCGATCCGTCGGGCGCGCCGGCGCGGGCGGCGGCCTCGCTCATCACCTCGGCCACGCGCGTGATGCAGCGGACGGCGGCGGGGTGCGG
>Ga0105106_10004444_pt1 | contig 10019 bp, 8 predicted proteins | sample PPLLaktember2015_5_FD_79109 | JGI IMG/M metagenome (GOLD analysis project Ga0105106, IMG submission 79109) | Freshwater sediment microbial communities from Prairie Pothole Lake near Jamestown, North Dakota, USA - PPLs Lake P8 Core (1) Depth... | ecosystem: Environmental > Aquatic > Freshwater >... | reverse complement strand
TACTGGGGCCCAAACCTGGTAAGAAACTTCCTTGCACATAAAGATATAAAAAAAGTTGTTGCTTGTGATATAAGAGAGAACAGACTTCAACTGATCAAAGAAAAATTCCCTGCCGCTGAACTAACAACAGATTGTCAAAATGTAATTAACAGTGATACAGATATTATAGTTATTTCAACTCCTGTTGATACCCACTATAAATTAGCAAAGAAAGCTCTGGAATCGGGAAAACATATCTGGGTTGAGAAACCATTTACCTCTACATCAAACGAAGCAGAAGAACTCATAGAAATAGCTGATAAAAAAATCTTAAAATTTTTGTTGATCATACTTTCATATACAATGGTGCAGTAATTAAAATTAAAGAGCTCATCGATAAAAATGAGCTTGGAAATATTATTTACTTTGACTCGGAAAGAATTAATCTTGGACTTTTCCAGAGAGATGTGAACGTGATCTGGGATCTTGCGCCACATGATCTTTCCATTATGACATACCTTCTGATAAATCATAAAGCTAAAGCGCTTGTTGCAAACGGTATTGCAAACTTTAAAGGCAAGGAAAATCTGGCTCACATATGCATTTACTTCGAAGATAATTGTTTTGCACATTTTCACGTTAATTGGGTATCACCAGTAAAGATTAGAAGAATTATAGTTGGTGGCGACAAAAAAATGCTTGTATATGACGATATGGAAAACTTCGAAAAGATTAGGGTTTATGATAGCGGCGTTGAATTCAAATCAACTGAAAGCATACATGAAGCTTTGGTGCAATACAGAATCGGAGATATGTTCTCACCCAAGGTAAATCAAACAGAAGCTCTTGGACTCGGCACCCAAGAATTTATATCTGTAATTCAAGAAAACCGGCAACCTTTGACCAACGGAAAAGACGGACTGGCAGTGATAAAACTACTTCAAGCAGCTGATTTGTCGCTAAACAATAAAGGACAGATAGTAGAATTATGAATAAGCAAAATATAAATAACGTAAAACTTGGCAAAGATGTAAAGATTTATGATTTTGTTAATCTATATGGTTGTTCCATTGATGATGGAACTAAAATCGGAACGTTTGTAGAGATTCAGAACAATGCTTTCATTGGAAAGAACTGTAAAATTTCTTCGCATACTTTTATTTGCGAAGGTGTGCATATTGAAGATAATGTATTTGTTGGACACAATGTTACATTCATTAACGATAAGCACCCGAGAGCAACTAATGAAGATGGTTCAATGCAAACAGATGCTGATTGGGGCGTTGTTGAGACATTTATCAGGAAAGGTGCGTCGATAGGCTCGTCATCAACTATAATGTGCGGAGTCACAGTTGGAGAAAATTCGATAGTCGGTGCAGGTGCAGTTGTTACAAAAGACGTTCCACCAAATACTATAGTTGCAGGGGTTCCAGCTAAGGTTATTAAGCAACTAAAATAAATAAGTCTCCTCTATACGGGGAAACAAGTTGTCAAATATTTCACTCCTCCGCAAGTATTTCTATTCTCCTGTTTTGTTTTCTACCATCTTCAGTTCTATTATCTGCTACAGGCACCTTATCTCCCAAACCTAAAACTTTGAAGTTTTCTCGCTTTAAATCACCAAAGTATATAAAATATTCCAGAACTGCTTTTGCACGATCGAGTGACAAAGTTCTTAAATATCTTGTATCTCCCTTTGAGTCCATGTGTCCCTCGATTCGCCATTTCTTATCCGGAGATTTTTTCATTACTGCTATTACTTCATCCAGATATTTACTTCCTTCAATTTTAATCTTGGACGAATTAGTTGAAAAAACATCATCGGCTTTCAATAAGAAACTATTCTGTTTAATTCCTACATCCCCATCCGGGCAGCCATCTTCATCTTCAATTCCATTTAAATCTTCAGCATCATTTGGACAGAGATCATTTACATCTAGAATACCATCACCGTCATTATCTAAATCCGGACAACCGTCTTCATCCTCATATCCATCGAAATCCTCTGCTTCATCCGAACAAAGATCACCTACATCTGGAATACCATCACCATCAGAATCGAGTGGACATCCTTTTTGATCTACAGTTGTACCTTTTGGAGTTCCGGAACATTGATCTAAATAATCCGGCACACCATCTTTATCAGAGTCAATCGGACATCCGAAATCATCAACTTCGCCTCCATAAGGTGTTTCCGGGCACATATCTTTTGAATCTAAAACTCCATCACCATCAGAATCAGAATCAACAAATGGAGAATACGAAATTCCAACTAGTATTGAAGTATAAGAATCATTTTCAAATGCAGCAGCTATATCATCTAAGTAGTCAGTTGAAATAATGTAGGGATTTGCTGAAACATTGATACCTACTTTATCACTGACAAGTATTTTGAATCCACCTTCGAAACTAAATCCATTTGCTGTTTTGCTGTATAAATTTGAGGAATTACCAGAGGCAGGTTTGCCATCACCATCTTTTGGATCGAACCAGAAATTTGTAAATCCTACCGATATGTATGGAAAAAATACATCGTTAATGGAAATACTGTATGTGGCAGCAAGCCCGGCAGAAAAAACGCTCGTTTTAAAAATAGGCGGAATTTCACGCGATCCATCCTGCGTAGAGACTGTTGTTCTGGAATCTTCACCTGTAACCTCCTCTGAGCCTATTTTGAGCTTTAAGCCAAATAAATGAATTGAGTTAGTCTTAAAAAAATATTCACTGGAAAGTCTCACAGAATAGCCTGTCTTACTTTTTTCATAATCAGTTTGAGGAAGAGTAATTCCTCCATCTAGTCCAAAAACAAATGTATTGTGAAAGGCATGATTTAAACTCTTTGATGCTTGCGGAAATCCTTGAAAAGTGGTTATGAGCATTAAGAAAAAAATTATATGTGAATAATGCATATATTTTTGGGAGGCCTTGGTTTCTTTAGACATATTGATCAGTTTTATTTTTATTGTAAATTATTTAAACAATCTTCCAGTAAATTTAAGAACTAGTCAAATCTTATGCGAGTATTTTTTTCAAAATGAGATAATGAAAACTTCATTTTTGGACTAAAAATTGATGTTATTATTATTTGATAAAAATAGAAATGTAATTGCTACATTTGGGTACACAAATTGTTTAAATTAACTGTCAAAGAATTTAACATATTTTTACTGTTTCATCTGAATTAAGGAGTCACAATGTTCGAAACTAATATCTTTGTAGAGAGAAGAGATATCTTAAAAAATAAATTTGATTCCGGTGTTTTGTTATTCTTAGGCAACGAAGAAACTCCTGCTAACTATGCGGCAAACACTTACTCCTTCAGACAGGATAGCTCTTTTCTATATTATTTTGGAATTGACAGAGCTGGTTTTGCAGCAATCGTAGATATTGATAATAACTTAGAGACAATTTTTGCAAATGACTTTAGCCTGGACGACATAGTATGGATGGGACCTCAACCAAAGGTCAATGAGCTTGCTGAGAAAGTTGGAATTTATAGAACTGCTCCAGTAGATAAATTGGCTGAACAAATTAATAATGCAGTTAGAAAAGGAAGAAAGATACATTTCCCTCCTCAGTACAGAACTGAAAATACTTTAAAGATCGCTTCTTTAACTGGGTTAAACACTTCGAACGTAAATGATTATGTTTCTGAAAAATTAATTAAAGCCGTGATTAATCAACGCTCTATAAAATCAGAAGAAGAAATAAAAGAAATTGAAGATGCAGTTGATATTGCTGCCAAGATGCATGTGGCTGCTATGAAGATGGTAAAGCCCGGGATCTACGAGCAAAAGATTGCCGGAATGATTGAAGGCATTGCTCTATCTCTTGGTTACGGACTTTCATTCAGGCCAATTGTTTCAGTGCATGGTGAAACTTTACATAACCACAACTACGGAAATCTTATTGAAAATGGTCAGTTACTTGTGAATGATTCCGGTGCAGAGAGTAAGTTTCATTACGCAAGTGATATAACCAGAACTATCCCGGTGGGCGGAAAATTCACTCAGAAGCAAAAAGAAATCTATTCAATTGTACTCAACGCAGAATTAAATGCCATACAATCAGTTAGACCAGGAATGAACTTCAAAGATATTCATCTGCAAGCTGCATTTGATATTGTCACAGGGCTTCAGGAAATTGGTTTAATGCAAGGTAATCCCCAGGATGTTGTTAATTATGGGGCTCATGGTTTGTTTTTCCCACACGGATTGGGACATATGTTGGGACTTGATGTTCACGATATGGAATCACTTGGAGAGCAATATGTTGGATATGATGAAAATACACAGCGTAGTGAAGAGTTTGGGTTAAAATATTTAAGATTGGCAAAAAATCTTCAACCTGGATATGTTTTTACAATTGAACCCGGCATTTATTTTATTCCTGAATTGATTGATATGTGGAAGCAGGAAAACAAATTCGGAGAATTCATAAATTATGATATGGTGCTTGATTACAAGGACTTTGGCGGAATTAGAATTGAAGATGATATTCTTGTTACTGAAGATGGTTACAAAGTTCTCGGATCAAATCCGATACCCAAGTCGGTTGAAGAAGTCGAAGCACTGGCTTCCAGTAAATAGCATTTCAAAAAGCCCGGTTGAGCCGGGCTCATTTATTCTTTTTAATTTCAATGATTGAAATTTCTCATCTGGTAAATACTTATCAAATAATAATAAAAATCTTAATTCTAACTTGAATTGAAAAATATTCTTATAACCTGCTTTTTTTTATTCATCTTTAATCTAATTATTAATCCACAATCTTTATCATCCACATCGTACCATCCTCTATCAAACGCTTTCGGAATTACAGTTGAGTTAGGCGGAACAATTCCGAAGACGGATTACAAAATTGATGAATTAGATGTCAATAGCAGATTGTTGCTTGAATATTATTTCCCTTCGCGCTCAATTCATGCATTTGGAATAAGGTTAATTGGCGGTGGTGGTTTTCTGAGTGGAGAAGTTTTCAGTAACGAAATAGTATACCCACCGGCTCCAGATAATTTTAGAACAGGTTTTCTTTTTCTTGGGGGAGGTTTTGTCTATGCTATAAGACTCGGTAACGGAGTACCGTACGCTTCAGCTACTATTGCATATACAACCTTCGACCCAGGAGATGGTAGTGGCAATCAATTGCCTAATAATCAGTTTTCAATCTATAATAAAAATACAATCACATATTCTGGTGAAGCAGGTGTAAGGTTTCCATTCGGTGATATGTGGAGCCTCAATGTTGGAGTTAACATTAACTTTTCAAACACAGATTATCTTGACGATATCAAGGCAGGAAATAATAATGATGCATTCATTGGTTTCTTTACAGGAGTTTCTCTTTATCCGGGAAAAAATTTAGATAGGGATAACGATGGAGTTGATGATGATATCGACTTATGTCCCGATACGCCTGAAGGAGTTGAAGTTGATGAATTTGGCTGTAGAGTAATAGAAACTGAACTCGAAGTGGTCATTTATGATAGTTCAAAAGATAATTTTATTTCAAACGGAATTTTCACGGACGGAACTTTATTTTGTTTCCAGGCTGATATTTTCAGAGAAATGAAGGATGCTGAAAATTTACAAAAAAAGATTATTTCTCTTGGCTATAATTCGGATATATTCAGTATGAATATTGGAAATTCTATATGGTATTCGGTTAGAGTTGGATATTTTAATTCAATCAATGAGACGCAGATTTCTAAAGCGAATTTTTTCAAACAATATAGACTTGAATTAAAATAGTTTCTTTATTGACTCATTCCTGGCTTATGAATAAAGTTGTTATTTGAGGATTATCTACCTGCTTCCCACCTGAGTATGTGCTATTGCAGACTCCCATCCGGCTTTGAGTGCATCTATATTTAGTTGAACTACCTTCTCCCCTTTCCTACCAAAAATTTTCTTTATTCCTATTTCAAGACTTTCATAAGGAATATCGAGAAAGGGAGATGATGCGCCAAGCATTACAATATTTGATGAACGGGGCGATTTCACCTGTCGTGCAATTTCATCTGCGTTAATTGCGATATGATGCGGGAGTTTTTCTATTTCTGCAAGCAGCTCTTTCATATCGGGGTAATCTGTTATGTTAACAAACGGGGTTGTGTTTGTCACCAGCCATCCATTTTCTGAAAGCCACGGCAGATAGCGCAATGACTCCATCGGCTCAACCGAAATTATTAAATCTGCTTTGCCGAGTGGAATTAAGTCGCTGGCAATTTCATTTTCCGAGATTCTTAAATGAGACTGCACAGCACCGCCGCGCTGACTCATTCCATGAACCTCCGCTTGTTTTAAGTAAAGATGATTTTCAAGTGCTGCCATTCCGATTGTGGCCGCTATGGAGAGAATTCCCTGACCTCCAACACCTGATAAAATTATATCTGATTTCATAATTTAACCTCCCCGGTTCTCACTTTACCCTCCTTCTTGTTCTTTGCAACTGACTGCACTATGCACTCTCTTCGTGGGATGATGACGGATACACCTTCATACATAAACTCTTCGCGAAAAACTTTTACCATTTCTTCGTGGAATTTTGGCAATGGTGTGAGAACTTTTACGTGCTCAGATTTAACACCAAGACCAACACATATCTCTTCTAACTTACCTGTTGCGTGAGATGCCTGCCCTCCAGTCATTGCTGTGGTTGCATTATCTGAAATTATAACAGTAACCGGAGTGTTTTCATAAACACAGTCAAGCAAAGCTGTCATTCCGCTGTGAGTGAAAGTTGAATCGCCGATTACCGCAATAGAAGGTCTGACTCCCGCATCAGCAGCACCTTTTGCCATGGTGATAGATGCACCCATATCGACACAGGAATTAATCGAATTCCATGGCGGAAGAGCACCGAGCGTGTAACATCCAATATCTGAAAAAACTTTTTGCTTGCCGAACTCCCGCATCGTTTCGTTTAATGCATTATAAATATCTCTGTGGCTGCACCCGGAACATAGTTCAGGTGGACGATTCTTAACTATATCAGGTACTTTCATATAAGTTTTCACTTCTTTGCCAAGTGCTCTGGCTACTATGTCAGGATTTAATTCACCATCCCGAGGAACCGTTCCATTCAATCTGCCAATAATTTTCGAGTTGATATTAAGAAATCCCCTCAACTGTTCTTCCACAAAAGGATAACCATCTTCAAGCACAAGAACTTTTTCACATTCGTCCACTATCTTTTCAACTTTGACAAAAGGAAGCGGATATTGATTTATCTGAAGCACCGGATGGGGACAACTTTTAAATGGATAGTTTTCCTTCAAATAATTAAACGCAATTCCACACGCAATTATTCCCAGCGATTTATCTCTTCCGGGAATAAATGTATTATAAACTGAATGTTCTGATTCCTGCTCTAGTAATGATTGAATTGCAAGCAATCCTTTATATCTCTTTCTCGCATTTGACGGAAGAAGAACGAACTGTATCGGGTCCTCAGGATAAGTAAGTTTGTTTTCATTTTTTATTGCTCGTGTTTCAACTCCGGAACGTGAATGCGAAAGTCTTGTAGTAATCCGTATCATCACAGGAATTTTAAATTTTTCAGAGAGTTCAAAGCCTTCATAGGCCATATCGTAAGCTTCCTGCTGGTTTGCAGGTTCAAGAATTGGAATCATTGCAAACTTGCCAAAGAAGCGGGAGTCCTGTTCATTCTGTGATGAATGCATTGAAGGATCATCAGCAACCGTAACAATCAATCCGCCATTGACACCGGTGATTGCTGAATTGATAAAAGCATCAGCGGCAACATTTAATCCAACGTGCTTCATACAAACCATCGCACGTTTACCTGCATAGCTCATTCCCAATGCAGATTCCATAGCGGTCTTTTCATTTGCAGACCATTGTCTGTGAAGATTTCTTTCTATTGCTGTTTTATTATGCTGGACGTATTCTGTTATTTCAGTAGATGGTGTGCCTGGATATGCATATACTCCAGACATTCCCCCATCAATAGCACCCTGGGCAATTGCTTCGGCGCCGAGGAGAAGAAGTTTTTCCATAATTCCCTCTTTATTTACATGTAAAGAAAAGGTTCCCGATTTGCGGAAAGCGAATAATTTCTACTCTAAAAATAAGAAAAGGAAGTCCTCACCCCAACCTTATCTCTAAGAAAAAACTGACTTTAAGATTAAATAACAAACAGATTTTAAGTGTTACTCAATTTGAAGTTTACTCTTGAACTCAAGCAGTCGGGAATTATCAGGAGATTTTTTATTTAACTCATAAAATAGCACTTTTGCCTTCTCCGTTTCTCCCGACTCAAAATAGAGCTCAAGCAAATTAATCTGAGGATTTATATAATTAGGAAAATTTTTACGAACTTTTTCATATTGTTCGATTGCGCTCTGAAGATTTCCCATAGCCTTAAATGAGGCTGCTACATTCTGCATGATAATTGGATTAAAAGGTGCGAGTTCCTGTGCAGATAGGTTATTCTTCAATGCTTCGGAATGTCTTCCCATATAAGAATTGGCTATACCTCTGTAATAATCAACCGGCTGTTTTGCTGCGTCTAGCGGATATAATATTTCCGATACGTCCTCAAGCTTTTGCAGCATAAGTGGATACTGTCTTCGCTCCTTCAAAAAGATTGCCTGTCCATAGCTTAATTCTGATTTCAGTTTAATATATGAAACACTACAACCGAGAAGTATCAATGCAGCCAATACCCACTTAAAGTGATTCAACTTTATGATAACTGGCTTATTCACTTGTTCGTTTGACGATATCATTGCAACTCCAGCAACAACTGCGGCAAGGAAGTATGAAGCAAATTTATAGTTGGGAAACGAAACAAAAGCAAATGCAAAAGTTATAAGAAAAGTAAGAAGCAGTGGGAAATACTTTTCGTTTCTTTTACTTTTATTGAATAGAGTAAATGAAATAGTAAGATAGATCAAAACGAAAGTTAATGATGCTGCAATACCGCTTTCAGCAAAGATTTCAAGAAAATCATTATGTGCGTGAATGTTATGAACCAGAAAAAGATTTTTATCATTAAAATAATCACCAAAATATTGAGGATAGTAACCGCTCCACTTGTATAATCCATTACCAGTAAATGGTTTCTCTTTTATCATTTGAAGGGAAGCATCCCAAAAATTCAATCGGAGAATATTGCTCTTGAACTCTTCATCAAAAAAACTTTCAGTGGTTGATTTTAGATCAGGTCTCTCTCCCACTTTAACAGGAATTAGAGAAATCAGGAATGAGGATATCATAACAACCAAAATGGGTTTTAAGACACTAAATCTCTTACCTTTTTCTTTTTTGATAAAAGTGAAAACGATATAAATTATAACGATAACAAGTAAAATTAATAGTCCGGCGCGGCTGCGAGTAAAAAGGAGAAACGAAACATTTATAATTGCAGCAACCAGAAGTATATTTATTTTCTTTTTGCCTATGTATTCATTCGCTATTAAAAAGAAAGGAATTGCAGGAAGAAGATACTCCGCAGCAAAGCCTCTGTGACCCAAAACAGAACCTGGAGGCATTACCGTTGGAAGAGGAATGATGGTTATCTGAAAAACTTCACACACGCCAATTATACTGAACAGGGTTGAAATTATTACTACCGAGTATGAAACTACTTTAAAGAATATATCTTCACCAAGCAATACAAACAAGAGAGCAGATTGAATTAATATTGATAGAGGAATAACAACGTCACTTAATTTAAGAATAAGAAGCGAAGCTGAATCACTTACAAATGCAGTTAGAAACGTCAATGGAAAAAATATGATCAGGATTAAAAGAAATTTATTCAGCGGGATGGCTTTGTCTATTTTAAACTTAATTAAGAAAATCAGAAATAAGAGCAGTGAGACAGAAAAGAAAAACATTCTTTGTATAACGTCCATTTCATATGCAAGAATAGAATAGGTAACCGGTGAAAGGAAAGTTAACCCGAATAATATGCTTAGTCCTTTATTTGTCTTATTTTTCGCCATCGAAAGTAAATTTCAGTAAAAATGAATATATAATGTACGCACCACTATTTCCTCTATTAACTTTTTA
>Ga0105106_10004442_pt1 | contig 10025 bp, 8 predicted proteins | sample PPLLaktember2015_5_FD_79109 | JGI IMG/M metagenome (GOLD analysis project Ga0105106, IMG submission 79109) | Freshwater sediment microbial communities from Prairie Pothole Lake near Jamestown, North Dakota, USA - PPLs Lake P8 Core (1) Depth... | ecosystem: Environmental > Aquatic > Freshwater >... | reverse complement strand
GACATGATGGGGTTCTACGAGCTGGCAAAACGCAAGCAGATCAACCTTGACAACGTCATCATGATCGGTGTCAACTGCGGTGGTTCGGTCAGCCCGATCCTTGCCCGCAGGATGATTGCCGACAAGTTCGGGGTTGACCCGGACAAGGTCCACAAGGAAGAGATTGACAAAGGCCAGTTCATCATCGAGTACGAAGGCGGGCACAAGGGCATCTCCATGGATGAACTTGAAGAAGCCGGCTATGGCCGCAGGTCCAATTGTCGCCGCTGCAAGATGAAGGTCCCCCGCCAGGCCGATCTTGCCTGTGGCAACTGGGGCGTTATCGGTGAGAAGGCCGGCAAGGCAACCTTTGTCGAGGTCTGCAGCGAGAAGGGTGCCAACCTCCTCAGCGGTGCGGTAAAATCCGGGATCCTTGTAACCGAGGCAGCTAACCCCAAGGGTCTTGAGATCCGTGGCAAAGTCGAAGGCGCAATGCTCAAGCTCGGCGATAAGTGGCGCAAGCGTGACTTTGAATCACTCGGTGAAGGCAAGGAGCGGCTCAGGAAGATAATGACGGAGACATCGCGCTGTATCAAGTGCTATTCCTGTATCGAGGCATGTCCGATCTGCTATTGTGTTGATTGCACGACAAAGAACCCGGCCTATGTGACTCCCGGGCAAATCCCGCCCAACTTCATGTTCCACCTTATCCGGTTTGCCCACATCGCGGACTCCTGCGTGAACTGTGGACAGTGCGAGGAACTCTGCCCTGCAGAAATCCCGAATGCTCTTTTCATGCATGCCCAGCAGGTCGAACTCGAGAAGATGTTCGGCCATGTGCCCGGTATCAGCATGGAACTTCCGCTCATGGCTATGGTCGAGGAGAAAGAGGAGCGTGCACGGTTACATAATACCGGAAGTGACATGATCTACGAGAACGTGTTCAACCCGTTGAAGAAATAATTACTACGCTCTCCTTTTTTCCCCATAAAATTAAAAATCGCTGGTTTTAAGATCCAGCGGGAAGCATGCCCAAGTGAAATTCCTCAAGTATGTTATTTTCTGACAAACTACGGATCATTCCCGTTTGCGTACTATCATACCCGCCGGTTTTTTCAAGCAATGATTTGTACGTTGGCGATCTGATTAGGGAAATAAGCGTGCAGATCCGGGAGTCGTTCAGCATTTCACGCTTTACGGCAAGTTCGTAGTCTTCGTTCGCAATCGGCACGAAATGAAGTCCATAGGCTTCAGCAACGCTCGATGTACAGACACCGGCATCGGCAAATCCGTTATGGATAGCTGCGGCAACCGCCTGGGGGCCATTCACCTCATGATGATACCCATCGATCCGTGATGGTTCTATGCCCCGCGAACTGAGTAGTGCGTCAAAAACCAAGCGGGTCGGTGTACCCTTTCGCGTATTGATGAACCGGACTTTGAACAGATCTTCTAATACAAGACCATTTCTTGAGGCAATACCCTGTTCTATCGTGGCAATATGGACAAAAGCGATATCCTGTGCCGGCAGGTGCTGTATCAGGAACCGGGACTCTGGTAGTAACGATAATGCCGGCAGGTCCATTGGAGCTGCATGACATGAATTACGCTTGAGTGCAAGAAGTGCACCAATATTCCCGACATTGCTTGCATGAATAAATAATCCATCATTATGGACGAGATTTGCAAGTTCTTCTATTGCAGGGTCCAATGATCCCGAGAAGATTAGTGTCCGTTCTATGCTTCTTGGATCGGTGGTCAGGAGGATGTCGAGTTCATTTTCTGCTTCATAGCCTTCCAGTGAAGCCGGGATATGGGTATACCCGTTGGCTTTTACCGTTGCCATCTGGACTCCATGACCCCGGTGATGAGGAATCCCCCATAAGGTTGATCCAATGCGCCCTACAAAGACCGGTATGAATACATCAAACCCAAGTTCAGAATGAAGTGGTTGGGACAATCTGACCCGTACTTGATGCTTTAAAGCCGGTGCCAAACCCCATGTTTCAAGCAGCGGACCGGCAAACTCCCGTAGGATTGTCTGGGCAGCCAGCGGGTATCCGGGGAGTCCGAGCACCGGTTTTCCATCTATCCTCCCCAGCATTACCGGTTTGCCAGGCTGGACTGCAACCCCATGAAAGAGCAATTCACCCAGAGAACTGATCACTCTTGCAGTAAAGTCACGAGTTCCGGCTGATGAACCGGCAGAGATGATAACCAGATCATTCGACCTGATTGCTGAACTCAGTGCATCAGCAATTAAATTCGGATCATCGGGCACGATCGGGAACCTGGTACAGCTTGCTCCCATAGAGTTAAGAAATGCCTCTGCCATGATCGTATTACTTTCTACGACCTGTCCCGGCTTAGGGCGGATACCGAGAGGGACAAGCTCACTTCCCGTTGGAATGATGCTGACATGTACTGCTCTGACTTCAACGTCGGAAATTCCATAGGTTGCAAGTGCGCCGATATCAAAAGCCCGGATAAGATGACCGCGGGGGAGTACCAGGCAGTTCTCTCTGATATCCTCCCCTGCATGACGGACATACTGCGAGGGAGCGACAGATTTTCGGATCTGTATCCAGTCTCCGGTTTCCCAGGTATCCTCAATCATAATAACAGCATCGAACTCCGGGGGCACAATATTACCGGTATTCACCCTCACGTAGCGTTCAAGTGTGACGGGTGTCTTTTCGGTAGCACCGACAGTGTCCCGGCTCCGGACCGCGATGCCGTCCATCCGGGAAATATTCACTTCAGGAACAGTATATTTTGAATAAACCGGTCTGGCAACGACACGACTGATAGCCTGCATAATTGGAATTTTTTCAGTACGGCATGGATCGGGAAAAGAGCCCTTCATCATTGAAATTGCATTATCCAGTGGTGTTAGTGTGAGGTACCGGTTTACCATACGAGTATCACGATTCGTACTTCATAGGATTAAAAAATCCTGATGTATATATGGAACATTCTTTATTAAACAATTATTCATTAACATATTGATATTATTAATTAAGATTGTTTACTCACATTTGATAAAATTGGTTGTGATGAAAAGCGATCTATCCGACTATTGCTGTAACCGGCCCAGATTGATGGTCTTTAACAACTTTTGGGTTTTTTCAGGTATGTTTTCCATTTATACTCCTCTACTACCGGAGTGCAATTCATTTCAATATTGTATCAATTGAAATCCTGACATAAATCCCAAAGAGTCCTGTTTTCTGTCAACGAACAAGTAATTGTCAGATGATTTGGCAGCGACATGAAAAAGGCTTAAGGGATTCAGTTCAACTGCATACCGGGATACCCATGAAAATTTCGTCCCTTGGTCTGGAAAAAGCGCTCAGTATTACCCTTGAAAACATCAAGCCTTTGGCAGTTGAAAGTATTGATCTGGTCAATAGTACAGATCATGTTGCTGCATCGGACCTCTATGCGCTTGTGGACGCCCCGTCAATAGATTCTTCCTTGAAAGACGGATATGCGGTAATATCCCGTGAAGTAGATGATGCAACACCAAAAAGACCTGTACGCCTGAAGATGATCGGGCATCTCGCTGCAGGTGGCGACAAGGACATTGAAGTGAAGTCGGGAACAGCTGTACGGGTTTTGACCGGAGCCCGTATCCCTGCTGGAGCGGATGCCGTTGTATCCGAAGAATTCGTGAAATTGGAAGGCAATGATGTCCTGGTCATGAATTTTGCAGAACCCGGGCGTAATATTCTGCCTCTCGGAAGGGATGTGGAATCCCACAAATGTATCGTGAAGAACGGCCAACAGTTATCTCCAGGAATTATTGGTCTCATCGCTGCTGCCGGACATAACAGGGTTCCTGTTTTTAAAAATCCGAGAGTAGCCATCATAGGCACCGGTGATGAAATTGTCCTGCCGGGAGAACCGCTTGCAGAAGGTAAACTGTACGCCAGCAATATCATGACTATCCATGCATGGTGTAAAAGGTTCAGGATGAAGACCTTCATGACCGTTATACCCGATGACTTTGATTCCCTTTCAAAGGAATTGAAAACAATATCAGCCGATGCAGATGCCATAATAACAAGCGGAGGTGCTTGGACAGGTGACCGTGATCTGGTCGTACAGGTGCTTGAAGGTCTTGGGTGGCGGCAATACTTTCACAGGATTCGGATAGGTCCGGGCAAGGCTGTCGGATTTGGCTTGCTCGACGGGAAACCGGTATTCATCCTGCCTGGAGGACCCTCTTCGAACATTATGGGGTTTCTGCAGATCGCGCTGCCCGGCCTGCTTACCCTTGCCGGTTACGCAAATCCCCACCTCCCCAGGATTAATGCCAGGCTTGCTGTTGATCTGGAGAAACGTGAACGTGATTGGACCTATTTTTTCTTTGGCAGACTTGAAGAAGATGAGGGATTTCCGGTTTTTCATCCAATAAAAGGTGGCAGCCGTTTGCGAGATATCGCTGAGGCTGAGGCAATAGCCTCCCTACCCGAAGAACAGGAATATCTTTTAAAAGGGTCAGTGATTTCAGTTCAGTTGCTGAAATAAGGGCATCTCTAAATTACCGGTCGATAATATTGATTAAGGCAAAAGCGGCCAGATTATTGGAGGATGTCCGTATCCCTCCTGATCTGGTCAATTCAGTAGCAACAATGTTGCAGGTTGTAGGAGGTTAGAACCTGGTCCTGCCACATGTACGGACAATGCACCCATGAAGGGCAAATTATATTTATTTTTTATTGATTAAAGTATTTTGTTAATTAAATATAGTTATATCCTGAAAAAAAAACATTCTTGGCCCTAGTATTTCGCATCATGCCCGGGAACAGAGGCTGGAGTTATCCGTTCAAGATCTTTATGCTTATCGATATTGGTGAATTAAGTTGGATCGAATGGGCTCCTCGACCGATACAAAGCGGGTAGTAATGTTGCAGATCATCTGTCGAAAGGAACAGGACATGCGGTTTCCGATGAACAAATCGTTGGTATCCTGCACTACGTTGCTCGATCATATTACAATCCAGCTGGGTACCACGGCTTACGCCTTTCCCATGGCGTCGAAAAGAGAGCGCAGTGCACCCTAATTGATGCAGGGCATATCGTATTCAGAGCAAGAATAGCATATCGCTTTGAGCTGCGAACACACCTGCATATATCATACAATCGGACCGATGCGCTGAAATCGGAGCAATATATATTACCTGTTCCGGCAAAAATAATTCCTTAAAAAATTAAAAAATATCTTATATTGTGTTTAATTTAAATACGAATCTATATATATTATAACATCATTTTGTCAAATAGGAGCATTGGATCACGCCAAATCCTACTCAATCCAAGGTGCAGCTATGTTTGAAAATAGACGTAATGATGAAGGATTCACCGGTCTTGAGGCGGCGATTGTGCTTATTGCATTTGTTGTCGTCGCAGCGGTATTTTCATATGTCATACTCGGCGCCGGGTTCTATACAACCCAGAAATCCCAGGAAACGATATACAAAGGTGTCGAACAATCAACCGCAAATATCCAGATGATCGGGAATGTCTACGGATTAGCAACTGTTCCGGCAAACGGGTTTGACCAGATCAGGTTCAGTATTGGTCTTGCTCCGGGTGCATCGGATCTGAATCTGGAAAAAATGACTGTTGTTGTCTCCACTCCCACCTATGGTCCGACGGTGTTCGTCTGGACCAGTGGAAGTTCTTCGACAGAAAATACTAATTTTATTATCTTAAAAGATGGTGCGGGTACCTCACGTTCATCTTTGTCAGCAGGGGACCAGATGGAAATACGTCTCAATCTTACCCCGGTTCAAAAGGATACCAGAATTAACATTGAAATAAGACCAGGTATCGGGGCAGCGTTGCCATTTTCAAAAACCACACCAGCTGCAATTACCGGGACTTCAATTCTTTACTAATATTTTTTTACCATAATAATACACAACGGACTGTGTGTTGTTTTTACCGACCAGGGAACCAGATTCAGGCGATATGTATACATTTTTTTAAGATAGCCTCCCTGATGGGAGGACGGGCTCTTAGACCGGGACAAAATGAACATCGCCCGGGTGATCCACGTGTGGCGAAGTGTCAGTCCTGTCATTTTTGCGATTTTTCATTAGTGGACTGTGTGTTTTTTAATAAAAAAACTGGATTTTGTGATGTGTTTTCATATATTCAAGCATACAGAATCTCTCTTATGAATGGGTGCACATTTGGAGCATGCCTGAGACGTTCAAGAGCATTGACGGCATCAGGATTTCTCGATCCTGCTAATCTTTTTATGTGTCTGACTGCTTCTTTCTGGTCATACCGAGCTGATGCATCATCGTTGTCCCGAATTATAGTGTACAGGATGTCAATTGCAAGAGTTTCTGCTTCATCCATAGTGTATCCAAAATGTTGATTGAATTAGATAAAAAAACTTTTTGTTAAACTAATTATATTAAACTCTCATGAAAACTCTGGGGGAAACCTAAAAAAAAAGGTTTTGGTTCTGGTTGATATTTTTTTATCGTGGCAACGATAGAAATTACTTCATATAAAATCTCTTCCAAACCAGGCACTAAACTGTATGCTACCCATCGAACTGGGCGGTATTACATATAATTTTATTTAATAAAATCATTTTGTTCTGTAATAATAATTTACCTCTCTCTGTTCTTCCCCCTCGTCAATAAATCCATAGATTTTTATTGAATATCGAGTAACTATCACTGATTGAATATGGGAAGCAATCAGGATATTATGCACCAGTTTGCCCGGCAGGAGATCAACAGGCTCTTTTCTAGCTACGATGGCTGGAGGATTACTCCCTTGCCCGAAGGAAAGGGATATGACCGGGAATTTATTGCTGATCGGATGGTTTCAGGAAATAAGGAAACGACCAGGGTACTTGTCTCGTACGAGAAGAATGTCCCCGCAGAAAAAACCGAACGGATGCGATCATCGACAACCGGGCCGTATGGACAGGTTCAGAAAAGCAATTTACTTCTTATCGTGCCTCAGAATACCAACACATCATCAGTTCCTGCCGATGTCAGAATCTCGTTCATGAAATCATTTGCCTTTGAAGGCAACTCGCTGGAATGGATGAAAAAACCTGTGACGAAGCCTGCTGAAGAAAAAACAAAAGCGGCTGTATAGACAGGAATTAATAACCCTGAATCAGGAATAAGATCTTCCCGGCAAGGATCTCTTTTAATTTTTTATTCCGGCCTCATCATTTGTCTGCTGGTCCCGTTTGATTATATTTCATCCTTTGAGCGGCCTTGTTGATATTTGAGTGCGTATGAGTCCTGCATAGGAGTTTTTTACCACAAGGGAGGATTTAGATACCTGCAGCCATTCGAAGCATTTTGTGAATGGATGTTCCCCGGGTCTTTGCCTGAGGGCGCATAACCATATACTGTTTTTGTGAGGTCCTGACGGAAAATTCCATATCATACTCGTTTATCATATCATCAGAAAACCGGGCTGAATCCGTAATAAGGTATGAAGTAATAAAATCAATTCCACGGTCAAAAAATACATCCGGGATTACTGAACCCCCCGGACCGTATATACCTATCAGATGAGCTTTTGTCGACCATTTCAGAATGGTATCGAATGTGTTATTCACCAGCGTTGATGCATTGATAATAACAACATCAGAGATACCCAGAATATGTTCATTTTCTTTTTCGGAATGAATAATAATATCTTTGGGACCGAATGCGATTCCCTTTTCAATAATCACGGTCCCGAATGTCTCTTTTGGACGAGTATCACTGACATGCAGCTCGCGGCATCTGCCCCTGAGACTTCTCACCTCTGTACCATATCCAATTACCGTGACAATGTCTTTCTTGGTTACCAGCCGGGAAATCGTCGGATATTGCTGGACAAGTTTATCATGCGGTACCCAGCATTGTGCTAGAAATCCACGGTTTCTTAATGCAGATGATCCAAGAAACGGCTGGGATAGAGCGCTCATTGCCGCAAGAGCGATTGAACGTTCCTGAAGATCATGTGACCGGATGCCCCGGTCAGCGATCTCGAACAGTGGTTTTCCGATCAGGGTGGCAAATTTTGTGTTTTCCGTTAATACAGGATGTTCAAAAAAATTATGAAATCCCGAGAAACTACGTGCAATCCCACTCTCACCATTGGATCCCAGGATGGTATTCCACTGAGGCTTCATTCCCAGACGAACCAATCTGCCCGCTGTGACAGAATTTTCATTATACAACTTGAGCAACCGTTCCACGGTATGTTCGAGGATGCTTTTCTGAATACGCCGGTTTTTTTCTGGATTAACGATTTCGGGTCTGGATATACCGGTGTCGGGCATTGAACAAGTGTAGAATTCACATTTATAAATATTTTTGTTTGATATACCATTAAAGTTAAATGAAAACTATTTGGAGCAGCTGGTGTTTATTCAGATCAGGTTTTGACTTCACTGATCGCGTTTGGGAAAGATGCAAAAAATACACTCATGAAGTAGGAAACGGCACGCATTCTGGCAAAAAACTGAACTTTTGGCTTAAAGGCCCTGGTGGTGCTGAAAACGGTGTAATCTGTTCAATGGCCGGCCGGGGTCTTGCATGTACCCTGAATGATGGCAGGTTACTTACTGTGGGGGAAGATACGGGAGTTGTTCGGTTCGTGTACCGTGCAACAACCCCTGCCGCCGATATTGATGAAGTATGGGTCCCTTGACGGTTGGACACTAATAACAGAAATTGTATTGGGCGGGGAGTACAAATCCCCCCGGGCATGCCCGGCTAATGGCAGCACGATCCGGTTGGTCACAGGATCGTGAAGGGATAATAATGGCTGTAAAAATGGGACTAAAAAAAAAAATATAAATGAATCCTGCGATAATTAAGGGTCTTTTGCGGTAATTCGGTTATATATACCAATCTTCTGCGGATTTTTGGATAGCGGCAGGGACTTATCGTTGTGGGCTTTAGATCCATCCCAGTACCCGGCTAATTTAACAACTTTTTTATTTTACTTTCACTTATTGTTAAATATGAAGGGTAAACCTATAGGATTTTCACTCATGCTCCTCATTGCAGGAGCACTCCTCATCGCAGGCTGCACGTCCACCCAGCCGGAGAGTAATCCGGCCAGCACCGTTGCGATAACCCCCCCACCCGGGTCTTCACCAAATAGTATCCTCGTGTTTGCCGGCGCAGGACTCAAAGCCCCGATGCAGGAGATTGGGCAGGAATTCACCCGGAAATTCGGGATTGAAGTCCAGTACACCTATGGTGGTAGCGGAACGCTCATTTCCCAGATGAACCTCTCAAAAAAAGGTGACGTCTTCATCACGGGCTCCACGGTTGAATTCAGCACCGCACAAAGCCAGGGTCTTGTCGACACATCCCAGCTGATTGCTTATCATGTACCGGTTATCGCGGTGAAGAAAGGAAATCCGAGGAACATTACAACAATAACGGATTTTATTAATCCCGGCCTGAAAGTTGCTCTCGGTGATGCAAACGCTACGGCCATCGGTAAAGCCGGTACAAAAATATTCAGGAAATACAATATTACTGCAGCAGTTGAGAAAAATGTCATAACCCGAACACCCACCATCAACGAACTCGCGGTTATCATGAACCTCGGGCAGGCAGATGCTGCTCTTCTGACACTTGACCAGATCAACCCGGATACCATGGAGGCCATTTCGATTCCGGCCAGTGATAATGCCGTGCTGATCATTCCAGTCGGGCTGACACGCTTTACGAAAAATCCGGAGAATGCCCGGAAGTTTGCAGACTTTGTTGCATCAGATGCAGGAAAAGCGATCTTTGTAAAGCATGGGTTCCCTTCCTATCCCAACCAGACCTATGCAAGTGTCAATCCATGATAAAAAATTCTAAAAGATGTGGTTTACCATGATGGATTTTATACCAATCGGCATCGCGCATTCACCATTCAGGGATGCCGGAGCCCCCCCGTTCCAGAGCACCTTCTCGCAGGCAGAGGGAATAATTGAGATCTTCCCGGAATATCAGGAAGGGCTCATGAGTATCGAAGGTTTCTCCCACCTTATCCTCCTCTCT
>Ga0105106_10004441_pt1 | contig 10025 bp, 7 predicted proteins | sample PPLLaktember2015_5_FD_79109 | JGI IMG/M metagenome (GOLD analysis project Ga0105106, IMG submission 79109) | Freshwater sediment microbial communities from Prairie Pothole Lake near Jamestown, North Dakota, USA - PPLs Lake P8 Core (1) Depth... | ecosystem: Environmental > Aquatic > Freshwater >... | reverse complement strand
CTTTCCGCAATTGTGACCTTTAAATATGATATTGCAGCCTCCCTGCAATTTCAGTATAGCAGTCCTGATATTGAAATACAGGGCAATCGATTCAGTGATGCACTCTGCTTCATTTCCCTCGAGAAATCCTTCGCGCAAAAATTCAAAGCCGGCATTAAAAGCGCCCTTATGTTTTCAAGGCCATTTACATACCAGGGCACTGAAATTGAAGACGGGGATTTTTTCAGCCATTCCGAAGGAAATATCAGCATACCCTTATTTCCGGTCTGGTTTAATTTCAAATACGAGTTTAGTTTGGGTAGAAAATTGGATAAAATCGAGCGCGTCAGGGAAGAGATCGATAAAATGCCTAAGAAGGGTTTTTAAGGTGACCGGGAAGCTGTGCGACTAACAAGCCTAACAAAGAATATCCGGTAAAATCCGGATTCGGAAACTATTTCGATTTAGGGAACATTAGATGCTATTTATGCCAATGCAGAACCTGCATTGGCATAATTATTATCTTTATGTCCTGCAAATAAGCTTATTATGTATCAGACTGTAAAATTTGCCCTTGCCGCCGACCTGAAAATGTCGGAAATCATTCTGAACAATCCATATCTGTTGCTTCTGCTTGAGCATTTTGGCATTGACGCGCCATTTCAGGAAAAGTCGGTTAATACCGTATGTAAGGAAAACGGTTTAAGCACAGACCTTTTCCTGACTTTTGCAAACCTGTACAATGGTGTTCAATACTCGCCGGATGAGCCGCCCTCTTTCAGCGACATCATGGCGATTATTGGTTTCCTGAAAAACAGCCATAAATTTTATTCTGACGAGATATATCCGGGAATACTCAGCACAATCAGACTAATGGCCAAGGTCAACGACCACAGGGAAATGACTCTGGTGCAGAAATTCTTTGTCGATTATTTTAGTGAGGTAACCGAACATCTCGATTATGAGGATAAAGTTGTGTTCCCTTATGTGCTGACCTTGTACGGACAAATCAGTGAAAACAAGCCTCCGGAACCCGGTGTTGAGTATTCAGTTCAGCAGTATAAGGAACACCACAACGATATCGAGGAAAAACTAAATGACTTAAAAAGCCTTCTGATCAAATACCTGCCGCAAAAAAACGATTTTGCCATAAGGCGTAAACTATTGTTTGACCTGTCTGAACTGGAGTACGACCTGATTATCCATTCGAAGATTGAGGACTTAATACTGATCCCACTTGTTGCTAGAATGGAGTCATTTTTAAAAGAAGGCGGATGAATGTAAACGTAAACATAATAGTAGTCGAAACGTCCCCCCTGGTATCGGAAGGTCTGGCAGGGCTTCTGAATAAATCGGGCTTGAAATGCCAGTTTTCATTTATAGATTCCCTCGGGGAACTTGAGTTGTCATATGCAAAAAGAAAGTTTGAGATTGTTGTTATAAATCCTTCTTATGTTCAAAATAATTCAAAGACTTTCAATTCCATCAGAAACCGATTAATTAACGTCCGATGGATCGGGCTGGTGTATGCCTGGCATGATCCGGAATTACTCTCTCTTTTCGATTCAGTGATTACAATTTCGGACACTTCTGATTCTGTAGCCAACAAGATAACCAAACTGATTTCGGACGAAAATCAGCAGGGACACAGCCCATCGCAGGACCTATTGAGCGAACGGGAAATTGATGTACTGAAACTCCTGGCTGCCGGCAAGGCTAACAAAGAGATTGCCGATAAGCTGAACATCAGCATTAACACGGTAATCTCTCACCGCAAGAACATTTCGCAAAAAACGGGCATAAAGTCCGTATCGGGCCTTACAATTTACGCTGTTGTGCAAAAACATGTCTCGATAGAGTCACTTTCAGAATAGCATTCCATGATGCAGATCTCTTAACACATTACTTATGGTGATAAGGATCCTGTCTTTTCATTATTAATAAGGATTTCACAACCTTTTAACCTGACATACTTTTGCAATGTCAGGAAAAAGGCATTGTAAAATGACAAACAATATAAACCTGTATCTTTCCGATCTGCAAAACGGAGCAACAGGCTTGATCATAAGGGTTCTCGGATATGGAGCTTTTCGCAAGCGCATGACTGAAATGGGCTTCGTAAAAGGCAAAGTGGTGAAAGTAATAAAAAGTGCACCGCTGCAGGATCCCGTTGAGTATGTGATAATGGGGTACAATGTAGCATTAAGGCACAGCGAGGCTGCCTTAATCGAGGTTGCTGCGGTCAGTAATTCACAACAGGCAGTGGCGCCGGCTTATGAAGGAATGTTTTTGAAGGGAGGTTTAAAAACGGTTGAAACTGAAAAAAGTAATACAATTAATGTTGCCCTGGTCGGCAACCCCAATTGCGGAAAAACCACTTTGTTCAACTATGCTTCGGGTTCGCACGAGAGGGTTGGAAATTATGGCGGAGTAACAGTTGACGCCAAAGAGGCCTCAATTAAGCTGAACAACTATTCGATTAATATTGTCGATCTGCCGGGTACCTATTCCATAACCGAGTATACGCCGGAAGAATTGTTTGTTCGTACACACATTACTAATAACAAGCCCGATGTTGTAGTAAACGTTATTGATGCTTCGAACCTCGAGCGAAACCTGTTCCTTACTACACAGCTTATCGATATGAATATCAAGGTAGTTATTGCCCTGAATATGTTCGATGAGCTGGAGCAAAAAGGTGTAATACTAAAATACAGGGAACTTGGTAAAATGATGGGAATTCCTATTGTTCCTACGGTGGCGGTAAAAGGCAGGGGAATAGGCGAACTGATGGACAAGGTAATAGAAGTTTATGAAGACAAAGACCCGACAGTCAGGCATATCCAGATCAACTACGGGAACACAGTTGAGGATTCTATATCACGCATTAAGACCGAAATAAAGAGAAGCAACGGTATTTCACACCGTTTCCCGGCACGTTACCTTGCTATAAAGCTACTTGAGAATGATAACACCACGCTTAAAATCCTGGAGGAGTGTACAAATTTTGATGCTATTTCCCGACAAAGCCGGGTTGAGCTACTCAGGCTTGAAAAAGAGTACGACGATAAATCGGACACAGTAATAGCCAATGCCAGGTATGGCTTTATTGCAGGCGCTCTCCGTGAAACCTGCACTGAACGATATGACAGGGAAATTACCGGGAAACGCGATATTGATCACATGCTGACCCATAAGATCTGGGGCTTCCCGATTTTCATTCTTTTCATGTGGCTGATGTTCCAGGCTACATTTAAAATCGGCAGCTACCCTATGAACTGGATTGATTCCGGAGTTGGTTGGCTGGGGAATTTATTCAGCTCGGTCATGCCGGCGGGTGCATTGCACGATTTGATAGCAGACGGCATCATCGGGGGTGTTGGAGGAGTTATAATATTTCTTCCCAACATCCTCATATTATTCTTCTTTATATCCCTCATGGAAGATACCGGTTATATGGCAAGGGTTTCCTTTATAATGGACAGGATCATGCATAAAATTGGGTTGCATGGCAAATCGTTCATTCCCCTGCTGATGGGTTTCGGGTGCAACGTCCCGGCTATTATGGCCACCCGGACTCTCGAAAACCGCAAAGACCGTATAATGACCATGCTGATAGCCCCATTTATGTCGTGCAGCGCGCGTTTACCTGTCTACGTACTCATCATTTCCGCGTTTTTCACAAAGAATCAGGGATTGGTGCTATTCTCAATTTATGGCATTGGCATTTTAATAGCCATTATGGTTGCGATGTTTATGAAAAATACAATCTTTTCAAGGCAGGATGTGCCATTTGTAATGGAGTTGCCGCCGTATCGCATACCCACAATGAAGAACACCACCCTTCACATGTGGCATAAGGGTTCGCAATACCTTCGGAAAATGGGCAGTTTTATCCTCCTGGCTTCAATAATAATATGGGGATTGAGCTATTATCCACGTAATGTAAGATATTCGGCCGATTACGATGAAAAAATTTCGGCCATTAATGCTAACACCCTTTTGCCCGGTCCGGTGAAGCAAACCCGGGTGTCAGGAATAGAACTCATGAAAGCATCGGAACATCAGGAGCAGTCGTACATTGGCCGGCTTGGCCGTCTGGTTGAACCTGTAATCCGGCCTCTGGGATTTGACTGGAAAATCGGTATCAGCCTTATCACAGGGCTTGCCGCCAAGGAAATCGTTGTAGGTTCGATGGGTATACTTTATCATGCCGATCTGAACGCTGACGAAAATTCAGGGAGCCTTATCGAAAAGCTTCAGCAGCAGGAGCACACAAGCGGCAAACTGAAAGGAGAAAAAGTATTTACTCCCCTGGTAGCTTTTGGTTTTATGCTTTTTGTGCTGATATATTTCCCCTGCGTAGCAGTAATAGCAGCCATTAAAAAAGAATCGAACTGGAGATGGGCGGCATTTACTATGGTTTATACAACTGCCATTGCATGGACGGCAGCCTTTTTAACTTATCAGATCGGGAGCATCTTCGTTTAGTTCCAAATTATTTATGTATGATACAAAACTTAATCGCATTAGCCATAGTTTTCCTTGCAACCGGATATGTTATTTTTGCAGTTGTCAGATCAGTGACTGCAAAAAAAACTTCACCCTGTATCGGCTGCAAGGGTTGCGGTATAGGAAATACATATGGCATGCCACGCTAAACCCTCACCCTGAGCCTGCTTTCTCTTATTCGAAAATGACAGTTTTATTATTAAAAACAATCACCCTGTCTTCAAATACAAGCTGCATCGCCCTGGCCAGAGCTGCAGTTTCATTTTCCCTGCCTGCCCTGATAAGATCGTTGAGAGTGAAAGAATGAGTGACTGGTGTAATCTTTTGGGTAATAATCGGTCCTTCATCCAGGTCGTTGGTTACGAAATGAGCAGTAGCGCCTATTATTTTCACTCCCCGCTTCAATGCCTGTTTGTAGGGAGATGCCCCTGTAAAGGCGGGTAGAAAAGAGTGATGGATATTTATGATCTTTAATTTAAAAGTATCTATAAATTCAGGAGAAAGGATACGCATGAACTTGGCCAGGACCAGGTAATCAGGTTTATATGGAAGGATTGCCTCCTTTAATTCAGCTTCATATCTTTCTTTGGATTTATTCTCATGCGATACCAGGTGAAACGGAATACTGAATTGTTCTGTAATATTCTTCAGATCAGGGTGATTTCCGATAATGCAGTCAACATTGGCCCCGAGGGTTTTAAAATGATTTCGCGTAAGGATATCGCTCAGGCAGTGGTATTCCTTAGTGACCAATACAACAATTTTCTTCTCAGGCACCGGATTTACTTTAATCATGGCATCCGGAGGCAATACTTTTATTATTGCCATCTCGATACCCTGGGAATCGCTTAGGCCCGACAGCACAATCCGGGCAAAAAACTGCCTCTCTTCCTGGTCCACATGCTCCCTCATTGATATTATGTTAAGATCGGCTTTAGCCAGAACTGTTGTTATTGCTGCAACAAGGCCCACCCTGTCAGCGCATTGAATGATTACAACCATATTGTATTCTGTTACGGTTATACAATGTTACGATTTTTATCTTTTACTTTCTTTTTAACGCATACCTGAATCCTTTAAACATTTTTCAGTTATTAACGTCTTAATTTAACAGAAGCAAAAGTTATCCTAAACTGATTTCAGATTTGACATAAAGCTAAAATCCATATTAACCAAAACACAAAGAGATGTACAACAAATTAATTATCGACATCAAGCCATTGGGATTTGTATGGGATACCATCGATCCCTTCCTGTTCTGCGTTCATCACCTTGACAATTATCCCGCCGGAAATGAACAGCTGGGGCCTGCAACCTCGCTGGAAGGCAGATACCTTGGACAGGATTTTACAGTCAGGGATGGCTGGCGTATGTACCATGGTGAAAGGGTACCGGGTTTTCCCGAGCATCCTCACAGAGGCTTTGAGACAGTGACCGTTGTATTGAACGGTTTTGTCGACCATTCCGATTCACACGGGGCCGCCGGGCGGTATGGAAATGGGGATGTACAGTGGATGACGGCAGGTTCAGGCTTGCAGCATGCCGAAATGTTCCCGCTGCTGAACCGGGATAAGCCCAATCCGCTTGAACTTTTCCAGATCTGGCTTAACCTGCCAAAGGCAAGGAAATTTTCAAAACCCTATTATAATATGCTCTGGGGAGAAGATATTCCAACCTATACAGACAAAGATCAAAATGGAAAACTGACCAGTGTGACCGTTGTCGCAGGAAAAGTAGGTAATTTGACCGCTCCTCCGCCTGCTCCTGATTCATGGGCGGCAGAAGAGGTAAATGAGGTGGGTATCTGGCTTATTAAGATAGAAGCAAATGGTCGCTGGACCATCCCGGTTGCATCACCCGAAATAAACCGGAAGCTCTATTTCTACCGGGGTTCTGAAATAAAAATTGCCGGGATTGAGGTAAAACCGTATAATTCCGTTGAATTGCTTGTTGACGAACCCGTAATAATAGAAAGCGGGAATAAAGATTCTTATCTCCTTTTGCTTCAGGGATGTCCCATCGGTGAACCTGTTGTGCAGCATGGACCCTTTGTGATGAATACTCCTGCTGAAATACAGCAGGCATTTTATGATTACCGCAAAACCCGGTTCGGAGGCTGGCCATGGGAGAGGTCCGATAATGTCCATCCACGTGAACGAGGAAGATTTGCCAGGTACTCTGATGGGAGGGAGGAGGTCAGGTAGAGAAGCGATTATTCTGAAATTATTTGATCACAGATTAACAATGAGTTGAAATAGTTGCATAGATTTTTCCCCAATGTATCTCTGCCGAAAAATCGAATCATAAAGATGAGCGAAATGGTAAAATATTCTTTGAAGGATGGTTATAACGAAATGGATTTTGATGGAATAACCAGGATGTTAAGGGAAGCTCAATGGAGATAAGGCATAACAGGCCTGACAGGTGATTGTAACTTTAGAAGGATTTAATAATTCAAAAATCAATGCCCGAACCACGGTACCTGACCAAATCGAGATTCAAGCTGGCATGTGAATGCGAGACGAAGCTTTATTACACCAGGAAGGCCGATTATGCCGATCAGTCGGTGGATGACCCTTTTCTCCTGGAGCTTGCCAAAGGTGGTTTCCAGGTTGGCGAGCTGGCTAAGTATTATTTTTCTGACAACGCCGCAGAGATAACTGTTGAAGCAAAGGACTACGAAGGGGCTCTTGCAGAAACAGGCAGGAGAATCGGAAGAGGTGATAAATGGATTGCTGAAGCGGCTCTCAGGTATGAAAATCTGTTTATACGTGCTGATATTTTTCAGGTTGACGCTGCAGAGAAACAGATAGGTTTGTATGAAGTGAAATCGAAATCGTGGAGCAGTGCAGACGAATTTATCAGGACCTGGAAAAAGGGAGAGGACAAAGGGAAAAAGGTCGTGGTAACTGAGTGGAAACCCTACCTGCTCGATATCGCTTTTCAGAAATATGTAACTGTCAGGGCGTATCCGGGGTATACCGTGAAGGCATATCTTGTGCTGGTGAACAAGGAGGCCAGAGCGTCGGTCGACGGGCTCAATCAGTTCTTTAAAGTGAGGGAGGAAGGGAGATCATACAAAGTTGTTACAGATCCCGGACTCACAAAATCAGACCTGGGTGAAAATGTTCTTACGGAGATCAACGTCGACAATGAGATTGACTTTATCTGGTCAGGTGGTATGGATTCAAAACTATTCCCGGGAATCGGGTTTGGAGACTATATCGGATTGCTTTCCGGAGCCTACTCAAGTGATGAAAAACTGAATACCCCTGTTTCGAAAGAATGCAAATCGTGTCAGTTCTATAGAAAGCCACCTGATCCTCCGGCTTTGAAAAGCGGATTAAAAGAGTGTTGGGTGGAAAAACTGGGTATATCTGCCAGCCGGTTTCCACGACCCAAGGTTATCAGTCTGTGGGGAGGAAAAGCCGGGGCTGTGAGTCTGGTTCAGAACATGATCGACAAAAGGAGATATTTTATTGAGGATATAAAACGCGAAGATATTTCCAGTGAGCTTCACGATGTCCCGGAGGGAGAGCTTTCACCGGCGGAGCGACGCTGGGAGCAGGTTCGAAGGGTCAGGGACGGAGATACCGGATTCTATCTCAATACGGATGGACTGGCAGAAGAAATGGCTAAATGGAAATATCCCCTCCATTTTATCGACTTTGAAACAGCCAGTCCTGCGCTGCCTTTTACCCGGGGTGCACATCCTTATGAAGGGATCGCGTTTCAGTACAGTCATCATGCTGTGTCTCTGACCGGGAATGGCTCTTATAAGGTCATTCATAAGAACCAGTTTTTGAAAACTGATCCGGGTGTTAATCCCAATCTCGATTTCATCAGGGAACTGAAAAGGGACTTATCGGAAGATGAAGGCACCATTTTCCGATATCATAATCATGAGAATGCCTATTTGAGGATGATCTATTCGCAAATCCTGGATATGTCCTCAAAATCAGTCCCTGACAAAGATCCGCTGCTCAGGTTCATTGAATCAGTGACGCAATACAGATCGGGCACCAAAAGAATTGAAGGACGAAGGAATATGGTTGACATGTGGGATCTTGTTCTGAGATTTTATTATTCCCCGCATGCCGGAGGCTCAAATTCGCTGAAGCAGATATTGCCTGCAGCGATCCACGACAGCAAGCTGTTAAAATCGAAATACAGTCAGCCTGTATATGGTAAGAACAAGCTGGTGATAAGCCTGAATTTTGATACCAAGATATGGATTGATGAGGCTTACGGGAATGATCCCTACAAAGTGCTGCCGGAAGTATTCGAGGGATACACCAATGAGCAGCTTGATGAAGCTTTCTCGGAATTTGAAGAATTGAAGGATGGCGGAGCTGCCATGATGGCTTATGCCAGGCTGCAGTTCTTCAATACGGATGAGGATCAGAGGGAAATGATCAGGCAGGCGCTGTTCAGGTATTGTGAGCTCGATACACTGGCGATGGTGATGTTGTGGGAGTTTTGGAATGACGAGGTTGGAAGTCGTAAATAGTTCTTACTACCGGAAAATAGCTCCATGACCGTAGCAATTTTACCTTTGCAGGCCGTCATTGGTTTAATCAGGAATTTTATCAGGGAATAATTAAAAACAACAATTGATTGCTATCTTGCGAAAAATTGAAATTACAGCTTTATGGTAAACAGTTTGTTCGCACCAGGTTGTGCATTAATGATATACAAACCGGAATTAGCTCAAAAAATACACTCGGTCTTATGTGAAAATCTGGGTAATATGGAAATGCTGATGACCTGCTGCCAGCATGATCCTGAACTGAAAGAACCTGCCCGGATCATAAATATTTGTCCGGGCTGCGACAAGCGTTTCCGCAATGATTATGTCAATTCTTCCACGATATCGCTTTGGGAAATCCTGGCAGAAAGCGATTTTTTCCCCTTCCCGGATTACCATAACCGAACAATGACAATAATCGACGCCTGCCCGACAAGGGATCAGGAACAAATTCATTCGGCAATCCGTAAGATCCTTTCTAAAATGAACATTGATTTAATTGAACCAAAAAACACAAAAACAAAAACTACCTGTTGCGGCGACAGTTTCTATGGAGAGATTCCGGTCGAAAAAGTAAAGATGCAGATGGTTAGAAAAGCTTCTGAAATGCCGGCAGATGATGTTGTCGTTTATTGCGTTTCGTGCTCAAAGGCAGTGTTTGTCGGTGGGAAAAATCCGCGTTTCCTGATTGACTTGCTTTTCGCGGAAGAAACTCTGCCAAAAACTTATGAACCTGATGAGTGGCATGATGAGCTCAAAACTTACATCGAAAACCATTGACTTAATGAAACTGCAGTATGCTTCCGACCTGCACCTTGAATTTGCGGAAAACAAGGAATTCCTTAGGAAAAATCCTCTGAGGCCGGAAGGAGATATACTGGTTCTTGCCGGTGATATTGTTCCTCTGATTCACATGTATGAACACTCTGACTTCTTTGATTACGTGGCAGACCATTTTAATGCTACCTTCTGGCTCCCGGGGAATCATGAGAACTATCACTCTGAT
>Ga0105106_10004440_pt1 | contig 10026 bp, 8 predicted proteins | sample PPLLaktember2015_5_FD_79109 | JGI IMG/M metagenome (GOLD analysis project Ga0105106, IMG submission 79109) | Freshwater sediment microbial communities from Prairie Pothole Lake near Jamestown, North Dakota, USA - PPLs Lake P8 Core (1) Depth... | ecosystem: Environmental > Aquatic > Freshwater >... | reverse complement strand
GTCTCTGGCTTCGATCTCGACGATCCGGGGCCGGAGGGGGCGGGAAAGACCGACGAGGGAGGAAGTCACCCGCGAGAGTCGGTCGATCTCCTCGATAACCTGCTTGCAGGTGCGCTGCGCGTCGGCTTCCGCGCTCTCCCCCAGGTTCTGCACCATCGAGCGGATGATCGCGAGGGGGTTTCTCACTTCGTGGGCGATGCGGCTCGCGACCTGGCCCACGGTCGCGAGTCGCTCCGCGGCGAGGAGGCGGCTTTGAAGGGAGGCGAGGGTTTCGAGCGAGCGCCTCTCCGCGGCGCGGGCCTCGGCCGCTCGTCCCAGGAAGAATCCGAACGCGCCGAAAGCGAGCTCCGTCGCCACGGCGACGGGAAGCGCGACGTTTTTCCCCGCGACGTGTACCTCGACTCCGAGCAGGGTGAGGAGGCTAGTATAAAGAAGACCGAGGCCGAAGGCGGCTGCCGCGAAGACCCAGCGCTTCCGCAGATCCCTTGCGTCCATTCCGGAGATCTTAGTCAATCTCGGGCTTCCGGTCCCCGGAGTCGCCGGGAGCGAGCTCCACGCTACGCTCGCTCTCGAAGCCGCTTCTTCGCGCGCTCCCACTCCCAAGGTCCGTGAACCCGCTGCCCAGAGTCATTGCGAGAGCGAAGGCGGCGACGGCGAGGGCTCCGACGACTCTCTGTCGCGACCGCCCCCATCCGCGGGTGAGGAGGTACGCGAGCGGTCCCACCGAGCCGAAGAAGAACCCGACGACCAGGAAGGGAACGTACGCCGCCTTCCGCGAGCGCGCGTCCCGGACCATCCAGACGGCGACGAGCGCGAGGCTGATCGCCAGGTCGACGAACAGAAGCTGCGTCGCCTCGTTCGCCGCGGCGAAGAACAGAAACGACACGTAACCGTAGCGGTAGATGGCGTAGAGCGTCGCCGTGGTGAAAACCGCCAGCGTGGGCAGGAGGATGATAGAAGCGCTCCGGGGTCGGTCCTCGAAGCTCGCTTCGCGACGCGGCCGCCGCAGGAGGTACAGAAGCGGTCCGGCGACGCCGAAGCTCGCGCCGAGGGCGATGTAAGGCCATGGCGAAATGCCGAGCGCGCGCGCGTCGCGATAGATCCAGAAAGCGATCAAACTCAGGCAGATGACCAGATCGAAGAACATCACACTCACGACCGCGTTCGCGGTCGCGGCATCGAGGAACTCGAGGTAGCTGTAGTGCAGGAGCGCGCGCACCGTAAGGGCGACGAATCCCGCGAGAACGATAGCGACCAGGGCACGAGTCCAGGACATGATTTTTTTCTCCTCGTCCCGCGTTAACGCACGAGTCGTGCCAATGGAAAGCCTTGCTACGGCGCGGAAGTTCTAGAGCTCTTCTCGCTCCGGGCGTTGCAGACCTGCAACCGACGTTGCAGGCCAGCAAGAGGGGAAGAACGCAAAAGGCGCAAGGAAGAATCCCCTTCGTTTCTTCTTGGTGCCCTCGCGTTCCTTTGCGCCTTCGCGCTCAATCCCATTCGTACTAGGGTTTGGCGCCCACTTTGAACTCCGAGTTCTTCGGAGGGATGACCGCCGTCTCCTCGGGCTTCGGGAGCTGCGGGATCCACTCGTAGGGAACGCGGTACGCGCGAAACATCCGGGCCGAGTGCACCTTCTCGCTGGTGCTGTAGGGACTCACGTACTCCCAGACGATCTCGTTGTCGCGCGTGACCTCGGTGATGCGCCCGTAGGTGGTTTCCGCGATGAGCGTGTTCCCGTTGGGAAGACGCTGGGCGCCGCTCGCGTAGTGGCTGAAGAACTTGGAGTCCTCCATGATGGGAACGAATCCCATCGCCGAGGCGGTGTGCTGCCAGACGATCTCGAGTGTTACGGGGTCGAACTCGAGGACGCGCGAGTGGTCCCGGAGAGCGTTCCACTCGCCGGTGGGAGCGCCGGGGTTGGGAGGGCCGAAGCCCGCGGCCCCGCCGTTGTCGAAGACCAGGATGTTCCCCTCGCCCGGGAGACCTCTCGGGATCATATGTGCGTGATGAGGACCGACGATCGGCCCCAGCTTGCGCAACGCCGGCGTCGCCGTGTACCCCGGTCCCACTTTCCAGACGATCTCACCGGTTCGCTTCGAAATGATGAAGACGATGGTGCCGCGGTCGTCGCTGATGAGGTTCTCGGGATGAAAGCGCTCGTCGCCCGCGTCATACCACCGGTTGGGCCCGAGCCGGGAAACGGTGTTCAGGAAAACGCAGTGCTGGTTCCTGCACCCGCGCATGATGGTGTTCCTGGCTTCCTCGCTGTGGCCGAACTCGTCGAAATGCTCCGCCGGCATCCACTCCCAGAGGATCTCGCCGTCCCAGCTGACTTCGATAATGCGCGCCGCCCTCGGCAGGTGGTCGCGGGTCACGTCGGGCCAGTTGCCGCTCTTCTGGCTGAGGATCAAGGTATTCCCCCGATCGACCAGGGGCTGCATTCCAGGAACGTAGTACGCGAGCGGAGCCCCCTCCCTCGAGAAGTCGTGGTTCTGGCGCGCGGACCAGAGACGCCGCCCGTCGACCTCCACCTCATCCGCCTTGCCGAACTTCCAGACGACGTTTCCTTCCCAGTCCTCCTGGACCAGGTCGTCGGATCCGATGTGGTGGGTGTACTGCTTCGTCACCCGGCCCACCACGCCGCCCATGACGTAGCCGCCCGGAAGAATGGTGACCGGGTAGCCGACGATGTGCTCCCAGTTCCGGACGGCGTTTCCGTTCATGTCGATCAGAACCGCTCCAGCTCCGGTTTCGGTCTGGAAAATGGTGTACCCGGACCAGCATCGATCGGGCGCGTAGATCGTCGTTCCCGTGGGATAGACGGTCGGTCCGGCGATGAGGGTGGTTGGAAGCAAGACCGAAAAGATCAGAACCAGCGAGAGGCGAGACTTCGTCATGGGTCCTCCGTTCTTCAGGATTGCGGTACAGTGTCGACTCTCGGCCCGCGGAGGTCAAGATGGCGATGAAGAAAAAGAACAAAGGCGGAAAGGGGGCGTTCGTCCTGTTCGCCCTTCTCGGAGTCGTCGGGCTCGCCGTCTGGGTGGCACGCGGGCGGAACCGGTCCATCGCTCCCGTCGCCGTCACCCCCGGATTCGCGCCGACGATTCCCAATGCGAATCCTCCTCCCGAGGACGCACCCGAGGGTATGGTCTGGATTCCCGGCGGCGAGTTCTCGATGGGCGCCGAGGATCCTCGGAGACTCGAGCACGGCGGGAGCGAGCCGATGGCCGACGCCCGCCCCATCCACCGCGTCTACGTCGATGGATTCTGGATGGACGCGACCGAGGTGACGAACGAAGAGTTCGGAAGATTCGTCCAGGCCACGGGCTACGTGACGGTCGCCGAGCGAACCCCGAGCGCCGAGGATTTCCCCGGGGCGCCTGAGGAGAACCTGGTCGCGGGCTCGGTGCTGTTCACGCCGCCCGATCATCCAGTGCCGCTCGACGACCTCTATCAATGGTGGAGCTACGTTCCTGGCGCGAGCTGGCGCCATCCCGCCGGTCCCGGGAGCGATCTCGAGGGACGCGAGCGCTATCCCGTCGTGCACGTGGCCTACGAGGACGTCGTCGCCTATGCCGCCTGGGCGGGAAAGCGGCTGCCCACCGAAGCGGAGTGGGAGTTCGCCGCTCGCGGCGGCCTCTCCGGTGAGGTTTACGCCTGGGGAGGGGATCTGAATCCGGGCGGCCGGTGGATGGCGAACACCCATCAAGGGAGCTTCCCGCACGAAGATCACGCCGAGGACGGATTCCAGGGGATCGCCGGCGTCGCGCAGTTCCCCGCGAACGGCTATGGTCTGTACGACATGTCCGGAAACGTCTGGGAATGGGTGAGCGATTGGTATCGACATGACACCTTCGCGCAGCGGGCGGCGTCCGGCGCCGTCGCGAGAAACCCGCGAGGTCCGGACGAGCCCTTCGATCCGGCGGAGCCCACCGAGAGAAAGCGCGTCCATCGCGGCGGCTCCTTTCTCTGCACCGATCAGTACTGCACGCGCTACATGATCGGAACGCGAGGCAAAGGGGAGGTCTCCACGGGAAGCGGCCACCTCGGCTTCCGCTGCGTCCGCTCGCCCATGAGAGAATCCGCCTCCGGAGGTTCGTCCCCATGACGCTCGCCCTGTCCGTTCTCGTCGCTCTCGTCCTCGCGGGAGCTCAGGAAGAAGCACCCCGGAAAGAGGAGCCGAAGAGCGCCGCGGAAACGGTGGAAGTGACTCCCCCGTCCGCCGAGGCCGAGGTGGGGGAGAAGCTCTCGTTCCGCGCCGTGGCCAGGGACGCGTCGGGGAAGGCCCTCGACGAGCCCGTGGCCTCCTGGTTCGCGGCGCCCTTCGACGTCGCCTCGGCCGACAACGACGGCTCCGTAGTCTTTCACGACGCGGGGACGGTCCGGGTCGGAGCCGTCATCGGAGACAAGACGGGATACGCCGAGGTCAGGGTGAAGGCGGCTCGCGTGGTGAAAGTCGAGATTGCGGAGCCCGAATCTCTTCTCGTCGTCGGCGGTGACCTGCGGCTCGAAGCTCTGGCTTTCACCGCGCGCGGGGTCCCCCGGGAGCGAGTCGACTGGTCCTGGACGTCGGAGACGCCGGCGATTGCGTCGGTGGACGCGTCGGGTTTCGCCGTCGGCCGCGCGCCCGGGCGAGCCGTCTTTCGCGCCGCCGCCGAAGGGGCGAGTGGGAAGCTGAAGCTCGACGTGGTCCCCAATCCCGTCGTGCGCATCGCCATCGAGCCTCGGGGAAAGACGGCCCGCACCGGAGACGTCGTTCGCTTCCTGGCCGTCGCGATCGACGCGTCGGGCGGAACGATCGCGAACCCGAGCCTTCGCTTCTCGGTCACGGGCCCCGGCGCCGGCATCGACCCCGACGGCGGATTCGTCGCCGAGCGGCCTGGCGCTTACACCGTCGTGGTCTCGAGCGGCGACCGGACGGCATCGACGTCGATCCGTATCGAGCCCAGGAACGCGGAGCGCGAGATCGAGGTCGTGGGGCGCGCGGCCTTCACGGATCTCCAGGCCGCGGAACAATGGATCTTCGGCGACTACGCCTATCTCTCGTCCATCGACGACGAGCTCCGGGTCTACGACATCTCCGTTCCCGCGAATCCGAAGCAGGTCCACACCCTGGAGGTGGACGCACGCATCATCAACGACGTGAGCGTGGGTCCGTCCGGGCGGGTCGGGGTCATGACCCGCGAAGGAGCTTCGAACCGCAAGAACGGGATCGTGTTCCTCGACACCGAAGATCCGTCGAAGCCGCGGGTGCTTTCTGAGTTCACCGAGACGGTGAGCGGCGGCGTGCACAGCGCATTCATCGACGATCACTACGTCTACCTTACCGACGACGCCACGGGCTCGATGCGCATCATCGACTTTCTCGACCCTCTCGGACCGCGTCAGGTCGCGCGGTGGGAAGTCCCGAATCCGGAGGCACGCACCATCGAGCCCACGGGAGAGGATCGCGAGCCCTTCTCCGCCGGCCGCTATCTTCACGACGTCTACGTGAAGGACGGGCTCGCGTACCTCGCGTACTGGCGGGATGGGCTCGTCATCCTGGACGTGGGAGCGGGCATCGCCGGAGGGAGCCCGGAGAAGCCCGAGCTCGTGAGCCAGCTCCGCTTCAACTACCACGAGCTCTACGGCGACGAGTGGCTCGCCGGAGCCCATGCCGTCTTCCGCTACAAGAACTACGTCTACGTCGGCGACGAAGTGTTCCCCGCGCGCTTCAACCTGCAGAGCAAGGACCGCATTCCCGTCCGGGGCGCGGTCTGGGTCGTGGACGTGAGCGATATCGCGAAGCCGCGCAAGGTCGCCGAGTACACCGTCGCCGAGGGGGGCGCCCACAATATCTGGGTCGAGGACGACATCCTCTACATGGGCTACTACAGCGGCGGCGGCCGGGTGCTCGACGTCTCGGGAGAGCTGCGGGGAGATCTGCTGCGCCAGGGGCGCGAGATCGCGCGCTTGTGGACGGCCACTCCGGATGGCTTCCGTCCGAACCTGCCCTTCACCTGGGGCGCGCAGCCACACAAAGGACTCGTGTACTTCATCGATCTGAATTCGGGGCTCTGGATCACGCGGCTCGGAAAGCCGGTCTTCTCGGGGTCCTTGCCCGCACCGCCTCGATAAGCCGCGAACCCGCGCGGGACGCGTTCGCCAAGCGGAGTCGGAACCGCACAGTTCTTGTGTGGCCGGGATCACAGAGCCTGCAACCATTACGTGCAGTGGCGCAAATTTGGGTGAGCGCACGCACGTGGTTCTGCAGAATCCGCGCCCATCGTGTGTCCGATGCTGGAATGGCTCTTGCACTCTGGAGGAAGGAAAAACGACGGAGCGTGTGTGAGAAAACTGATTCTGCGCAACTTCCAGTCACCGGGCGACATCGTCATGCTCACGGCTGCGGTCCGGGACCTGCACTCGTGCCATCCGGGAGAATTCCTCACCGACGTGCGAACTTCCTGTCCCGCTCTCTGGGAGAACAACCCGCACGTCACGCCCCTGAGCGAGGACGACCCGGACGTGAGCGTCATCGAGTGCCACTATCCTCTCATCGATCGGAGCAATCAGACTCCCTATCACTTCCTCCACGGCTTCATCGAGTATCTGAACGAAACCCTGGGCCTCCGGATTCGACCGACGGCCTTCAAGGGAGACATCTGGATATCGGATGAGGAGAAAGGCTGGTTCGAGCGGGTCGAGCGCACGCTCGGACCGTCTCGGCCCTTCTGGCTCTTCGTTTCCGGCGGCAAGCTCGACTATACGATCAAGTGGTGGTCCCACGAACGCTACCAGCAGGTGGTGGACGCCTTTCGAGGCCGAATCGAGTTCGTGCAAGTCGGCGAGTCCGGACACCACCACCCCCCGCTCGACGGCGTCGTAGACCTCCGAGGCCAGACCGAACTGCGCCAGCTCGTGCGACTCGTGTACACCTGCCAGGGGGTCCTCAGTCCCGTGAGCTTGCTGATGCACCTGGCGGCGGCGGTACCGTGCCGGCCCGGGATTCCTCCGAATCGGCCGTGCGTCGTCGTGGCCGGGGGGCGCGAGCCGCCCCACTGGACCGCCTATCCCCACCACCAGTTCCTCCACACCGTCGGTGCGCTCGCTTGCTGCGACGACGGCGGCTGCTGGAAATCGCGGACCGTTCCCCTCGGCGACGGAGACGAGAAGGACCAACCGGGTGAGCTTTGCGTCGACGTGGTGGACGGACTTCCCCGATGCATGGATTTGATCACCGCCGATGACGTGATTCAGAGAATCGAGTTGTACTTTCGTGGCGGCGCTCTCCAACACGAGCGCGCCGTACCCAGAACCGCCGAGGCAGTGGCGGTTTGAGAATGGAGCATTCAAAGACATGAAGAACAGCAGGAATGAGACCCACCAGGAACCAGAGGCTTCTCGGCTCGAGAAGCGAAGGGAGTTTCTCCGCATCTTGAGCGGTGGCGCCGTCCTCGCGGGGGTTGGCTCCCTCGTCGGCTGCGGCGACTCGCCCACGTCGGCCACTCAAGGTTCGAGCAGTTCGTCCGCGCCCAGCTCGTCGTCGGCCTCGAGCTCTTCGGCATCGAGCTCCTCGAGCGCGAGCTCCTCGTCCAGCTCGTCCTCCAGCTCGTCGCGATCGAGCTCCAGCTCTTCGAGCTCCAGCTCCTCGCGGTCCAGCTCTTCGAGCTCGAGCTTGTCCGGTTCGTTGAGAGCTCGATAGTCTCAGCGCTTCTGCCGGAAGCAGTAGAGGGCGCTGTACGTGCGGACGTAGAGGCTCCCGTCCACGATGGCGGGAGTCGCCTTCGTTCCGTCGTCGAGCGTGTTGACCCCGAGGAGGTCCCAGGAGCCGCCCGCGCGGATGACGGCGACTTTGCCCTCCTCGCTCACGGCGTAGATCTTCCCGTCGGAAGCGACCGGCGATGAGTAGTACGCTCCGGGAGCTCCCGCGAGACGGCCCTGCTTGAGGATCTCGCCGGTCGCGGGATCGAACGAAGTGAAGATCCCGCCCTCCTTCAGCGTGTAGAGGACGCCGCGATAGACGAGAGGGGAGGGCACGTTCGGGAGCGTGCGCGGGTTCTTCCATAGCAGGTTCGTTTCGGTGACGTCGCCCCTGCCTCCGGCGCGATAAGCCCAGAGGGAGTTCATCCCCTGGCGGCGCGATTGAAACTGCGCCCAGTCGCGCTCCTCGAGGAACCCGGAGTCGTCGAGGTCCAGGTATTCGTCGAAGCGCGCCTTCGCCCGCTCGTCCACCATCTCGTTCTTGGAGAGCTTTCCGTCGCGGTCGGCGTCGAGCCTCAGGAGCGCCTCGTGAAACGGGGGCACGAGCTCCTGCTCGCCGGGGTCGGATTCGCCCGATGAGGTGACGAAGTAGAGGGTGTCGCCGTTGAGGACGGGCGTCGGTTTGATCTGCCAGGGAAGACCGCGGAGCCACCAGACGGGCTCACCCGTGGCGACGTCGTAGGCATGGAGCTGGTACGAGCCGATCACCAGGGCCTGGAGACCTCCCTCTTTCGGCTGATACAGGATCGGGGTCGCGTATCCGCGCTGCGCGTGATCGCGCGGCGTCTTCCACCGGACTCGCCCCGTCTCCTTTTCGACGCCGATCACGAAGGAACCGGTGTCCTGGTCGCAGACCTGCAGAACGAGATCCCCCGCGAGGATCGGCGAGGATCCGTGGCCGAACGGATTGTGAAGCGCATCCACCGGCAGGCGCCAGAGCTCTTCGCCTTCGGACCCATACGCCAGGAGCCCGAAGTCGGCGAAGAAAACGTAGACGTTCGTCCCGTCGGTCGCGGGCGTCGGAGAGGCCGGGTGATTGTTGTCGTGAAGCTCCTGCCGGCGCGGGCGTGGCGCCTCGCGGCGCCAGAGAACCCGCCCGGTCTGACGATTCAGGCAATAGGTGAAGAGGCTGCCGTTCTCGACCCCCGTCAAGTAGATACTGTCGCCGGCGATCGAAGGCGACGAGGGACCCGCGGGAAGCGCCGTCTTCCAGAGAACGTTCTCTTCCGGTCCGAAGACCACGGGGAGATTGATCTCCTCGGCGATTCCCGCGGCGTTCGGGCCCCGGAACTGCGGCCAGTCGAAGCCGAGAGACGCCGCTCCGAGCACGCAGGCGAGCCCGAGAATTCGGCCGTCAGGTCTTGTGAACTTCATCCCAGCGAGCCGCCAGCAATCCGTCATCGTGGAGATACACCTTCGGCTCCCGGAGGATCGCCGCGATCGCCGCGAGCTCCTCCGGAGAATCCACGGGGATCTCGTGGCGCCGCCCGTCCTCGAGCACGAGGGTCGCGACCGCCCGGTTCGACCCCGGGTACCATCCGATCGCATAGTCCTTCACCGCTTTTCGGCTCATTCCACTTCTCCTGACCGGGTGAGAAAAGGTTCTACTCCTGTTTACGACCGAATCGGAGAATCGTCAACCGGGAAGGGGTCAGCGCGGCGGCTCTTCCGCCAGGCGGAAGAAAGTGACGTCGAAATTCTGCTGCAGTCCCAGATGGTGATAGACGCCGCGCAGCAGGTCCTCCGACGGGAAATAGGTCAGCGTGTAGTAGCTTCCGGGATAGCCCCGATCGGTGAGCTCCAGCAGCACCGCGAGAGCGTCGTTCTCCCGCCTCGCCTCGGCCTTGGAGACGTGGACCGGCTGAGGATTGAGATACTTCGCTTCGAGCTTGCCGTCCGGCGAGACGCTCGCGACCTCGATCATGTAGCTCATGTCGCTGCGGAGCCACCGACCGATGAGCTTCTGATTGTCCGCGGGGCTGGCCGCCGGGGCCGAGGAAGTCGACGCGGGCTCCGTCCGCGCGGGCTCGTTCGAGGAGCAGGCGGCCGCGGCGATGAGGAGGGAGAAGACGACCCGCGACCGTCCGGAAACCACGGCCAAGCGTAACCGAAGCCACGGTCGCTGTCAGCTTCCGGCTCGAAGAGAGAGAACCACGATCCGCGAGCCATCGGGGCAGGGAAAACCGGTGCGCCCGCCCGCACCGCGCTCGATCGCTTCGACGATCTCCGTGGACACGAAGCTCCCGGGCCACGGGCCCTGCGGCCCGCCTTCCTTGAGAATCG
>Ga0105106_10004439_pt1 | contig 10028 bp, 8 predicted proteins | sample PPLLaktember2015_5_FD_79109 | JGI IMG/M metagenome (GOLD analysis project Ga0105106, IMG submission 79109) | Freshwater sediment microbial communities from Prairie Pothole Lake near Jamestown, North Dakota, USA - PPLs Lake P8 Core (1) Depth... | ecosystem: Environmental > Aquatic > Freshwater >... | reverse complement strand
TATGAAGAGGATTCGAAGGCCCTCGCCCGGGCTAATGGCACGTCTCGGCGTGCCAGTGGGTGGGCGGGTGAGAAAGCTGCGCGCAGTGGAAGATCAGTCAGCCCCCATCACTAAAGAGAGAACGAGCAAGCTTGGAAGGATCAATTGGATCGAAGGTGCTCGTTCGATGCGCGCAGTAAAGGGCAGCCTTGGTCACTCCCTTTGGAGAGGTGTAGAAAAGAAAATGGATAACGTGAGAAGAGGAGGGGATCGTGGCTGAGCAATTTTCGTTCGATGTGGTCTCGGAAGTGGATATGCAAGAGATGAGAAATGTTGTCGATCAGGCGACGAAGGAGATCAAGCAGCGCTTCGACTTCAAAGACTCGAAGACAGAGATTACGTTGAAGGAGAAGGAAAAGGAACTCTCCCTGATTTCCGACGATGAGTATAAGCTCAATGCGGTAAACGACATTATCAAGGCCAAGTGTGTGAAGCGCGGGGTTTCGCTGAAGGCCTTCACCTACGGGACTGTGGAGCCGGCGCTAAGTGGGACGGTGCGCCAGGTAGCGAAGATCCAAAGCGGGATTGCGGCGGACAAGGCGAAAGAGGTGACGAAGGCCATCAAAGAGTCAAAGTTGAAAGTGCAGGCGCAGATTCAAGGCGAGCAAGTGCGTGTGCTGAGTAAGAGCAAGGATGACCTCCAGGCAGCCATGGCGTTTCTCAGGAGTAAAGATTTTGGGATTGATCTGCAGTTCACCAACTTCCGCTAACCGGTAACGGGATGGTGAAAAATGCCTCCAGCTTTGTTCTCGCATCGTTCAGACCCTCAACGTACCGCAAGGGTACGCCTCGGATCTTCACTCGCTGCGGCCTCGCTGGACGACATTTTTGACCATCCCGTAAGGCCCTGTCTTGTGCATGGCTAGAATTCTTATTCTCGCTCTTCTTCTGGCAATCTCCCTCGTGGGCTGCGATCGCAGCGATCCCATCGTCGTCATCCAGCTCAATCCGAAGAATCCTGACATCATCTACATCGCGACGAATGATTACATCTATAAGACGCGCGATGGGGGCCAGACTTGGACGAACCTATCGAAAGGGATGAGCCATTCGCGTGTGATTTCGATGGCGCTCGATCCGATCTACCCGGCCACTGTGTATGCGGGTACGAAGGGCGATGCGGTCTATAAGAGTCATGATGGCGGGCAGCGCTGGGCTTCGATGCGTTCGGGGTTGGATGATGCGACAATCTCCTCGGTGGTCAATCAATTCCTCTTCGATCCGACGGACAGCAATCACATCTTTATTGCCACGACGATGGGTGTGTCCGAGACGAAAGACGGCGGTGAGCATTGGGTCAAGAAAATGGAAGGGATGAAGGAAGTGCTGATGGTGGTCACGTTGGGCATGGATCCGACGAGACCGGCGATCTTATACGCGGGCACGAGCGGTGGAGTCTACAAGACGATCGACGAGGCTGGCCATTGGGAGAAGGTGAACAACGGCCTTGTGTCGCCTGACATCATTAAGTCATCGCGCGCGCTCAGCGTGACATCGGTGCTTGTCGATCCATTTGAGCCAGATACGGTGTATGCCTCCACGTTGACAGGACTCTATAAGACAGTGGATGGGGGGAAGGCCTGGGTGAGGATTGGGCAGTCACTACAAGATCAGATGTTATTTTCAATGATCTTGGATCGCACGAAGAAGGGCGCCATCTATCTGGGTGGCAGAGAAGGTGTCCATCGGAGCGAAGATGGTGGAGCAACGTGGAGCACACTGAATACAGGTCTTGCGACGCTCAATATCCGATCACTCGTACAGAGTCCAACTGATCCGGATGTGTTCTACGCAGGTACAAATGGGAGTGGCTTGTATCGAAGTCACAATCGGGGAGAGACGTGGGAATTGGTACCGACTGCGTTTCCAAGCCAGTGAAGGAGATTATTGCGGAGGGGCGGTGCTGCGCTCTTGAATGGTTGAACCGACTGAAGACGATCCGAACGATGAGCCAACACTCGAATCTCCGAGGCTTGAGCCTACACTGGAACCACCGAAACTCGATCCCACCGTCGAATCTGACAGGCTAGATCCTACGGTCGAACGTTGTAACGATGAGCCAACCGCCGAAGACGATTCGCCGTTGAAGATGGACTCGCCGATTGAAGGGCCTGCACGGCCTGTTGCGCCGATCCCAAACCCCGCTGGGCCTGAGCTGCCGATGTTGTGACTATTTCTCGATGACGCTCCAATATCTTGGCCGGTCACACCTTCCGCGCCGATCATGTTGCCGGTCTTCGGAGTTTTTCCGATACTCGGCCCAGTTGCTGGCGCGTTGCCGATACTGGTGCCCGTTTTTGGTCCTGTCGACAGCTTCGGCGCTCGGATGTCTCTCTCGATCGATTCTTCCATTTCGCGAATCGCGTGGGCTTCCTGACCGGAGGATTCAAAGTCTCCCGCATCGCGGGTGTTGGTCGAGGTGTTGATGCGTTCGAGTGTGGCGCGCAGTTTTTTCAGATCAGCGCGGGCCTTTGCGACTGTCGGGATCATTTCGCGGAGCATGATGCCGCGCGAGGCCATCGAGTGATTCGAGAGATTAACCTGAGTGGACTTGAGTAAATCTCCAACCTCGTCTCCCATTTCTTCGACCTGCTGAAGTTCTGAGAGATCGGTCTTACAGCAATCGAGGAAGTGGTGATACTTGGTCAAAAATGTCGACACGTCACCTTGAAGATTCTCGATCTTGAAATCCCGTGGCGACTTGTCGCTAGGAGATAGTTCCCCTTCTTGTTCTGCTGTTTGGGGCTCTTTCTCCTCAACAAGCGGCACACATCCCAGCCCTTTGGTGGCAGAATATTGTTGATCGGCTTTTCGATCTGGGCACCAATAGAGCGGTGACGCCGCTGTCGCTGTGGCGGCGGTCATTCCGCTGAACGTGAAGGCGGTTCCCCCTATAAAGGCGATCAGGCAGAGGACCTTAGTTGTCGGGAGCGAGCGCATAGGGTGATTTTCGCCTCGACTCGAATTCTTGTCAATCAAACTCACCAACTCCGGTGGGCTGAACGAATTGGTCAATCGGCTAGCGCGCAATATTCCATGACGATTCGGAACGAATGTGCATAAAAGCCAGATGGGGGCAAGTGGCACGAGGTGAGAAGAGCTTTTCCGACCTTCTTTAGCCTCTGCCCTGTGCCTCTTACATAAACATCGGCGTTGCAGTAGGAACATTCATGGGAATAATGCGCGCAAGGAGCCTATCTGAGATTGACCAGTTCCGCTGGGGCGAATGATTTTTAACTATCTGTGTCGTGCTCGGCCCGAAGCACTCCGCCTGTGTTTCAGTGATTCAACGTACATGGTTTATCCAGGCAAGCGGTCTCGTATCTGACTGTACCTCTTTCGCCTCGTCTTTGGAGGAGATGTCGGAAAGGCTCCTGGACTGTGTGCGCGTCCATTTCCATGACGGAAGGAGACATTGATGTGATGTTCGCGGGCAATACGAGGGCTCACTGAGCCAGCCAATGGGTGATGGTAGTCTAATCATGCCAGACACTATTCTAAGCTTCGTAAGTACATGAATTTTCGATTGACAAGTCTTTGGGTGGGTGTATACTCGCATGTGAGTGGGAGAAAGTGGGTGAGTCTGGTTGTTAGTTATTTATGGAAGCTGCTCGACACATTCCGGTCATGTCGAGAGAAGTACTGTTTTGGCTTGTCCGAGAACATAGCCAAATCTATGTTGACTGTACAGTGGGATATAGTGGGCACGCTGAAAAAATCCTTGAAGCGAGTGATTCTAACAGCAGGCTTATTGGACTTGACCGTGATGAGGCGGCCATTGCAGCCAGTCGAGAAAGGCTTGCACGATTTGGCAATCGCGTGCTCCTTCTTCATGGACATTTTGTGGATCTGAAGCGGCACCTCACTGTCTGTGGCATTAGCCAGGTCGATGGAATCTTGTTTGATCTCGGGATCTCGTCCCCACAGTTGGAGGAACACGCTCGTGGTTTTAGTTTTCAAGGAGACGGTCCGTTGGACATGCGTATGGATCAATCGATGAGCGGGACCGCAGCTGACCTGGTCAATCGTTGGCCGGAAGCGCAGTTGGCCGACGCAATTTTTCAGTTCGGTGAAGAACGGTTTTCTCGACGAATTGCGCGTGCCATTGTCCGCGCGCGCGAACGCCGTCCGTTTGCGACGACGAAAGAGTTGGTTTCAGTGATCGAGGGAGCCGTTCCGGCTAACTATCGGCATGGTCGTATTCACTGTGCTACCCGCACGTTTCAAGCCATTCGCATCGCAGTGAATCAGGAGCTTGACTGTCTTGACTCGGCGTTGCGTGACGCGGTGGATGTGTTGTCTCCCGGCAGCCGTCTCTGTGTCATTTCATTCCATTCGCTCGAAGATCGGATTGTGAAGCATACATTACGGGCGCTCTCCGGCACGGATGATCCTGCATTGGTGGTGCTTACCAAGAAGCCGCAAGTTCCCAGCAGAGAAGAATTGGACCGGAATCCTCGATCCCGCAGTGCCAAGTTGCGGGCTGCCCAACGGGTATCTTAAGGAGGATCATTTATGAAGGCGGTAACGATTGTGGCCGGGGTGCTGCTGGTTTTCGTATTCGTGTGGGAACGTGTGGATGTCGTTCGGCTGGGTTATCAGATCGAACGGTTGAAGACTCAAAAAATATTATTGGAGCGGGAGCGGGATCAATTGCAAGTGAAGTTTTCTGCGCTGACGGCCCCGGAGCGGATTGCGAAGGTCGCGACTGAAAAACTGGGGTTGGTTCCGCCGCAGCAGGGCCAAGTGCTGATGGTACATCTGCCTGGAGAGGTCCCGAGCCTGACACTTCCACCAGTGGAACTCATCCGTGTAGCGAGACACGACTCAATCGGGAGGGGGCACGAATGACTGCCGGACCTTCTCGCGGGCGTCGTTATGTGATGCTGCTCCTACTCCTTTGTGGGTTCAGTATTATTCTCTTTCGGCTGGTCACGCTCCAAGTGCTTCAAGCGGCAGAACTCACGGCCAAGGCTGATCGGCAACATCAAAAGACGGTCTCTTTCGAGGGGGCGAGAGGCATGGTATCGGATCGCCACGGCAAAGTGCTCGCGATGAATGTGGAGGTGCCATCGGTGTTCGGCGTACCAACGTCATTGGAAAGCCCGTCGACCGTCGCCCGCCATCTTTCCCTGGTGCTCCAAATTCGAAGCGATGAGCTTGCGAAAAAGCTTCGGCAAGAGAAGAGCTTTGTGTGGTTGGCGCGAAAGGTCGAGCCTGAGCAAGGCCGTCGGCTGCAACAGTTGTCGTTGGATGGCATCGGTGTGGTGATGGAGGGAAGGCGATTTTATCCCAAGGGTCCGTTGCTGGCCCATGTTTTAGGGTTTTCCGGGATGGATGGGCAAGGGCTTGAGGGTCTCGAGCGTTTCTACGATTCGCATCTACATGGAGAGAAGCGTGTCACGGTGTTACAGCGAGATGCATTAGGCCGTACGGTATTTCCTAAGGATGTGGCGGAGCAAGCGCCGACGCCGGGGCATGCGCTCACATTAACCGTCGACGAGGTCATCCAATACATTGCAGAGAAAGAACTCGAAGAGGCCGTCACCCATTCTCATGCCAAGTCCGGGACAATCATTGTCATGGAGCCTCAAACTGGTGCGATTCTCGCGATGGCTGTCAGTCCACGATTCGACCCAAATGTCGTTGCTGCATTGACACCCGATCGATGGCGCAATCGTGCTCTGACGGATACGTACGAACCTGGATCGACCATGAAAGCGATGGTGGCAGCCGCAGCGCTTGAAGAAAAAGTGATGACACCCGGTTCCATGGTCTTCGGTGAAAACGGCCAAATGGTGGTCGCAAATACGACGATTCATGATCATGACAAGCTGGGCTGGATGACATTCTCTGAGGTGATTCAAAAGTCCAGCAACATCGGTGCCGCTAAAACCGGGATGGCCCTTGGAGAACAGCGACTCTATCGCTATCTCCAAGCGTTCGGATTCGGTCAACGTACTGAGATTGATCTGCCGGGTGAAGTAAGAGGGCTTCTGAAGGCACCCAAAGAATGGGGCCGTCGATCGCTCGCGTCGATTTCGATGGGGCAGGAGGTTGGGGTGACGCCCCTTCAGATGGTGTCGGCAGTCGCGACTCTCGCCAATGGGGGTGTGATGATGAAGCCGTACGTGGTCTCCGACGTGCGCGATCAGAAAGGTCGTGTGCTCAAGGAAGTCCGGCCTCAAGTGAAACGGAGAGTCGTGTCACCGGAGACAGCCCGGGCGATGACAGCGATGCTGGAAGGTGTCGTGACGAATGGGACGGGGACGAAGGCGGCCATTCCTGGTTTCCGTGTGGCGGGTAAAACCGGGACCGCGCAAAAAATCGATTCGCGAACCGGCGCGTATTCCTCCACACAGTTTGTCGGGTCGTTTGTCGGATATGTTCCGGCAGAATCTCCACGGCTGGCGATGATCGTGGTCCTCGATGAACCTCAAGGCGAAGCCTGGGGAGGGGTCGTGGCGGCGCCGGTATTTCGGCGAGTCGGGGAGCAGGTGCTCAACTATCTTGGCGTATCCGGAGAAGACACTGTGAAAATCGCACTGGCGATGAAGGATCACTAAAAGGCCATGGCGCGTGATCCTGTCACCCTCGCGCAGTTGCTTACGGCGCTCCGCGGGGAAGTGGAGGTTCTGGAACAGCTTGGCGATGTCAGCCGTCAGATTCACGGGATCACGGATGATTCACGGGCTGTGAGGGATAAGAGTCTCTTTGTCGCCGTAAAAGGCGAGCGAGTTGATGGGCACGGGTTTGTCGAGCAAGCCATCAAGGCTGGAGCGATTGCGGTGGTCGCGCAGGCGCCAGTGGCATCGGGGCCATTACCGTTCGTGCGGGTGAATGATTCGCGCAAGGCGCTCGGCCTTCTCGGCAGCCGATTTCATGGGGATCCGTCCACTCATCTCAAGATGATTGGAGTGACGGGTACAAATGGGAAGACCACGACGACCTATCTCTGCAAGGCCTTATTGGAAGGGATAGGCCGGCAGGTAGGATTGATCGGCACGGTGGGGTACCAGATCGGGCAGGAAACATTTCCCGCCCCTCACACGACGCCCGGCGCGCTCGACCTTCAATCACTCTTGGAGAAGATGGTCGAGTGTGGACTCACCGCCGCGGTGATGGAAGTATCGTCGCACGCTCTCGCGTTAGACAGAATATCGGGCTGCGAGTACGACATGGCGATCTTCACGAATCTGACGCAGGACCATCTCGATTTTCATCATACGATGGAGGAGTACTTTCAAGCGAAGTTGCAGTTGTTCACCGGATTGGCCGGAGGGAAGAAGACCGGGAAACGCGCCTTTGTCAATATGGACGACCCCAGAGGGGCCGCGATCCGCACAGCCTGCCCTGTGACGGTCTGGGGTTATGCTCTTAAAAGCCAAGCCGATCTCAAAGCGGAGCAGGTGCGTCTCTCGCTTACCGGAACCACGTTTACTGCTGCAACTCCAGCGGGGTCTTTTCCCGTCGAGAGCCGGCTGGTCGGGGAGCACAACGTCTATAACATGCTAGGTGCAATTGGGGTGGCGCTGCACGACGGGGCGACGATCGATCAGATCTGCGAAGCGACTGCCCATATTACCAATGTCCCCGGCCGCTTCGAGCGGATCTCGTCCGGGCAAGATTTTACGGTGGTTGTCGATTACGCCCATACCGAAGATGCACTCCTCAGGCTGCTGACGGCAGCCCAGACAGTAAAGACTGGTCGGATCATTACGGTGTTTGGGTGTGGCGGTGATCGAGACAGAGGGAAGCGGCCCAAGATGGGACGCGTTGCCGTGGAATATAGTGACGTGGTGGTCTTGACGTCCGATAACCCTCGAACCGAGGACCCGATGGTGATTCTCCATGAGGTTGAGGTCGGCGTGCGTGAAGCGCTCGTGCACCGTAATCATGTGCAGTATCACTTAATTCCGGATCGCCGTGAGGCCATCGGCGCAGCCATCCGCGAGGCGCATCAAGACGATATGGTGCTCATCGCCGGGAAGGGGCATGAGGACTATCAAATCATCGGCACCAAGAAGTTCCATTTCGACGACCGTGAGGTGGCTCGTGAGGCGATTCAGCACGTGCGGGATTGCGCATGAAAGTCCAGGCCACGACCAGGACTGCGCAAGGTGAGGAGTCAATGGGACTGTTTACGGTCGAGGAGTTACGAGAAGTGATCAGCGTAAAAGTCCTTGCGGGACAAGATACCTTATCGGGGAAGCGCCGGATCAGACAGATCAGCACGGACTCACGATCGATTCGCCGTGCCGATCTCTTTGTCGCGCTCAGGGGCGAGCGATTTGATGGTCATGAGTTCGTGCCGGCCGTGTTCGCACAGGGCGCAGTGGGAGCCATTGTTCATGATGGATACCGACTTCCACCAAGTTCAGCTGCGGTACGCTGGGGCAAGGGGCGATCTGCGCCTTTTCTCTTGGGCGTGCGCGATCCGCTGTTTGCCTACCAGCAGTTGGCGACGCATTATCGCAGCCGTTTCAACATTCCCGTGGTGGCGGTGACCGGGAGTAACGGGAAGACGACGACAAAGGAAATGGTGGCGGGGGTGTTGGCTCAACGGTGGTCGGTGTTGAAAACCGAAGGAAATTTCAATAATCGGATCGGCGTGCCCGCCACGCTGTTTCGGCTTACAGCGCGTCATCAAGCAGCCGTGATTGAGATGGGGGTGGATCAGCAAGGGCAGACGACCAGGCTCTGTGAAATTGTCAGACCCACGATTGGAGTGATTACCAATATTGGGCCCGATCACCTCGAGTTCTTCGGAAGCATGGAAGGATCGGCACAAGCGAAGGCGGAATTGCTGGACCTGCTTCCGTCGGATGGCATGGTGATGCTGAATGCCGACGATCCCTATTTTGACTACCTTGCCGTGCGTGCGCAATGTCGCGTGATGTCGTTCGGATTTTCAGAGATGGCCGATGTCCGAGCGAGCGAGGTCACCTCCGATGCACGCCAAGGCACGACCTTCCGTTTGCGTCTTCCTGGGAAAATCCGCCCCACGATCGTTCGAATGAAGGTGCATGGGCTCCACAACGTCACCAATGCGCTTGCCGCGGTAGCGGTGGGTGCTGCCTTGAATTTTTCCGGTTCGATGATTGCCCAAGGGCTGAGTCGATTTCGCCCTGCTGCGATGCGGTCGCAGGTGGCGACTTATCATGGCGTCCATCTCATCAACGATTGTTACAACGCCAACCCCGCGTCGATGAAAGCGGCGCTCCAATTGCTGGCCCAGTGGAGTCCTGCACGTGAACGGATTGCCGTGTTGGGGGACATGCTCGAACTCGGCCCTGAGGCAGGTCGGCTGCACCGGGACGTCGGACAGTTTCTTGCCGCACAGGGGCTGTCTCGGTTGATCGTCTGCGGGACATTGGGTCGGGACATTGCACAAGGAGCTCGGCAGGGCGGGATGGCAAATTCGCAGATCGACGAAGTGGGCGATGCGGCAGCGGCGGCTGATCATCTCAAGAGGATTCTTCGGCAGGGTGATGTGGTGTTGGTGAAGGCTTCTCGCGGAATGAAAATGGAACAGGTTGTGCAGGCTCTGACGGGGACGAAGGCGGTCATCAAGCAGGCATCGTAAAGGGGTGGCATCCATCTGCTCAAGAGTCGGTGAGACGGGCCGGCTCGTTGTTAAGGTAAAGGCCGCATGCTCTACAACTGGCTGTATCCGTTTCATACGGAATATTCATTTCTGAATGTCTTTCGGTATTTGAGCTTCCGGATCATCTATGGGGCTGTGACGGCGTTCTTGATCGCCTTTGTGTTGGCTCCCTGGGTGATCAAGAAGTTGCAAGAAATTAAGCTGGGCCAGCAGATTCGCGCCGACGGACCCCAGCGCCATCTGGCGAAGAGCGGCACACCTACTATGGGCGGGATGCTCATCCTCTTCGCGGTGGTCCTCTCGACGCTCCTCTGGGCCGATATTGCGAGGCCGTACGTCTGGCTGGTGCTCCTAGCCATGCTGGGGTTCGGAGCGATTGGAT
>Ga0105106_10004435_pt1 | contig 10033 bp, 7 predicted proteins | sample PPLLaktember2015_5_FD_79109 | JGI IMG/M metagenome (GOLD analysis project Ga0105106, IMG submission 79109) | Freshwater sediment microbial communities from Prairie Pothole Lake near Jamestown, North Dakota, USA - PPLs Lake P8 Core (1) Depth... | ecosystem: Environmental > Aquatic > Freshwater >... | reverse complement strand
TCTGAAGAGCTTCATTTTTTGCTCCCTGGGGAGTAATTTCACCCTTCAGCGATTTCCCTCCCTGAACAATAAAACTACCCATTAATGGCGGTTATGTATCTTTTTCCTGATGAATGGTTTATTTTGCTGTTTTCCGTGGGGTCTGCCCTGCTGTGGCTTCTTCTTGACCGGAGGCACCAGTTCCCTGACTTCAAGTATCCTGATGCCGTCGGTTATTTTCAGCCGGCCTCGCGACAGAAGCTTCATATCGCCGATTATCACCTCATCGCTTACCTGACCGCGGTTCCAGGTGATGTACGATTTCTTCATCTGGTTGACGATGAGGTTGGTCAGATATTCCTTTTCCACACCATCATCCATCTCGGATGCGGCATCGATCATAAGTTCAATAATACGGCCATAGTGCAGATATCTTATATCCCCCTGCCTGTATGGAATCTGTTGCGGCTTTTCAATAAATTTGGAAGCCTCCGGAGGTGGGAACGGGGCATCTATGTCAAGATTAAAATCGGCAATTATCGAAAGATGGTCCCACAACTTGTGCTTGAAATCTCCGATATCACGAATCTGGGGATTGAGATTTCCCATGATCTGGATTATTGTCTTGGCAGCACGGTTCCGTTCATCCCTGTCTTCAATGGTCTTAATATGATCAACCATTTTCTGGACATTCCTGCCATATTCAGGAAGGGCCATTCGTTTTCGCTGGGTATTGTAATCGTAATTCATCAGCTGACATATGTTTTCTGCAAAGCTAACAATTAAAAGCAAATAAAAACAAGTTACGGAGTGCTAGTTGCTTGTTGCCGGGTAATGACTTAAGAAATCATTCTTAACTTTAAAGATTTATTCCCGGACCCATGAAAAAGATCTTCACTTTTTTACTGTTCCTGTTATCAGTAGTTCATTTATCTGCTGATGACGGGTATAAAAGAAATCCATTAATTGATGTGCTGAATTACACATTCAGGATTTCGATCTCTGATACAAGTGATATTATTTATGGAGAGGCAGCAATTTCACTGAACTTCAGGGGTGATGTATCATTTATGGAATTTGACCTGAAGTGCATCGGGGATGATGGTAAGGGAATGGTTATCGACTCTGCATCCATCAGTGAATACGGAATTAAATGGACCCACACTCTAAACAAGCTGAGGATAACGGTTGACAGGACCATGACTGAAGGCTCCGGGAGTATCCTGAAAATAAAATATCATGGCATTCCTGCTGACGGACTTATAATTTCAGAAAACAAATTTGGTAACAGGTCCTTCTTTTCTGATCACTGGCCCGACAGGGCAAGTAATTATGTCCCATGTATTGATCATCCCTACGACAAGGCAACTGTTGATTTCATAATAATAGCCCCCGCTCATTATGAGGTGATAGCAAGCGGATATCTGGCTGAAGAGTGCCATTTACGGGGGGAGATAAAGCTTAGTCACTGGAAGGAGGAGGTCCCGATTCCGGTCAAAGTAATGGCTTTCGCCGCTGGTGAGTTCGATTTCAGGCTTGAAGGCACTCCGGAAAACATTCCTGTCTGGACCTATGTCTTTAAAGAAAACAGGGAAGAAGGGTATAATGATTATGCGGCAGCAACAAAACCCATGAGTTTTTTCAGCGAACTTATAGGACCCTATTCTTATGAGAAGCTGGCGAATGTACAGTCAAAAACAATATTCGGGGGACTAGAAAATGCCGGCACTATTTTTTACAGCGAGAATTCGGTAACAGGCAAAGGCAGAGCTGAGGGACTTATCGCTCATGAGGTGGCGCATCAGTGGTTTGGCAATTCCGTAACAGAAAGCGACTGGCACCATGTATGGCTGAGTGAAGGATTTGCAACATACCTGACTTCGGTTTATATGGAGAAGAACTATGGAAGGGAACTCCTTGCGAAGGAGATGAAAGCTGAACGCGACCAGGTGATCAGGTATTATCTGAAGTCTTCACGCCCGGTTATCGATACAACAATTACGAACCTTATGAGATTGCTTAGTCCGAATTCCTACCAGAAAGGCTCATGGGTTCTCCATATGCTCAGAAATGAGCTTGGTGATGAGATTTTCTGGAAAGGAATGAGATCGTTCTATGAGAAATACAGGAATAAAAATGCACTATCCTCCCATTTTGAGGAAGTGATGGAGGAGGTCAGCGGAAAGGACCTCGGCGGTTTCTTTTACCAGTGGCTTTATATAGCCGGCCAGCCTGAACTTAAGATTTCAGCTTCCCCTTCAAAAATGGCGGGGAATACTGAAATCATTATCGAACAGAAGCAGGAATTTCTTTACAGGTTTCCCCTGGATCTGTTAATTGATTCACAGGATGGAATAATCAGGAAAAATGTTGAAGTATCGGAGAGGGTAACAAGACTGACATTAAAAACCGGAGAACTAAAGGAGTTATGGGCTGATCCGGATGTAAACCTGCTCTTCAGGCAGGTGTCCGAATAAACGGTTAAAGACCAAGGAAACGGATAGCAATACCGGAGAAAAAGATCATTGCTCCGGCAATCAGATTGCTGTACTTCTCAACAGGCTTGAGGTTTATCTTGCTCAGCCCCAGTTTGAATGCCAGAACGATCCCCATCATGGTGGCAATTGTAACAACTGAAAAAAGGAGAGAGACCACCACTGCTCCCGGAATATTGTTTTCAGCGGCAGGGTACATCAGTATCGGGATCAGTGGTTCGCACGGACCGAACACAAAAATAAGGAAAAGGATCCATGGTGTGGTTTTGGCCTTATCAGTTTCATGAATATGGGTATGTTCTTCAATATGATTATGCTCATGGACGTGTTTGTCGCCTCCGATATGGTAATGAGAATGGGTATGTTTCCTCTTCCTGTACAGACTTCGAATGCTGATAATCATATAAACAAGCCCGAATGCAATGAAGAGCCAGGCAGCAATATTTCCCCTGAACGATTCGACGGAAACAAGCCTGTTGACTGAAATTCCAACGGCTATTCCAACCAGGCCAAGAATCACAGAGCTGAAAACATGACCCAGTCCGCATAAAAATGTAATGAACATCGTTTTTCTTGTGGTCCATTTCCTGGCTTCGCTCAACACTATGAACGGCAGATAGTGATCGGGCCCCAGAATTGTATGGATAAATCCGATCGAAACGGCAGTAACTGACAGAAGGGCTATTGAGTTATCCATAAGTGATAGTCTGAAGACTGATTAATGGCTTAAATGCTTTTGCAATAATAGGAATATATTTCAATACAACCAGCCGGCATCTGAATAAATCAATTCATTTATATTGATATTCTGATTGTAAAGAAGATTCCTGGAATTCCTGATGAATAGCTTCATTTTCTGGTAATCTGTTGGTTTTGTGAAAAATTCAGGCTTGTTCTCAAACCTGGAACAGGGAAGAACAAAGAACTTCCTTTTGTTGTTTTCGAGAGGTGTATATACCCATGTAAGGTAGTAGCCTGCATCAGAAACATAAAGTGAATCAGCCTCTTTAGTCAGTTCAATCCTGACCATTGCCCCTCCGTCGCGTCGTATGGTCCTCTGGTTCGAAACATAATTTCCAAGGGAGTAAACTACAATCCTGTCCTTCATAATGGAGTCGTTCCTGGTCCATTCCATCCTCTGCAGAACATGAGGATGTGACCCGATGATCAGATCGACCCCCCGGCTGAAAAAATAATCTGCCAGGCCGGTCTGGATTTCTGATGGGATCGTATCATATTCGATACCCCAGTGGAGGAAAAGGATAATTGCATCCGGGTTCATGCTTTTTGCCTTTTCGATATCAGCTGTTACAATATTCATCTCCAGCATGTTTACAATCGCAGGAGGAGGGACCCTGATGCCATTTGTTCCATACGTATAGTTCAGGAAGGCAAGTGAAAATCCACCTTTGTTGATGATCATGGGATAAATAGTATCCCTGGCGGCAAGGTCGGTAAATGTTCCTGTGTGAGGTATTCCAATGCTGTCGAGCCGGTAAATGGTGTTCAGAATGCCCTTATTACCCCTGTCAGCAGCGTGATTGTTGGCGGTAGCGAATACATCGATCCCGGCATTGAAACATGCTGAGGCGAGCGAAGCAGGAGAGCTGAAAGCAGGATATCCCTTATAGGGCGGGCCGTCCAGGGTTACCTCGAAGTTTGCAAAAGCTATGTCGGCCTCCGATATTTCATCCTTCACATACTGAAATACCTCATCATAGTTATAGGTATGATTCTCACTGTTCTCAGCCGACAGAATCTGTTCATCATGACCCATGACATCCCCAAGGAAAAGGAGGGAGATCGTATCAACTGACCGGTCATCAATCTGAGCTGAAAGCAGTAATGAATTGACCGCAATCAGTATCATTGAGTTTATTTTTCTGAACATATAATACTTAAATAAAGAATTCATAAATTTAATAATTATTAAATTTGGCGGCTCTAAATAAAAAGATCAGATTGCTGATCACCAAATTCTATGAAGGAACCGGGGAATCGGGATATTAAAAAGCTCTCTTTTATAGGTGCAATAGTTACGCTGGGGATAGTTTTCGGGGATCTTGGAACCAGCCCGCTGTATGTTATGAAAGCAATAGTGAGCGGAGGTTCAGAGTTCAACGACCTTCTTATCTATGGATCCATGTCGTGCATTTTCTGGACCCTGACCCTTCAGACGACAATCAAATATGTTTTTATAACCCTCAGGGCAAGCAATAACGGTGAAGGTGGAATTTATGCCCTGTTTGCCCTTATGAAGAGAAAATCATCCTGGGCAGCTGTTCTTACAATGGTAGGGGCAAGCGCCCTTCTGGCTGATGGCGTTATAACACCCGCAATCACAGTTACCTCATCAATTGAAGGATTGAAATTGTACAATCCTGAGATACCTGTAATAGCTATTGTGCTGTTTATTTTTGCACTGCTCTTCTTTGTTCAGCAATTTGGAACAAATGTTGTCGGAGGCTCCTTCGGACCGATAATGGTTATCTGGTTCACGATGCTGGGGGTATTGGGATTTTCTCAGTTATTACATCATCCTGAAGTTCTGAAAGCTTTGAATCCCGTGTATGGTTACCGGTTCCTGGCGGAATATCCCGGAGGTTTCATTCTGCTTGGCTCGGTTTTTCTTTGTACAACCGGAGCTGAGGCACTTTACTCAGATCTTGGTCATTGCGGTCTGAAGAACATAAGGGTATCATGGGGCTTTGTCAAGCTTGCCCTGCTGCTTAATTATTTTGGTCAGTGCGCCTGGCTCATTTCACAGGGCATGGATCACCGGGACGTAAATCCCTTTTTCGGCATCATGCCGGAATGGTTCCTTCTGCCAGGAATTATTATCGCCACGGCAGCTGCAATAATTGCGAGCCAGGCCCTGATAACCGGTTCATATACCCTCATCAGTGAAGCAATTTCACTGAATTTCTGGCCACAAATAAAAATATCTTACCCGACGCATCTTAAGGGACAGGTTTATGTGTCATCGGTAAACTGGTTTTTGTGGATTGCCTGCAGCTTTGTAGTGATATTTTTCAGGGAATCATCCAATATGGAAGCTGCCTACGGCCTTTCGATTACCCTTACAATGATAATGACAACTCTTCTGCTCTCGTTCTATCTATACCAGAAGGGAGTTAACCACCGTCTGATTATAATTCTCCTTCTGGTTTATCTTACAATTGAGGGAAGTTTTCTTATTGCCAACCTGCACAAATTTGTCAACGGAGGCTGGTTCACTCTGCTTCTTGCATCTTTTTTCTTTATTATAATGTATGGATGGTATTTCGGGAGAAAGATCAAGAACAGGTACATCACTTTTGCCAACCTCAACAAGTATATTGATCTCTTCAAGGATCTGTCGGAAGATCAGAGTGTTCCAAAGACAGCAACAAATCTTGTATATATTGTCAAGGCTAACCGCGCCGACCAGGTTGAATCGAAGGTAATCTATTCAATCTTCAACAAGCAACCGAAACGCGCCGACAGGTATTGGTTTCTCCATGTAAACAGGATCGACGATCCTAACAGGTTTGACTACAGAGTTACAAACATTATTCCTGGAATTCTTATTAAAATAGACTTCAATATAGGATTCAAGGTTATCCCCAGGATAAATCTTTACTTCAGGGAGGTGCTTGAAGATCTCGTGGCATCGGGTGAAATTGAGCTTACCAGCAGTTACGATTCGCTCAAAAAGCATGAGGTCCCGGGCGATTTCCTGTATATACTGATTGACAGGATCATTACCCGCGATTACCAGCTCTCTTCATGGGAAAACTTTACCTTATGGCTTCACGGCATAGCCAGGCAATTCAATATCGGTGAAGTAAAAACCCTGGGACTTGATGCTTCAAACATAATTGAAGAGAAGGTGCCAATTGTTATTGATCAGCCAAAAGGAAGAAGGATCAAAAGGATTGATGCCGGGCAATAAAACCGGGTTTTGAGATCCTATTTTCTTTTCCGGAGCACATTGATTGCACAGAGAAATCCGCCAAAAACAGCGCCCGAAAATCCTCCTCCCGTATTCCCCCAGGCAGAGGCAATATGCAGATTATCAAATAATCCTGATAGATTGATTGCTGGTTTCCCCGGAACCTGTGCAAATCCATAAACAGCTCCTCCGGGATTCAATGTATAACGTTTTACAGTAGCCGGTGTGCCTGCCTCATAGTACTCAATTTCGGCTGTTATTCCGGGGATCAGGTCCTCGAGTCTGTGGATAAAGATCTTTGCCACCTCTTCCTTCTTCTTTTTGTACTCTGTACGGGATAAATTCTCCCAGTCATTCAGATAATCAATGCAACATATTGCTCCGACACTCTTCCCGTCGGGGGCAAGTCCCGAATCTATCTGGCCATAGTCGACAAAAGTAAAACTTCGCCGGCGGAATTCAGCTTTATTGTTTTCATGGATATCAGCCTGGGTTTTGACTGAACTGTCAAATATAAAAGTTGAATAGTGATTATTCCCGATCGACTTAAGTGATCTCCTGAATCCGAAGTAAACAGTCAGCAACGATGCCCCCGGTTTCTGGACACTTATTTCAGCATTAATTCTGGCACCCGATTCCCCACCTATCAAATCCGCCACATTAGGAATGGCCGTGTTGGCGATTATCTCATCAGCAAATGCAGCAATAACTCCGGATGAAGAAACTGTTTTCTTCCTATATGTCACTCCTTTCAGTTTGTTTCCATCTGTAATTATTCCCGTTACCAGATGGTTAAGCAAAACAGTGCCGTTATGATTTCCTATATAATCTGCAAGATGATCCGAGAGTCTTTGTGAACCTCCCTTAATATAGCTGGCGGCTCCTTTAAAGTAGCTCCCCTGAGCCACTGAGTAATAATTCAATGAAATTGAATAGGGATCATCGTGGAAATATCCGAGATTACCAAGCAGGACAAGTTTAAGATCTTCATCACGCATAATTGAATCAAGGAATTCACCAAGACTAAGTTCATTTATAGCCGCATTTTGACCTGATTTCCTTTTTAGATTCAGGATCTGATCAAAAAATGCCTTTATTCCTTCAGTCTCCAAAGGAAATATCCTGCCAAGTACCTTCATGGCTTCAGCGGGGTCATGAGGTATGACAATGTCGAGTTGGTCTTTTACAAATCTGTAGAACTCCGGCACCCTTATAAACTCTACCTTTCCTGATACATCAAGTTCATTGAATATCCGTGATTTCATATCGCCCGGCGAAGGTCCGTCCATCTCATGCAACCCAACCTCCATTGTAAAATCACCCCGGGTAAAAGTTGTTGCACAGCCTCCGGGCCGGTTATGCTGCTCGATGAGCAGCACTTTTTTACCTTCCTTTGCAAGTTTTGCACCGGCGGTCAGGCCTCCCAATCCGCTTCCTATTATTATGATATCATAATTCATAATTGATTAATCTTTAATTACAGGGATAGGGTATCTTTTAAACTCCCGTGTTCTGTCGAAAAGGTACCTGTATGTGATATATTTCTTTACCGGAACGCTTCCGACAGAGATGAATATTTTCCTCATATTGGGATTAAAGTCGCCCACCCATGAGAATTCAATTTCACTGTAATGCGGTTTCCTGTCAAATACCTTTCTGAGGTTAAGGATGAAGACTGATTCGATTCCCAAACCCTGAAATTTCGGTATTACGCCCATCAGGACACCCCTTGCCCTGGTCATGGTTTTACGTCTTTTAAGGAAGAAAAATTTGACTATGCTGACCGGATCGAGCCTGCCGTTCAGGTGTTTAAGTATCTGATTGAAGTCGGGGAACATCAGGTATATTCCGATGGGTTCTCCCTTAAAATATGCAAACCAGATGAATTCTTCATCAAGGATTGCTTTTGCCTTGTTCAGTACACCTCTTATATACTCATATTCAAGAGGTTCAAAATTGATCTTAAATGAAGCCCATGCTTCATTGAATACCTTGGCAAAGTCCCTTGAATATTTTTCCTGCTCCTTCCATGTGAAGTGATGAAATTCATATCCCGGTTTTGCGGCAACCCATCCGGCAATTTTCTGGAATCTTTCAGGCAGAGGTTTGGTTATATCGAGGTGAAAACCTTCCATTTTATAATAGGTCCTGAAACCATAGGATTCAAACAGATCCTGGTAATAAGGATGGTTATATGCAATATCGAAAGAGGGATGGGTAAATCCATTTACCAGCAGGCCCCAGTATTTATCAGTTTCACCAAAATTTATAGGTCCGTCCATTGCCTCCATTCCCTTCGATCTCAGCCATTCCCTTGCAGTATCAAAAAGCATGAATGCTGAAGTTTTGTCGTTAATGCATTCAAAGAATCCCATACCGCCGGTGGGCTGGTCATATGAGTGTGATAGATTTCTGTCGATGAAAGCAGCTACTCTTCCGATGAGCTTGCCTTTATCGTCGGACAGCAGCCATCTTTCTGCTTCGCCGTGTGCGAAATAGGGATTCCTGCCCGGATCAAACACGGATTCTATATCATTGTCGAGGGGGCATACCCATGTCTTATCATCCCTGTAAATTATTTTGGCGGTCCGTAGGAAATCCCTGCTTGTCTTTTTGTCAGTTACCCTTATTATTTTCATGATCAGGTTAGTTGAATAACCGTGACTGCAGTTTACTTCATGTAAATCTGATCCAGGATCTCCCTGTATTTATTTGAGATAAACTGACGCCTGAGTTTCAGGGTAGGAGATAATTCTCCGGAGGCAGGGCTCCATTCATCCGGGACCAGCCTGAATCTGTTGATCCTCTCGGGAGGGCTGAGCCGTTTATTTATTGCTTCAACTTCTGAATTAAAGAGTGAGTTTATTTCAGGTAGTCTGATCATCTCCACGGAATCGGAAAATGAGATATTGTTTTCCTTTTTCCACTCATCAAAATACTTGAAATTCGGGGAGATAAGGGCACTTGCAAATTTTTCATGTTCACCCACAATCATAATCTGGTCAATGGCAAATGATTCCTTAAACATGTTTTCAATCAGCTGAGGGGCGATAAACTTACCATTGGATAATTTAAATATCTCCTTCTTCCTGTCAGTAACCATAAGAAACCCGTTTTCTTCAAGATAGCCGATATCACCTGTATGGAACCATCCGTCATCATCAAAAACCGATTTTGTAAGGACAGGATCGTTGTAATAACCAACCATTACATTGGGCCCTTTGCAGAGAATCTCGCCATCGTCTGCAATCCTGACTTCAACACCTTCGATCACTCTCCCCACTGATCCAAGTTTTGCACCGTCCTTGTGTGTCCTGTTAATTGTAATGATAGGCGAAGTTTCCGTCAGTCCGTACATATTTATTATTTTGATACCTGCCGCCCAGAATATTCTCTCAAGCCTTGACGGCAAACTTGCACCTCCACATCCCACGATCCTTACATTTCCTCCCAGTGCTGCTCTCCACTTGCTGAAGATGAGCTTATCGGCCATTTTCAGTTTCAGCTCATAGAACCAGCCGTTTTCACCAAACGGTTTATATTTCAGGCCAAGGTCAACTGCCCGGAAGAACAGGGATTTTTTAATTCCGGAGAGTTTTTTCCCTTTTGAAATAATAACATCATA
>Ga0105106_10004434_pt1 | contig 10033 bp, 7 predicted proteins | sample PPLLaktember2015_5_FD_79109 | JGI IMG/M metagenome (GOLD analysis project Ga0105106, IMG submission 79109) | Freshwater sediment microbial communities from Prairie Pothole Lake near Jamestown, North Dakota, USA - PPLs Lake P8 Core (1) Depth... | ecosystem: Environmental > Aquatic > Freshwater >... | reverse complement strand
AGCGATGATCGGTGTCATTGGATTGATCATACTGGCGGTGATCCTGCTGATCCCGTACTTGCGCTCAGACAAATACGGCGAGATCGAGGTGCAGCGCTCCATGCGCCGCGCAATGCTCAAAGTTCAGGAGAAGCACCGTCGCTATAGCCTGTAATGGCATTCCTAACGGGTATAATAGAAATAGGAGTTACGCAGTTCAAGGGGAAAGTGGGGGTGTTTTGGCGGGCGTAGCCCGCCAAAACACCCCCATAAACCCACCAACTGCGTAACTCCTAAGAAATATATTATGGAGGTGTAAAGATGACTGGAAAAACCAAGCTGTTGATAGCCATCCTGATTGCGATTGGCTCAATCTCCGTGATCACCGTGCTGGCGAACACAATCTATTTACCGGTGATCGTAAAAAGCCCGACGATCACGCCGACGGCTACCTTCACGGCTACGGCAACGCCTACCAACACTCCGTCCGCCACGCCGACCCGTACGCCCACGCCAACTCCGGGGGTGTTCATCTCAGATATTGTTTACGATCCAGCCGACCCATTGGATGAGTACATCGAGATTGAAAACACCGCTAACAATAGCGTGGATATGGATGGATGGTGGATTAAGGTGGATTCGAATGGAGCAAGATATGATTTTGAAGATTTCAACTTGGGCGGCGATAAAAGTGTGAGAGTATGGACGAAGGTTGGCACGGATTCAGCCACCAATCTATACTGGGGCCGCACTGAAGAAGTGTGGGATGACGATTCCGATACGGCATATCTCCGAGATGATGAAGGAGATGTCGTAGATACCTTTGAATATTGAGGTACCGAGGGCCAGATCCTATTCGTAAATACGGATTTCAACGAAAAAATCACGATCGTTGGATACCTCTACGATAGCGATCGGAAAGGGCAGGTAATGACCAGGTGGGAACTCCTGATTGGGGTTTTCCACCTGGTGCATCGCTGACTGGGTGTCATTGAAAGCGTACGCCTGCATGCGGGCGGAAGTGCGAATTTCAACCTGCACGCTGGAGGCGGCTTTCCAGACGTATCCGCCGGGTATGTTTTCGCCCTGGTATGCACTGCCCCAGCTGGGGTAGTAACGCAGCCAGGGGTCGAGCACCAGGGGGAGAGTTAATCGGGAGGCTGCGGTCGACTGGTATTCGATGAGGAGCATGTCTCCTTCCAGCCGGTAGGTAATGACGATTCTGCCCTGGGGATGGCTAAAGACGACCTGAGCCGGGCTGGCATCGGTCTGGTAGGCGGACTTGTCGCCGGGAGGGGCGAACTCGCCGGCGATTATCTGGTGGACGGCGCTGCCGGTGAAGGCAAAGGCATACACCAGCGAACCGTTGGCTGGATCCAGGATGGCAAACAGGCGAGCGGACGCCAGCCGGCATTCAACCTGCCCGTCCTGGTTGAGATCGAGATCGCAACTCGAACGCGGCTGGGGGTTTTGTGCCCAGTAAGCGGCTTCCTTTAAGGCGTTCAGGTAAGGCAGGTAGCTGGCGAGCAGCTCCGCCTGCTCAGATCCGGCGGGAATAGATGGTGGGACCAGCTCCAAATAAGACTGAAAAGCAGCTTCTAAAAGGGGGGCAGAATGATCTGCCGGAATTTCTGCCAGCAATGGGGAGGGCAGGGCGACTAGCGAGTCTACCGGCGGGAGAGCCATCGTCTCGAACACGGGCGGTAGGCTGGCGGCGGTTGCCGGGCGGGCGTTGAGCAAGCTGTAAGAGTCAACCGGTTGCATCCAGGGGTGCCCGGCAAGATCATCGAATGCCGCCCGGGCGACCTGCGGGTCCCCCCAGGTGGATTGGGGTAAATTGCCGCCCAGGACGAGAATCGAAGCGGGGTCGCCAGTGTTAGCCGAGAAGGCAGCCTGGATCAACCAGCGGCGGGCTGCCAGGGAAAGCCCGTCCATGCCAGGCTGGAGTTGGGTCTGGTTGGGGTCGTCGAAAGGGATAGGCAGCAGGCGATGGTCGCCCCAGCGGTAGGGAAGGGTAAGGGGCGAGGCCAGGCTGGCGGGAAAGAAGTAGAGCGCATAATCCCGGTTAAGCTGATCAAGGGTTTGCGTATAGCCATATTGGGTAAGAGGTAAATCGAAGCGGCTGGCAAGGCTGCGGGAATAAGACACGGCTTGCGGGGAGCCGCCCGGTGGGAAGACCTCCGGCATTTTTAGCGCGCCTTGCTCCGCCAGGAGGTTGACCAGATCCAGTTCCCCGGCATAATCCAGGGCGGAGAGCCAGGCGGGATATTTCAGATCCAGCAGAAAAACAGGCTGGCGATGGGCGGAGGCGGTGCGCAGCAGGTTGGCCAGACCGTGCCGCCCGCCGAGCGGGCCGGTGTGGGCGCCGTCCCAGCGGCGCAGGGCTTGAGCAGGGGTCTCCGCCGGGTAGGTGTTCCAGAAGGCCAGCAAAGAGCGGGCGGGCTGGGGCGGGGCGGCATAGGACGTGGTGGGCATAGACTGGTCGGCGATGGCGGAGCCGTCACCAGGAGCGATGAAGACCTGCACCCCGATCTCGGGCGGAAAGGCTGCGGGGTGAGCCGGGTAGAGAGCGGACGGGTCGAAGGAGATCTCAAGGAAGTCCAGCCGTGGGTCTCGCAAAATGCGCATAGCTGTATTTACGATAGGCTGTTTGTGGGGGTCGTACGCCCGGCTTGGCCCGCCGGAGGGGATTTCCAACAGGGCATCCCATTCCAGGTCAGCCTTTCCATGGAAGGGCAGCCAGCGGGTGCCGCCGGGAGCGAAATCCAGGGCGAGGTAGACCTGGGCGCGGCTCTGATAAGGCAGGTCGAGGAAGTCCAGGCGGAGATAGGTACGGGGCGGGCTGCCTGGTGAGGCGGGCGGAGCATGGCGCAGGTATACTGCCAGCAGATCGTGCTCGGGACTGGCCGCGTCGGCGGGATCGAGCAGGCGCAGGTCGGCGTAGCCCCAGAGGATGGTTTCAGCGAGAACTGGCTGGGCGGGTTCTATTCTGGGTTCTGTCGGAGAGAGGGCGCAAGCAGCTTGAAAGCAGGCCAGAAGGAGGCTCGCCAACCCACGCAGCCCTACCCGGCGGATGATCTTGTGCATGAGGTGGATTATATCAGCGGAGCAAGGGAACCCTTCCCCGCCAATGCGCGTCTCTTTTGCTCCGCCCCTACAAAAAACTACGCGCTCTCGATGCCGGATCTGATCTGTCTGGTGGGGGACACCTTGCATGTTTGTTAGGTTGCGCCAACCTAACACGGATGTTAAGTTTGAATTAAGGATAGTGGTGTAAACTAGTTTCAGACACTTGGGCGAGTGTCATCGGGTGGCCTTCGGGCTACCCTTTTTTTAATAAGCCTTCGGCAGCTCGGTTATGGAAGGTCCCAGGGGGGAGCGCAGGTCGCCCAGCTCCAGGACCCGCACCAGGTCGACTTCGAAGCGGGAGCGGTCGCCGCGGTGCAGGGCGTTATAGTATTCGACTGGGGTGCCGTCCTGCAGGAAGCTGACGCTGTTGAGCAGGATCAGCGCCGCGCCAGGCTCGACCTGCAAAAGCTCGGCCTCGCTCTCGGTGGCGTTAACCGCCTCGATGTAGCGCTTGCCGGAGGCAATCAGCAAGTCACATTCCGACTCTAAAAAAGCATATAAAGACTGGTTGGTGAAATCTGTGTCGGCAACCTTGGGGCACAGGTCGTAGGGCAGGTAGCTGGTAACCAGGACAATCGGCTCATTATTGACGGAGCGCAGGCGTTGCAGCTCAACGACCTGGGTGTCTGGCGGCAGGTCCAGGTATTCGAGGACTTTTTTGGGTACGCGGGTGACAACCTGGCTCAGCACCTGGGTGACCGGGGTCAGGCCGCGCTCGAGCATGTCGTGGTAAAAGCCGGTCAGCTTCTGGGCCAGGCTCTCATCGATCTTTGGCTCGGCAACGTAGGTGCCCTTGCCTTTTTTGCGGACCACCAGCCCTTCCAGCTCAACTTCACGCAATGCCTGGCGCACCACGGTGCGGCTGACGCCGTACGTCTCGCAGAGCTCGGGCTCGCTGAGGATTTGATCGCCGGGCTTCCAGGTTCCCTGACTAATTTTGTTTTTCAACAACTCAATGAGCTGGATGTAGTAGGGGATATTGCTTTCAAAGTCAATGGAATCGTCTGTTGTCTGCATGGGTACCTGCCTGGTCCATTGAAAACGGGTCGAGTTGTGTTCTTGTACTCTTGTTATTACAATTATATTCAAGAAAACATTACGGGTCAATCATTAATTTTCGATGAGTTACTCTTGACAGAGCCTGGACAATTCATGTATAATCAGACAGAATGTAATAACAGGATTACAGGATTTCAACCTGGATGGGAATGGCTGGCGGGAAGTAATCCTGGGGCAACGGGTGGTGAACCCGGTCGAAAAATCCACGGGGGAAGCTTAAACAACCGAAGACAGTCGTGCCGGCAGGCGATGCCGGCGTGTGAAGGAGCCTGATTGTGATCAGTGAACGCTACTCAGCAGGTTTGTGGGTGTTTGCGCAGTCGGTCGAGAAGCACGGGGGCTACGATAGCGCTGTTTCGGTTAGAGAACAGATCCGCATGGCAGCTTCAGTCCCGGGATTGAAAGGCCTGGAGCTGATCGCTCCGGCCCATGTTTCCAAAGATAATCTTAAACAAGTCACAGGCTGGTTGGAGGAGAGCGAGTTGCAGCCCGTAGCGGTCAATCCCTACGTCTGGACGGAGGAGATCTGGCAGCGCGGGGCGTTTACTTCCCCTGATCCGAAAGTGCGCCGGGCGGCGATCGACACCGCCAAGTTGGCGATCGATATTGGTCACGAGCTTGGCACGCGGCGGATGTGCCTGTGGCCCGGGGAGGATGGCTGGGATTACCACTTCCAGGTCGATTACCGCCAGCTGTGGGACTGGACGGCTGAAGGGCTGCGGGAAATCGCCGAGTACGACCCGGAAACTTTTATTGGCTATGAATACAAGCACAACGAGCCGCGCACCCATTCATTGGTCAGCAACGCCGCCAAAGCAGCATTGCTGGGCTATGAGCTGGGGTTGAAAAATATTGGCGCCTACCTGGACTTTGGGCATGCCCTGATGAGCCGTGAAAACCCGGCTGAGACGGTGGTTATGCTGGCAAGATTGAACCGTCTGGTCGGAGTGCATGTCAACGATACCTACGGCACGGGCGATGATGATCTGGCAGTCGGCGCGGTGCACCTGTGGTCGATGGTTGAGTTCCTGCTGGCTCTTGAAATGGTGGAGTATGATGGCTGGCTCTCCCTGGACCTGGTGCCCAAACGGGAGAGCGCGGTTGGCGCAGCTAAGCGGAGTATTGCCAATCTGAAGAATTATCGAAAGATGATATCGAAGATAGATCGCAACTTGCTGAGCGAGGCTCAGGCAGCACAAGACGGTCTCAAAGCTCAAGATGTTGTTCAGAATTTGCTGGCATCCGATTAAGGACATTGTGGAGGGAACCGCAATTTTCCAGTCAGGAGGTGAAAAGGCCGCTCAGAAGATTTTCAGTCGTATGACGCACAGTTAAATTATTTGAAATCAACCAAAGAGATAGGAGAAGAAGCTACTATGGAAAAGCATTATATGAGTCGACGTGAGTTCTTGAAAGTCTTCGGAACAGCAATCGGTGCAGCTACGCTGGCAGGATGCACCACAGGCGCCCCGTCAACCGGAGGAGAGGCCAAGCCCTTCTTCACTGCAAATGTCATCCGCACCCTTTCCAACGAGTATCACGCAGCCTGGAACCGGGGTGGTAGAGTCTTTGCTGAGAGCCTCGGCCAAGGACCGAGCTATCGGGCTCTGCTGTGCGAAGGCGATAGCGAGAAGCAGCTGACCCTGATGAGCGCCTTGATCCAGGAAGCCGGCGGCAAGGGCGGTGCGGTGGTCTTCAACATCGACCCCAACCAATCTCCGGATGCCAAACCGATTGCTGACCTTTGCGCCGAGAACCAGATCTACTTCCTGACCCAGTGGAACAAGCCCGATGACCTGCACCCGTGGGATTACAACCCGTACTGGGTGGCGCACATGGGAGTGGACGGTGTGCCTTCTGGCAAGTATGTCGCTGACGAGCTGTTCAAAGCTATGGGCGGTTCGGGCAAGATCGTCGCCCTGCAAGGCTTGCTGGCGAATGTTCCTGCCATCCAGCGATTCGACGGATTGAAGCAGTCTCTGGCTGAGAACACGGGCATCGAGCTGCTTGAAGATCAGACCGCAGAATGGGACCGCACCAAAGCGGTTGCCGTAACCGAGGCTTTCCTGGCGAAGTATCCTGACCTGGGCGGCATCTGGGCTGCTAACGATAACATGGGCCTGGGCGCCCTGGAAGCGCTGCGCACTGCCGGGAAAGCCGGAACGATCCCAGTAGTCGGCATCGACGGCACCAGTGAAGCGATCAATGCTGTCATTGCCGGCGAGTTTGCTGCCACGGTCAACAACGACCCGCAGTGGCAAGGCTCCCATGGTCTGGCTCTGCCCTACGCGGCGAAGAATACGCGCTTTGATCCCACCAAGGAACCCAACGAGCACCGCGAATTCTACTTCACCCCGGTTTACGTGAACCAGGAAAATGCCGTGGATGTGAAGGCGGAGTATATTGATAACATCCCGGTGTACGATTGGTCCGACCTGTGGGGCCGTGTCCAGAGCTAGATCTCTATAACCCCCGGCTCTGCACCAGGTTGACCAACGCCTGAACGCACCCGGCATTCGATCTCCCTATTAGCTCGACCGGCTCCCCGCCGGATAGAGCTAATGGGGAGGTTCTGGCAATATGGAATTCTACAACAGGAGCTTGAAGTGGCCTCTATAACAGAAGGATCGACTTCAGCCATCAAACGCATCCGGTCGCTGCATATCCCCACGATCGTTGGACCGCTCTTGGTGCTGGTGGTGCTGGTAGTGCTCTTCACGATTATCCGCCCGCGCTTCCTGAGCACCGATAATATCGCCAACTTGATCCGCCAGAGCTCGATCCTGGTGATTATAGCCATCGGTGAAGCCTACATTATTATCATGGGCAGCATCGATCTGTCGATTGAAGGCAACATGGCGCTAGCCTCGGTGTTTATCGGGCTGCTGGCAGAGAACTACTTCAATGCCAATGACTTCGGACTGCTGGCGGTGGTGATTGGTGTGGGTGCGGGCGTGCTGATGGGACTAGTAAATGGAGTGCTGCATACCAAGCTGCGCATCCCGTCATTTATGGTCACCCTGGGGATGATGTACGTGGGCGTCGGTCTGGCGACCTGGCTCTCCAATGGTATGAACCTGCCAATCCTGGACCCGATGATCCTTTCCTGGGCCAGAGGCAATACCGGTCCGATCCCGAACCTGGCATTTTTCGGTTTGATCATGTTCCTGCTCGGTCTCTTCCTTGAAAAATACACCAAGTTTGGCCGGTATGTATTTGCCATTGGTGGGGCTGAAGATCGCGCCAAGCTGGCTGGTGTGCCAATTGATAAATATAAGATCCTGGCTTTCACCGTAGCCGGCTTCTTTATGGGAGTGGGCGGCGTGCTGAACTCTGCACGCATTGGGGCTGGGGCGGCTAATTCGGGCCTGAACTATCTGTTCGCAGCCATCACCGCGGTTGCGGTGGGTGGCACCGCCCTGACTGGCGGCACCGGCGGGGTAGTGCAAACCCTGGTCGGCGCGCTGATTGTCACCGTCATCAGCAATGGGTTGCTGATGGTCGGAGTGCCCAGCGTTTCTATCCTGGCTGTGCAAGGTGTGATCATCACCATTGCAGTGATCCTGACCCTGGATCGCAGCAAACTGCCGTTTGTAAAATGAGGCTGGAGGAGACGATGGAGCAAGCAACTGTCATAGATAAACAAGCCAAAGATGTCACAGAAGACATTGTCCTGGATGTTCGCAATGTATCCAAGCATTTTCCCGGCGTCCAGGCTCTGGCAAATGTGAGCATGCAGGTTAAACGCCACGAAATTATTGGCTTGGTTGGGGAAAATGGGGCGGGGAAATCTACATTATTAAAAATATTGATCGGAGCTTACCAACCGGATGATGGCGAGATCTTCGTGCGCGGTAAGCCGATCCAGATCCATAGCGTTAAGGACGCCACCGAAGTCGGTCTGGCGATGGTGTTCCAGGAGCAGTCCATGCTGCCCAACCTCACCGTCCGAGAGAACATTTACCTGGGGCACGAAGAATCCTTCTCGCGGCTGGGCATGATCAACTGGAAAAAGATGGATAGCGAAGCCCGACGCCAGCTGGCGAAGGTAGATTTGGATATTGACCCAAACACCCCCACTTATAAGCTCACATTTGCCACGCGGCAGATGGTCGAGCTGGCGCGGGTTATGGCGCTGGAGGATCTGACCCAATATGAACCGATTGTCATCCTCGATGAGCCTACAACCGTGCTGGAAAAAGCCGAAAAAGAGCTGCTTTTTGAGCGCGTGCGGGCATTGAAAGATCGCGCTTCAATCATATTTGTCTCCCATCACCTGGACGAAATCTTTGAATTGACCGACCGGGTGTATGTTTTCAAAGACGGCAAGAATGTCGCCGAGCTGGTGACCAGCGAAAGTAATGTGAGCCAGCTGCACCGCTTGATGGTTGGGCGCGAGATCAAAGGTGAATATTACCGCCAGGGCAAACAAACGAAAGCCGGAGCGGATGTGGTACTCAGTGTTGAGAAGCTGAACAAGCAGAAGGATTATAAGGACGTAAGTTTTGAGCTGCATAAAGGGGAGATTATCGGCTTTGCGGGCGTATTAGGCTCGGGACGTGAAGGCGTCTGCCGGGCAATTGCCGGGGTGGAAAGACCTGACAGCGGAGTGGTGCGCATCAATGAAAAGCCGCTTTCGCTCGGCTCTACTTCGGCATCGATCCGGGCTGGGATCGGCTATGTACCCCAGGACCGCGGCATGGAAGGGTTGGTGTTGTATCTTAGCATTGGACCGAACATCACTTTGCCGGATATGAGCAGCGTCATGCGGTATAACCTGCTCAGCAACAAGGCAGAGAGGGAGCTGGCAGTGCACTGGATCGAGCGCATGGCGATTAAGACGCCTGGTCCCAACGCCCTGTGCCTGAACCTGAGCGGTGGTAACCAGCAGAAGGTGGTGCTCTCCAAATGGCTGGCGTCCAAGGTGAAAGTGTTTGTCCTGGACCATCCGACGCGTGGGGTGGATGTCGGCGCAAAGGAAGAAGTCTACGAATTGATCCGCGAGCTTGCCGGACAGGGTATTTCCTTTCTGCTGATCGCGGATACATTGGAAGAGACCATCGGTTTGAGCAACGTGATCTATACCATGAAAGATGGGGAGATCACCAAGCGCTTCGACGCCCCGCCGGAAAATAAACCGATGCCGCTCGATCTTATTGAGTATATGATGTAAGCACAATCCCCGCGCTCCAGGAGAGGAAGTATCTATGTCTGTCCAATCAGCTCTCAAGAAACTCCCCAAGTCCAGGAACCTGGTGGATTACATGCCAATCATCGCCCTGGTGGTGTTGATGATTGTGATGGCAATCGGCAGCCCACGCTTCTTGATGCCCTCGAACTTGCACGGCTTGCTCACCCAAAGCTCCACCCTGCTGGTGATGGGCCTGGGTGAAACCTTTATAATCTTGCTAGGCTCGATCGACCTTTCGCTGGCGCCGATAGCGGCGATGGCGACAATCATCGCTGCCATGCTGATCCCCAGCCTGGGTTATTTCGCCTATGTGGTTGCCGTGCTTTTCGGGGTATTTGCCGGGCTGGTGACAGGGTTGGTGCACACCAAGGCGCGTATCCCGTCTTTCATTGCCACACTGGGAGCAATGGGCTTGTGGACCGGGGTGGGCTTTGTGATCTCCAAAGCGACCCCGATCACGGTTGCCGCCGGAGATATCCATTACACCAAATGGGTAACCGGCAACATATTGGGGATCAATAATGTGATCTTCATGGCTACTGCGGTTCTGCTGATCACCTTTATTATCGAAAAATATACCCGTTTCGGGCGCTACGTGAAGGCGATTGGCGCTGGCGAGCGCGCCACCTCTGTCTCTGGGGTGGCGATTGACCGGTATAAAACTCTGGCATTCGT
>Ga0105106_10004433_pt1 | contig 10036 bp, 10 predicted proteins | sample PPLLaktember2015_5_FD_79109 | JGI IMG/M metagenome (GOLD analysis project Ga0105106, IMG submission 79109) | Freshwater sediment microbial communities from Prairie Pothole Lake near Jamestown, North Dakota, USA - PPLs Lake P8 Core (1) Depth... | ecosystem: Environmental > Aquatic > Freshwater >... | reverse complement strand
GTTTGGCGGGGCACGCCCCGACTACTACGCCGCGATCACCGATGCCTACATCGTCTACCCGTGGGAATCCGACCGCGGGATGCATCGGGTCCTGCGGGATCAGCCGGACTAGGCCGGCTGGCGTGGGAGGCGGGCCCGGTGCAGTTGCCCTTGGCTGGAGGCCAACCGTGCAGCGGCGGCCCGGCTGAGTCCGGCCTCATCGGGTGACCGGCATGGGTGGCAGCGGACAGCTCCCGCACCTCGCCAATGGGAGTGCAACCCTCGGCCCAAAGGCTAGGCAAGATCACCCCAAAGTAGTCTGGACGGCCCTCCCGTACTTGCTGCGATGACCTCGGTGACCTCCCCTGTCCCGAGGAGGTGAGGCTCCGTCCCTTCATCTCGCACTTCAACCTGTTCGGATCGCACTGCATGCGATCCCCATTCTGCCTGGGGGGCTTGATCCGCGGGCCGAACCGCGGGCGGAGCGTGAGCTTCGCCTTCAGCGCCCGCCACGACAAGGAGGCCTCGGGGCCGAGCGGCAACGCCGTGATGGTGATGCCGGGGAAGATCTTCCACAGCACCTCGTACGAATCGCTCGTCGTTTCCGGCTCGCGGGCGCAGCTTCAGGGGCGGGGCAGGCTGAACGGCTGCGCGGGTTATGCGTTCCTGCTGAGTGTAGTGGACGGCCCCGGCCGTCACGGCCAGGACACCATCCGCATCCGGATCTGGAATGAGCACAGGGGGGGCCACGGTCTACGACAGCCAGCCGGGCGATCCGATGGATGCCGTCCCGACCGGGCTGGTCCGATTCGGCTCTATCCACGTCCGCACGCGTTGAGATCTTGATCAACGCCGGCGACCGCGGTCCGTGGGATGTGAGCCGCAGATGACGGCGAGTGCGCGAGGGGGCGGCCCATGGCCGCCCCCCTTGTTTGACATCTGTCTGCCGCCCGCGTATAATGATGGGGCGTTTGCAGGCAGGTGGAAAACCGCCGCTTTGACAGGTAGAGGAGTACGCCGGGACAGGGTATTCCACAGACATTGGCGTCGGGGACCTACATTTGGCCTGGTTGGCCTGTGATCGCGCTGACCAGGCCGCATTGTTGGGGGGAGGCGCCGAATGCCCAACGAGCCGGAAGACTTGGAGGCTCTGCTTTCCCAAGTCGAACCCGTGGTCGCGCCGCGTCGGGGGGATCTCCTGAGGGGGAAGGTCCTGACGCTGGACGACGAGGGCTTGATCGTTGATCTGGGGCGGAAGCGGGACGGTGTCGTCCCGCGTAGTGACCTTAACAGGCTTCCTACGGATGAGGCGCAGCTCAAGGCCGGGGACGAGGTCCTGGTCATGGTCGTCGACCCGGAGGATCGGGACGGCAACCTGGTCGTGTCGATCTCGCAGGCGCGTGAAAGCGGCGACTGGCTGCGGGCGCTGCGCATGATGGAGAAGGAGAGCGTCCTCGAGGCGGCTCCGAGCGACTGCAACCGCGGCGGGCTGATCGTCAACTTCGGCCGGCTGCGGGCCTTCGTACCGGCCTCGCACCTGACCGATCTGCCGCGCGGCCTGGACGAGGATGGACGGCTGGACTACCTGCGCGGGTTGGTCGGGCGCAAGATGCCCTTCAAGGTCATCGAGGTCGATCCGCAGCGCCGGCGCCTGGTCTTGTCCGAGCGCAAGGCCATCCGGCAGTGGCGGCAGGACCAGAAGGCGCGGGTGATTGACGCCCTCCAGGAGGGCGAGATCCGCAAGGGGATCGTCACCAGCCTGCGCGAGTTCGGCGCCTTCGTCGATATCGGCGGCGCCGACGGATTGATCCACATCTCGGAGATGTCCTGGCGCAGGGTCGAGGACCCGGGCCAGGTGCTGCAGGTCGGACAGGAGGTCGAAGCGGTCGTCATCCGCCTCGACCGGCAGGCCTGCCGCATCGGGCTGAGCATGAAGCGGCTGCAGCCCAATCCATGGCGGGACCTGGCCGACAAGCTGCAGCCGGGCCAGGTGATCGAGGCGACGGTCAGCCGCATCGGCAGCGAGGGCGCCTTCGCCTGCATCGAGGCTGGCCTGGAGGGACTGGTGCGGAGCGAGGCAGCCGCGGCGAGCCTGCTTCCCGGGACGCGCATCGCCGCCAAGGTGATCGTTCTGGACCCGGAGCATGAGCGGCTCGAACTCGAGCCGGCTGAGACATTGGCGCCGGCGTAGGTGGCCGGTTGTGAGTGGACTCTTGAAGGGAAGGGAGGTGATTCAGCGTGACGGGTGTGGTTTTGAGGCCGAATGAGAGCCAGGAAATGCTTCTCAAGCGGTTCCGCAAGAAGGTGACGCAGAGCGGGATCCTGAGCACCGTGCGTCGCAAGCGGTGGTTTGTGTCGAAGAGCGAGCTGCGCCGAATCCAGAAGAAGAAGGCCATCCGGCGCCTGAAGCGCCGCCAGCGGAAGTACGCCGCCAGCCGCAGCGAGCAGTAGCGATCGACGACCCGGAACGGGGGCGTTCGCCGGCCCGGAGGGCCTGGATGCCGAAATCGGAAGAGAAGATCGAGGTCGAAGGCACCGTGGTGGAGGCCCTGCCGTCCACGCAGTTCCGCGTCAAGATCGACAGCGGTCACACGGTTCTGGCTTATCTGTCGGGGAAGATGCGCAAGTACTACATCCGCATCCTGCTCGGCGACCGAGTCCGCGTGGAATTGTCACCGTACGACCTGTCCCGCGGGCGAATCACCTACCGCTTTCGCAGGCGAGGCGGGGACGGCGAGGAAGAGCAGCCCGCCCCTTAGCCGAGTTTGCCGGGGCAATCCTCAGGCCGCCTCCGTCATGGGAGGCGGCCTTCGTTTAAGCACCAATGCCCGCCAATCGGCCTGGGCACGCACTTCGTCGACGACCAGCCCCTGAGCACGTGCCTCTTCCAGCACTGCCTCGGCCTGATGGTCGAGGACCCCTGAAAGCACCAGCACACCGCCCGGGCGGACCGTCTCCGCCAAGCCCTGCCTCAGCATCGTCGTCAGCACCGGCGCCAGGATGTTGGCCAGCACCAAGTCCGCCTGGACCGGGGGCTGTGCCTGCCGAAGGTCGATCAGCGAGCCGACGCCCGTCTGCACCCGCTCCTCGACGCCATTGCGCCGCAGGTTCTCCCGAGTCACTTCCACCGCCAGCGGATCAATATCCAGCGCCAGGATCTCGGCCGCTCCCAGACGCGCGGCGGCGATGCTCAGGATCCCGGACCCGCAGCCGAGGTCGACCACGCGTTGCCCTGGAAGCAGGCGCTCCTCCAGGATGGCCAGGACCAGCTGTGTTGTCGGGTGGGTGCCGGTGCCGAAGGCCATGCCCGGATCCATGATCAGCGGCAACCGCTCGCCGGGCGCGGCCGGCAGCCAGGCAGGCAGGATCAGGAGCCGGCGGCCGATCGGGATCGGGTGGTAGTGCACCTTCCACGCTTCCGCCCAGTCCTGTTCCTCGAGCGTGCGGTAGCCGGGCTCGGGCAGGGGCTGGATGCGCGAGAGGTGCCACAGACCTTCGTCGATCTGGCGGCGGCGATCCGCCAGCGTCTGATCCTCGGCCAGGTAGGCGCGCACTGTCACCGGCCCTGCCGCCCGGCCCTCGTCGGCCTCGTCGAGGATCAGGGCCGCTTCGAGGGCCACGCCGCCCGGGGCCACACGCGCCAGGAGATCGGCGACGGATTCGGCCAGTTCCCCGTCGACCGTCAGCGAGACCTCCAGCCACTTCACTCGGCCAGGCCTCCCAGGATGTCCTTGACGCGATCGAGGAAGCTGCGTTCGTGCAGCGCCGGCTCCGAACCGAGCGTTTCGGCCAGCTTTTCGAACAGCTGGCGCTGCTCGGCGTTGAGCGTGCGCGGGACTTCTACCGAAACGACCACAAGCTGATCGCCGCGGCCGTTGCGCTGCAGGTGGGGAGCGCCCTTGCCGCGCAGTCGAATGACCTTGCCCGACTGCGTCCCGGCTGGGATCGAAAGCCGTTCCTCGCCGTCGACCGTCGGCACAGTCAGCTGCGCGCCCAGCGCGGCCTGCGCCACGTTGATGCCCAGGTCGAGCAGGATGTCGTCGTTGCGGCGGCGGAAGAAGCGGTGCGGCTTGACATGGACGACCACGTACAGGTGTCCGTTGGGCCCGCCGTTGACGCCGGGCTCGCCTTCTCCCGGCAAGCGGATCTGCGTGCCGTCGTTCACGCCAGCCGGGACCGCCAGCGTCTTGTGCACGGTCTGACGCTCGAGGCCGCGCCCCTGACAGGCCTTGCATGGCGTGGCGACCGTCTCGCCCCGGCCGCCGCATGTCGGGCAGGTGCCGACGTTGACCATCGAGCCCAGGAACGTCTGGTGGACCTGGCGCACCTCACCGCTTCCGTTGCAGGTTGAACAGCGGACGGGGGTGGTGCCGGGCTCGGCGCCCGAGCCGCGGCAGGCGGAGCAGACTTGCTGGCGGCTGTACTCGAGTTCCTTCTCGAGGCCGAACACGGCTTCTTCGAATTCAAGCTGCAGGTCGTAGCGCAGGTCGGCGCCGCGCCGCGGTGAGCGCCGGCTGCGGCGGCCGCCCATGTTGACGCCGAAGAACTCTTCGAAGATATCGCCCAGGCCGAAACCGAAATCTACAGGGATATCGGAGACGCCGGCGTGGCCGTAACGGTCGTAGGCCGCCCGCCGCTGATCGTCCGAAAGGACGGCGTAGGCTTCGTTGATCTCTTTGAAGCGCTCTTCGGCGCCGGGCTGGCTGCTGACGTCGGGGTGGACCTGCTTGGCCAGGTTGCGGTAGGCGCGTTTCAACTCCTCAGCCGAAGCGTTCCGGCCGACGCCGAGAATCTCGTAGTAGTCCCGCTTGGATGCCATGGGTGTTCGGGCAGCGTCCGCCGATAGTCGGCCGGCTACGTCTCCTTGAACTCGCCCTCGACGACGTCACCTTCCGGCCCGCCGCCGTGCTTCCCGCCGGCGGCCGTCGATCCGCCGCCCTGTTGCGCCGCAGCCCCCAGGCCCTGAATCGAGCGCAGAAGGTCATTCGTGGCCGACTGGACCTGTTCCAGATTGTCGCCGGGCATGGCCTGGCGGGCCGCCTCGACCTGCGTCTGGACCTTGCTGCGCACCTCGGCCGGGAGCTTGTCCCCCAGCTCGCGCAGGACCTTCTCGGCCGAGTAGATGGCGTTGTCGGCGGCGTTGCGCGCCTCGACCAGCTCGCGCCGCTTGCGGTCCTCGTCGGCGTGCGACTCGGCTTCGCGGCGCAGCTGCTCGACCTCGGACTCACTCAGCCCGGACGAGGCGGTGATGGTGATGTGCTGGCTGCGTCCGGTCGCCTTGTCGACCGCACTGACCTTGAGGATGCCGTCCTTGTCGATGTCGAAGGTGACCTCGATCTGCGGCACGCCGCGCGGCGCGGGCGGGATGCCGTCCAGCGTGAACTTGCCCAACGACTTGTTATCGGCCGCGAACGGCCGCTCGCCCTGCACGACGTGGATCTCGACCTCCGACTGACTGTCCGAAGCGGTCGAGAAAACCTGGCTCTTGCGGTAAGGGATGGTAGTGTTGCGTTCGATCAGCGCCGTCGCCACCCCGCCCAGAGTCTCGATCGAGAGCGTCAGTGGGGTGACGTCCAGCAGCAGGATGTCCTTGACCTCGCCGCCCAGGACGCCGGCCTGGATGGCGGCGCCCATGGCGACGACCTCGTCCGGGTTGACGCCCTTATGCGGCTCCTTGCCGAAGATGCGCCGCACCGATTCCTGGACGGCCGGCATGCGCGTCATGCCGCCCACCAGGATCACCTCGTTGATCTCGCTCGGGCCCTTGCCCGAGTCCTGCAGCGCCTGGCGGCAGGGGCCGATCGAGCGCTGGATCAGGTCCTCTGTCAGCTGCTCGAGTTTGGCGCGCGTCAGCGAAGTATTCAAGTGTTTGGGGCCGGTGGCATCGGCGGTGATGAACGGCAGGTTGATCTCGCTCTGCATGACGGTGGAGAGCTCGATCTTGGCCTTCTCCGAAGCTTCCTTCAGCCGCTGCAGCGCCTGACGGTCGTTGCGCAGGTTGATGCCCTGCCCGCGTTGGAACTCGTCCGCCACCCAGTCGATGACGCGCTGATCGAAGTCGTCACCGCCCAGGAAGGTGTCGCCGTTGGTGGCCTTGACCTCGAACACGCCGTCGCCGACGTCCAGGATCGAGATATCGAACGTCCCGCCGCCCAGGTCATACACGGCAATGGTCTCGTCCTTCTTCTTGTCCAGGCCGTAGGCCAGCGACGAGGCGGTCGGCTCGTTGATGATGCGCAGCACCTCCAGCCCGGCGATCTTGCCGGCGTCCTTGGTGGCGTTGCGCTGGGCGTCGTTGAAGTAGGCCGGGACGGTGATGACCGCCTGCGTGACCGGCTCGCCCAGGTAAGCCTCGGCGTCGGCCTTGAGCTTGGCCAGGATCATGGCTGAGATCTCGGCTGCCGAGTAGTCGCGGTCGCCCAGCCGCACGCGCACGTCGCCGTTGGCCGCGGCGCTGACCTTGTAGGGGACCAGCGCCAAGGCGCGCTGCACTTCCGCATCGGAGAACTTGCGCCCCATGAAGCGCTTGATCGAGAAGATGGTGTTCTCCGGGTTGACGATCGCCTGTCGACGGGCGACCTGGCCGACCATGCGCTCGCCGGTCTTGGGGTTGACCGCCACGACCGATGGCACCAGGCGGCCGCCTTCCGAGGAGGGGATGACCACCGACTCGCCGCCCTCCATTACCGCGACGACCGAGTTGGTCGTCCCCAGGTCAATGCCGATGATCTTTCCCATTCCGTCCTCTTCTAGCGAGCCACGCGGACCATGGCCGGACGCAGTACGCGCTCGCCCAACCGGTATCCTTGGCGAATGACGTCGATGATCTTTCCGTGCTCGACCTCGTCGTTCTCTTCGAATGTGATGGCTTCGTGCACGTTCGGGTCGAAGGTCTCGCCCACGGCCTGGATCTGCTCGACCCCCTCGGCCTCCAGCAGGGTCGCCAACTTGCGGTGGATGAGCTCGATCCCTTCCGCCCAGGCCTGCAGGTTCTCGGCCTCCGGCCTGTCGCGCAGCGCCCGCTCCAGATCGTCCAAGATCGGCAGAATGTGCGTCAGCACCTCAGCCGCCACGGTGCCGCGCGCCTGTTCCAGCTCGCGGTCGACGCGCTTCTTGTAGTTGGCGAATTCAGCCCGCGCCCGCTGCCAGCCGTCGAGGTACTCGTCGGCCAGGCTGCGTGCCTCACCCCAGCGCGCCAGCGCCTCTTCGAGCGTGGTCGGGGCCGCCTCGGCCGGGGCGGGGGCCCGCTCGGCCGCGCCCTCCGGCGCGGCCGCCTCAACGGGCGCCGGCCCCGCCTCCGTCTCGTCTGACGGCTGCGTGCCGGTCCGGTCGGGCTGAGGCGAAGCCGCCTCCGCCTCCGGCGTCTCCGTCTGCGGCGCCTCCCCCGTCGATTTGACCCCTTCCTTCGTCTGCTTGGATCGCTTCACCGTTTCCCCTTCTCCATTCCGGCGTCTCCGTCAGCCGGCGAACGCCTCGACCACCAGGTCGCTCATCAGCCCGGCGACGTAGCGCACGGCCGAGATCGTGCGGCCGTAAGCCATGCGAGTCGGGCCGAGCACACCCAGCGCGCCGGTGGCGAAACCGGGTGCGCCGTACCTGGCCAGGACCATCGAGCAGTCGCGCAGCTCCTCCCAGGCGCCTTCTCCGCCGATCACCACCTGCACACCGCCGACCGCCGGGCTGAGCGCCTTGGCCAGGAACTCCTCCAGGAAGGAGCGCTCCTCCAATAGCCGCAGCGACTGACGCATTGTCTCCGAGTCGGCGAACTCGGGCAGGCTGAGCATGTTGGCCAGGCCGTCGTGCACCAGCTCGCCGGCGGAGACCGCATCGGCCCGAGACATCACCTCGGCCACCAGCCGCGAGACTTCCTGGCCCAGCGCATCGAAGTGACCGGCCTGCGATTGCACCCCGGCGGCATCACGGCCCAGGCAGGCCTGGCTGATCTTGCCGGCCGTCTCGGTCAGACGCTCCTGAGGCACAACCTCGGCCAGCGTGAGCATCTGCTGGCGGACATCTCCGCCTTGCAGCACCAGCACCAAAAGCACTTGCCGTCCGGCGGTAGCGATCAGCTCCAGATGTTTGAAGACCGCCCGTGTCGACCGCGGGGCGGTCACCAGCGAGGCCACACGCGAGTGCTGGGCCAGCACCGAGGCCGCCAAACGCACCCACTCGTCGACATCCGCCCGGGCCTGGTGAAACTGGTGGCTGATCAGCCGCTTCTCTTCCTGCGGCAGGTCGGTCTCACCCACCAATCGCCGCACGAAGTAGCGGTAGCCCTCTTCGGTCGGCACGCGGCCGGCCGAGGTATGCGGCTGGCGTAGCATCCCCGCCTGCGTCAGCGCCACCATTTCATTGCGCACCGTCGCCGGACTGACGCCCAAGTCGAACTGCCCGACCAGGCTCTTGGAGCCGACTGGCTGGGCGGTATCGATGTATTCATGGATGACCAGCGCCAGAATGGTCTCCTGACGCTCCGTCAAAGCCGGCGCCATCCAAGCCTCCGTTAGCACTCTCGGCGTGAGAGTGCTAATCGAGCGGCGTCTAGGATACCATGCGGGTCCTTCACCGTCAAGCGGCGTGGCTCGGAAGGGCTTCCGCACGTGCTTCCGCTCTGCGCGCGATCGCGCAGCCCGCCGGCATCGGCCGGGCCGGCCATGCCCGGAGCCTCGCTTGACAGGGCATTCGCTCGCCGGTAGGATTGCCTCAGTCTTGGGCGGGGGCGGGCCGAAGACCGGGATCACACCGTGAGAGGTGCGTCGTGGCGATCGTCGAGCTGAGCGATGCGGACTTTGAAGTTCAGGTGCTGCATGCCACCACGCCGGTCCTGGTCGAGTTCGGGGCCGAGTGGTGCCACCCGTGTCGGCAGCTCGACCCGATCATTGATGAGCTGGCCGCGGAGTGGGGGCAACGAGTCAAGGTCGGCCGCCTGGACATCGACACCAACGTCGCTTCGACCATGCGTTTTGGCGTCATGGGTGTCCCGACGTTGATCCTCTTCATCCGCGGCGAGCCGGTGGAACGTTTGTCGGGCTACCTCCCCAAAAAACGGATCATGGAGCGGCTCGGCCCGCACCTGGAGATCTAGCATCAGGCTTTGGTCCGGCGCCGGGCTGGCGCTTGCTGCCGCAATAGCCAGCCCGGCGCCGGATTCGTGAGCGGCCCCTCTCACTTGCCGGTTGACAGCCCTGCCGGCGGGCCGTATACTCGGCGCAACAATCGAGCGACCAAAGGCTGCGAAGAGGACGAGTACGTGCCGCGCCGGCGGCCCAGAGAGCGGGGGAAGGGTGCGAACCTCGCCCGCACGGCGGCACGGAATGGACCTCGGAGCTGCAGGGCGAAAGGCTTGGCCGAGTAGCCCGCGCCGGAGCTGCCACCGTTATCAGGGCAAAGGGCATCGCGGCCGAGCCGCCGTGCCCGCAAGAGTGAGGCTGGCCTGAGACCCCGTCGCATCACCGACGGGGTCTCCTTGGTTCCGGCCTCGAGTGGGGTGGCACCACGGGCCTGACTGCGCCCGTCCCCGGCCGGGGACGGGCGCATGCTTTCAGCGCGGAGAGAGGAGCGCACGATGGCATCACAACGGCAACGCCTGCTGACCGGGGACCGGCCGACCGGCCGCCTGCACCTCGGCCACCTGGTCGGGTCGCTACTGAACCGGGTTCGCCTGCAGGACGAATATGAGTGCTACTTCGTCGTCGCCGATCTGCACACGCTCACGACCCGACAGGCGCGGGAGGAGATCGGCGAAATCGGCGGCAACGTGAAGGAGATGCTGCTCGACTACCTGGCCGTCGGCATCGACCCGGGGCGCAGCGTCATCTTCCTGCAGTCGGCTGTGCCGGAAACGTACGAGCTCAACCTGCTGCTGGAGATGCTCGTCAGTGTGCCGCGCCTGGAGCGCGTCCCCAGCCTGAAGGACATGGCCCGCGACGCCCATCTGGAAGTCATGCCCTTCGGGCTGCTCGGGTACCCGGTGCTGCAGGCGGCTGACATCCTGCTGCCGCGTGCCCATCTGGTGCCGGTGGGCAAGGACAACGAGGCTCACGTCGAGGTCGCCCGC
>Ga0105106_10004430_pt1 | contig 10040 bp, 4 predicted proteins | sample PPLLaktember2015_5_FD_79109 | JGI IMG/M metagenome (GOLD analysis project Ga0105106, IMG submission 79109) | Freshwater sediment microbial communities from Prairie Pothole Lake near Jamestown, North Dakota, USA - PPLs Lake P8 Core (1) Depth... | ecosystem: Environmental > Aquatic > Freshwater >... | reverse complement strand
TTTTACCAGGGTAAATCCGAGGAGATAACCGTGGAGACAAACGATAGAAAAAACATTCTGCTTGTGGACGACCATCAACCCTTCCGCGATTCCTTGGCCAAAATTTTATCCGGAGAGGGCTGGCAGATATTTGGCGCCAAGGACGGTGAGGAAGGCTTGGAAATCCTGCGCCGCGAAATCATCCACCTGATCCTCACGGACTTAAAAATGCAGAAAATGGACGGCGTGGAGCTTTTGAAAGTGGCCAAGAGCATCCGCTCGGAGGTGGAGGTCATTCTGATTACCGGGTACGGAACCGTGGACACGGCGGTGACGGCCATGAAAGACGGCGCCTTCGATTACATTCAAAAACCTTTCAAACCGCGGGAAATTCTGAAATTGGTCCGCAAGGCCTTAGAAAAGCAGACGCTCGTCCTGGAAAACCGCATGCTCCAGGAGAAGATTAAGGATTTTCAACGGCCGGATAAGATCATCGGGCGCAGCCCGGCCATGAAACGGGTCCTCGAAATCGTCGCCCAGGTGGCCCCAAGCTCGGCGACCGTCCTGATCCAAGGCGAGAGCGGGACCGGGAAAGAGGTCATCGCCCAGGCCATCCACGATCTGAGCCCACGGGCGAACAGGCCCTTTATCAAAGTGAGCTGCGCCGCCCTGCCGGAAACCCTGCTGGAAGCCGAGCTCTTCGGGTACGAGCGGGGGGCGTTTACGGGGGCGACCGCCCGCAAGGAGGGACGGTTCGAGCTGGCCGACGGGGGAACCCTTTTCCTGGATGAAATCGGGGAGGTCAGCCCCACCATGCAGGTCAAGCTCCTGCGGGTTCTCCAGGTTGGGGAGTTCGAACGATTGGGAGGAACCAAGACCATCCGGGCGGATGTGCGGCTGGTGGCGGCCACCAATATGAACTTATTGGAAGCCGTGGATCGAAAAGCCTTCCGGGAAGACCTTTATTCCCGGCTCAATGTGATCACCCTGAGCCTCCCCCCTCTGAGAGAACGGGAAGAAGATATTCCGCTTCTGGCCCACCATTTCCTGGAAATTTTCCAGAAGAAGAACAATAAAGAGATTCAAGGGATCGCCCCGGAATCTCTGAATATCATGCTCCAATATCGTTGGCCGCGAAACGTCAGACAGTTAGAGAATGCTTTAGAAAGGGCCGTCGTTCTGGCCAGGGGAAAGATGGTTGTTCCCGGGGACCTGCCACCGGAGATTCTGAAGACGGTGAAGGGACCGGCGGCCGAAGGCGCGGCAATCCTGGACGATAAAGTGATTTCGATCCCCCTGGGAACTCCTCTGGAAGTCATTGAGAAACAAGTCATAGAGGAGACCTTGAAATATTCCCGGGGAGATAAGAATGTGGCTTCAAAGATCCTGGGCATTTCATCAAGAACGATTTATCGCAAAATCGAGGGAGAAAAAGGGGAGGAAGGGAAGGATGGCGCGGAAGATCAGAAAGATGAATTGTCATAATGACAATAAGAATTAAATAGATATTGTTTATTTGTCAATTTTTCCATTCTTATGTATCGTTTTGCCATTATGTCACAAACATGATCTAAGTTTTCGTTCCCTCCGGGAACAAGCGCCCAAACCCAATAAATAACATATAAATATCAATATGTTATCAAAAGACACAAAATCCCCGGCTCGTCTAATTCCGGCACGCATTTTGCTCATTCCCTTTATAACCCTTTTAACTCCGAAGGGGCTCGATCTTCACAGGCTACAAACGAGCGAACTCCCCTGCTCATCTGTGACTGGCAACCGAAACAATAACCCTCCTCAACCAGATCGAGCCCCTTCGATTTTTTTTGCCTGGAACAGGGCGTAAGCGTTTTTTCTTCTCCGGTCCTCGGAAATTGGAGGAAATGTGGAAAAAAAGAAAATCCTGGTGGTGGACAATGAGGAGACGACTCGCGAAACGCTGCTGAAAATTTTAGAACGGGAAGGGTATCAAATCCTCACGGCCAACGACGGGCAAGCCGCTCTGGAAATCATCAAAGAACAACGGGTGAACGTGGTCGTTTCGGATGTTTGCATGCCGAGGATGGATGGAAATAGGCTTCTGAAGCTGGCAAAGACGATCCAGCCGGAGGTGGAATTCATTCTCATGACCGGCCATGGGAAAATGGAAATGGGAGTCGAAGCTCTCAAGGAAGGGGCCTTTGATTTCATCCAAAAACCTTTCACCAAGCTGGCGCTGCACAAAACCGTCAAGCAGGCTCTGGAAAAGCAGGCCTTGGCCGCGGAAATGCGTTTCCTCAAAGAGCGGGTGCGGGAATTGATCGCCGAAATCAGCGACTTGGTGGAGGAACCGGCGGTGCCGCACTTGGAATACCCGCGGAGCTTGGGAGCCAACTCGGCCCATTGAACCCCGTCTCTGGAAAACCGCCGGGGGCAGGGGATCTGAATGATTTCCGATAAAGGACTTGACTTTCGAAGAAAGATTCTCCGACCTGTTTTGACCCACCCCAACTTCCTCCTCCCCAAAAAAATCTTCCCGGGATTTCCAAGGACCCCGGAGGGCTTTCTTGCACGCGGGGGAAGGGGGAAAACGCACTTTGGCGGGGAATTTTGATGGTTTCTTAAAAAGTCCATCTGCGGCGTTGCGTTTCAACCCTGCCCCGTTAGATAAGAATCCGGCTCTTGGGATCCGGGGATTAAGCCCCTGATATTTAAAGGGGAAAACCCTTTTGAAAAGTATCTAACGGGGTGAATCGTTGCAGCGCACCTGTAGGGGCGAGCGGCGCTCGCCCAATCAATGGGCGTCCGCCGGACGCCCCTACAAACGAAACCATCGTTTGGGTGACTTTTTCGAGACCTCAATTTTTATTGCCGAAAGATTAAAATTTTGTATAATAAACGACGCATCAAAAATTTTCAGCGGAGGTAAGGTATGGCAGAAGAGAAGAAAACGATCACCAGCATGATGGATGAAACGAGAAAGTTTCCCCCGTCCAAGGAATTCAGTGAAGCCGCCCACATCAGGAGCCTGGCCCAATATCAGGCGCTCTATAAGAGGTCCATTGAAGATCCGGACGGTTTTTGGGGAGAACAGGCCCAGAGTCTGGAATGGTTCAAAAAATGGGATAAGGTCCTGGACTACAGTTTTGGGGACAATCTCTACGTTAACTGGTTCAAGGGCGGGAAAATCAATCTCACGGTCAACTGTTTGGACCGGCATCTGAAAAACGGCCGCCGCAACAAAGCCGCGCTGATCTGGGAAGGAGAGCCCGGAGACAGCCGGACCTATACCTATCAGCAGCTCTACAACGAAGTCTGCAAGTTTGCCAACGTGCTGAAGAAGAAAGGGCTCAAAAAGGGAGACCGGGTCACCATCTACATGCCCATGATTCCCGAACTGCCCATCGCCATGCTTGCCTGTGCGCGGATCGGCGCCATCCACTGCATCGTCTTTGGCGGCTTCAGCGCCGACTCCCTGAAAGACCGAATTCTGGATTCGAACTCCAAGATGCTGATTACCACGGATGCCAGTTACCGCAGCGGCAAAGTGATCGGATTGAAGACCAACGCCGACACTGCTTTGGCCAGCTGCCCCGGCGTGGAAACGGTCCTGGTGTACAACCGCACCAACACCAAGGTGGACATGAAGCCGGGCCGCGATTTCTGGTGGCACGAGGAAATGGCCGCGGCGGACATTAAGCCCAACTGCCCGGCGGAAGTCATGGATGCCGAAGATCCCCTCTTTATTCTCTATACCAGCGGCTCCACCGGAAAACCGAAAGGCGTTCTCCATACCACGGCAGGTTATCTCCTTTATGTAAATTTAACCTTCAAGTGGATTTTCGATTACAAGGATGACGATGTGTTCTGGTGCACGGCGGATATCGGCTGGGTCACGGGCCACAGCTACATTGTTTACGGGCCCCTGGCCACCGGAGCCACCAGCCTCATGTTCGAAGGCGTTCCCAATTATCCCAAAGCGGATCGCTTCTGGGAAATCGTGGAAAAAAACGGGGTCAACATCTTCTATACCGCCCCCACCGCCCTCCGGGCGATGATGCGCGACGGGGACAAGTGGCCTTTGGGCCGCGATCTTTCCACCCTCCGGGTCCTGGGGACCGTGGGCGAGCCCATCAATCCCGAAGCTTGGATGTGGTATTACAAGGTCATCGGCAAGGAAAAATGCCCGATCGTGGATACCTGGTGGCAGACCGAGACCGGCGGAATTTTGATCACGCCCCTGCCGGGCGCCTGGCCCATTAAACCCGGGTCCGCCACCAAACCCTTCCCCGGCGTGGAAGCGGCCGTGATCCGGGAAGACGGCTCGACGGCCGAACCGAACGAGGGCGGATATTTGGTCATCCGGAAACCTTGGCCGGGAATGATGCGGACCGTCTATGGGCAGCATGAGCGGTTCAAAGAAACCTACTTCGTGCAGTTCCCCGGATTATATTTCACCGGGGACGGGGCGCGGGTCGACGAAGACGGGGACTTCTGGCTTATGGGCCGGGTGGATGACGTCATCAACGTCTCCGGCCACCGGATCGGGACCGCGGAAGTGGAAAGCGCTTTGGTAAGCCATCCCTCGGTGGCCGAGGCGGCCGTGGTCGGCATGCCCCATGAAATTAAAGGGCAGGGAATCTATGCTTTTGTTACCCTCAAGGCCGGGATCGCCAAGGCCGAGGACTTGAAAAAGACCCTCGTCGCCCACGTACGCAAGGAAATCGGCCCCATTGCCATGCCCGATAAGATCCAGTTTACCGACGGGCTTCCCAAGACTCGAAGCGGAAAGATCATGCGCCGCATTTTGAAGAAAATCGCCGCGGGAGATGTCCGGGAGTTGGGTGACACCACGACCCTGGCCGACCCCTCCGTCGTGGAAACGCTGGTTTCCGAGAGACAGTAGCCTGGTTCCCCAAAAGGGTGCCGGTCCTATGGAGGGCCGGCACCCTTTCTTTTATCTTCTTGCAGGGATTCCGAGAGAAGGAGATTCAACCCGATGAGTGAAAAAACGCCGGATTCCAGCCACGGCTGGATTGTGACTTTTGCAGGGACCGGGATCAATTTGGCTTTGGGGGTTCTCTACGCTTGGTCCGTTATTTCAAAACAAATCACCAAAGAGTGGGGGTGGAACGAGACCCAAGCCGCCCTTCCTTACTCCATCGCCATCGCTCTTTTTGCGTTTATGATGGTCCCCGCCGGAAGGCTTCAGGATAAAATGGGCCCCCGCCTCACGGCTTCTTTGGGGGGAATTTTTTGCGGCGTGGGCTTTCTGATTGCGTCTTTGGGCCAATCTTTGGTCGGCATGGTGATCGGTTTCGGGATTCTGGCCGGGACGGGAATCGGTTTTGGGTATGCATCCGCCACGCCTCCGGCCGTTAAATGGTTTCCGCCGCAGCGGACCGGTTTGATTGCCGGGCTCGTGGTCGCCGGGTTCGGGCTCGCTTCGGTTTACATCGCGCCCTTGGCCAATTACTTGCTAAATGCCTTTGGAATTCAAAGCACTTTTTTGGTTTTGGGGATTGCCTTTCTGGTGATCGTCGTCGTCCTGGCCCAATTTATGAAAAACCCTCCTCCGGGATATAAACCCGAAGCCAATCCGGCGGTCCATCCCAAGGCTGGAGGCGCCCCGAAACCCGCGGCGAAGAAGGTGGATTATGAATGGCACGAAATGCTCCGCACCCCCCAGTTTTATCTTCTCTGGGTCATGTTTATGTTTGCCGCCGGCGCCGGGTTGATGATTATTGGGAAATTGGCCAAAATCGTCGACCTGCAGGCGGGTATCAAAGCCGGGTTCGTCTTCGTGGCCTTTCTGGCGGTGGGCAATGCGGGGGGAAGGATTGTGGCCGGGGTCCTCTCGGACAAAATCGGGCGAACCTGGACCATGTTCATCGTATTCATTTTCCAGGCCATCCTCATGTTCCTCCTGAGGGGCCTGGACACCTACGGGACCCTATTCCTCGCCTCAATTCTGATCGGCTTCAACTATGGAGCCAACCTGTCGGTTTTCCCTTCCGCCGTCAAGGATTATTTCGGATTGAAGAATTTTGGGTTTAATTACGGTTGGGTCTTTACGGCCTGGGGCGCGGGGGGAATTCTGGGACCCCTCCTCAGCGGCTGGATCTACGATTCCTATAAGAATTTCAACCACGCCTACCTGATCGCTTCCGTTTGTCTGATCCTTGCCGCCGTTCTGACCTTTGTGACCGGCCCCCCCAAAAGAAAAGAGGCGTAGGGATTCAGTCCCGTCGGGATTTGAGCATTCCCGAATGGAAGAAAGATAAAAAGCCCCTCTTGGATAAATAAAACCAGAGGGGCTTTTCATTTTCGCAATAGGATGCAAAGGAAGGGGAAGCCTATTTGGCGGATTGGGCGGCGACCGCAAGCTCTCCCGCAAAAGCTTTTTCCTCGCGGACCAGAAGTTTTCGCACTTCTCCCCGTTTCTTTTTCAAGTCCATAACCCAGAATGCAAAATAAGCGACAGAAACCATTCCTGCTGAAAATCCGATGAGCCCCAAAATCAGGATATAAAATCTGACCTGCGTGGGAGTTACGGGGTACCCTAAAATTTCGCTCGCAAAAGAATTGGAGCTTATGAAAAAGTTTGCCAGAGTCATCAGGAGAGCAAAGGATTTTTTCATCACGGTTCACCTCAAAAGTCCAGTTGTTCTTACCCCTGTTATCAGCAAGGGGCATGCCGGAATGAGGAAATCTCTCAAAGGGCCTGGGGTAATGGCGGTAACTATTTGAAATATTTAAAAATATTAAAAAAATCCACTGGAAAATAAATGAATACGTATTCATTTTATATAATCAAAAAATTGTCATAATGGCAAAAATAAAATTTTTGTCATTTCCCCGGAGGAAATTATGTCAAATATAATGAATGATCATTCATTCAATATTGACATTTTGTCAAGGTTTTGATTCCATAATTTTTGATGGTTTCGTAAAAAGTCCAGGCCCGCGTCATTGCGAGGAGCGCAGCGACGATCTCAGGAAAGCAAAGAGATAGAGAAGGCTCTTGCAAAATTCTTGGAAGCAGTAGAAAATCGTCATTCCGGGCAAGCGAAGCGCGACCCGGAATCCATGATTTTCAAGCTATTCAGGATTCCGGCGCCTGCCCCGGACCCGATCCGGGGTTCGTCGGAATGACGGAGTGACCGACTTTTGCAAGAGTCTCAGAGGATATAAGATTGCTTCGCTCGCAAGGACTCCTTCTTGCCGATCTCATAAAGATCCACCCCTTCCGCCTGAAGAGGCTTTCCGCTGAGGATTCAGCCGTGAAGGAAAGGAAAAAGATCCTTGGGCAAAGGGTTTGAGAATTTTCACGGGCTTTGATATGATTTGCCAAGGAGGGTTTTCCGTGAAACCATTCCGCGATTGGAAAATCCGAACCAAACTCATCAGCTTCACCCTTCTTCTGGCCCTCATTCCTTTAGGGGTTGGGGCCGGCTTGTCTTTGAAAAAATTTACGGAAAATTTGAAGCAGGCCTACGAGTCCGACCTCGATCATATCGCCGCCAATATTCATGCCATGTGCAAGGCCCAGGAAGAATTGCTGCAGATCAAATTGACAGCGGATCAAAGCATTGCGCATTATTTATTTTATCAGCTCGGCCGGTACGTATCCGTCTCCCCCCGCCGCTTCCTGGAATTGACTGCCGAAGATCAAATCACGAATGAAAGATCCCGGATAAGAGTTCCCTTCTGGTCCATCGGGGGCCAGAAAATTACCGGAGATAATACGATCGTGGACCGGGTCCAGCAGTTAGTGGGGGGGACCTGCACCATTTTCCAGCGCCTGGAAGGAGACCGCCTCCTGCGAATTTCCACCAATGTTTTGCGCGCGGACGGATCCCGCGCCGTGGGCACATTCATCCCTGCTTCCAGCGAAGTGGCCCGGGCCATCTTTCGCGGCGAAACCTACCGGGGCCGCGCTTACGTCGTCAATGCCTGGTATATTACGGTTTATGAGCCCATTCATAATGAAAAGCAAGAGGTCATCGGCGCTCTTTACGTGGGGATCCCGGAACAGAGCGCCGGTTCCATAAAAGAGGCCATCAAATCGATAAAGATCGGGAAGACCGGGTACGCCTACATTCTGGACAGCTCGGGGAGATTGGTTCTCCATCCGGCCAAAGAAGGCGAGAGCATCCTGGAAGCCAAAGACCCGACCGGATTCGAGTACATGAAAGAGATTGCGCGGCGAGCCCCGCTTCTGAAAGAGAACGAAGTAGGCACGATCCGCTACCCGTGGGCGAATGTGGAGTTGGGGGAGAGAACCCCCCGGATGAAGATCAATAAATATCAATTTTTTCGACCCTGGGACTGGATCATCGTGGCCGGAAGCTACGAAGAGGAAATTTTTGCCGGCGTGAACCGCACCCTATATTTTGTGGTTCTGATCGCCATCGGAACCATCGCCCTGGCGATTTTTTTGACCGTCATCCTTTCCCGGGTCCTGACCCGCCCCCTCACGGAGCTGACCGAAATTACCGCCAGGATGGCCGGAGGAAATCTGACCCAAAAGGTCGCTTTGACCTCGGAAGATGAGATCGGGCGGCTGGCCCAATCGTTCAACCGCATGGCGGACCAGGTTCTCAACTATACGCGGAACCTCGAAGAGATCGTCCGGACCCGGACCGAAGAAATCCAGGAGAAGGAGGAGAAGTACCGTAATCTCTCGAGCCTCCTGAACAGCGTTCTGGAAAGCTCCACCGAATACTCCATCATTGCCATGGATCCTCAGGGGATTATCCTGGAATATAACCGCGGCTCCGCAAATCTTTTCGGCTGGAGGAAGGATGAAGTTGTCGGGAAGATGTGGATCGGCCGCACCTTTCTGAAAGAAGCCCGCTCGCAAGGGATCCTGCAGGAAATCTCCCGAAAGATCGAAACCGAGGGCGTGGTGGAATACCAGATGGAGAGGACCCGGAAGGACGGGTCCCATTTTCAGGCGAACGCCATCGTCACCACCCTCCAGGATTCTTCGGGGAAAATTCTGGGCTTCCTGGAGATCGCCCGGGACATTACCGAAAAATTACGGTTGGAGAAGGAACTTCGCGAGACCAAAGACTACCTCGAAAACATCGTGCAGAGCTCTGTGGACGCGATCGTGACGACGGACCCCAAAGGGCGGATCACTTTTGTCAACAAGGCCATGGAAGCGATGGTCGGTGTTTCGCAAAAAGATATCCTTCTCCTCCCCATTTCCCGTTTCTACTTGGAGGGGATTGACGAAGCCCGAAAAATCATGGGAATCCTGAGAGAGAAAGGAAGTTTGCAGAATTATGACACTTTTACCCTTCGAAGCGGAAAGAAGATTCCCATCCTTCTTTCCGCTTCCCTGCTCCGGAATGAAACCGGAGATATTATCGGCACTCTCGGGGTGTTCAAAGACCTGACGGAGATGAAAAAGCTGGAGGAGGAACTGCAGAAAACCCAGGCTCATCTCTTTCAGGTCGGGAAGATGCGGGCGATGGGCGAGCTGGTCGCGGGGGTGGCCCACGAAATTAACAACCCTTTAATGGCCGCCGATACCTTTATTCATGTGCTCCAGGAAAACCTTCCGGAGGGAGAGCCCAACCGCCAACGACTGGAACTCATTCAGAAATGCCACAGCCGGATCGCCAAGATCATCAACCACTTGAAAGATTTCTCGCGCCAGTCGAAATTGGACTTCAGGCAAATCGATGTCAACGAACCGATCGAAAACGCCCTCCTGATCACCGGGCAGCAACTTCTTAACCACGGCATTCGGGTGGGGAAGGAGTTCCAACCCGATCTTCCGAAGATCCGCGGCGATTCCACGCAGTTGGAACAGGTGTTCCTGAATCTGATCGCTAATGCCAAAGACGCCATGGAAGCGGCCGGCCGCAAGAAGGAATTGACCATCCGCACGTCTTTAATCCGGCATTCCGGCTGGAATGATATCGAAATCTCGTTCCAGGATACGGGAGTCGGGATCGCCGAGGAAAACCGTGAAAAAATATTTGAGCCCTTCTTCAGCACGAAGGAAGTGGGAAAAGGAACCGGCTTGGGTCTTTCCATTTGTTATGGTATCATTGATGCTCACGGGG